>Ga0255048_10000998_pt1 | contig 20717 bp, 30 predicted proteins | sample JV7_2_2_MG_FD_183619 | JGI IMG/M metagenome (GOLD analysis project Ga0255048, IMG submission 183619) | Seawater microbial communities from Jervis Inlet, British Columbia, Canada - JV7_2_2 | ecosystem: Environmental > Aquatic > Marine > Inlet | place: Canada: British Columbia | collected 2016-10-06
TTTCCGAACCGCGTCGTCGACGGCGTACCAGAACTGCACAACCTCGGGGTATGCTTCGCGGAAAATCTGCACGGCTCGCGCGCTTTCCTCTTGTGACAGGTTCACGCCGAGCGCTTCCGAGTAGGCCCACAACCCCGTCTTGATCATCTCGCCGGTCTTTTTGCCGTGCTTGCGGACCGGCATTAACCGACCGCCGCCGAGCATATACCCGGCACCGAGAACGGCGGGCTTGCTGTTCGTGCGTTGCGCTTTCGTGATCTCGTTGTATGGGACGCCATACATCCGGGTCCCGAAATCCTTGTAAGGGTCGAGGCCGTTCCGAAAGACGTCGAGGATCGCGTCGCACCGAGCGAGCCAACCAAGTACCCGGTTTTCGATCGCGTTGTAATCCGCCACGCGTAAAATTTTACCAGCGGGAGCGCGTAACGTGGGCCGGATGCAACCGGCGACGACGTCCATCGGCTTGTCGTATAACTCGCGCAGGAACTCCGCGTCGCGGGCCTTGATCGCTCGGACCGCTAACGCCAACGCCCCCGGCGTGCCGAGTTCGCCCGGCGGCCGTGGGAGGTTTTGGTATTGCGCGCCGCGACCGGCCCAGCGGCAAGTCCGGCCCGCGCCGTTATATTGCAGCGTATAACACAAGCGGCCGTCGACCGTCTGCGCGTTGATTTTCGGGTATTTCGAGGTAGAGGTCCGGCCGAATTGGGCACGCAGCGCGAGCGCTTTCCGGGCGATCGGGGTCAGCCCGTCGTCGCGGAGGGCGAGTTCGACCTTGTCCTTTTTCAGACTGTCGAACGGGTAGCCCTCGGCCTGTACCCACGGTAAAAACTGCGCCGCGCTGTTCGGGTTGACGAGTCCGGTCAGAATTGAGCACTCGCGTTTTAACGCGGTTTTCAGGTCGTCGGCGACCTCGATCGCGGCGTCGACAAGCTCGCCGTCGATCGGCATCCCGCGCGCGTTCATGTTCTGGTCGTGCCACCATGTCCGGATCTCGTCCGGTGGTGGCAAAAAAGCGGCCATGCGGTTGAGGCATTTCCGCTCGGCGATCACGTCGCGGCGGCAATACTCGCCGAACTGGGTCCATTTTTCGGGGTCTGTCGACCAATTCCGGCGGCGTATTTTCTGGCCTTTGGGCCTCGGTTTGCAAAATAGCTGTATCAACTTTTTGCCGGTGCCCTGTTTCGCGTGCTCGTCGTCGAGCTGTAACACGGTCGACGCCCCGGCAAGTGCTCCGGGGAGCGACATCGCGAACGCGACGACCATCGCGTCGAGCCATTTCTCGGCCGGGGTTTCGATCCCCCAAACGTGGCGGAGAATTTCGCGTTCAAACGGAGCATTCCACGCGATCAAAATCACGTCGGGATCGTTGCAGGCTTTGATTATCTCTGCGACGTGGGAATGGTTTCGCGGGTCGGAGTCGTTCGCGATGTCGTACAGGTCCGGCTCGTCGTTATCGTAGGCATACGCGGCGAGCGTGATCTCGGTCGACGGGTGCGACGCGTAGGCGCGAATTCCGTTTTTGATGTCACACTCGCTGTAGGTCTCGAAATCGAGGTGAAACGCTCGGGAATATCCAAGCGCGTTAATGAATCGTTCGAGGGTCGGGGTCATGGTTGTTTCCTCCGGGCGATAAAAAGCCCCGCGCGGGGGCTTGTCTGGGGACGGGTTACACCTCGTCGTCGTCGAAATCGTCGTCGTCGAAATCGTCGTCGTTGACGTTCTCAACACCCGAGGCGAGCGGGTCGCCGTCTTTCTTGAACTGGACGCCGAGCAAATTCGCGTTGATACGTTTCCCGAACTTGTTGTCCTGCGCCCAGAACCCGACGAGCGCGGTCACATAACAACCGTCGTATATTACGCCGTCCTCCTCGGTGAGCGGAGACTTGTCACGGTTGACGACTGTCGGGCGTTTCGTTTCGCTCGCGGCAAGCTGGTACGTGTTTTCCAGATAGGCAGGGAGGTTGCCGTCTTGGTCCTCGACCGTTACGTCGGTGACGAATTGTTCGTCCTGCAACGACTCGTCGGCGGATTTCAGGCAGTAACCCAAAACTTTCATCTTGCCGCCTTTCCATTTGTCGCCCCATTTTTCCGAACCGATGCGGTCGATCTCTTTGCGGATCGCTTTCACCGCTTTCACATGTTCCGGGTTGTCCGCGTCCAATACAAACTGTGCGTTGTATCTCTGGTTCTCGGACGAACCCTGAAAGCCCTCAGCTTTAAAGATGCGAGCGAAATTTATGCGGACGTTTGGAAGTTTAATCTTTGACATATTACTTTACCTTTTTACTGTTTACGTTACTGCGCGTTAGTCGCGCGGCCAGTGCGGCCGAATTGTCGCACTTTGAAAGGCTCAACGAGCCGTCTTACAGTCAACTACGGCAATGAGTGTCCGTAGTCTCAGAAGTTCACTCTCCTATATCATGAGTACAGGTGAACCCTTCAAAGTGCGCCCGGCTACGTTAACACGACAACCGGAACACTACAACACTTTATTGTTAAAAGACGCCGGTCTTTCCGGGATGTCCTCCGGGGAGACGGAAGTCCGCCCACGGTGTGCAATTGCCGTTAATATAGTCCGACGTCGCGCCGTTCTTAACGTGTTTGACCGTCTCGCGCCCGGTCTGTCGGGATTTAAAAACCGCTACGCCCGGTATAACCGTTCGTCGCACGAATGAAAACGTTTCTGTGATTCGTCGAGCTTTCACTTGTCTGTCGTTTAACATGTTTATGTCTCCTTATCGTTGTTGTCGAGGTGCGCCTGTGCGTCGGCCGAGTCCGCAAAATCACAAGCGATGTTCTGCGCGACCGCCATTATGTCAATGAAATCGTCGTCCGGGTCTCCCGGCCCGTCGTGGTGCCGAGAAACGAAAACGTGCCCCGGTCTACCGGATTTTTTCTCGTTCAACGCCATAACCTCCGGGATTGATTCCAAAACAGGATAGACCCGTTCGGTCAACGTCGACAAGTCGACCTCTGCCATGCCGTTTCCGTCCCATTTCTCGAACGTTTCGAGCTTGTCGTGGAACCCGGAGAGACACGTCGAGAGATTATCAGGCACCGGGTACGGGCTTTGTATCGCTAACCATTTAGCCAGCGACCCGACAAGGTCCGAACGGAATATCCAGACGTTACGCTTAAAACGGGGGTGGCTCATATTTCGGCCTCGTCGTCGTTGTCGAACTCGTCGACGATGTTCCCGAACGTGAGCGCGGGCTTTTTGTCGGACGCTTTGACAAGCGTCGGTTTGCCATCGGTGGCGATGATCATGTCGAGAATCTTCGACCCTTTCGCGAGTAGTTTCTCGGCCTGCGGCGGGGTTAACAGTTTGCGCGGTGCGTACTCGTCCTGTTTCAGCGCTCGCTGATTTCGGAACGCGTCGAACACGACCGCGTCGTCCTCCCATTTCCGGGACCGGCGACCGGCGACCAGTTTCCAGCCGGGCACGTCTCCGCCTTTCTCGATCTCGGCGTATGCGTGGGCCTCCAATGCCTTGAACCATTTCTCGACATCCTTCCGATGCGCGAGGAGTTTCCCGATCTCGTCGGCGGTCAATTCGTCCGCGTTCGGGGTCTTGGGTCCGTCCTCAACAAAGTCGTCGAAATCAGTGTCGAGGTCTCGGGCTTGCTGTTCCGCCTTTTCGCGGCACGTCGCCTGTACTTTGCAAAAGTCACAATGCGAACCGGCTCGACGGGTCTCGTCGCCGTCGGTGATATCCTGTACAACCGGGGCGACGTCGTCCTGTGCCCATTTGAACAGCTCCGACACGGTCATCTCGTCGGCGTCGAAATGGTTCAACCGAGGTTGGCAAATGTGCAGGCCGATGGTGATCGCGTCGAAGTCGTCGAGGTCCTCGTCAAGCACGCCGTCGGCAATCAACGACAGAACCGTCCCGAAAGCGTACAACCTCAGCTGCGGATTGTTGGCCGCTTCGACCTGTTTTCCGCGCCCATATTTCAGGTCGCCGATGTCGATCCGGTCGACCTCGCCGTCGTCGTCACGTAGCACGACAACGGTGTCGGACGTGCCAAAACCGCCGGGAATCAAATCCCCAAACGAGACCCGTAACTCGACCGCCAACGCGTCCGGGTCGCCTTTGCATAGGTCCTTTACATACTCGACATATTTGTCGACCTCGCGGACCATCTCCCTGACGTCGTACCCGGCGGCTACGGCCGCTTTGTTCCATTCTTGCGTTGCTCGGGTTGCGCCTTTAACGCCTTTCCAAAAGTTCAGCGTCGCCTCTCCGAGTTCGTGGGCGCTTGTGCCTTCCTCGGCGTAAACGCTCGACGATTCGGCCAAGCCTCGTTGTGCCGCGACGCTACCGAGGCAAACTAGCCACCGGTAAGCGCCCGACGCGCCGAGTTCGTGATGTGCAGTCGGGCCAGTCATGGTTACACCTCCGCCGCTGCAATTTGATCATTGCAGTGTCGGACGAACATCGCGCGGTTCTCCTCTGGTAGGTCCTTGACCGGGCCGATCTTGAACGCCTTTTTTGCCTTTTCGAGTGCATCCTTGCCGACCGTATCGCGTAAACGGATCGCGGCGTCGCGGACATCGTCAAGCGTTGCGACGGCTTTCGCGTTGTCGTCTGCGGGTCCCGTGTCGTCCTCGACTTCCGGCTCCGGCTCGTCTACTGTTTCGGGTTCTGGCTCGGGTTTCGGCTCCGCTTTTTTCTTGGTGGCCTTTTTCTTTGTGGCCTTTTTGGGGGTTTCTTGATCTGTGTCAACTTTTCCGGCGGCCTCGGCGATTTTCTCGACGATGTCGGTGTCCGGGGTTCCTTTGATGTTGATCGTTGCCGGGGCTTTCGCGGCCTGTGTCTCGGTCAGTTTAAGACCGGCGGCGGTGTTACGGTCTAACGCCTCAGCGTGAATGGTTAGCGCTTGCGCCAGCTTGTCGAGTGATAGTTCGAGTGACATAGTGGTTGTTCCCTTGTATGAATTAAAACGTTTAATTGATTGAGCGACGACATTGTGGTTCAATGTCGCCCACCTTGTCAACAACCACGGAGAAAATAAATTGAAAGTCACTGACCTAATACTCAAAAAGTGCAACGGGAGTACGACCGAACTCGCTCGCCGCTTAACTGTTGAAAGTCCCACGGGGCAATACTATACGACGAACCAAGTCGCCCACTGGATACGGGTCGAACGCATACCGCCGGAACATATGAGCGCGGTCGCTGCGGCGTTCGGTTTGCCCGTTGAAAAAGTTTGCCCGGAGCTGTTCCCCCACACCAAAACAATTAAAAGGTTCACGCGATGACAGTCACCAACATTGACGACGCCCGCGCGTCGACTCGAAAACTCACAGTCTCGACCGGTACGTCTCGACACGCCAAAAAGGCTAAGCAAAGCCGTTTAACGTGGCCGATGTTCGTCGAGAAAATGCGCGACCCGGTTCGCACGAAAGAACGGTTCGCGGAATACCTCAAACTGCCCAAGAGTGAACAGGACCAGATCAAGGACGTGGGGTGGTTTGTCGGCGGCCGGTTGCGCGACGGTGTCCGCAAAAAGGACCACCTCGAAACCCGCGACCTCGTCACGCTCGACATCGATTTCGCCGGGTCCAATTGGGACTTTGATCTCGACGAGGCGTTCGGGGAGTACGCGTTCGCGTGCTACACCACCCACAAACACAGCGACAACAGTCCGCGCCTCCGGCTCGTGTTCCCGTTGACTCGATCGGCAACGCCTGACGAGTATCCGGCGATCGCGCGTATGGTTGCGAGTTGGTGGGACGTTGAAGTGTTCGACGACACGACATACCAGTCGAGCCGGGTCATGTACTGGCCGAGCTGTTCGGTCGACGGGGAGTTCGAGTTCGTCGAGAACGGCGGGCGATACCTCGACCCGGACGCGGTCCTCGGTCAATACGATGACTGGACCGATGTCGCGAGCTGGCCAGTGTCCATTCGGCAAGGGAAAGCGATCGAAACCCGAGTCGAGAAAGCGGCGGACCCGTTGCAGAAAAAAGGCGTTATCGGGGATTTCTGTCGAGCGTATACCGTGCCGGAAGTTATCGAGGCTTTCTTGTCCGATATCTATGTCCCCGGCTCAAACGAGGAGCGTTACAGCTACACCGGCGGGTCCACGTCAAACGGGGCAATCGTCTATAACGACGGTCGGTTCCTGTACTCGAATCACGGCACGGACCCCGCAGGCGGGCGCAGTGTGAACGCGTTCGACCTCGTCCGGTTGCACTTATACAGTGAACAGGACAACGACGTTGACGAGGACGTCAGCCCGTCAAAGCGTCCAAGTTATAAGGCAATGATCGAACGGGTCAATCGAGACGACAAAGTCGCCGAGGCCCGCGTCGAGGGCATGTTCGACGATTGGGACGACGAACCGGAAACCGAGACCGGCGGCGTCGAGACCACCGGCACGGCTCAACGGGAAACCGACGCCGAGTTCACGGATCACGATCAAGCGCAATTGAAAGCGCTCGACCGGGGCGAGGACTCTAAAATAAAAAACCACGTATCGAACACCATCGAGATTCTACGGCACGACAAACGGCTGAAAAAAGCCATCGCGTGGAACGAGTTCCAACAGGATTTTGTTCAAGTGCGCGACCTTCCGAGCTTCCCGGTTCGGGATAAAACAAACGGCGACTTGTGGCAAGACAAACAGGACTCGTTTCTCGTCGCGTACATACATAAACGTTACGACATCGAGGTCCCGGCGGGTCGACTGGTTAACGCGTTGAACATGATCGGCGGCGAGAACAAGTTCCACCCAGTACGGGATTATCTGGACGCGTTGACGTGGGACGGCAAGCCGAGACTTGACTCGATATTGATCGACCACCTCCAAGCCGAGGACACGCCGTATACTCGCGCGGTCACGCGTAAAACGTTTGCCGCTGCGGTTGCACGGGTTTACGAACCCGGCGCCAAATTCGACAATCTGTTAATACTTGAGGGCGCGCAGGGTGTCGGCAAGTCGTCGTTTTTGCGGGACATCGCTCGCGGGTGGTTCACCGACTCGGTCGGCTCGCTTGGCAAGGACTCGGTCGAGAACCTAAAAGGGAAATGGATCGCGGAGATCGGCGAACTAACGCAATTTAAAAAGGCCGAGGTCGAACACATCAAAGCGTTTTTATCTCGACAGGTGGACCGTATACGCGAAGCCTATGCACGCCGTGCGACAGACTTCCCCCGTCAATCGGTTTGCATTGGCACCACCAACGACGACGACTATTTGAAAGACGCGGAGAACCGTCGGTTCTGGCCGGTGAAATGTCACGCGAAAACGTTCGTCGGGGTCATGGACCCGGACGACATCGCGCAAATGTGGGCCGAGGCGGTCACGGTGTACCGTGCCGGGGAGCCGTTGGACCTTACTGATCGAGGCGTCGCCGACGAGGCACGCGAACAACAGAAAGCACGACAGGCCGATCAGGACACGATCGCGGACCTCGGTCACTGGCTCAACACGTCAGACGATGACGGGTTCGACGAGGATGTCGACGAGCCGGTCAAGCGCGAGTTTGTCTCTGTGCAGGAGATTTGGGCGGGGTTCTTTGCGGGTCGAGGTCGACCGGGCAACGCGGAGCGCGCTCAAATCCGCAAATTGATGAAAATGTCGCCGGGTTGGTCGGACGAAACCAAGCCGCGACGGGTCGACGGCGTACCGGTTCGGGTTTATACTCGCCTGTAAGCCGGGCGATTGTCTCGGCTGTTTAAGATGCCATCGCAAAAGCCGACCGGGTTCGTGGTTGTCCCGGTCGGCTTTTTATTTGCACTAAATAACAACAAAGTGTTGTTATTGTGCTTTTTGTCTGTATAATAGGTTTTATTGAATCGATACACAGACAAGGCGGACAACATGACCAACACCAAGCAACTCAGTTACCCAATGTTTACAAAGCATTATTTTTCCCCTTCAATTACTTTCTGACAGCCGAATAGTACAATCTTGAATAGTCGCGGCCTGTCTTTAGCCCATCGTCGTAACTTCTCTACGTCTTGACCTGTCATCTCTGCTACTTGACGAAGGCTGTCTAAGCCTACCGCCTGTGCTTGTTTGTTTGGTGTCATTTCCTGCCTCTATTATTTCTCTTTGAGTTTTTGCATCGCATGAGGTATTAATATCTACTTGACGGCGATATTCTGCGGCCCAATTAATCCCAACATGGAGACCAACCCCCTTTGAAGCCTCCGCCCATTGCTCCCCGTTAATCTTAACTTGGTCGCCTTCTTGTATAGCTTCGCCAGCCTCTAGTATTCTGTAATGTGTTTTCATTTCTTCCCCTTACTTATCCCATTCTGCCCACTGCTTCTCAGCCTTCTCAACTTCCTGTGTATAGTATGTAACGTATGCTGCTGCTTTCCCGCCGTTCTGTAGCTTTCGCTTAACAACCTTATTAGTTCTAAGGTCTATAACCTGCCAATTTCCCGCTTCGATTCTTTTTACTTCGGCTATGTTGCTCATCTCATTCCCCTGCGTGTTTTGTTTCAATAACTACATAGTACTCCTTTTTAAGCAGAAATCTATCATTATATCTTTTTAACTATACCGATTAGCTATATAGAATCCGCTTTTAATTACTGCCAGCTCTCGAAGTCTGTTATCTCTCCGGCCTGTAATCGCTTCAGCTCCTTTCGGTAGTATGCTGCTATATCCTTCTCCTCTAGCTTGCTAACCTTCTGCTTTGAATCGCGCTTATCTCTCAAAATCTCCATGTGACCTTCACCAAGCAACTAGCAAAAGAGTTCAACGTAAGCGAAGCAGACCTTGTGGGCTTCGCGAAATTGATCGCGGGATCACTGTCACAGGACGGCGTAAAACCTGAACAGGTAGACGGTGAAATGGTTGAAGCCTACGCGGTGAGCCAAGTCAAAAAGACCGACCGTTTTGTCTCGACGTATCTCACGAACGCGGAAGCCCGCGAAACCCTGAAAACAACTATCCGTCGTTCTCTTTAGAACGGCTCGGAGGACTAAAGAATGTTCAAACCGAGGAAAACTCCAAAGACCGTTGTCGAAAACCCGGACCGACCGAAACGCCGACTGTTATCCCGTGAGAAAGGTTTGTTCCAATATCGGACGGACTCCGGGACCGAGGGGATGTTCACCAACGCGTGTGTGTTCGAGCCGTTCCGGGACGAGGAACCCGGCGGCGGCGTTGTCGTTCGGTTCGAGTCCCGAGACCGGTCGAACCGTTTCCGGTGGACGTGGCAGAGAGCCGACACGTTCGAGGAGGCGGTGTTCTTGCTTGGGTGCCGTAACCGGTTCAAGAGTAACGCGGTCCCGAACGACTGAACGACTGAACGACTGAACGACTGAACACACGACCGCCGGGAGGCGGTTTTTATTTGCACTATTTAACAACAAAGTGTTGTAATTGTGCTTTTTGTCTGTATAATAGGTTTTATTGAATCGATACACAGACAGAGGTACAGAAAATGAAACTATTTAACCGCACCGAGTTTTTCGAGGTATGCGCAGAGGGTAGCTATTTTTATTTCTCGGAGTACGCGAACGCGAAACTGTTATTTGAAGGAGAGTCGGACATCACTCAGGTTTGGCTGACAGACGAGGACGCCGCCGGTCTTGGTGATCGACTGTATGAGAATACTAACTAATAAGGGCGAAAGCCCCAAGGAGCACAGACCATGACAACCAGCCTACAGTTCGAGTATGACGACGGCGGCCGAGCCTTGGCCGGGTTCGATCGGGTCGCCGGGGATTGCGTGGCCCGATCGATCGCCATTGCGACCGGTCGGCCCTACCGGGAAGTATACGACCGGCTCGCGGAGGGCAACGGCGCGGCCCGCCGTAAGAGCAAACACCACCCGGTTCGAGGTCGAACGGCCGGGCGGGGCATCGAGGCGGACCGGAAATGGTTCAAGGATTACATGGCCGAGATCGGGTTCGAGTGGGTCCGCACGATGCGCGGGAACCGGTTCACGGCACACTTGAACGCGGAGGAGTTGCCGACCGATCGGACGATCATCGCAAGGACTCACCGGCATTTCTCGGCGATCGTGGACGGGGTCCTCCGGGACGCGTGGAACCCCGGCCGGAACGAGACGGCCTGCGTGTACGGGTATTGGCAGAAAATAAGTGAAAATAAATAACAACAAAGTGTTGTAATTGTGCTTTTTGTCTGTATAATGGGTTCCAGAAGTTAAGCAAACAACCACACAAAAGGCAGACATTATGAACAACGCAACTTGGATCGACACTTTCATCGCAGAAAAAGAGCTCGACCGGGACCACGAATACACGGTCGAGGGCGACAGCGGTACAAACTGGATACCGTTGGCCTGTGTCGTCGAGACGATCAAAACGTGTGGCGCGGCGGAGTTCAACCAGATCAAGACGACACTCGTCAAGATCGACTTTTTGGACGGGGACGTGCATCACTTTTTCAACCACCTAGCCGGTGCAATGGCCCGGTAAACAACCGCCCGCGAAAGCGGGCAACCTTCAACCACGAAAGGGAAAACGACGACATGATCACGATTCGAACGCGAAACCTTCGGACCGATGCACGGCTCCGGGGGTTGACTGGCAAGATGACCGCGACACGGTTCGCGGGCTTATGGACTATCAGAATATGGGTGACAGTATGAAAATCAAATCAACAGTGAACTACGGGTCGGGCGGAGCAGGGGCGGGGGCGGAGTTCGGGGTCAATCTGGACGGCTCCACGGAGGAGGAACGAGACTCCTTGCGTGCATTGTGTACTATCGGGCGCGAGGTCGTGATCGTTGCAGAGAATCATTACGAGACGCTGAAACGTGACTCCGAGACTCAATCAAGCACCGAGGCCGACGAGAGGCTCGCCCTTTTCGAGGCGCTACCGACGGACGCGGAGAGCCGGAACTTGTTGGAGCTGGCGAGCACCGGAGACCCGGGACACCGGGTCGAAGTTATAACGGCGGTCCGGTTTCGACAGTTGCTCGACCTCGAAACCCAATCGAAACTATACCGGCACAACTCCGGGGAACTCGGACGGCTGACGAAATGGGTGGTCGGTCAGCCGTGGGGCGTGTGGGGTCGGGGCACCGTCGACGAGGTGATCAAACACATAGACAGCTTAACGGCGAAGGTGGAACAGGCGAAACGTGACTCCGAGACCCGATCAAGCACCGAGGCCGACGCGATCGCGTTCACGGCGTTGGACCGTTGCGCGGATACGTTCATCGGTTCCGTACGGGACACCATTCGACGGTATGCCCGAAAGACCTACGGCCCGGAAGAGGACCCGCAGGCCGTAGGGTCCGAGATGCTCGTCAAGCTCAACGAGGCGAACAGCGTCTCCGAGACGATGGACGTCGCGCGGGAATACTTGAAACGGTACGAGGAGGCGACACGATGACCGACTATGTGCAGGGCCTCGCTTTGGAAGCTCTCGATCAGATTCGGGCCGGTGGAACCGTCTCCCCGGACCGGGTCGAAGGTCTCGCGGTCGACGTGATAGACCAACGAAAGCGAGTACAAGAACAGGAGCGGGAGATCGAGCAACTAAAACGGCTCAACCGTGAACTGGTCGACGACGCCCGACGAGATGCGGCGGTCATGATCCTTTCTGGGCTGGTGAGCCCCGGAAAGGTCCCAAGGGGGGTGGCGCGTCTTGCGGTGGCATTGGCCGACGGACTCGCAGAGGAGCTTAACCTATGATCTGGGCACTTTTAGGCACGTTCTTGGTCGGTTACGCCCTCGCGTTGACCCTGTCGGTCGGGTTGGACCGGTTGACGTTCTGGGCGTCCGTCGCGGTCCATTGTCTCGGGTTGACCTGTTCGCTCGGGGTTATGGCCTGCGGTTTACTGATAGCGGGGGCGATATGAAACACAGAGGCCGACCGGTTAACCTCGACCGCTCCCTCGCATTGTCCGAGGGCCGTTTGACGTATCAGGGCGGCAAGTGCCGGAAAGGGCACAAGGGCGAGCGGTACACGAAAAACAAGCTGTGTGTCGAGTGCGCGGCGGTTCACAGCGTCGAACAGCGACACCGCAACAAGGGAAAAACCGCCTATTAATGGGCGGTTTTTATTTGCACTATTTAACAACAAAGTGTTGTTATTGTGCTTTTTGTCTGTATAATAGGTTTTATTGAATCGATACACAGACAAGGCGGACAACATGACTAAATCAATTATAGCTAACTTCTCGAACGGCTTAGCAGACGAGTACAAAGGCACGCGCGAAGTTAAGGCGGCTTGGGTAATCTTCAACAAAGAAACTGGAGAAACTTTAAACTCCGGCCATAGCTTAACCACCAACGCCGCCGCATCAACCGCCGCAACTAATATGGGGCACTTAATGCCAAGCCTACCTAAGAAGCCGACCAAGGCGCATTTAGTTTCAGAGCATGAAGAATTCTTAAAATGGGGCGGCTGGGCAACTCATAAAGAAATGGCAGCAGAACGAACAGCAGAACGAGCCGTTTTCAGAGCAGCGCATACAATCGAAATCGTCGAACTTTAACCGAACCGCAACGGGGCGAAAGCCCCAAGGAGAACAACGCAATGGAAACTTTCCGCATTTACGAGAAGCAAAGCCAGAGAGACACCCGCGAGGGGTACACGATCGGCGCGAAAACCCTTTCACAAGCAAAGAGGCACGCGACGTCTAGGCAGGCGTTCTACGGCACGGTTTTAGTGATCGAAAGCGAGAACGGGCGAGTCTTGGCGGTCAAAGGCAAGGACGGCAAATGGTCCGAGCCGAACGACTGAACACACGACCGCCGAGAGGCGGTTTTTTATTTATACTATTTAACAACAAAGTGTTGTAATTGTGCTTTTTGTCTGTATAATAGGTTTTATTGAATCGATACACAGACAGGAGAAACAAGATGACTACATTAACCGCATGGACTCACGACACTAACGGCAACCTAGTTGCCCTAAACTCTCACGGCGAACTCGTCGCCGCGAAACACATCGCGACGACCGCCGTCGTGATCCAGTGGGAAACCACTTGCGGCCAATGGGTCGCCCGTGTCGCCGCTATTCGCGACGGCTTGACGTTGACGGGGGCCAAGCGCCGCCAAGCTGTTCCGGGGTCCGGCCGGTTGGTCGCCGCTCCTAAAAAACGAGCGTGGCACGCTCCGCGCTAAACAACCGCCCGCGAAACGTAAGCCCGGCGAAATGTCGGGCTTACGTTTCGCGGGACTTCATTGTGTCGCTTTTGTCGCTTTTGTAACGGAAAAACCCCTTTAAAATCAAGGGTGTAACAACTACTACACTTGTACAGTATTTATTGTATAGCAACATTTATAAATGTGTAACGAGTATAAGTAAAAGCTAATGTAAAAAACCACACTCAAAATAGGAACCAGTGAAAAAACGGCGTACAGTTGTCGCTTTTGTAGTCGCCGCACTGGGCGGGGCTTTCCGGCCGGTTTTGCGTTACAGAAATGTGTTACAGCTACAAAAAAAGTGTAACAGTAGCGGAAACGAGGCGGACGGCTTACAATGCAACGGAATGCCGCAGGGCGGCGAACCATTAAAGGCAGGGCTTAAAATGGCAGGCGGACGGCCTAAAAAGTTTAAACCGGAGTATCTGAAAATCGCGCAGACTATGGCGAAAGTAGGTTGCACGGAATACGAAATCGCGGAAGCGTTGAACATTAACCGGATAACCTTTTGGCGTTGGAAGCAAGAAAACGCCGAGTTTTGCAACGTTGTTGCAGTCGGACGGGACCAAGCGACCGACCGAGTCGAGAAAGCGTTGTACTGTCGAGCCGTTGGAATGAAACGGAAAGTACAGAAAGTAGCCTCCTTTCAAGGGGTCCACGAGATCGTCGAAGTGACCGAGGAGGTGCTCCCGGATGTCGTGGCCGCTAAGTTCTGGTTAACGAATCAAAAGTCTAAAGAGTGGCGCAACATGCCCGAGATCGGGGACGACCTCGAAGCGGTGCCGCTGGCGATCCTGTTCAACCGTAAGGATGCGAGCAACGCACCCGACGAGGGCGACGTGTGACGGCTCAGCAACAACCACAACAGGCGACCGAGTTCGATTTAAACTACCCACAGGCCGACTTTGTGGAATTGCCGCATAAGTTCGCGGCGTTCGTCGCCGGGTTCGGTTCGGGCAAGACGTTTGTCGGTTGCGCCAAACAATTGAAGCATTTCGCCGAGTTCCCGAAAGTGAACCAAGGCTACTTCGCGCCGACGTACCCGTTGATCCGGGATATTTTCTATCCCACGATCGAGGAGGTGGCGTTCGCGATGGGGTTCAAGGTCAAGATCAGGACCGGGGACAAAGAGGTCGACGTATATCGCAACGGGGCCTACTACGGCACAACTATATGCCGGACGATGGACAACCCGGCGAACATTATCGGGTTCAAGATCGGCCGCGCACTCGTCGACGAGCTGGACGTGTTGCGCGCAGACAAGGCGCGCGACGCTTGGCGGAAAATCATCGCCCGGCTACGTTGGCCGGGTGACGCGAATATCTCCAACGGGGCAGACGTTACGACGACGCCCGAGGGATACAAACTCACATACGAGCTATTCAAGGACGACCCCAAACCGTCCTATGGATTGATACAGGCGAGCACTTACGACAACCGGGCGAACCTACCCGCCGGGTACATCGAATCGCTTGTCGAGACCTACCCGGATCAATTAATAAGCGCGTACTTACGCGGGCAATTCGTTAACCTCACGAGCGGGCGCGTGTATCCGAATTACGAACGGATCAAAAACGTGTCGTTTGAAACGGTCGACGGGTTCGAGCCGGTGCATATCGGGATGGACTTCAACGTCGGCAAAATGGCCGCCGTGGTCCACGTTACACGGGGCGAGAACATCCACGCCGTCGACGAACTGTTCAAGCTGGCCGACACGCCCGCTATGATCGAGGCGATCAAACAACGTTACCCTGACAACCCGGTGAACGTTTACCCGGACAGCTCGGGCAAGAACACAAGCTCCAAGAACGCGAGCGAGTCCGACATCGGACTGTTAGAACAAGCGGGTTTTTCGGTCCACTATGAAAGCCAAAACCCGAGGATAAAGGACCGAGTCCTTGCGATGAATCGACAATTCGGCGACGAGAATCACGTCGGCCGGTACCATGTAAACGTGGCGTGGTGTCCGAGCTATGTGAAGTGTTTAGAACAGCAAGCCTACAACCCAACAACAAGCGAACCCGACAAAGCGAACGACCTCGACCACCTCCCGGACGCCGGGGGCTACTATATCGCGAACGTTCGCCCTATAATCAAACCAGTATTAACACACGACATCCGAATGAGGCGATAACATGGTCCAGATCATCGACCACCCGGAATACACCGAACGCTTGCCACAATGGCAGGCGGTACAAGACACAGCAAGCCCGACGGGTGTCAAAGATGCGCGGACGACCTACCTCCCATACGTCGGCGACCCGCAGAACGCGGACGACGTCACCGCCTACGATCGATACCTTAAACGGGCGCAGTTTTACGGGTTCACCGCTGAAACGGTGCGCGGCCTTGTCGGTCTCGCGTTCGACGACGGAATCACGTTAGAAGACAACCCCGAGGGCCTCGAATACCTCGAAACCAACATCGACGGCGACGGGCTCGGGATTCAACAGTCCGCCCAAAAGACGACACGCGACACGGTCAAACAGGGCCGCGCGGGTTTACTCGTGGACTACCCGAACAGCTCCGGCACGGTCACCCGATCCGAGGCGGCCGAGAAAGGTCTCCGGGCGAGCGTGATCAGCTATGACGCGTTTCAGGTGCGGAACTGGCAGTCGAGAAAATACGGCGCGCTCCGGTCGCTGTCGTTGGTCTCGTTGGCCGAATCGGTCGACGTTGTACAGGACGACGGGCTCACGGTGAAACCCGAGACCCAAGAACGCCGCCTCGTGTTGACGGACGAACTCGACGACGGGGGCAACACCACCGGCGCGCGGGTTTATCAGGTTGAGATATACCGAGACAACGACGGCGACAGTGAGACCCCGGTCGAGACCTATGTCCCGCGAAAGGCAGACGGGAAACCGTTCGACTATATCCCGTTTTTCTTTATCGGGTCCGACAACAACGACACGACGATAGACGACTCGCCGATGTTCCCGATCGCAGACTTGAACGTCGGGCATTACCGCAACTCGGCGGACTACGAAAACAGTATTTTTATGTTGCAGCCCCAACCGTGGGCGAGCGGATTGTCCCAAGCATGGGTCGACAAGAACATGACAGGGTTCCGGCTTGGCTCGGGTGCGTTGCTCGCGTTGCCGGTGGGCGGTCAATTTGGGATCGAACAACCGGAACCGAACACGATCGCGTTTGAGGGGATGGAATACAAACAGAAAGCTATGATCGCACTCGGGGCGAAAATGCTCACGGCCGACATAAGTTTCAACACGGCACGCGAGGCGATGCTGTCAAACGGACCGACCACGTCGAAACTACAGACAATCGTTAATAACGTTGAGACCGCGTATAACGACGCGCTGACGGTTGTCGGGGAGTTCATGGGCATCGAGCCGCCGGTATTCGTGGTTAACGCTGACCTGTCGAAACTGGCAGGCGATGCACAGCTCGCGGCGGTTATGGTTAACGCGTGGATGTCTGGCCTTATCGGCAAGACGGACGCCCGCGACTATATGCGTGCTCAAGGCTTGATCGAACGCACGGACGAGGACATCGACGGCGACCTTGAAACCGAGGGACCCGACCTTGATCTTGACGACGACAACGGAGACGAGGGCGGCGAATAATGGCCGACGCTTTACTTGACGCGATCACCCGGCACCAAATATGGACGCAGCAACTCGCGACCACGGAGGCCCGCAAGATCGACCCAGTTATGAAGGACATCGACCGGATCATTCGGTCCGAGTTGTCCAAGACTGAACGGATCGAGACCCGGACCCAGTTGTCGAAACTCGTGTCGACGTTACGCCGTCGGATAAAAGCGATCTACGGCGATTGGACGACCGGCCTCCTTGACGACTTCGAGGACATCGCGGACGCCGAGGCCGATTTCGTGATGGACGCCTTGAACCGGATCACCACCGACGCGGAAGCGGACGCCCCGAAAAACCTGTCGGCGTCGATCCTCAACCGACCGATACAGACCAACGACAACGGCGAGTCGGCGTTACTCGTCCCGCTGTTGAGCGCGTTTACCCGAGGCGAGACCGAACGGGTCCTCGGCACGGTGCGGAACGGATACTCGAAAGGCTGGACGAACGCGGAAATCGTTCGACGGTTACGCGGGACCAAGGCGAACAACTTCAAAGACGGGATTCTTGCCATAAGCCGACGGCACGGTGAGACGATCGCGATCACCGGGACGAACCATGTCGCGAACACCGCAAAGGCGGCAACGTATCACGCGAACTCGGACATCGTGCAGGATTGGACATTCGTCGCGACGCTTGACAGTCGAACGACTAACATTTGTCGGTTCCACGACGGCACGGAGCACGATCTCGGAGAGGGACCCGTCCCACCGTTGCACCTCCGTTGCAGGTCGACGCAGGTCCCGAACATCAAGAGCGAGTTTTCCATTCTAGGCAAACAGGCAACCAAGACCCGAGCCAGTAAAGGGGCCGCCGGTGGCGGAACGACGAAAAAATCCCCATACTATGAGTGGTTAGAAACACAGCCGAAATGGTTCCAAGAGGAAACCCTCGGCACAAGTAAAACGGAGTTATTCCGCAAAGGCGGACTATCTGCGGACGAGTTTCGGAGACTGACGTCGGACCGGTTCGGTGAACCGTTAACGTTAGACGAGATTCGAGCTAAAAACCCGGACGCGTGGCGCGATGCCGGGCTATGATTTGCACCCGCCGCGCGGTGGGGTATACTTCAAACAGGTTCCAGAGGAACCAACACATTGAACGGGGTTCAATATGACCGACCAAAACAAAGACCACGATAAAGACAAAGACAACCTAGGCGGCGACGGTGAGGTGAAAAAGTTCTCACAGGCTGACATGGACAAGATGATCGACGAACGCACCGCCGGACTACGGTCCAAGGTGGACGAGTTACTCGGCGAAAAGAAAACCGCCTCGCAGAAACAACGCGAAGCGGAGGCGGCCGCAGCGGCCGAACGCGAGAAACGGGCGAAAGACGACGGCGATCACAAGGCGTTATTCGAGTCCTCCGAGCAAAAGCGCGGAGAACTACAGACGCAATACGACACGCTTCGGGATTCAATCCGCAGCGAGAAACGAAACGGCGAAGCGTTGAAAATATCCTCGCAACTCGCCAGCGGCGACAATGTCGGACTTTTATCGGAGTTCGTCGCACGACGTGTAGACGTCAACGACGACGGGAAAACGGTTGTATTGAATGAAGATGGTTCCCCGAGTGTTCTTACACTCGATGAACTGAAAACAGAGATCGAGAAGTCGGGACGGTTTAACGCTTTGTTAGACGGTCCCAAGTCCTCGGGCGGCGGAGCCTCCCGGACTGGAAACGGTGGAGCCGGAACCGGGACGGACATTTCAAAGATGAGTCGAGAGCAAAAGAAACTATTTTACCGCCAAAAACGAGCAACATAGAGGACTTAAAACATGGCACTATCAGATATGGAAGTATTTAACGAGCAATCGCAAATCGTCGCGACGGAAGTCGTCGACCAAGCGGTCCGCAAATTCAACGAAGCGAGCGGCGGCGCGTTGCTGCTAGGTAACGCCGCGCATATCGGTGATTACATCGAGCAAGCGAGCTATAAACTAATATCGGGCTTGGTGTCACGTCGTGACGCGTATGGCTCGGGCGCGCTTTCTACGAAAGCGATTCAACAGCTAAAGGACGTGAGCGTCAAGGTTGATCAGTCGATCGGCCCGATGGAATGGTCTGTCGAACAGTTCCGCCGTTTACTGAAAGACCCGGAAGAGGCGGGGATCGTTATCGGTGAGCAGGCAGGCGAAGCCATGTTGCAAGACTATCTCAACATCGCGGCGTCGTCGCTTGTTGCGTCAATCGGCAACGTTGCGGCGTTGGTCAACGACTACGGCGCTACGGGCACGGCGAAACTTGTCGAGCTGAACACGGCGGCCGGTAAATTTGGCGATCGTCAAATGGACCTGTCGGCGTGGTTGATGCACTCGAAAGTGTTCACCGACTTAACAAACGAGGCGATCACGAACACGTCGCAACTGTATAACATCGGTAACATCCGAGTTTTACAGGACGGCTTAGGTCGTCGCTACGTGGTAACGGACGCACCGGCGTTGTTGGTTTCCGGGGTGCCGGATACATACAACACCGTGGGCATGGTTCCGGGTGCGGCAATGATCGAGACTATGCCGATGGTTTCCTTGACGACCAATAAAACGGAAGTTGAGAACATGGGCACGGTTTGGAAGGGCGAAAGCTCGTTCACTGTCGGCTTGAAAGGTTACGCTTGGGACATGACCAACGGCGGCGCGTCTCCTACGGATGCCGAGCTGGCAACCGGTTCCAACTGGGACAAGGTTGTCACAAGCAACAAAGACACCGCAGGCGTGATGCTAATCAGCCAGTAAAACCCCGACGGGCGGCACACGCCGCCCGTTTTACACCCAATAACCACACAGAGAGACCACAATGTCTAATCGAAATAAGTTAGCCGGTAAAGAGTACGGCAAGGGCAAGAGAATCGTTAAACAGTTCGGCGAGAAAAAAGAGATCAACGTCGTCTATGTTGCCCACCCGGTAAAACAGGCACGTAAAGCGGAGCTAAGAGGCAAGGGTCGAATTATCGACGTATTGCAAGCCCCGGACGATATTCGCGAGAAATACATCGACGATTTGCAGGCGGAAGACAAGCCAGCGCCAAAAGCGAAAGCCAAAAAGGCCGCAGACGACGACGTCTAAACACCCAACCCCCGGAGCGTAGACAATGGCCTCAACCGTCGCAGCGACAAAACAAGTGATCATGTCGGACATGTTCACCGCCGAAAACGACGTCGCCCTCCGGCGGTTCAAGGTCTCGACGGTAACCCGTCAAGAGATATTGATCGCGCGCGGGGACTTTTTCGTCGGTAACAGTGAACGGGTTAACGTCCCGGTCGGGGACGTTCATTATTCCATCGTTATCGCTCCGATCGACAAGTTCCTGATTATCGAGGACGTGATTCAAGACGTGAGTTTTTCCGCCGTCAGCGACGGCAAGTTCACGCAGAAAATGGACGCGTTCATCGACGGGAGCATTACCTCGAATTTCAGCTACACACCGAACGCCCCGACCCCGATCGGGCGGGCGATGATCAGTTCATCGATTAACGGCTTCCCCGGTTCAACGGCGGACATCGGTATCCCGGTCGGGGATGTCACGGTCACGGGAACCCCCGAGTATGGCCTCACGTTCAGCGAATTTTACATCGACAACAGCGGCAACCGTAACGTCGTGTCGCAGACGGCCTCGTCGTTTTTCGACAAGGGCCGACAGCTTATTCTCGCACCGGGAGCCGTTGCGCTTGTCCGGGCGACCACGACAGGCGATGCCACCGGCACCGCCGACGTGCGTACGACATTTTTCACGAGCGAGCTGTCTATTGACGAGGCTCCAACACTTTTAGGGATTAACCCATGACGGTTATTGTTGAGGACGGAACAGGCTCGAACCCGAACGCGAACAGCTACGCGGACGAGACCGAACTCGGAACGTTTGCCGCGTCTCGCGGGGTTACGTTGTCGGGTGATCCGACCGAATTATTGATCAAGGCGATGGACTACGTCGAAGCGTACCGGGACCAGTTCCAAGGGTCCAAGGTTCAACAGGTTCAACCGCTGCAATGGCCGCGCGCGACGGTTTACG
>Ga0255048_10000999_pt1 | contig 20689 bp, 20 predicted proteins | sample JV7_2_2_MG_FD_183619 | JGI IMG/M metagenome (GOLD analysis project Ga0255048, IMG submission 183619) | Seawater microbial communities from Jervis Inlet, British Columbia, Canada - JV7_2_2 | ecosystem: Environmental > Aquatic > Marine > Inlet | place: Canada: British Columbia | collected 2016-10-06
ACGAACCCATCCAAGACGAACCCATCCAAGACGAACCCATCCACGACGAACCCATCCAAGACGAACCCATCCACGACGAACCCATCCACGACGAACCCATCCACGACGAACCCATCCACGACGAACCCATCCACGACGAACCGGAGGGGTCGAGGTGAACCGTCATCACACCCGAAGCCGTCGGTGCCGACTGATCGGCATCCGCCGGAGTCCACGTTTGGGCAGCGTCGACCGGATCGACCATCGCTGCAGCCGCGATATCGAGACCGCCCGCACCGACGATCGCTGGGTCTCCCGAGACCGGAGCAGCGGACGCCGTCAACAGCTGCTTGACCTCGTCGGGTGACAAACCAGGCCGGGCGTCGAGCAGGAGTGCTACGGCACCGGCGGTGACCGCCGCCGACTGTGACGAACCGCTGGCGAGGAAGCGCTCGGCGTCGACATACCCCTCAGGGTGCTCGAGGTCGGCGTAACTGCCAGGGGCCCGAAGGCTCTCGATGTGGGCGCCCGGCGCAGCGATGTCCGGGTTGCGGACGCCATCGCCGCTGCTCGCCCAGGCGGACGCCGCGAGACCGGACTCGGTGGCCTCGAGGCCCCCTACGGCGATCACGAACGGATCGGTCGCCGGCGAACCGAGCCCGCCCGCTTCGGCACCACTGTTACCAGCGGCGGCGACGACGACTATTCCCGCGTTCCATGCCCGCTCGACTGCAGCGGCGATCGGGTCGGCGAGATACGACTCTCCGGAACTGCCGTTGAAGGCGAGGTTGACGACTCGGATATCGAGTTCGTCGGCGTGGGCGACGACCCAGTCGATTCCTGTGATCAGACTGGCGAGCGACACCTCTCCATCGCGTGCGGCAACCTTGACCGAGACGATCCCGGCGTCGGGAGCCACGCCCATGAACCATTCCGGATGCTCGCCTGCGCGCGCCGGATCGGCGCCCGGCTCTCGGCCGGCGATGATGCCGGCGAGATGAGTTCCATGGCCGAACGAATCGAGATATGCAGTCGCCGGGTCGGACTGCTCGGAACTGAGGTCGACGGCAGCGACCAGCTTGCCTGGGGCGGTGAGCGCCTCGACCGGCGCCACACCGGTGTCGATCACGGCGACATTCACGCCTGCGCCTGTGAAACCTTGGTCCCACAACGACCGGGCGCCGATCTGACCGACGACGTTGTACATCGAGCCGAGCGAGAGGTCTTCGACGGCGACCGGAGCGACGGCCGAACTCGGACCATTGTCGAGGTGCGAGATAGCTATGGCACCGGCTGCGATCATCGATACAGCTCCCGCCAGTGCCAGATACGAACCTCGTGGCGGCCGGTGCGACTCGAGCCCAGCTCTAGGGCCGCGGCGCTTCCAGACGCGACCCTGCCGTGGCTCCTCAGGTGTCGGCGCTGGCGCCTCGACAATCGAATTCTCAGTGGTCATCGTCATCCGACGAACCTTCCCCACGACTGGATAGTCGTATATGAGTTAGAACATCGGTGTTCGCGATCGGCTGCTTGATCGGCTTGACAGAACCTTGATTTCTGGCGATCCGCGGCTCACGCACAGCACCCGGACGGGCGCAACGACTCCCCGGAGTGAAATCGTTGTGGCACGGATATCGTGAGGTCTCCGGCTTCCCTTCACACATCAACAGTGCGGAGGAACCATGATCACGCTCTGCTGGGCCGCCAAGGGCGGCAGCGGCACCACGGTCATCACTGCGGCGATTGCAATCGCCACGACCGAGCCCACTTTGCTTGTCGATCTCGACGGCGATCAGCCGACCGTGCTCGGCCTGCCCGATCCCGACGGACCCGGTGTCCACGATTGGCTTCGGTCCGATGCGGAACCGGCGCGCCTCACCGGTCTCGAAATGCCGGTCGACCGGCGGATCTCGCTGCTGCCTGCCGGTCGGATCGCGACCGTCGACCCCGATCGCTGGTCAGCACTTGCCGGCTGGCTCCGCAACGAACAACGACGGGTCATCATCGACGCCGGCTCTCAGGCACCCCCTCTGGCGGTGTTCGAAGTGGCCGACCAGGCGTTGCTGGTCACCCGGCAGTGCTACCTCGCCCTGCGGGCGGCAGTCCGACAGACGCTGCGACCAACCGGAGTCGTGTTGATCGAAGAGGCCGGGCGCTCTCTGCGCGGCGGCGACATCGAGGCAAGCCTCGGGGTGCCGATCGTCGCTTCGAGCTTGGTCGATCCGGCAATCGCCAGGGCCGTCGATGCCGGGCTGCTGGTCTCGCGCCTGCCACGCGCGCTACGTCACCAGATGCGATTGGCCGTCGCGTGACACCGCACGAATCGGTCGATCAGCTCGTCGACCTGGTGTGCCGCCGAGCGACGGCCATTCACGGCGAGGTCCACGATGTCGTGGCCGATCAAGTCGATCGTCTGGCCCCGCTCGCCACCGCAGACGAGCGTTGCACGGCGATTGCCCGCGCGACAGCGCGGCTCGACGGCCTCGACGCTCTGGACGAACATCTCCGCGACCCACGGATTGACGAGGTGATGGTCAACCGAGGGCGAGAGGTGTGGGTCGATCGCGGCGACGTGCCGCAACGGGTGGCCGACCTCCCCGATGGTGCGATCGAGATCGTGCTCGAGCGTGTGCTCGGACCGCTCGGAAAGCGACTCGATCGCACCAATCCAATCGTCGACGCGCGCCTCGGCGACGGTGCGCGGATCTGCGCTGTCGTGGCCCCGGTCGCGGTCGACGGGACGACCGTGTCGATTCGCCGGCACCGCTCGCGTCAGATCCCGATCGACCGCTTTGTCGATCCGTCCTGTGTCGCCTTGCTCACCGACATCGTGCGTCGGCGCGCCAACGTGCTCGTGACAGGGGCCACCTCATCGGGCAAGACCACCCTGTTGGCGGCGATGGCAGGGCTCATCGGGCCACACGAACGGATCGTCGTCATCGAAGACACGACCGAACTCGTGCTCCGCGGCCTCCATGTCGTGCGGCTCGAGGCGAGGGCCGGCGGCGTCGACGGCATCCGATCGATCGAGACGGCCGAACTCGTCCGCACCGCCCTGCGTCTGCGACCCGATCGGCTGATCGTCGGAGAGTTCCGCGGAACAGAGGTATTGGCCGTGCTGCAGGCGCTCAACACCGGCCACGACGGCTCGCTCGCGACCTGCCACGCCAACAGTGCGCTCGATGGCTTGCGGCGCGTCGAGACGCTGGTCATGCAGGCATCACCCACGTGGCCGCTAGTCGCGATCCGGCGCCAGGTCAGCAGGTCGATCGATGTCGTTATCCACCTCCATCGGTTGCGTGACGGGAGCCGCCGCGTCGCCGACGCCGTGGAAGTGATCGAATCTGACGACGAGCCCGACGGACGTCCGTTGATCACGAACGGATCGGTCGTCGGTTCTCTGCGGCGTGGCCGGCGATGACCACCGTGTTGGTCTGGCTGCTCGTCGTGTTGGTGGGTGGTCGCATGCGGCTGCGTCCCAGACCGCGCAGGCCGATCGCCTCCACCGCCGGTTCCACACCCGATATCGAGGCGGTCTCCGCCGCCATGGCTGTACTCGGCGGCTTGCGCGATCGGTTCGCTATCGGTCTGCGGGCGTTGCGCCCCGCCGCCGGCGCGCCTGGGCCAGAGCACGTCGCGGCGTGGTGCGACGGCCTAGCCCGCGCCGTGCGGGGCGGCTCGACTCTTACGGCCGCGATCGGCGACGTCGAGCCTCCATCGCCGTGCGGCGCCACCGTGGAGGCGATCCGCCTGGCGCTCAGGCGCGGCGCATCACTGCGAGAGGCGTGTGCGATCGAGCCGTGCCCGTCGCATCTCGCTGTCGCCCTCACCGTGCTTCGGGCGTGCTCCGGGCACGGCGGCCCGGCCGCCGAACCTCTCAGCCGCACGGCAGCAACCATGCGAGGTCGCGCGGCAGACGCGGCCGAACGGCGCACGCAGAGCGCCCAGGCCCGCATGTCGGCGATCGTGATGACGATCCTGCCGGTCTGCATGCTCGGCCTGTTGTTGCTCACGTCCGGTTCGGTTCGCCTGTTCGTCGGCTCATCGGTCGGCCTCGGTGTGATCACAGTCGGCACAGCGTTGAACATCGCCGGCTGGCAGTGGATGCGGCATCTGATCGGTGGCGGTCGCCAGTGAAACGCTCCGAGCGACGCCGGATCGACCGGGCGATCCGGACATTGCCCGACGCGATCGAGCTGATCGTGCTGGCGATCCGGGCGGGCCTATCGCCAAGCTCCGCGATCGAAGCCGTCGGCGACCAGGTTGCTGCCGCGCTGCGCCCTACCTTCACCGAGACAGAGCACCGTCTGCATCGCGGCCAGCGGCTCGCCGACGCGCTCGATGCGTTTGTTGAACAACTCGGCCCCGCTGCGGCCGGCTTCAGCGATGCCCTCGCCACGGCCGACCGATACGGGCTTCCTATCGAGCCGGTGCTCGACAGGCTGGTGATCGATGTTCGAACTGCGCGCCACCGCCAGGCTGAGCGTCATGCCCGCACATTGCCGGTAAGGCTGGCGTTTCCGCTGGTGGTGTGCACCCTGCCCTCGTTCGTGCTGCTCGCCATCGTGCCGGCGGTGATGGGCGCACTCTCGACGCTGCGCGGCTCACTGCCGTGACGTCCGATCGACTTCCCCTACTCGGCCGAACGGCACCACAAACCGCAGAACTTCTGGAGGTACCAACATGTATGAACTGATTCGTCTTCTCCTCGCACGCCCCGAGTGGCACAGCGAGCGGGGCCAGGCCACGACCGAATACGCCCTCGTCCTGCTGGCGGCAGCGCTCGTCGGTGTGCTGGTGGTCGGGTGGGCGACCGCCGGCGGGGGCGCCGCCGCAGTCGGCCGACTGTTCGACAGCGTCATCGAATCGGTGATCGAACAGGTGTAGACGTGAAATCCAACCATCGCGACAAGGGCCAGGCAGCGGTCGAGTTCGCGATCGCGCTGCCGTTGGTGGTCGTGTTGCTGCTCGGCATCATCCAGGTCGTACTGGTCGCCGGGGACCAGATCGCCCTCGAACTCGCTGCCCGCGATGGCGCCCGTGCGGCATCGGTCGCCGCCGATCCCGCATCGGCAGCGCGACGGGGTGCGATGGCGGCCACGACACTGCGGGCGCTCGATGTGGCGACGTCTACCAACGGCGCTCACGTGACCGTCACAGTCGGATACACCAACCCGACCAACGTCCCCCTGATCGGCGCCGTAATCGGCGACGTCGATCTAAGCGCCAGCGTCACACTCGCACGCGAGCCTCCATAGCGGCCCCGCTGACTGGCGAGCTAAACAATCGTGGCGATCGATCGCCGGATACTGTGTAAGACCGATGGACCTGCGCCTCACGACAACCCGAGTCGGCGATTACCCCGTCGTGTCGCTCAGCGGTATTGCCGATCTCTCTGCGGTACCCGGTTTACACAACTACCTGCGACGGGCTTGCACCGATCACCCGGCTGAAACACTGCTGGTAGACATCGATGGTCTGCTGCTGCTCGACGACGCCGCCCTCGGCTTGCTGCTCGGCGCCGCCGCCACCGCCCGCCTAAACGGTGGCGATCTCGAACTGGTCTGCACCGACGAGCGTCTCCTCGCCCGGCTGAAAATCACACGACTCGACCGAGCCGTCGTAGTTCGCGCCTCGGTCACCCAACCGAACAACAACTAGTTGGGAGTTGTGCCAGGCACAACTCCCAACTCGTCGTAGTACGAGACCTTGGGGTTGTAAGAGGTCGCTGCCTCTTCCCAACTCGCCAATTCCTGGCGGCCGACCACGAACCAATGCACCTCGTCGGGGCCGTCGGCCAGTCGCAATGTGCGCTGGTTGGCGTACATGCGAGCGAGCGGCGTCCACTGTGATACGCCGGCCGCGCCGTGCATCTGGATCGCGTCGTCGACGATCTGACAGGTGCGGATCGGCACCATCGCCTTAACGGCACTGACCCACACACGAGCCTCGGCGTTACCGAGTTCGTCCATCGCCTTGGCGGCGGTCAATACCATCCGACGGCACGCCTCGATCTCGATCCTGGCCTTGGCGATCACCTCGGTGTTCTTGCCGAGGTTCGAGATCCGTTTGCCGAACGCCTCGCGGCCGAGGCCACGCTGAGCCATCAGACCCAAAGCAGTCTCCGCGGCGCCGATCGAACGCATGCAGTGATGGATGCGACCTGGGCCGAGCCGGATCTGGGAGATCTCAAAGCCGCGGCCTTCACCGAGCAGCATGTTCGAGTCGGGCACACGCACGTCGTTGAAGCGGAGGTGCATGTGGCCGTGGGGCGCGGCGTCCTCTCCAAACACGTGCATTGCACCGACGACCTCGACGCCGGGCGTGTCGCGCGGCACGAGGATCTGCGACTGGCGCTGGTGCTTTGGTCCGTCGGGGTTGGTCTGCAGCATCACGATGAAGATCTTGCAGCGCGGGTCGCCCGAACCCGAGGCGTAGTACTTCTCACCGTTGATGACCCATTCGTTGCCATCCTTCACGGCGCGACAGGAAATCTGCTTGGCATCCGATGAGGCGACATCGGGCTCCGTCATCACGTAGGCCGAACGGATCTCGCCGTTCAACAGTGGCGTCAGCCACTTCTCCTTTTGCTCGGGCGTACCGACCCGCTCGAGGACTTCCATGTTGCCCGTGTCGGGTGCTGCACAGTTCAAGCACTCCGAGGCGATCGGGTTCTTACCGAGTTCCATCGCGATGTAGGCGTAGTCGAGGTTGGCGAGACCCTCGCCGGTCTCGGCGTTGGGGAGGAAGAAGTTCCATAGCCCCTGTGACTTGGCCTTCGACTTGATGCTGTCGAGTAACTCGAGCTGGCCCTCGCCATACCCCCAGCGCTCGGCACGGTCCTCGCCGAGCCGAAAGAACTCGGCGGTGTGCGGCTCGACCTCTTCGGCGATGAACCTCTTCACGGCTTCGTACAAGGGCTTCGCCTTGTCCGACATCCGCAGGTCGTACATCTCAACGGTGGACTCGAGTGCAGTCATCTGCCACTCCCTCTCATTATTTGGCTCATTTCTCGGCTCATTTCTCGGCTCACAGTTGGCTGATTGCTTGGCTCATCTGGGCGACGAACTTAGTGAGCGGGGCGATGGCACGCCCCATCCGAGCGGCACCGTGGCCCAATCGGAGCGATCGCGCCAAGATCAGCGCGGACGGCGCCGTTGGCGGCGGTCACCGCGACGCACGAACCGCTCCTGCTCGGCCTCGAGTGCCGCCTCCTCGGCAACCAGCCTTTCGAGACTGGACAACCGTGCCGGGTCGAGTTCGCCGGCCAGCACGGCTTGTTGCACAGCGCAGCCAGGCTCGCGGTCATGCTTGCAGTCGCGGAACCGGCAGTGGTCGGTGAGGGCGAACACGTCGGCGAACGCCCTCTCGATGCCCTGACCCGACAGCCACAGGCTGACTGCCCGAACACCGGGGGTGTCGATCAGCCACCCCTCGCCCGGGAGCCGCAGCAGCTGGGATGTCACCGTGGTGTGGCGGCCACGTTGGTCTCCGTCGCGAACGGCGCCGGTATCCATCACCTGGTCGTCGAGCAAGGCATTGACGAGCGTCGACTTACCCACCCCAGAAGCGCCCAGAAAGGCGAGCGTGCGGTTACCTCGGGCGTAGTCTCGAATCGGCTCGATCCCGACGCCGGCCAGCCCGCTCGCAAGCAGCACCGGGACGCCGAGCGCCACCTCCGCCAGCTCCGCAAGGGCCGGCCCGGGATCGTCGACGGTGTCGACCTTGGTCAGCAGCACGGCCGGCTCGGCACCCGAGTCGAACGCCAGCACCAACTCGCGTTCGAGCCGACGCTGATTCGGCGGCGAGCCGAGGGCGTGCACCAAGAACACCACATCGATGTTGGCGGCCAACGCATCGGCCTCGAACCGGTCACCCTCAAACGACGCCCGCCGAACGAACGCCGAAGTTCGCCCGATAATGTGCCCGATCCGCTCGCCGTCGCTCGACGGCACGACCCAATCGCCGATCGCCACATCGACGAAGAGATTTCGCATTCGGAGCGGTTCGACGTCGGCGGCGTGTCGCATGACAGTGCTCCACCCGCGATCGATCCGCGCCACCCTGCCCGGCACGCCGGGCGCGCCGATCGACTCCCACGATGCCTGCAGGGCATCGTTCCAGCCGAGCTCGCGATCGGGCATCACCCGCCGAACGGTACCCGACACCACTCGAAGCTGGTGCGGCCCCGACGACGGCCGCCTGCTCAGCCGTAAGCCGTCACCGCGCTGCGACCGCCGATCCGTTCGATCACTACGACCGTCTGCTCGTCGACGACGTATGAACCGAACCGTGGGATCATGACCGACCACCAAGGTGCGCCGTCGAATCCGACAGCGGAAAGCTCCCTGATCGCCGAACCGGCTGCCGGCGCGATCAGAAATCCGTTGACGGCCACGACCGGATCGGCTTCACGCGTCTCGCCGACATCGGTGATGATCATCACGGTCCCATCGATCGGATCGATCAAGGCCATATCGATCTCCCCGGTCGTCTGATCGACCAACCGTGCCACGCTGACCGGGCCGATCTCGGTAAGTACCGGTCGTCCGACGCGGCCCGCCAACTCCCACAATAACTCGATCTGCCCATCTAGGATCTCGAACCCGATCGAGGTGCCGCTCGAAACGATCCCAACGTTGTGCCCCGGCACGCCCCCGACTAGTTCGGCACGGTTCACGAAGTCCCCGAAAGCGTTGCTGACAAATGGACGTTCGTCGCTCCGCTCACCGTGTTGGTCGAAGGCGATGATCGTCGCCTCGGCATCGAACCCGACCAGCGAATCGCCGACCGAGGCCAGCTCGCGAATCTCGTAGCTGTCGACCCGCACCCCACCAGGCTGTTCGGACTCGAGCTTGCGCACGACGAGCCGACCGTCATCGGCGATCTCGACAACACAGGGTGTTGGCCCGTCGAGATCAACCGAGAGCACGGTCAGCTCCTCCACGGCCCGCTCGCCGGTCGACGGGTCGCGGGGAACCAGCCGATCTCCTGATTCCGTCTCGGAGAACTCATACAGCCAACGATCGGTGGCACCGAGTATCTGGCCCGAGCCGGACCGGCTCCACAGCAGCGTTCCGGTTTGTTGATCGACGGCGCTGGTCGTGGTCGTACCGTCGGCCAGCGTCTCGACGAGCGCGACCGTGGTGTCGATCACGAACAGCCCGCGCCTGAGCGCTGAATCGGAGAGCGGGCGGCTCCAGAGTTGTTCCCCGGTGGTTAGATCGCTGGCCACCAGTTCCGTGGAGGTGAGCAGCAGCACCGCCGTTGCGCTGACCTCGACCTGGTCGACGTGGCTATCGACGACACTCGTCCAGAGCTGCTCGGCTTGGCGAGGTAACACCACAGCGCCGACGCCCGAAGCATCCGAGCTCTGCACCAATCCGCCCACCAGCCCGCCGACGACGATCGATGCCGCCACCAGGATCGCCAGCACCGCGACCGCCACGAGACCAACTTCGCCAGAGACCGTCGATACGGGAAGACCGTCGACCGCTGCCACGCTCGGCAACTCGACGATCGGGGTTGACGTGGTGCGCCGGGGTGGCCGCCTGCGCCGCAGCTCGGCAACCCAGTCCAGCGCCCGCTCGGCGCCGGCTCGCGACCACGGATCGGGACCGGCGTCGTGCTGCTCTGCCAAAGCGGTGGGAGGCGTCGCCAGATCGGGCGGCACGGACTGCTCGGCGTCGAGTATCGACGGTGGCGCCTCGGACCCTGGCCGCCACGGGGCATCGGGGTCGGCATCGCCGCCTTCCGCCCTGTGGTCACCGGTCGTGCCCATCCACGGATTGTACGCGAACGTCATTTCGTGTTGGGCGGGCTGGCCCCGAGCTGTTGCCCGAGCCGATCGGTGCGAGGATGAACGGATGCTGATCACCGTGGTCGTGTACGACGGGGTTCTCGACGACGAGTGCGAGGCCTTCCGGTCGGTGCTCGGACTCGTGAATAATGCGAGCGTGATCACCGTCGGCGCCCGACACGGGACGTACGCCGGACCGGGCGGGCTCCAACAGGTCGATGCGACATTCGACGAGATCGATGCCGCCGACATCGTGATCGTGCCCGGAGGGCTCGGTTGTGAGCGGGCCGCCGATGACCCGGTGTTGCGCCAGTTTCTGCTGCGCATGGAGCAAACCGCCAGGTTCGTGGCCGGTAGCTCTACCGGCACCGTCGTGTTGGCCTCCGCCGGGCTGTTACACGGTGAATCTGCCGCCACACACTGGCTCGCCAAAGATCTGCTTCGCAATTACGGATCGCACGCCGACCCGCGAGGCCTCGTGGTGACCGGCAACGTGATCACGTGCGAAGGCCGGATCAGCGCCGTCGATGCCGCCTTCGCACTCGTCGAGCGAATCGAGGGCTCGGCCGCGATCGCGCCGATCCGGTCGATGCTGATCGAGCGCGGACAGCCACTCCTCCGCCAGCCGAGCCGATGGAAACGCCTGTCGCGCCGATTGTCCGATGAACCTAAGCGCACACGGGTCCGTGATCTCGCGCCCAACCTCGCCGGCAGAGCCGAAGTGCCGATGCCGATCCAGCCGCCGGTCGATCAACCACCTCCGATCACGCCGATCGCGGTGATGATCGAGCTGATCGACAATGAGGAGCTGAAGCGACAGTTGAAGCGGCGCCGGCGCCGACCTCGCGGCCGCCCGCCACGCCGTTGAGCCGCTGGGCAATCCGGGGTGGCACCAACTTTCTGTTGATCGATCTGGTGGGCTTCGCAAGTTTCGCGGGCACACTCCCGGTCGGGCATGACTTGACATGACAGCTGCCCATCACCTAGCCAAAGGCAGCAATGGCGAAGCCACTCGTCGTCGTGGAGTCACCCGCGAAGGCAAAAACGATCTCGAAGTTCCTCGGCGATGCGTACGTTGTGCGCGCCTCGGTGGGCCATGTCGCCGACTTGCCCAGCAAGGGTTTGAACATCGATGTCGACAACGGCTTCAAGCCGACCTACGAGCTGACCGATCGCGGCAAGACGGTAGTCAAGGATCTGCGTGCCGCATTGAAGGACGCCTCCGAGCTGTATCTCGCAACCGATGAAGACCGCGAGGGTGAGGCGATCTCGTGGCACCTCGTCGAATATCTCAAGCCCAAGGTCCCGGTCAAGCGGATGGTGTTCCACGAGATCACAAAGGCCGCGATCGACCACGCCATCGCTAACCCACGCGACATCGACTACGGCCTTGTCGACGCCGCCGAGACGCGCCGCATGCTTGACCGTCTGTATGGATACGAGGTGTCGCCGGTGTTGTGGCGCCGCGTCAATCGCGGCCTCTCGGCCGGGCGGGTTCAAAGCCCGTCGATCCGTTTGATCGTCGAGCGCGAGCGCGAGCGGATCGCCTTCGTCGCCGCCGATTACTGGGATATCGACCTGGTCACGTCGACCGGACCGGCGTTCGGGGCCAAGTTGGTCGAGGTCAACGGTGCACGAATCGCAACCGGCAAGGACTTCGACGAGCGTGGCCAACTCCGCGCCAAGGCGACACCGATCGCCGAACCTCTGGCACGCGCTCTCGCAGCGGGACTCGAGAGCGCCACGTTCTCGGTGCGCTCGGTTGAGGAAAAGCCGTATCACTCATCGCCCAAACCGCCGTTTATGACGTCGACCTTGCAACAAGAGGGTGGCCGCAAGCTCCGCCTCTCCGCCTCGCAGGTGATGCGGTTGGCGCAAGGCCTTTACGAGCGTGGGTTCATCACGTACATGCGTACCGACAGCGTCACGTTGAGCGAAGAGGCGATGAACACCACGAGGGCCTCGATCGCTTCCGAGTACGGCCAGAACTTCCTGTCGCCACAGCCCAAGCGGTACGCGTCGAAGTCGAAGAACGCCCAGGAGGCCCACGAGGCTGTTCGACCCAGTACGCCGTACCGGGCGCCGCAACAGGTTGAGAGCGAACTCAACAGCCAAGAGCTTGCGCTGTATCGACTGATCTGGCAGCGCACGTTGGCCTCGCAGATGGCCGACGCAACCGGGGTAACCGTCAGCGTTCGGCTCGGTGCGGTCTCCGAGTACGAGCAGACCGACTGTGAGTTCAACGGATCTGGCACAACGATCACATTCCCTGGTTATCGGGCCGTTTACGTGGCGGCCGACGATGACGGCGACGGGTCGAAGCAAGCATTGCTGCCGCCGCTCGCTCAGAACGAGATCGTGCCGATCGATTCGTTGACGCCGAATGGCCACACAACTTCGCCGCCGGCTCGCTACACAGAAGCCTCATTGGTGAAGCGTCTCGAGGAACTCGAGATCGGCCGACCCTCGACGTGGGCTTCGATCATCCAGACCATCCAGGACCGCGGCTATGTGTGGAAGAAGGGGCAGGCGCTCGTGCCGACCTGGACTGCGTTCGCCGTGGTCGGCCTACTCGAACAGCATTTTGCGGACCTGGTCGACTACGCGCTGACGGCCAAGATGGACGACGATCTCGATGAGATCGCCCACGGCCGCCAGCAAAAGGATCAGTGGCTACAGCGCTTCTACTTCGGTGACAACGGCCAGCTACCGGGGTTGAAGAAGATCGTCGAAGAGAACCTCGACAAGATCGATGCGGCGGCGATCAACACCTTCCCGCTCGGGTCCGACGAGAACGGCGAGATGATCGTCGTCAAGCCCGGCAAGTACGGGCCGTACGTGAAGCGTGGCGATGACACCGCGAGTGTGCCCGAAGATCTGCCACCCGACGAGCTCGACGTCGCCAAGGCGCTCGAGCTGCTGGCGCTACCGAAAAGCGACGAGCCGATCGGCGAGCTCGACAATTATCCTGTTTTCGCCAAGAACGGCCGCTTCGGTCCCTATGTGCAGTGGGGCTCACCCGACAGTCTGCCGCCCGGTCTCGAGAAGCCGAGGATGTCGAGCCTGTTCCAAACGATGACGCTCGATCTGATCACAATTGACGAGGCGGTGAAGCTCCTGCAGTTGCCGCGCTCGTTGGGTCAAGATCCCGCCGACGGCAACGAGATCGTCGCCAACAACGGTCGCTACGGACCGTACGTGGTGAAGGGCAAGGACTTCCGCTCGATCGACTCCGAAGATCAGCTTCTCACGATCACTCTCGATGAGGCTTCGTTGATCTTCAAACTCCCGAAGGTGTTCAAGCGCGGTGGGAAGAACATGGCCGCCAAGGGTCCGTTGCGCGAGTTCGGCGACGACCCAGTCAGCGAGCGCCCGGTAACGGCCAAGGATGGACGCTTCGGCATCTACGTCACCGACGGCGAGACCAACGCGTCGATCGGCAAGGGGGACCGGATCGAAGAGATCAGCCCCGAACGGGCGTTCGAGCTGTTGGCGATCCGCCGCGAGGCCGTGATCGCCAAAGGCGGTGCCGCCCGCAAGACCGGGGCCCGCAAGAAGGCCCCCGCCAAGAAGGCCTCCGCCAAGAAGGCCACCCCCAAGAAGAAACCGGCCAAGAAGAAATCGGCCGAGAAGAAGCCCTGACCCGCCGCGACCGCCGGCGGTTCAGCTCGGTGGGTCGAGGATCGAATTCTGCGCAGCCTCGGCGCCAGGGTTCGACCTGACCTCTGACCGCAGACACTTCACGAGCGCACGAAAACGCACTATGGTCGGCACGAAGTGGGAAACGCTATGTGTGGTGCAACTGGAGGTAGTCGCATGGGTATTCGGGGATCTCGGATCGTCAAGACCAGAACGCTGATTGGTTTCGCGGCAGTTTCGGTGTTGGCCCTCGCCGGCGGAACCGCCAACGCCCAGGACTCACCGGCCGGTGTCGACACCGACGGCGATGGACAACTCGACGACTTCGACGGGGACGGCAGCCCCGACGACGCCGATGGCGACTGCATCCCCGACGACAACGACGGCAACGGTGTCCCCGACGCCGCGACAGTGCCTTTCGAGTGCTACGAGGGTGAGGGCGGCACGCTGCCCGAGACACTCTCACTGCAACAGATCAGCGTGCTGCTGGGGGCGGTCTACGCCACAGGGACAGGCATCCCCGACACCGACGCCGACGGGTTTCCCGACATCCCGCGGCTGACCGACGCCTCGGGTGCCGACGCCGGGCCGGATTGGGACGTGCTCGACCGCCTGCTCGGTGACCCGGGCGATCGCGATCTGTTGCAACTGCCCGACAATCAGATCAACGAGATCCTGCTCGAGCAAGAGGACATCAACAACGAAGAATTCATCGACCCTGAGACGGGCGAGATCCAACTCGTCGCCACCACCGAGGCGCTGCAACACACGCTCGACCAGATCAACCGGGCTCGGGGTGACAAGGGCTTGATCGGTGGTTCCGGTTCGACACTGCGCGGGCCCTGCATGGGCCAGGCCTGGTCATACGACAGCGACGGGCAGCCGCTCGACGTGGCCTGGGACTGGGACCGAGATGGCCCCCCGATCGGCCGCACCGACGTGGCGGTGGTCGACTCCGCCGCCGAGCAGATCTTCACCTCCGCTCGGCCTTTCAGGGTGCACGTCGACGGAGCCGTTATCTACACGGGCGTCGCCGGCGGTCTGTCGGCGGGTTCGGGCCCGATCGACCACGACTGGTTCATCCAGTTGAAGTTCCTCGGCTTCGCCGCCACCAATATCGACAACGGTGGCGACCCGAACAGCAACGGCGAGAATCGCAATCTCGGGGCCATCAATCTCAACGAGGATCTGCCGGCACCGGCCAAGGTGAGTGGGCTCGTGGCAGCCAATGGCCAGATGAGCGCACCGTTCTCGGGCGCCGAGGGCGCCGCCGAACACAATCCCGCCCCATTCTTCTGCATCGGGTCGGGCTTCGTCGATATCCAAGGAGGGATTCCACTCACCGCACCCGGTGTGGCCTTACTATTCCTCGCCACGGTCGGGATGTTGTTCAATGCCCGGCCGGCTCGGACATGGGGAGGTGTGTGATGACTGAGCAACTCACCAAGCGGCACCCGATCCGCGGATTCATGTGGGGCATCGTGTTCGGTCTCGGACTGGCTCTGCTGGCGATCGGTCAGGGGTACGCAGCACTCGGCACCTTGCCGCCCGTCATCTTGCTGATCGCGGGCATCGTGCTCGGAACGCTGTGGGGGCTCTTCGCCCCGGCCAAGAAGCCCAAGGGCGAGCCGCCCCCGACTGCGGTGGATGTCGAGACTGTCGAGGCGTCGAAGTTCGACGACTTCACCGACGCCACACCGACGGGCGGCGTGAGCGCAGCGGGTGCCGTTCCAGACGCGGTCGATGAGGTCGCGGGAGACGCATCAGACGCAGTCGATGCGGTCGATGAGGTCGATGAGGTCGCTGGCGACGCATCAGACGCGGTCGATGAGGTCGCTGGCGACGCATCAGACGCGGTCCCTGCTTTTGACGAGGGCGAGTCGCCTTCGTCGAACGACGACTAGATCACGTCGGCTTCGAGCCGGTCGTCCGAGGGGCCCTTATGCCGGCTGTATCAGCCGGTTGTAATCAGCCGGCCATGTCGGATTGCAGGGCGGACTCGTCGGCCGACCGCTCGTCGGTCGAATCGCGGGGTCCTCGGGTCAGCTGCCAGCCGACCGCGCTGCCGATCATCGCCGCCGACGCCAACAGGAACCATCCGTAGTTCTTCGTGGTCGGCATCTTGTTGACCAGCCAGGTTTGAATGTCTTCGCCGAACCCGATGATCGGATCGTCGATCGGACCATCGAAGAAGAACAGCCGAACCTCGTAGTAGCCGTAGTAGGCGACATATGCGCCGGCGATGATCAGGAACACTCCGGCGAAGGTATTCATCTTCGGTAGCAGCGAGCGGAACTTGCTGACCAAGCCATCCTTGGCCAACGCCACCGCCAAGGTGAGCACGCTGACGACGATGCCCATCCCCAATCCGTACAGCACGAACACCATCACACCCGACAGATAGCTCTCATTACGGAATGTGGTTGAAGTCACGGCCAGGAACGGGCCGAGCGTGCACGACAGCGAGGCGACCGCGTACGACACACCGAACAGGAACATCGACAGCAACGTGCCGTCGGCGCCGCCCTTTTGCAGCTTGGGAATGTTCACCACCAGTTGACGACCGCTCAGCAAGAAGATGCCGAGACCGACCAGACCGACGCCGATCACGACCGTCGCCCACGGCAAGTACTCCTGGAGGCCACTGATGAACCTGGTGATCACGATGCCGATCAGGCCAAACACAGTCACGAAACCCAGCGTCAGCACCGCCGACACCTTGAGGCCGCGGCCGACCGCGCTCGACTTGCTGCTGTCGTCGTCGAGCCCGACGAACGCCGACAGGTAAGCCGGCAACAACGCGAACCCACAAGGATTGACGGTCGCCGCCATTCCGGCGGTGAGAGCGAGGGCGAATGGTCCGTTCAGCACGACTGCGCAACACGGTAGAGCAATATCGGCATTCTGCAACTGCGCCCAAGAAATCAACAGCGGAACAAGCGCCGAAGCTGACCGGGTTCCCTGTCCATGCAACGCCAAACCACCGTACGAAGGAGCGCCATGGCACTGGCCGGCCTACTCCTGTTCGCTGCTTGTGGCTCGACGGGATCCGATGCCGCCGGAGAGCCAGCGGCCGCCCCTGCACCCGACGGCACCGGCTCCGAGGGATCCGCTGACGACCCGACCGACGACCCGACCGGCGACCCGGCTGACGACCCGGCTGACGACCCGACCGGCGACCCGGCCGACGACCCGACGCCACCGGTTTCGACGGGCGGTGACCCATTCGCCGTCGACCAGATCGTCTCGTCGCCTCTCAACGTCGTCAACAGTGGGATCACGGCATGGCAGAACCGAGTGGTGCCTTCCGAATTTCCCGAACCATTGATCGATCTGGAGGAACTCCGCAGCGGTGGACCGCCGCCCGACGGGATTCCGCCGATCGACGAGCCTCGATTCCTGAACCCCGGCGACGTCGACTTCCTGGAGGAAAACGAACCGGTGTTGTCGCTCGACATCGATGGCGACGCCCGCGCCTACCCTGTGCAGATCCTGACCTGGCACGAGATCGTCAACGACACGGTCGGCGGCATCCCGGTCAGTGTGACCTACTGTCCGCTGTGTAACTCGGCGTTGGCCCTCGACCGTCGGGTAACGATCGACGGAACCGACGAAGTCCTTGACTTCGGGACCTCTGGGTTGCTGTTCAACTCGTCACTGGTGATGTACGACCGCCAGACCGAGACACTCTGGAGCCATTTCACCGGCGAGGCCCTCCTGGGCGAGCTGACCGGAATCGAACTCGAAGATTTTGCTCTGTCGACCGTGGCGTGGAGTGTATGGCGCGACGCCAACCCAGACGGCCTGGTACTCAGCAAGGACACCGGCTTCGACCGGTCATACGGGCGTAACCCGTATCCCGGCTACGACGACGTCAACGGCACCCCGTTCCTGTTCCAGGGTGACGTCGACGGCCGCTACACCGCCCTCACCCGGATTGTCGGGATCGAGATCGACGACGAGGCGGTCGGCGTGCCGCTGGTCGATCTTCAAGAGGCGAAGGTGCTCACTGGCGAGGTCGGCCAGACATCGTTCGTTGCCTGGTGGACCGAGGGGACGGCCTCGGCACTCGATTCTTCGAGCGTCGCCGACGGGTACGACGTCGGTGCGACTGGAGTGTTCCTCACAGAAGCTGCCGGTGACGAACTGACCTTCGTCGCCGCCGCCGACGGCCTGTTCATCGACGATCAGACGGGTTCGTCATGGAACGTGCTCGGCCAGGCGGTGAGCGGTGAGCTGGAGGGCACACGGCTCGAGGCACTCTCTCACGTCGACACCTTCTGGTTCGCCTGGTCGACCTTCCAGCCCGATACCGGAATCGTCACCGCAGCGGGATGATCGCCAGCGATACGCCGATCCGCGACGTCCTGCTGCCGCATTCCGATCGGACTGCACTGATCCAGGTCATCGTCGTGTTCGGCGTGATCGTATTCGCGACCTGGGCGGTTCGCCGCGAACGAGCGCTGGTGCAGTTGGTGTTGGGCCTGGGAGCTGTGCTGCTCGGCCTGATGGCGATGCGAACCCTCCACTGAGTTGGGAGTTGTGCCTGGCACAACTCCCAACTGGGGGTCAGGGGGCCATGGCTTCGATCATGGATGCAAGCACAGATGGGCTGGTGGCGATGTTGAGACGGACGTGACCCTCGCCTTGGGGCCCGAACTCGGGTCCGGCGCTGAGTTCGACGCCCCTGTCGCGGAACGTCTGGGCGGGATCGGGCCCGAGGCCGAGCGCTGTGCAATCGAGCCATGTGAGATAGGTCGCCTCGGGCGGTCGGTAGACGACGCCTGGGAGATGCTGCGCAAGCAGGCCCGCCAGGGTGTGCCTGTTCTCGTCGATCACCTCGATCACGGCTGCGAGCCACTCATCGCCCTGCGTCCACGCCGCCACGGTGGCCGTTACCGCCATAATGTTCGGCGCCCCGAGATAGTGGCCGGGCATGGCGTCCAATGCCGCTTGCATACGATCGCTGCCGGTGTGCATCACGGCCCAACGCAGGCCTGCCAGGTTGAACGCTTTCGATCCGGACATGAGCGTGACGGCTCGGGCAGAAACGTCGGGACCGAGCGACTCGAACGGCACATGGGTGTAGCCGGGCATCGTGAGATCAGCATGAATTTCGTCGGAGATCACGGTCAGGTCGAAGCGTTCGGCGATCTCGGCGATTCGTTCGAGTTCAGCCCGCTCGAACACGTGCCCGAGCGGATTGTGGGGATTGCACAGAATCCACGTCGAGGCACCCGACGCCACCAGTTCCGCCTCCAAGGCGTCGTAGTCGAAGATTCCGTCGTGCCGCAGTACCGGCACGAGCCGCCGATCCATCTCGGCGATCGTGTCGAGGAACGGGTGATAGGCGGGCATGTGCAGCACAACACCGTCGCCGGGCTCTGACAGGTGCAGCACGGTTGCTCGCACACCCTGCAACACGTCGATCATGTCGCGTACGCGGTCCTGGCGCACTTCCCAGTCGAACAGTTCGGCCATCCGTGGTGCGAACAGCTTGGCGGCCGGTGACAGGGCGTAATGCCCACCCCACTCGGGGTAGCCGAATGTGTTGCGATCGATCACGTCGCGCATCGCATCGGTGATCGCCGGAGCCACTGGAAAATCCATGTCGGCTACCCACGCCGAGAATTGCGCCGGGCGAGACTGCCATTTGGCGCCATCTCTGCCGCGCAATGCTTCGACGCCGAGCGACCGCAGGCCGAAGGGATCGCTGCTCATGGCACCACGATCAGTGTGTCGGATGCTCGCCGTCCGACGTTCTCGCGCAACCCCTCGACAATCCGTTCGAGCGGCTCGAGAACCCTCATCTTGACGGGTCTGGGCCGCACGTCCGGGGGCCGCAGGTCCTCGACCACTCGGTTCTCGATCGGTCCTCGTATCGCACGCATCAGCCGATTGTGGCACTCCGTTAGCCTTTGCACGTGCCCGAAGTACTTGAAACCGTCACGCTGCGGGGCCGTCATGTGCTGCTCGAACCGCTCGATCCCAGCCACGCCGAGGGGCTGGCTGCTGCGGCGGCGATCGACCGCAGCACGTTTTCCCACACCTGGGTACCCGACGGGGTCGACGCCATGCGGGCCTACATCGGTGCACTGCTGGCCGACCGCGACAACGCCAAGGTGCTGCCGTTTGCACAGCGCCGAGCCGACACCGGCGAGTTGGTGGGTTGCAGCCGATACCTCGATCCGCAGTGGTGGCGAGGCCGCATCGAACCGGACGAGATCGAGATCGGTGGCACCTGGCTGGGCGCCACGGCGCAGCGCACCGGAATCAACACGGAGGCCAAGTTGCTCCTATTGACCCACGCCTTCGAGACGCTCGGCGTGTGGCGGGTGGCGATCTGTACCGATGCCGATAACCAACGCAGTCGCGACGCGATCCTGCGGATCGGCGCCTCGTTCGAGGGCGTCCTCCGTAACCATCGTCTGAAGTACAACACCGACCAGCCGGAACCGCGTCAGACCGCCGTGTACTCGGTGACCTGCGACGATTGGCAGGCCGTCAAGAGCGGTCTGTCAGACCGGCTCGCACCAACACCCTGACGGTTGCGCGTCTGCGGTGTTCCCATTCACGGCGCGAGCGACGCTGCTCTTCGATCCAGCCCCATCCCAACAGCACACTGCCGGCCAATGTGAGTGGAACTCCCAACCACCATCGCGAAGCTGTGGCAGCACCGCCGAGCGCAAAGGCCGCTCCGGGGACCGCACGGGATCCACGAATCTGAGACCCCGCCAGCACGGTCGTCGTGGTGGTCGTGGTGGTCGTCGTGCTGGTCGAAATCGATTCGTCCGTCCGGGCTGTCGGCTGTGTAGCGGTGGGTACGGGCTCTTCCTGCAGGGAAGGTTCGACCGGCGAACACTCGGGAAGCAGCGGTGCCTCGATCGCCCCGTGCTCGAAGCGCGTGTCTCCGATCGCCACGGAGCCGAGCGACAGCATCGTGCCGGTCAGACGATCACCGACAATCGTGACTTGTGCATCGGTCGATCCGACCAGGGTGTTCAGGCGTAGACCGCGAGCGGCGTCGACCTCGACGTCGATCGCCGACACCACGTTCACCAGCGTGCTGGGGGCGATCTCGCTCCAGTCACGACCGCCGGGAGCGATCACGGCGCTGTCACCGATGACGTTTACCAACACGGATGCGTTGACCGGGATGCGGCTCACGGTTATCTCACCAACGAAATCCTGCTCGACGGTGAAGACCTGCAATCCACTGACTCCGTCACCGGTCAGCGTCAGACCATCCGAGCTGGCCCTCACGATGCCCGT
>Ga0255048_10001000_pt1 | contig 20680 bp, 22 predicted proteins | sample JV7_2_2_MG_FD_183619 | JGI IMG/M metagenome (GOLD analysis project Ga0255048, IMG submission 183619) | Seawater microbial communities from Jervis Inlet, British Columbia, Canada - JV7_2_2 | ecosystem: Environmental > Aquatic > Marine > Inlet | place: Canada: British Columbia | collected 2016-10-06
GGACTTCTCATAGAATGGCTTGTAACATGGAAGATGCAGGTTGGATTCTTAAAGATACAATAATGTGGCTATATGGTTCAGGTTTCCCGAAAGCTACTGATATAAGTAAGCAGTTGGATAAAGTGCATGGGAAACAGAGCAAAGGATTTAATACTGCTGGTGGAAAAGAACAATACGCAAAGCAAGACAAGTCGTTTAGAAGTGACTATGGCTATGAATGGAAACCAACAGGAGACGAAGCAAAACTATGGAATGGTTGGAAATCCCATGGACTAAAACCAGCTTATGAACCTATCATAGTAGCTATGAAACCTAATGACGGAACTTACGCTAACAATGCTCTAAAACATGGTGTAGCAGGACTGAATATAGATGGTGGGAGGATAGGAACTGAGGAGATACATTTAACAGGTGGCGGTGGTGGTCAAGGAACTGGATGGGGTAAAAAGGAAGCTATAAATGAGACAAGAGTAGGCAGATTCCCAGCAAACATAATCTTAGATGAAGAAGCAGGAGAGATGTTAGGAGAACCAGCAAGATTCTTCTACTGTGCAAAGGCAAGTAAGAAAGAACGTAATGCAGGGTGTGAGGGGTTACCGATGAAAGCAGGTGGAAGTAATGCAAAGGGCTACACAGCAGACGTAGCCAAAGGACTGGATAGGAACAGAGAGACAACTAATTTCCACCCCACAGTCAAACCTCTAGCCCTCATGGAATACCTAGTAAAGCTCACCGCAACACCTACAGGAGGAACAGTCCTTGACCCTTTTATGGGAAGTGGAACTACTGGCTTGGCTTGTAAGAATCAAGGTAGAGACTTCATAGGTATAGAAAGAGAAGAAGAGTATATAAATATTGCTAAGGCGAGATTAAATGTCATACAAGATAACGACAGCAACAAAGAAGATACACCAACTAAGTAAGAGAATAAGAGTCTTACAAGGCGGTGCTTCAGCTTCCAAGACAATCAGTATCTTACTGGTGCTAATTGACATGGCACAGAGAGACAAAGAGCCTACACTGACCAGTATTACTTCAGAGTCATATCCCCACCTTAAACGTGGAGCTATGAAAGACTTTTTAGACATAATGGAGCTACAAGGCTACTTTGACCCTAATAGGTGGAACAAAGGAGATAGCACATATTCATTTGAGACTGGCAGCAAGATAGAGTTCTTCTCACTAGATAGCCCACACAAAGTAAGAGGCCCAAGACGAGACAGGCTATTCATAAACGAGTGTAACAACGTAGCTAATGGCTTTGAAACCTTTGAACAGCTAGAGGTGAGAACTAAAGACCTCATATACCTAGACTACAACCCTACATCAGAGTTCTGGGTACATGAACACGTAATACCAAGAGATGACGCAGAGTTTCTCATACTTACTTACAAGGACAACGAAGCCTTAGACGAATCTATCGTACACACCATTGAGAGAAGAAAGGGTAGGAAAGACTGGTGGCAGATATATGGTCTAGGACAAGTCGGGGACGGATTAGAGGGTAGAGTATACAAAGGCTGGAACATCATAGATGAAGTACCATTTGAAGCTAGGTTAGAGAGATACGGACTAGACTTTGGCTATCACCCTGACCCACTTTGCGTTATTCAAATCTTTTACTACAACGGAGGATATATCTTACATGAAGTCTTATACCGCAAAGAGATGCTAAATAACGAGCTAGGCAGCTATATGAAGAACCAAGCACCAGCACTTATCATAGCTGACTGTGCAGAGCCTAAGAGTATAGCTGAACTCAAAATGTATGGACTCAACATAATAGGCAGTAAGAACGGTGCAGATAGCGTAAGAAACGGCATAAACGCCATAAGAGACACTAAGATAAGTGTAACTAAGACCAGCACAAACCTCATTAAAGAGTACAGAAACTACCTCTACAAGATAGATAAGAGTGGAAATGTAGTAGCAGGACAACCTGAAGACGGTAACGACCACGCACTAGACGCTATGAGATACGGAATGATGAGCTTAGTGTCCGTTATGAAGAAGCGAGAGATGAACTTAGCTTTAGGCTCACGATTCGTTGAGCAGACCAAACGTAAGAACCCAGCAAGATGATAATAGGAGTACCAATACTGTGACCCTAACATACGTCTAGGACATATCAGGGTAGATGCTAAGTTCCCTTAAAGACACTTATACACATATTGGACAAATATGTTTGTGGTATAATATCAACATGGCAGAGAAGAAAATTAAGCCTAAATGTGAAGTCACTTTAATACTAAAGGACAGACGATTTACAGGCAAAGGAGTAAACACACTATCTGCCCTTAAAAGGCTAAAAGAGCCAAAGGACATTAAGTCAATAGCCAATTTTGAAACAGTTGTAGACGGAAAACTGGCTAAATTTCCTTTACGCCTCAACCCCACCAAGCTAAAGCGACTCTTCGCAAATGAGTGGGAGATGGAATTACTGGCTAAAAGACTAGATACGTTAAGATGAGATACGCTAACATATACGACTACATAGAGAGTCAGGAGACTGAATACCAACAGCCCATTAGTATAAATGGCTGGGACTGGTCTATGAAAGACCATATCCAAACAAGTTTTTATTACAAGCATGGCAGGTTACTAGGAGGGAATGACGATTTAACTCCTGTCAAGAACATTACTCGCCCTATTTTAAACCTACAATACCGAGCAGAAGACATTGATGTAAAAGATGTCGTACTTTATGTAGATGACCCAGACTCATACCACCTATCGTTCCTAGTGAAGAAATACCATGATGACGTATTTATCCCTGAGAATGACTTGGACACGTTTTTTGATGAAGTCAAGGAGGCTAAGATAGATTACGGAGGTGGACTAGCTAAGAAGATGTCAGGAGCTAGACCAGAGAACGTAGACCTACAGAGCATAGCTTTCTGTGACCAAACCAACCTAATGTCAGCACCACTTGGTATAAGACATTATTACAACCCAGCAGAACTAAAGGACATGGGTAAACAAGGTTGGGGTGACGAAGCTAACGGAGCAACTATGAGCCTAGAAGAACTCATAGAACTATCAGAGTATTCAAAGGAAGATGACACAGAGACAGGCAGGGAGAACGACACTTCAGGAGCTTACATTGAAGTCTACGAAGTGCATGGAGTTCTACCTAAGTCATTCTTAGATGACGGAGATGACGACTACGAATATGTACGCCAAATGCACATAGTAGCTTTCTACAAGAACAAAGATGATGACCGTAGAGGAGCAATACTATTCCGAAAAGAGGAGAAAGAGAATCCATTTAAACTACACCTAAGAGACAAGATATACTCACGAGGTCTAGGTTATGGAGGAGCAGAAGAGTTGTTTGAACCACAAGTTTGGACTAACTATGACGTAATACGAATAAACGATATGCTAGACGCAGCCTCAAAGGTTGTGCTTAAAGGTGTTGGTACAGACTTAAAGGTAAGATACCCTAACGGACTACATGACGTAGACAACCTACAAATCATAGAACTTAGCGAGGGAGAAGACTTAGGACAGATAGACACCACACCACGTTCTATGGCTCTATTCCAACAGAGTGTAGCTGACTGGGAAACACACGCACAGAAGACAGGAAGTGCTACAGAAGCCCTCTTAGGAGAACAGCCACACGCAGGAACACCATTTAGGTCACAAGAGAGACAAGTCATTGAAGCTAAAGGACTACATGAGTACAGGAAAGAGAAGTATGCACGTTTCTTAGAGGAAGTGTACCAAGACTGGATTATCCCTCACATTCAAAAGGAGATAGTTAAGGGTGGAAAGTTCCTAACAGAGCTTACAACAGACGAGATGCAGTTCGTGGTAGATAAATTAGTCACCAAACAAGCAAATAAGTTCATTAAAGAGCTTATATTACAAGGACAGGCAGTAACAAGAGAACAAGTAGAGCTATTTAAGGCTCAAACCAGAGAGAAGCTAGCAAAACAAGGCAATAAGAAGTTCGTTGAGATACTCAAAGGAGAGTTCAATGACAAGCCACTACGAGTTAAGGTCAGTATTGCTAGTGCAAGTAAGGATTTGGCAGGTATGACAGACAAGATGGTAAACATCTTCCGACAGATTATCTCCAACCCACAGGCTTTCCAACAGGCTATGCAAATACCTGAGATGGCAGCCACATTTAACAATATCTTAGAGTATAGCGGTATTACCCCCGCTGTGTATGCAGGGTTATCTGCACCACAACAGCAAGTAAGCCAACCGCAACAACAGGGAGGCGTAACACCTGAACTGGACTCTGATGAATTACAAACTAACCCACAAATATAATGGAAGCATTTAATTATTTAAACGACATAGAGAAGTCTGAGATTGAGAAGTTCGTAGAGAACAAGACTCAATTTGAGGCTGTCAGGAAAGTGCTATTAGCTGGTATATATTTCAATGGCACATTGACCGCAGGAGAACCAGCAGACGCAAGAAAGAATTTTCTACTTGCACAATTAACACAACCTATCATGGAGAACGCACCGATAGCAGAGTATGGCAGTCATGCCAAGAGTCTCGTAAATGGTGTGAAGCTCATTGAGACAGGTTTTAACGACTTTGAAAAGTTCAGGAAAGTTGAGACTGAACCAAAAGCAAAGGTAAATCGTGGGAAGTAATTATTAGTTAAGGTAAGAATATGACAATATTAGTATCAAAAATCTTAACTGCTATGGCAGCCGTAGCCCTCTTAATGGGAGGAGTAGTTGCTTTAACAGTACAAGATTTGAGTTTAGGGTCAGCAGGTGAAGTACCAGCACTTCAAGGAATTGCAACAACCACCGCAGTAGGGCCACAAGAAGTCATTACAGTATTTGCAAACAAAGCAAACTGTTCTTCAAGGGTAATTAGTACCACTGATGGAACAGGACAAGCTATTCAAGTGTTGTTTGGTGCACCTACAAATGGAGATATAACAACTCCAACAGAAGTAGTAGGACACCTACAAGCAGCAAGTACAACAGCTATGTATGACGCAGGGTTATACGGTTGTGGAGCTTGGAAAGTACACGCATCAGCATCTACAACTCTATTGATTTCAGAGTTTAGATAAACATTATAATTAACAGGACAAAATCATGTCATTAGAGATAGCAAAGTTAAAGAGCCTCAAAGACAAAGTATACGGCAAGGAGGTCTTAAAAGAAGCAAAGAAAAAGGTCGGGAAAGTTTATAAGTCAAAGAAATAAGTAACATGAATAAATTTCTAACAGCAGGAGTCGCAGTAGCGGTAGTGTTATCAGGCTTAGCTTTCTTCGGAATAGAAGATGGACTTGACGGCAGAGATGGGCGAGATGGTAGAACTGGTGCACAAGTAGGACCAGACCACTACGACACACAATACTTCCAAGCAGGAGCAGTATTTGGAGGTAAAGTAGCAACCTCTTCAGGTGAAGATGCAACTGTTACGGTAGACGCAAGAGTTATTGACCAAGATTTATCTTACGTGTCATACACACCAAATATTGACCAAACAATAACAACACAAGCGAGTACATCAGCACCATTTAGGAACTTGAAAGTAGGAGAATCATTCTCTCAACTATTCTATAACGCTTCAACTTCAGCTTCAGCAACAATTACGTTTGCAGCAGGTACAGGAATTGACCTACAAGAAGATGAGGGTGAGACGGTTGTTCTTAATGGACTAGAAGTAGCTAGACTTACTTATGTCAAGAAAGCAGATACCGATATTATTATGTGGGTAGAAGCAGGACAAGTAGGAGACTAATTATTATGAGTTCTCACATCTCTTCAAAAGTGATTAACAGTTCTCACATCTTATAAGTGAATAGTTCTCAATACTATGGAAAACAATGACAATACTCCAACAGACGTTGTGGAGTCAGATGACAACGTCACAGAACCAGCACCAGAGCCTACTGAAGATTCAGAGGAAGAAGCAGTAGACGTAGAAGCCCTTAAAGCTGAAATGGAATCTTTAAAGAAAGATAATGAAGACCTAGCAGACAAGTTAGCCAAAAAGAGGATAACTAAACGCAAAAGTAATCAGGCTGATTCTAAAAAAGAAACACAATCAGACGGACTAGATTATGCACAGAAAGCATTTCTGAATACAGAGGGAATCAAAGAGTTTGATTTCGTTGAAAAACAGATGAAAGAAAGTGGCATACATGATGTTGAAAAGATATTAGCTAACGGTTACTTCCAAGCTCAACTCAAAGAACACAGAGACTCAGTTGCAGTTAAGGAAGCCACACCATCAGGCACTCGTACCGACTCTAAACCATCTAACACCAAAGTAGATTACTGGATTGATAAAGGGGAGCTTCCACCTAATGATGCAGATAATGTAAAACTAAGGAGAGAGGTGGTAAACGAGAGGATTAAACGCAGCAAGTCAGGCAATAACTTCTCACAACAGGCGATTGTAGACGCTTTCAATTAACATCTAGCCAGTCTGAATTAACAGCAAAATTCAGATTATTATGGCAAACACACTAGGAGCAGGAGGAACTTCGTCAGTATATAAGGAAGAATGGCTAACTAAACTTCAAGAAAGATTAGACAAGCCAGTTACATTTAAAGAAGTATGTGACGTTACCTATTCAGATAACTACATCTTCAATGTACCTTATATGAGTACAGAGTTTTCGGCTCAAACAGGAACACGAGGAACAGCTTACAGCTTCTCTGACTTTACTCTTACAAATGAACAACTTACCATTTCCACAAAGGAGGTAGTACCAATTTTCATTGACCGAGCAGACCAAGCACAATGTACATACGTTTCACAAATGGAAATGGCTGAAAGACAAGCTGCACTTCTACTTGATAAAGTAGAGTCAGCAGTTCTAGCAGACCACGCAGCATGGACAGACGTAGGTGATGTCGCAGGAGTAATTACTTCAGGAAACACTACACAAGCAACCGTATCAGCAACTAACATTGATGATATTGTTCGTGGTGTACGAAGAATTATTACTGTAGCTAACGGTGAAGAACTAGCAAACCGCAACGGTATCTTCTTCGTATGGCGACCAGCAGACTTTGAAGCACTAGAACAATTTGCACAAGCAAACGGATTCAACCTTGCAGACGCAGCGTTGAAGTCAGGTATTGACAAGGGTTATTACCTACTTGGTGCATACCACTATGTTTCAAACTCACACACTGCAAATCACGTATTCGCAGGTGTTCGTAAAGTACACAAAGTAGGTATTCTACGAAGCACATGGGGACAAATCGTTGTAACACAAGACCCTAACCTACAATCAGGAGTAGGTCTTATTGCACGAGCAGACTTCGGAGTAAAGACTCCAACAGGACTAAAATCAATTCTCTACGATATTAACGTAACTTAATTGTTCTTATACTTAGCCCTTTTACGAGGGTTAAGATATGGGAGTAAAGATTTGCTTGGGATTACCCACAAACAGAGGGATAAAGCCAAAAACCGCACAATCTTTGTTGGAAATGGTTTTGAGTACCCCAGCAAACTTCCATGCAGTTGTTTCAACAAAAGGATATAACACAGCAGAGAATCGTAACTGGATTACTGCCAAAGCCTTTCAAGCAGGTTGTACGCATCTTCTCTTACTAGATGACGATATGGTTTACACCCCAGATGGGATAAACAAACTATTGGCTCACAAGAAAGAGATAGTAGGTGCTAAGTACAGCGTTAGGAGGATAGTTGAGGACAAATCAATTAACCACGAAGTCATAGAGTATGGAGATGACCGTAGCGAAACAGATTTGTTCAAGTGTCAAGCGTTAGGTGGAGGATTGCTTCTCATAGACCTAAGTATCATTCCAAAGATGAAGACACCGCTATTCTGGTACAAAGTATTGGATATAGGCATGGTGGAGATGAGTAACGATTGGTGGTTCTGTGAGAGAGCTAGAGAGGCTGGGTATGACGTTTGGTGCGACCCTACGATTAAATTAGGACACATAGGAGAATATGAATACTAAAGTAGCCATAGGAGTCCCTTGTAACAGGGTTATAAAGCCAAAGACCATGCAGAGTTTACTGGAGATGGTTCATTACTCGGTAGATGTTGATTTAGTCCCTATCATAGCGACAGAGGGCTATACAATTTCAGAGAATAGAGCCTATATCTTAGCCCAAGCCATGAAAGTTGATTGTGATTACCTACTATTCGTAGATGATGACATGATATTTCCAAAGAATACGCTAGAGCAGTTACTCTCACACAAGAAAGAGATTATCGGAGTTCCGTACTACTCACGAAAGCTACCAAGAGAGTCAGTTGTGGTATATGAAGACGGCACAGAGGTTAAAGGAGAGTTACCAGAAGACCTCTTTAAGTGCCAGCACGTAGGAACAGGGATAATGCTCATTGATTTAAGTATTATAAACGACTTAGAGAAACCTTACTTCTTTATGAAGACACATGAAATAGGGTTTACTTTAATGGGAGAAGACGCTTGGTTCTGCCAACAGGCACGAAAGGCAGGATTCAAGATATGGTGTGACCCCAATTTAGAAATTAAGCATATAGGCGACTATATTTATTAACATGGCATTATTTAGCGACACAACCACAAAAGACGGACTCATTCAAAGATTTGAGTTTTGGACACGCATGAAAGACGGTTCTGTAACAGGAACACTCTTAAAGCAGGTCACATCAAGGATAAATACGGCATTTGAGAAAATCATGCCTATTTTGCTTTCATATAGCGACTATATCCGCTTTGACGATACACAAAACCACACAGATAGACCTATCGGAACAGTAAACATTGTATCAGGACAAGCAGACTACACGATTAAAACAGACGACAATTCCCTAGATATTTTAAACATAAACGCAGTAAGAGTGCTTACAAGTGCATCAGGCACAGAGTACGCAACGCTAGAACGACTCACATTAGATGATGAGAGAGTATTAGACGCTATGAGTCCTAATCCTAGTAATACTGGCGTACCAAGTCACTTCGTAGAGCAAGGAAACAACATATTCCTCTACCCAGAGCCTAATTATGCAGCCACAGACGGCATTAAACTCTTCTTTCAGAGAGAACAAAGATACTTCCTATCTACAGACACCACAGATAAAGAGTCAGGATTACCTAAAATCTTTGATGAACTACTCGTATTACACGCAGCAAACGACTGGATTGCCGTAAATCGTGCAGACGACCCAAGACTTCACAACGAAATCCAACTACAAATACAGAAGATGGAGAAGAACTTAAAGAACTTCATAGACATGAGAAACCCTACAAAGGTCAAAATGACTATGAAAGCACCACATAACTTCCGCTAATATGACGAATCAATCACGAAACTTAGGAACAGTAACAAATGACGCATTAACGTCACGCAGTACAACATGGGCTGACGCTAATTTTACGTGGGCAGAGGGAGGTGGCACATGGGATAATCCACACGACTTAGGCAACCAAACAAGGAATTTAGGAACTATGACTAACCAAGCAACATCATGAAGAATATAATTACATCATTTATAATATCAGTCGTTGTAGTAGTGGGATTTGCTAACCTATACCCACTTTTTAAGAATGATAACTTAGGAGCTACACTCACGACCTTAAATAGCTCTGACAACTTGGTAGACTTTCCTACAACTTACAATGCCAATAACACAGCTATAAACACTGAATTAGGTCTTATTTCGGGAACGACAACTATTCCTAGTATTACAACTCTTACAGGACTCACAACGATAGGAACTATCGGAACGGGGGTGTGGGAGGCAACAGATGTGGGAGTTGCTCATGGAGGAACAGGCAAATCAGCTTGGACTCAGTACCTTATTCCTTACGCAGACACTACGACATCATTTTCACAAATAGCAATAGGGACTTCAGGACAATTCTTAACATCAGGAGGTGCTGGGGTAGCTCCGTCTTTCACGACTTCAGCAATCAACCAAGCACTAGACTACAGCTTCACAGGAACTTACTTTGGAATAGATAATCTTTATGCTTCATCAACCCTAAACATAGCAGGTGTAGATTACACTTTCCCATCAACAGACGGAGCAAGTTCAACCGTATTTATGACAGATGGAGCAGGAGCTATGACTTCTTATAGACCAGATTGGCACTTACTAGATGTCGTAGAGACTACAGCCGTAGACAACGCAACCTCAACATTCGCTACGGCAGAAAACCTGATGCTTGTGTATTCATGGACAGCCTGTGCAACAGGGTGTAATGCAAGAGTGACATTTAATGGGTTGTCAGACGGCAACTACGGAAGCCACATATCTGTTGATAATGGAGCATTTACTGATGCAAGTGATGTAGATTTCATGACAACCAGCAATTCGGGTGGAACTGCCGCAACGCAAGGTGTGGTATACATCAAAAACGTATCGTCACAAAGGAAACTAGCGACCTTTTCAGGCTCAACTTTTGCTGGCGGCTCAACAGCACCATCAGATTCAGCAGAAGGTTCAGGAGTATGGGACAACACATCAGCACAGATTACATCATTAAATATAGAAAGTAGCGATACTGTAGGCAGGAACTTTACCAACTTAAAGATTTACGTTTACGGAACAAATAACTAATATGGCTCTTATTCAGACAATAATAAACAGATTTGACGGGGGAATACAAAACGACATACGTTTGCGTATTCAGGGAGCTTCACAGGTTTGTAAGAACTTTGATGTCTTTACCAATACCAGTAAGATGTCACCGTATTTTGACACTGATGATGGAGATAGTTCAGCTTCAACCAGCAAAAAACAGAACTTTGCCGTAGCTTTAGATGCTAGTGCAAGTACATATAGGCTCTACGCACTAGGGGTTGTTAGTGGTCAGAATTATGCGGAGGTGAAGTATAAAGACCTGACATCAGGCAGTACACCAGACTTCGGTGACGCTTTGTGGGGAACACTAGGAACGACAGCGAAACATCAAGGCTCATCAGCCGCTGTGGATTTTGGGCTATTTACATATTACGCAAGGACTGGTCTGATTTATTGTGCTTCAAGTGGAGACAATCAAATAATGGCTTATGACCCAGACGGTCTTGTAGACTTCGCAGAGAGTGGAGTCAATGCAGTAACAATGACAACCGTAAGCGAGGGGTTAGTTCACTCAAAAGACGACATACTCTATATTCCTTATGACAATAAGATAATGAAGTTTGACGGTAGCACTTGGACAGACGCAGCAATTACAGTTCCAACACACATGGTTATCAACTCTATTTGTGAATACGGAAACTATATCGCTATCGCAGCAACCCCCAAGAGTGGCGTTGGCAAGACCTTTGTATATTTATGGAACAGAGACAGTACACTAACAACCCTTTCAGAAAGTATTGACTGGGGTACAGGACAGATTAAGGCGTTAGAGGAAATAGAGGGCTTTCTAATGGGCATTTCTTATTATGGAGGAGTACACAGACGACAAAATGACAGAATTGTATTTAGATATTACGCAGGAGGCACACCTAAGACTTTTTTACAGATACAGGCAGACGTAAACACCGTTCTTTTACCAGCAGGAAAGCAGAAGATAGATGAAAGGCTGTATTTCTCAATGAAATACACCAAAGACAGCACCATTCACGCAGGAGTGTGGTCAGTACGCTTCCATGAGGGTCAATTTGCTCTTGTTCAAGAAAGAGAGCCTGACACTGGACTCACGCTTACAGAGAACTTTATCCCCAAAGGATTCATCAAGGTTGGTGATATTCTATTCCAAACCTACATCAATACAGGCGGTGGAACTTTTGTAACCAGCAAAACCAACGAACAAACAGCTTATGCAGATAATTCAGTCTGGGCTTCAATCATTAACCCAAATATTGAGGCAAAATATATGTCACGCAAGAAGCAGTTGATAGCTGTTTCTATGAGTTATGAGACATTACCTACGGCTGGAAGTGCCAAACTAGAATACAAGATAGATGGTGGAAGTTGGACAGAGATATTCACAGAAACAACAGATAGTGCGGTCAATACGGAAGCTGTCGTAGACGTAAACGGTGCTCAGTTTGCAGAGGGCAGAGAGTATGAATTTAGAATCACATCAACAGGTGGTGCAGAGATTACAGAGCTTAAATACAAGTGGGACACACTTGATACACAAATATGAACCCAGAACTAGAACTAATGAAAGCAGAATTAGCTGACCTCAAAGAAAAGTTTGAGAGACTACAGAAGTCAGACCGCTATGTATTTGAGAGAGATTTAGAACTTCAAACAGGTAGGAATATTCAACTAGCCACAGACACAGGAACAAAGATTGGTACGGGGATAGACCAGAAGTTAGGTTTTTACGGAGAAACACCAAAAGTCCAAGCAACAGTAGCCAATACAAGCAACGCAGCATTTACAGAAGACAGTGGCACTACAGTAAATGTGGAATCAACCTTTGGAGGTTGGAGAATAAAAGAGGTGGTACAAGCTCTTATTAACATAGGTATATTAGATGGAACAGCAGATTAAAAAATAACTAATTATTAACATGGCAACAAATACTAAAATAGGAGATGACTTCCTTACAGACGAACAAAGGTCAAGCGTTGCTACGTCACAATTTCTCGTAGATAACGCCAATCAAAACATAACATCTGATTCTATCTCTGATACAGGGGAAGATTTGTTCGTTCCCGAAAGTCCACAAACAACAGACCAAACTGGTGTGATAGACCAACAACTCGCAGGACTACAACAGGGCGTAAGCACTATTGATAGCCAAATTGCAGGAACAGAAACTCAGAGTGATGATTTACGAACTCAGTTACTAGAAACTCTAAGTGGTCTAGGAGAAGAACAAGCACGAACACAAGAGCTTGAACAACAAGCAGGTTTAGGTATTCAAAGAAAAGAGCTACAGAACGTAATAAATGAACTACAGACGTTGCAGAAAGAGGCTGCAGCGATACCACTTTCAATACAAGAAGAGTTTGCAGGTAGAGGTGCTACCGCAGCAGGTGTAGAGCCAATTCAAACAGGTAGACTACGACAGAACGCTATAAAAGCACTCAGTTTTGCAGCTATAGGACAAACTCTACAAGGAAACATCTCACTAGCAGAACAAACTATCGCAAGAGCTATTGATGCAGAATTTGAACCACAAAGACAGAAACTAGAAGTATTAGGACAGCTATACAAATTTAACCGAGAAGATTTAGAGAGAATTGATAAGAAAAGGTCAGACCAGCTAGGTCTTTACCTTGATGAACGCAAGAGAGTGCTAGATATTCAACAAGCAGACAAACAAGAGATATATAACATAGGAACAATCGCACAACAGTACGGTGCAGACACTCAGACCGTACAAGCCATCTTTGAAGCTAAGACAAGAAAGGAAGCGGTATTGCTTGCAGGTAAGTACCTACAAGACCCACTAGCGAAACAAGACCTCATCAACGCAAGGTTAGAGAATGAACTAAAAAGGGCACAAATCAATAAAGTGGCTAGAGAAACAGCTTTGTTAGGAAAAGACGCACAAAACCAATTAACTATTGATACACAAAGAGCTTCTGATGCAGTACGAGCAGGAGAAGACCATATCGCCACACTTAACGGCTTACGAAACCACAAAGGAATGACTAAGGCTGTAGGTTCTTATAAAATAGCTCGTTGGACACCACTTCAAGTAGATAAGTCTGCTGTAAATGACTTTGTTTCAGGTGTAGAACAATACATTGACCAATTAACACTTGATAAGTTGATTGAGTCTAAGGCACAGGGAGCTACTTTCGGTGCTTTGTCTGATAGAGAGTTGCAAGTTATCGCAAGTGCAGCCACCAAGATTTCGGGTTACAGGAGAACACGAGATGATGGAAGTGTCTATTTTGAAGTAGACGAAGCAACCTTTAGAGCAGAGTTGTTGAATCTACAGACAAAAATACAAGACGCTGTAAACAGAAAGCGAGGAGGAATCCTTGACGCAGGAGAAGTGTCCGTACTTGACGAGGCTTTCCCTGACAACCAAACACAACCAGATGATTATTTTGGTATTACTAGCACAACACAAGCAACTAACTTTTAAGACTTATGGCATTTAACGAAACAGAATTAGCAATCATCAAGACTGGTAAGGAAAGCGGTAAGTCTCGCCAACAAGTTGAGGAGGCTTTGCAGAACTACCGACTTGGGATTACACCAAGTAAGAAAGAAAGGGTACAAAACCAGTTTGTAGACGGAAGAAAGAGTCCACTACGAGCTTTGGGTGACGTATCTTTAGGTGCGGTTAAGGGATTAACCGAAACCGCTATTGCTCTACCAAGAGCATTACAAGCAGGAGGTCAGGCTGTACACGCAGGATTAGACCCTACACGAACATTCGCAGAAGTAAGAGAACAGACAGGTTTAGCCTCACTACAAGGAGATGACGCTGCCTTTATAGACGACCTCTTAAAAGCTAAAAACCCTGAACAACGAGCAGGAAAGATTATCGCCTTTGCAGGTGAACTTCTAGCAGGAGGGGGTGCTTCTCTATTGAAAAAAGGCTTTCAAAAGGGGACTGAGGCTGTGGGAGGTGTAGTTGGTAGGGGTAAAACCGCTATTAGTGAAGCTCTCCCATCAGGACTTAAACAAACGGTGTCAGAATTTGGAGAAAGAATCCCTAGATTGGGCGGTAGGGTAAGAGAGAGAGTTGAACAGGCTTCCGTAAGAGCAGAAAGAATAAGAAACGCCACCCCAGCTACTCAAAAAGCAATTAAATCAGGTGTAGACGACAGAATTATTGACTTTGTAGATGATGTAAAACTTAACGCACCAGATACGCTTTCAGATTATAAAGAAATAGTAGACCTAGCAGAGAATGTTGGTGCTAGAGGTGCTGCACGACCAGAATTTATAGCAGGACAAAGGGCTGCTGAACAATACAAACTAGCAGACAAGGCAAGAAAAGACGTTGGAGGAAAGATTGGTGAGGCTGTAGACGCACTTTCAAAGAAACAGGGTGCAGTCAATATACTACCAGCACAACGAAATCTACGAATCCTATTGTCACAAAACGGAATACAACCAACAAAAGGTGGCAAGTTGGTGTTTGAGGCTACTGAATACACACCAGCACAACAAAAGAAAATACAAGAACTCTATGACATAGCAACAAAGAGTGAAAACTTCACAGCACGACAGATATGGGGATTTGATAAGCAGTTCTCACAACTACAAAGAACAGCACGATTTGATTCAGAGATAGGAGACATATTTATTAAGACAGCAGATGGAGGAGATACAAGTATCTTCAAGGCATTTAGAGATGTCTATTCAGGAGAGCTTGAAAACATAGCACCAGAAATACGAGTCCTTAACCGAGAATACGCACAGTGGAGAACTCTCATAGATGACGTTGAAAGTTCAATCGTCAAGCGAGGTAACTTCTCAGGTACTTCAAAGGTAGACCCTGCTGAATTTGCACAGACCAACCTACGCAGGATATTTAGTGACGCTACAAGTGCTGCTGACTATAGGGCTATCTATAACAACTTAGATGAGGCTTCAAGAACTTTGGGCTACACAGGCTCACGAGCAGATGACCTAGCGTGGTTTGCAACAAGAATGAGACAAATCTTCCCTGAAACAGTCCCAGAGACATCAGCTACTAAGATACTTGGTGGTGGTGTGAAACAAACAACAGAAAAAGTCCTAGAAGCAGGTAAGCCTAGCTTAGTAGACCAACAGAGAGCAATTAGAGAGATGTTGGAAGAGGCACTTGGTCAAGGGTCTTTTAAACAGGGCGTAATCCCTATTAACAGCGTGGTATAATAAGTAACATGGCAACTATAAAACAAGAAAAACTAAATAAGCTAGCCCAAGAGGTGAAACAAGCCTTTAAGGAGGCAGAGAACGAACTCACTCGTGAGGAATTTCTTGATGCAATCAAAGATATTGTAGCTTTCGTAAAGAAAATAAAGCAAGAAAACGTACAAGAAGTTGCCACAATGAAAGAGATTTCTGCCAAAGACAGCAGGAGGTTAGCAGAAAAAGCAGCACAGTCAGAACAAGCCCTAAAACAAGAAATAAAGAAATCATTTGAACAAGCCTTTAGTGAACAACAAGGTTCGCTTAATTTTATACGAGACAAGGTTTCTAACTTTGAGAAACAAAAAGACAAGAACGAAGAGAGCCTAATAAGAGAAGTAATGGAACTCATACCAGAGATGCCTGAAATTAAATCCACTACACCAGTAGAAACACGAAACAAACTAGAAACGCTAAAAGGAGAAGAACGACTAGGGTGGACAGCAATACATGGACTAAAAGAAAAGCTAGAAGAACTTAAAGAAATGAAAGTCGGTGGTAAAGGAGGTGGAGGAACATCAGCTATGGGAGTACGATACGCACTAGGTAGCACAGCAGTAAAGGAAACACCAACAGGAGATATTGACGGAGCTAATACTACTTACACCGTAGGAAGAACGATTAACTTAGTAGTATCTTTTGCTATCAATGGACAAGTCATAACAGATGATGAATACACAGTAGCAGGAAAAACAATAGAAATGACGACTGCTATACCAGCAGCATTATCAGGGACTAGCTTTCGTATAGTATACGTTTAATATTATGATAGAAGATTTAAAAACATTAGGCATAGTAGCAGTAGCATTTACGCTAATATTTGGTGCTGTCTTTGTCAAAGATAGAGTTGGAGGAGAAGAGAACGTAGGATTAGCACTATACTTACCCGTACAGCTTAATAGTGTAGATACAGCAGGAGATGGAGAGTGTCTCTCTTATCAAAGTGCCACTTCAAAGTTTGAGTGGATTTCTTGTGGTGGAGCAGGAGGTTCTACTTTGCACGTAGACGCTACTGGCTCAGTTTACCCAGCAGACGGTGACTATCACTCAGCACCTTATTACACAGCAACCTCAACAGCTACAGCCTCAACATTCCCATTTGCTTCTACAACAGCACTCACAGCTACGAACTTGTTTGGTGCTTTAACTGGCAACGCAGACACAGCTACTGCCCTTGCTGCCAATGGTGGTAACTGTGCAGCTGGAGAAATTGCTTTAGGAGTTGATACAGCAGGTGCAGTAGAGGGCTGTTATGAGCCAACAGAGGGCGATATAACAGACTTAGCCCACCTTACCTTTCCGTGGACACCGACAGCTTTAGGAAATTCAACATCAACATTATTGCAACTTACAGCAGGAGCACTCATCACAGGAAGTTCTACAGTAACAGGACAACTTAATGTTTGGGATGAAGGAACAGGAGCTCACGATGCTTTTGATGCAACCTTTGGAGACCCAGATGACTACGGAGCTATTCAAATTGGAAACACTGAAATTTATTCTTCTTCCTTTAGTGCGAGTAACCTAGACTTAGATAAAGCATTTCTTCTCAGACAAACTGGAAATATTGGAGCTGGTAATGACCCAGGAATTGAATTTGCTTGGATGGAACAAGGAAACGCTGTCCGTATGGCTATCCCAGAAAGTGGAGCTGGAAATGCTACTGCTATGATTAGGTCAGTTACAATTGCTGGGCCATATGCTGCTGCAACAGGAAACAACATTGTCCTTTGTGACACTTGGTCTACATACAACACAAACATAGACTGTGATACGGGTGGTACGGGAGCAGACCTCTTTGTTCAAGACGACTTAGAAGTAGAAGGAGAACTATATCTTTCTGGCTCAATTTATGGCGATGCAGATGACGCTTCACAGCACCAAATTGTTTTTGCTAACGCAACAGCAGACCACATTCTCACTATCCCAGACGACACGATAGCTAGTGGAGACTTGCTCGTAGGTAGTGGAGCTGGAACATTTGTGTACACAGCAAAGGGCTCAATAAACCTCGGAGACTTTAACGATAACCTTACTCACTATGTAGACGCAGACGTTTCAACATACTTAACTGGTGGTACGGGAATTACAGAGTCGGGAGGAACTCTTACTTTTGATTGTTCAGAAGTAGAGGGGGTGGGAATTAACTGTGCAACAGAAGCAATCACACTAGACCTATCGCTTAATAATGCTTGGACAGGTACAGGAACAACAACTTTTGCAGGAGATATAGATGTGGCTGACGCTATGGAAGCAGGTTACTTTACAGGAACAGGTGCTACTTCAACCTTTGCCAATGGCTTAGACCTTACCACAGGTTGTTTAGCGTACAACGGAACTTGTATTACAGTTGAAACCATTACAGCAGGAGATTATCTAACAAAAACAGCGAGTGATATTGATTTAGACGTAGAGATTTATACAGAAACATTTACTTTCTCTATAGCTTCTTCAACCCTCTCTACAACAACTTCTGCAACTCAGCACAAATTACCCAATGCGATAACTATTACTAGAGCAACTTGCTCAACTAACGCAGGGACAACTAGCTTACAAGTTGATGAGAGAGCAGAAGCCACTCCTAACACAGCAGGAACAGATGTGTTCACAGATTCATTCTCTTGTGGAAGTGGTTTTACTAACGCTACAAGTTCGTTCAGTAATGCTAGCATCACAGCAGACAATATTCTTAATCTTGATGTAGACACGACAGACGACCAATCTTCGGGTGCTACTCCAACAAATGCATTTCTACACATTGAATACACGATAGATGATTAAAAACATTCTCAAAGTAATAGGACTATCACTTACGGCAATATTCTTTGCTGTAGGTGTAATCTTCTTTACTGGAACACCAGAGCTTCCTTTAGGAGTACCGTTTAATCAGCAAGACTTGATAGATGCGATTCCTAGTAATTTTCAAATAGGAGATGAAGATACTGCCTTTGCTTGGACAGACGATAATACAGATGAGGATATAATCATACGCACAGACTCTAGGAATTACCACTCTTGGGGAAGTGCTGTGATTATGCACGTAAGCATTACCAATGTACATAAATTTGACCAGAACGTAGGATTAGTGTTCTCGTTCCCAGATGCAAGGTATGTGGCAGAGAAGTATATGCGTTTCACAGGAAACTCATCAACTACATCACAAGTGGTCACAGCCTTACCGAAAGACCCACATGGAGTACCAACCTTTGAAACGGTGGAACACCTAGAAGCCCAATATCAAGAGCTTGTCTTAACGGGTGTTGATACACGGGATATAAGTTCTATCTCACGTAAAGACATCAAAGCTAATCTAACTCAAAATAATGTCGCTGTATTGAATATCGCTAGTGGGGAGACAGCCATCTTTAAGGTGTATGTGAAGTTTCCAAAAGGTGTAGAGGGACAAGAATACTTCTTGGAAGCCTTTGGCGATAGGGGTGCATACGGACACCTTGACCCTAATTCATGGGATTTTGAAGATGATTTTGAAGCGTATGGTACAGGTTTTCTTACTGGAAACGGTGATTGGACAGAAACATCTAACACATATGACGTAGTTAGTAGTCCTGTGTACGAGGGAACGAGAGGGGTTGAGTGTCCTGAGGTTTGTAATAAAGCTGCCAATGCTAATTTCACAGACATATCAGATGATGGTGCAGAGGTGTGGTGGGCGTTTATGAACGATAATGGTATGCCCGCAAGTGGTGACTCTACTTTTAGGGTTATGGAAGGTGGTGGGAACAGAGTCTTAGTCGGTGTTCACAGTGGAACAATTAAATGGGGTCATGGCTCACCAACAGGGGGTCTTGATACGATTATTTCAGCAGTTAGTGGTAGGTGGTATATTGCAAATGTACAAATGGCAGATGATGGAACACATAGGGTCAGAATTTATGACACTGTTACAGAAGTGTGGAGTAGTTGGACTTCTTGGGACACTGGATATTACATTAGTACCAGTGGTGATTTTACAAGTTTGAACCTCAACACAGGTGGAACAGGTGACGCCCATTATGACTTAATCACAGCAACAGACCCATTAGCGGCAGGGGGTGCTCCTGCGGGTTGGGAAGATGTAATTATCATTAGCAAAAATTGATATGAAGTTTATACTATACATACACAAGAAGTTATTTTGGAAAAGCATTTTGAACTATCCATTTATTGTTTGGAAAGGTAAGATTTTGGATTTGAGACAGATAACATGAGCAGAAACAGTAAAGGACAATTTGTAATAGGAATAGGAATAGCAGTATCAATATTGATTACAGTTGTTGGAGGTGCTTCAGCTTTCTTTGTAGGACAAGGAAGACAAGATTCAGAGATAGCGGTTGTAAGAAACGAACAAGCCAACCTTAAAGATGATGTGTCTGAGATTAAGTCAGACGTTAAAGAAATCCTAAGAGCATTAAATGAGTCTAAATAAATACGGATTAAGAGAATTACCTAAAGACAACCGAGACTTCCCTCTTGGAGCTTTTACTGTATTACCAGAGTTATCAGAACTACCAGATACATTTGAACACACAACACCGTTCCCAATAAAGAATCAAGGACAAAGTGATTTCTGTTCAGCTTATTCCTCATGTGGAGCTTCAGAGCTTCAAGAAGATGTAGAACTATACCCTGAATACAGCTTTGCTCTTTCAAAGGACATTTCAGGTAATAAAGACGAATGGGGTCAAGACCTCAGAAGTGCAGCTAAAGCACACCTAAAGGGTGCTATTCCTATGCCGTCAGAGCCTCAAAATGGCGATTTGAGAGACTTATACTCATACCCCCCAGCATGGTTTCACTCAGCAAAGAGACATGCTAAGAAGTCATATTTTAAAATAACAGGTAACTACGATAGTTACGATAATATCAAGGCTAGTATATGGAAATACAGAGAAGAGAAGCGTGGTATAATGATAGGAGTGATATGGAGTTGGGCTGTG
>Ga0255048_10001002_pt1 | contig 20650 bp, 18 predicted proteins | sample JV7_2_2_MG_FD_183619 | JGI IMG/M metagenome (GOLD analysis project Ga0255048, IMG submission 183619) | Seawater microbial communities from Jervis Inlet, British Columbia, Canada - JV7_2_2 | ecosystem: Environmental > Aquatic > Marine > Inlet | place: Canada: British Columbia | collected 2016-10-06
CGCCTTCGTGCCCAACGTGACGACGGCAAACTCGAGTTCGAGGTGTTGGGCCAAGCGATCGACTCTCGCGGCGAGGTCCGGGATTTCTTCCGAACACGCGCCGACTCGAACATCGAGTCCGCGCCCGATGGTAGCGGGCCTCCCATGCGCTACTACAACGTGATTGTCGTGCCGCCCGGCAGGTACCACATCCGGGTGGTCGTGCAGGAACTCGGCACCGGCCGGATCGCGTCCCGGCGGCTGCAATTCGATGTGCCCGAGTCGCCCGAATTCGGGCTGCGTATGAGCGGCCCGGTCCTCGTCAAGGGCGGCGACGGGATCCTCGACGGTCTCAGGTACGGCGAGCAGCCTGCCCATCGCACCGACCTACCAGTGAGCTATCCCTTTCGGATCATGGACCGGGATCTGACCCCGGACCTCACATCCGTTCTGGTTGCCGGCCAGCGTGTGGAACTGTTCGCACTCGTCTACGATCTCACGCCGCCCACGCCGGACGACGATCCACGCGCCGGACTCGATGTCGCGTTGCGCAACAGCGCCGGCGACTTCGTTTTCATCGAACGGTTCGGTGGCGTGGTCTGGGAGCGCAGCCCGGAGGACGGTGCGATGCGTCTCGGAGTTCAGCTGTGGCTACCCGACGACCTGCCGAGCGGTGCGTGGGAGTTGGTCCTGCAGGCGACCGATCTGGTGACCAGCCTCAGCACCGACGGCGGCGTCGAGCTCACGGTCCTCGGCAGCGGGCGCTAGACCGCCGTGAGGTTATCCACGATGGCGAATACCGGTCCGGCATTTGTTGCAGCTGTCCTGCTGGCGTCGACGTGCGCGCTCACGGCGGGAAGTGCCGCGGGTTTGCAGGACGACGCGGCCCGGGCAGCCCATGCGCGCATGGTGGAGCGCTTGGCAGAGATTGCCCGGCAGCACCCGCACGGGGGCAGCTATGAGCGGGCGCGTGACGCGACACGGCGCGCTTTCGACGCCTTGCCGGCGATTGCCTCGGTGGGGGAACGTGTTCGTGCGGCAGGGACGCTGGCCAACGCCGAGTTGACCGTCGGCAACGTTCGGGCCGCGATCCCGTTGTTCCAGGGCGTGCTGGATCGGCTGGGCCAGTTGCCGCCGGAGACGCGGCAGGGGATTGCCATCACTACGGTGTTTCTGCTGGCGGTCGCGCATCTCAGGCAGGCGCAGACCGACAACTGCGTGGGGCGGCACACAGGCGAATCGTGCATCCTTCCGATCGCACCTGCGGCGACGCTCGCGGATCCTTCGAGCGCCATGCAGGCGATGCCGCTGTTCGCCGACATCGCCCGTAACATTCCGCCGGGGGAGCCGCTGCACCTCGCGGCCAAGTGGTTGCTCAACATCACCGCCCTTCTGGTCGGGTCGCAGGGAGACCTGGCCGCGGAGCTGCAGATCGATCCCGCGGTGTTCGAGCCCGAGACGGACTTCCCCCGCTTTGAAAACGTGGCGCCGCGCCTCGGTGTCGCGACGCTCAGCTTCGCCGGCGGCGTAGTGGCCGACGATCTGGACGGCGACGGCCTGCTCGACCTGATGGTCTCGGACCTCAGCACGGCGGCGCCGATTCGCGTTTTCCGCAATGCGGGCAATGCCGGTTTCGTGGATATCTCGGCGCTCAGCGGGCTGCAGGAGATTCCCGGCGGGCTCAACCTGACCCACGCCGACTACGACAACGACGGCGATCTGGATGTGTTCGTGCAGCGCGGAGCCTGGTGGCGCGCCACGGGGAAGTGGCCGAATTCGCTGCTGCGCAACGACGGCGACTTCCACTTCACCGACGTGACCTACCTGGCGGGTCTTGCGGGCGATGGGCTGGACTCGCCGACCCAGACCGCCGGCTGGGCCGACTACGACAACGATGGTGATCTCGATCTGTACGTGGGCAACGAGACCACGGACGACGCGGCCTTCCCCTCGCATCTGTTCCGCAACGAGGGCGACGGCACCTTCGCCGAAGTCGGGGCCGCGGCGGGCGTGACCAACGACCGCCGGGCCAAGAGCGTCGTCTGGGGCGACTACGACGATGACGGATTCGAGGATCTGTTCGTTTCCAACTACCAGGGCCTGAATCGTCTCTATCGCAACAACCGCGATGGCACGTTCAGCGATATCGCCGAGGAATTGGGCGTGCAGGCGCCTGAGGCCAGTTTCGTCTCCTGGTTCTGGGATGTAGACAACGACGGCAGCCTCGATCTGCTCGTCAACGGATCGCAGCCCGCACCAACGTCCGGCGAAGCCCCGGCCGTATGGCAGATTGCCGCAAGCCGCACAGGGCTGCCCGCGCCGTCTCCGAGTTCCCGGCTGTTTCTGGGCAACGGCGACGGCACTCTACGCGACGCGAGCGCGGGAGCCGGCCTGGCAGGAATCACCTTTCCCATGGGCGCCAACTTCGGCGATCTCGACAACGACGGGTGGCTGGATCACTACCTGGGCACCGGCTATCCCACGTACGAGGCGTTGATGCCCAACGTGATGTACCGCGGTCTGGGTAACGCTCGTTTCGAGGAGGTCACCTTCGCCGGTGGTTTCGGCCACCTGGCCAAAGGCCACGGGCTAGCCTTCGCGGACCTGGACAACGACGGCGACCAGGACGTTTTCGAACAGATGGGAGGCATGCTGTTGTCGGACCCGTACCCGGACGCGTTGTACGAGAACCCGGGTTTCGGCAACCACTGGATCAAGCTGCAGCTCGAAGGCGTCGAAGCGAATCGGAGCGCCATCGGCAGCAGCGTGAGGATCGATCTCGAGGGCCCCGACGGGGCGCGGTCGCTCTATCGCCGGGTGGGGACCGGTGCCAGCTTCGGCGGCAACCCGCTGCGCGTCGAGGCGGGGCTGGGGAACGCGGAGCGAATCAGGGAGGTGGTGATCGTCTGGGCCGGTAGCCGCACCGTGCAGACCTTCGACGACCTGGCGCTCGATAGCGCCTACCAGATCGTCGAGGGCACCGATCCTGTCGCCCTGGCACTACCAGAGGTCTCGTGGCGGCGGCCCTAGGAGTAACGCACGTCCTGGTGTCGAGGCGGGTAGAAGCGCGGCAGAAGTCCGTCGATGCGGACAAGCCCCGAGCGGGTCACCTCCACGGTGCGGTCGACAACCTGGAGCCAACCTTCCGCCTCGAGTTGCATCAGCGGCTCGGAGAACACCCGTTCCGGAACGAGGCCGTACCTTCGCTCCAGGCGCGTCAGGTCTACCCTGCCGAGCTTGAGCTGCAGGATCATCGCGCGGACCAGACGCTCGTCCGGCGAGAGGCGATGCGCCCGCCCGAGCGGTAGCTGACCGTCGCGGTGGGCCTGGAGGTAGCCGTCCACCGTGGCGAGGTTCTGCTGATGCACTCCATCCAGATACGAGAAGGAGGCCACCCCGAGGCCGATCAGGTCGGCACCGTTGTACTGGGCGTCCTGGTACTGGAATCCGTGGCGGCTCGGGTCGCTCACCGCCGTATAGCCGCTCCGCGCCGTGTAACCGGCGGATTCCAGCCGCTCGAATGCGGCCGCGAGCCTTTCGTGCTTCGTCTCCCACGAGGCAAGTTCGCCCACGTTTCCGGCGCGAACGTCCCGCGATAGCGGCGTGTTCAGCGGGATCTCGAGCTGATACAAAGTGACGCTATCGGGAGCCAACTCGACCACGCGGTCGAGACTGGTGAAGAAACTCGTCTCGGTCTCGCCGCGCATGCCCACCATCAGGTCGAGGTTGACCGTCTCGAAGCCGGTTTCTCGAATGCGGCCCCACGCGCGCTCGACATCCTCGACGCGGTGCACTCTGCCATTGCGCGCGAGCACCTGGTCGTCGAGTTGCTGCACACCCATGCTCAGACGATTCACGCCGGCGGCACGCAGCGCCGCCAGACGGTTGCGGGTAGCTGTGCGCGGGGCGCACTCGAAGCTGATCTCGCCGATCTCGCTCCAGTCGCTGTTCTGCCGCAGCCCTGTGAACAGCCTTTCGATCTGGTCCGCGGTGAGCAGCGACGGCGTGCCGCCGCCGAAGTAGGCAAATCCGACGCGCCGATCGGTGAGCGCAGGAGATCGCGTGTACAGGTGGGCCTCGTCGAGAACGGCTTCGAGGTAGGAAGCGACCAGGTCCTGGGGGGCTCCGTCGACAGCCAGGTAATAGCAGTACTGACAACGCTCGACGCAGAACGGCACGTGCACGTAGAGCCCGAACGGTGCGGCGCGTCCGGCACGCGGCGCCGCGAGCGCCGAGCGGTACGCCGGCACCTCGTCTGCCGTCCATTGGGAGAATGGCGGGTAGGCAGAAACGAAGTAGCTGCCCAGCAGGTCGGCGTCGCCCGGCGACCGCGGGCCTGTCAGAGGGCTGGCCTCCGCCTCGGCAGGCTTGTCTCCGCCGGTCTCAGTGGACAACTTCGGACTCGCGTCGTGTCGCCGGACTCGTGGTTCGGAACACGAAGTCCCACAGCGGCGAGCTCACGCCAAAGTCGGCGGCCGGGTCGCGGTAGTGGTGTCGGAAGTGGAGCTTCTTCAGGTACAGCAGCGCCGGGCTGCGAACACTGAAATGGTGCACGGCGTAGTGGATCGTGTCGTAGGCGAGATAGCCCACCAGGAACCCGACGAACACTTCCGCCGCCCAGACCGGCCCGAGCGCGAAGCGGAAGCCGAGCCAGAACAGCACCACCAGCGGGACGCTCACACTCGGGGGCATGACCAACCGTTTCGAATCGCTGGGGAAATCGTGGTGTACACCGTGGGCGAAGAAATAGAAGACATGGTGCCAGCCGCGGATAGCCCCCAGGGCCGGTTCACCGGGCGCCAACGCGGCCAGCGTCTTCCGGACCGCGACTTCGATGTGCTCGGGGGCATGGAAGACGAAGCGGTGGATCGTGTACTCCGCGAACGTCCAGGCGAACAGGCCCGCGGCGAAAGCGAGCACCTGTTCGGCGAGCGGCAGACCGGCCGAGGCGTTGAGGTAGAGCAGGTACGCCACCACGGGCACGTAGACCAGGTGCGGCACGTACCAGGAAACACGACTCAGCGATTCCAGCAGGCCGTTGCGGAAGATACGCAGCGACGTGTCTTCGTTGGAAACGTAGTGCTTGGGCACGACGCGGGTCTCCTCGAGCTTCCGTCGAATTTCGAACAACGGGATACGAATCTTCCATTATTCCGGACAAGGACCTCCCGCGAAACTCACCCCGTTACCCGGCTGACCCTCGACGGAGACGCACTACGGTCCCAGCTTGCAGTGATGGAATATTTTTCGTACATGATGTAAACTATTTACTACATTATGTACAGATTAATCGACCTTACCGACAGGTTGGAAGGAGCATGGAGATGGAAGCCACGTCGAACTGGTTGGTTCCGGTGCTCGGCGGAGTCCTCGCGCTCGGTGCCATCGCGGTGTACTCGGCGTACTGCGTCTGGGTTCGAAGGGCTCGCCTGACTGCTGAGCAAAGGCGTGAGGTTGCCGCCACGCCCATGCCGAAGCTGCAGAAGAGGGCTCTGTGGAGCCTTCTGCTGGGCTTGATCACGCTGGGTGTGATCAGTGCGATCCTCACGACGTACGGCGCGGCCGAATACTGGGACAACGATGATCTGCGGCTCACGGTCGTCGCGATCTTCCTTGCCGGCATGGTCACCCACGTGGGGTTGCTCGCTGCGATGGTGAGCCCACTGTGGTCTGAGGAGTCCGAGCTCGACGAGCGCGACCGCCAGGTTCTTGCCCAGGCGCCGGCGGTGCAGACCGGATTGGTGCTGGTGACCCTGGCCGTCTGGAACATCTCGTTGATCAAGCGCTTCCACGATCAGGGTGCCGTACCGATGGTCTACCTCTACCTGATTTTCGGAACGGTGGTCCTGGTCAGCTTGATCGGACACTCGGCCGGGATCGTCGTCGGCTACTGGATGGGGTCACGTTTTGGCGAAAGCTGAGATTCACAACAGCATCCGCAAGCTGCGCTTCGAGCACGACGAGATGACGCAGCAGCAACTCGCCGAGCGCGTCGGCTGCTCGCGCCAGACCATCGTCCTGCTCGAGCAGGGCCGCTACGCTCCCTCGCTGGCCTTGGCCCTCCGAGTTGCCAAGACGTTCGACCAGACCGTCGACGAGATCTTCCAGCTTCGGGAGTGAAGTCGGCGGCGCGCGGGGCGAGTCCGATGAACGGGCCCGATCCTGACGACCTGCGACGTCTCGCGGGGCTCGACAAGGTCATCCACGAGCCCGGGCGGCTGGCCATCGTCCCGTACCTCGCCGTGGTGGAGGAGGCCGGCTTCCTGTCGGACATGTGGACAGGTATATTCTCGACGATCGCGTCCGAATTAAGGCAGGCGGGGATGCACGAATATTCGATCGTCAGCGCGCTGCTCGACCGCGTCGATGACGCCGCGCGTCAGCAGGGTGCTACCGCGGTATACCGGATCAGTGTGCAGATCGGCGAACTTTCGGGTGTCGAGACCGGGCTGCTGCAGGAGGCGTTCTCGATGGTTCGTGCCCACACGGTCAGCGCTGATGCCGAACTCGATATCACCGCGATCGAGGCGCAGTGGCGCTGCGGAGTGTGCGATCGGGTCGTCGCCCGTGGGCAGCGCCTGAGTTGCCCGGATTGTCAGACGCCGGCGCGGCTGGCCCGGGGCGCCGAGATCCTGCTCGAGCGCGTGGAGATGGAGGTTCCCTGATGTGCGATACATGTGGCTGCGGTGATCCCGAGGTCGTACCGATCGAGATCCAGGAGTCGATCCTGGCGGTCAACGATCACCAGGCGGAGCACAACCGCGAGCACTTCGTCCGCGACGAGGTCCTTGCGATCAACCTCATGGGCTCGCCCGGCTCAGGCAAGACGGCGCTGTTGGAGGCGACCGCGGCTGCCCTCGGTGACGAGCATCGGCTGGCTGCCTTGAGCGGTGACCTGGCTACCGACAATGACGCCGACCGCCTGCGAGTCGCCGGCATCCCGTCGCTATCGATCACCACCGGATCGGCCTGCCACCTGGATGCTAAGATGGTCCACCACGCCCTGCATCAGGCCCCCTGGGAGACCAGCGACCTGCTTTTTATCGAAAACGTCGGCAACCTCGTATGCCCGGCGGTCTACGACCTGGGCCAGGAGGCGAACGTCGTCGCACTGGCGGTGACCGAGGGTGAAGACAAGCCGCTCAAGTATCCGGTGATGTTCCGCAAGGCCGACCTGGTGCTGCTCACGAAGGTCGATCTGCTTCCGCATCTGCCGGGCATCAGCGTCGAGCGTGTCGAGGAGGCACTGGCCGAGACGATGCCGGAAGCCGCCATGATCCCGGTGTCGGCCCTCACCGGAGAGGGCATGACCTCGTGGATCGAATGGCTCGAGGCGCGGCGTCTCGCCGCCATGGGCCGGACGATACCGGCGGCCGGCGAAATGAAGGTGTAACCGGAGGAGAGCGCGGTGCCCGACGAGTTGGTCATCCTGGCATTGACCGCAGCCACTATTGGCGTCGTGCACACGTTGCTTGGCCCCGATCACTATGTTCCGTTCCTCGTCCTGGCGCGGGCCCGCGGCTGGAGCCTCCGACGGACGCTGGGCATGACCGCGTTGTGCGGGCTCGGCCACGTTTCAGGATCGGTGTTGTTGGGGATCGCCGGTATCGCACTGGGTTGGGCGGCAACCTCGCTGGAGTGGTTCGAGAGCGCGCGCGGCGAACTGGCCGGTTGGCTACTACTGGGTTTCGGCGTCGCCTACACGGCGTGGGGAGTGCGGCAGGCCATGCGGGCGCGGCCGCATAGCCACTGGCATGCGCACGGCGACGGCGAGGCCCACACGCATACCCATAGCCATCACGGCGAGCACGCGCATGTGCACGCTGCGGACGCTGCTGAGCGCCCGTCATCGGCCGGGTGGGCTCTGTTCATCATTTTCGTGCTCGGCCCCTGTGAACCTCTCGTTCCGCTGCTGATGATCCCGGCATCGAGATCCAGCTGGTGGGGAGTAGCGGCCGTCACGGCGATCTTCGCGGCAGCCACGTTGGCGACGATGCTGACGGTTACCTGGATCGGCTACATCGGTCTGACGGCGGTCGGGCGGGGGCGGCTCGAGCGCTACGGACATGTCCTGGCAGGCCTTGCACTGGTGGCCTGCGGCCTGGCGCTGCGGCTCGGGCTATAGCGCAGCGTTGCCGTCGGAGGCGGCTGCCAGCACTCAGGGGGACGCTGGCGGACCGCGGATCTGCTAGCAGATCCGCGGTAGTTGCTCGCCGCTGAGCATGTCCACCACGCGTAGTCCGCCGATGCGGCTGCGCAGGAAGACCTTGCCCGGATGCTCCTCGACCACCTCACCGACGATGGCAGCGCGGGCGCCGAGGGGCTGATCGCGCATCGCCTGCAGTACCTCGTCAGCCGACTCGCGCGCGACGATGGCGATGCACTTGCCCTCGTTGGCCACGTAGAGTGGGTCGAAGCCGAGGATTTCGCAGGCGCCGCGAACCTCCTCGTCGATCGGGATCGGGGCCTCGTCGATTCTGATGCCGACGCCAGCCTGCGCGGCGATCTCGTTGAGGGTGCTGGCCACGCCGCCTCGAGTAGGGTCGCGAAGGACGTGTACGTTGCGTCCGGCACGCTCGAGCATGGCGGCGGTGAGTTCGTGCAGGGCCGCCGAGTCGGTCTCGAGCGTGGTCTCGAACTCGAGGCCCTCGCGCACCGACATGATGGCAATCCCGTGTGCCGCGATCGCGCCGCTGAGTAGTACCAGGTCGCCGGGACGCGCTCGCCGCGGCGAGATCTCGATGCCATCGTCGATGACCCCGATGCCTGTCGTATTGATGTAAATACCGTCGCCCTTGCCGCGATCCACGACCTTCGTGTCGCCGGTGACCACGGGGACACCGGCCTGGTCGGCCGCGTCGCGCATGGACTGCACGATGCGCCAGAGATCCTCCATCGGCAGCCCCTCCTCGATAATGAATCCCGCCGATATCGCGATCGGCCGGGCGCCGCACATGGCCACATCGTTGACCGTGCCATGAACGGCAAGCGAGCCGATGTCGCCGCCCGGGAAGAAAAGCGGGTGGACGACGAACGAGTCGGTCGAGAACGCAAGACGGCCGGCAGCGAGGTCCAGGATCGCGCCGTCGTGCAGTTGTGCCAGTACAGGGTTGTCGAACGCCGCGACGAACATGTCGTCGATCAGCATCTGGCTCAGCCGGCCGCCACCACCGTGAGACATCTGCACGGTGGGGTAGTCGCTGATCGGAATCGGGCAGGCCAGGCCGGCGGCGAGACCAGGCCGCGTTTCGTCGCTCATCAGCTGCGCCCGTACTGGTAGTACGCGGCGCAGGCGCCCTCCGCGGAGACCATCGGGGCCCCGAGCGGCCGTTCCGGCGTGCAACGAGTGCCGAACGCCGGGCAGGCGCTCGGCCTCTCGATTCCCTGCATGATCTTCCCCGCGATGCACTCTCCGGAATCGTGCGCCTCGATATCGGCGACATCGAAGCGCAGGCCCGCATCGAATGCGACGAAGCGCTCGCGGAGGGCATAGCCGCTGTCCGGAATGACCCCGATACCGCGCCAGTCGCGATCGGTGATTTCGAAGACCTCGGTCATGAGTTTCTGCGCCGCGATGTTGCCGTCGCGCGTCACCGAGCGCGAGTACTGATTCTCGACCTCATGGCGGCCCTCCTCCAGGGCTGCCACGGCCATGTACGTTCCCTGAATCAGGTCCAGTGGCTCGAAACCGGTCACGATTACCGGAATGCGATGGCGCTCCGCGATCGGCTCGTATTCCCAGTAGCCCATCACGGTACAGACGTGACCGGCGGCGAGGAATCCTTGCACGCGGTGGTCTGGGGCCCCGAGGATCGCCTCCATGGCCGGCGGCACCAGTACATGCGAGCACAGAACCGAGAAGTTCTCGACGCCTGCGCGCTCGGCGCGCCATACAGCCATGGCATTCGCCGGGGCGGTAGTCTCGAAGCCCACTGCGAAGAACACCACCTGTTTGTCGGGGTTGGCCTCGGCGATCTTTACGGCATCGAGCGGCGAGTACACGATACGCACGTCGCCGCCCTCCGACTTGACCTCGAGCAGGTCGGCCGCGGATCCGGGGACGCGGAGCATGTCGCCGAACGACGTGAAGATGACCTCGGGCCGGCGGGCAATCGCGATCGCCTGATCGAGGAGACGCATCGGCGTAACGCAGACGGGGCAACCGGGCCCATGCACGAGCGTGATCTCGTCCGGAAGCATGCGGTCGATGCCGGCCTTGATCAGTGTGTGGGTCTGGCCGCCGCACAGTTCCATGATGACCCACGGTCTCGTCACGCTACTGCGAATGGCGTCGAGCAGCTTGCTCGCGTCCTCGCCGCCCCGGTACTCGTCGACGAACCTCATTTCACGTCTCGATCTGGGGGACGTCGAGTTCTTCGAGCTCCCCCATCTGCCGCAACAGTTCGAAGACCTTGCCGGCCTCTTCTTCGTCGATTGTGCTGATGGCGAAGCCCACGTGAACGATCACGTATTCACCGATTTGCACGTCGGAGGTGTAGGCGAGACAGACTTCCTTCACGACGCCGCCGAAGCTCACCTTGCCCATATTCATGCCGAGAGCGTCCGTGCGGATCTCGACAACCTTGCCCGGTACCCCCAAACACATCTACTGCACCTCTCGTGAGTTGCCGGCGCGTAGCCGGGCGGCTGCGACCGCGAGCTGTCCGAGGCTGATGCCGCCATCGTTGGCAGGAACCTGACGATGCTGCAGCACCTCGATCCCCTGCTCCTGGAGCAGAGCCGACGTACGTTCGGCCAGCAGCTGATTCTGGAAACAGCCGCCGCTCAACACCACCCGGTTCTCGCCGACGTGCGAGGTCAGCTCCGCGATAGCTCGCGCCAGGGCATTGTGGACCTTTCCGGCTATCGTCGCCACGATCACTCCACGAAGGGTGTCCTCGACGATGGCCTCGAGCATCGGGCGCCAGTCGAGAAGCGTGGGCAGCCGATCGTTCGTCGGCTCTTGCAGCGGCAGCGCGTAACCGTCGTCGCATGCGCGATCGGCGATGAACTCCAGAGACATGGCCGCCTGACCTTCAAACGAAACGCGATCGTGCAGGCCGATCAACGCGGCGACGCCGTCGAAAAGGCGCCCGGCGCTGGTTGTCCACGGCGAGCGCAGGCCGCCGCGCAGCATGCGATCCAGGACCCGGAGTTCACCCCGGCTAAGCGCCGCGATTGGAGCCAGATCGTGGCGCTCCAGGGCCTCGGGCCCGAACAACTCCCAAAGCATGGCCGCGGCCACGACCGCGGGACGCTTGATCGCAGCGTCGCCGCCAGGGAGGCGGAACCGCCGCAGGCAGGCCACCCGGCTGAAGTCGGCGGCGTCCCCGAGCAGAAACTCGCCGCCCCAGATCGTGCCGTCCGGGCCGAGGCCAGTGCCGTCCCAAATCACTCCGAGCGCCCGTCCATCGCACTGGTGCTCGGCCAGACAGGCGGCGAGGTGGGCGTGGTGATGTTGAACTCCGATCAGACGAGCACCTGCGAGAGGTGACGCGGGCTCACCGGTTGCCTCGCGAGCCCAGCGCGTGCACGCGTAGTCCGGGTGCAGGTCGTGGGCGATCGCCACGGGCTCGGCCTCGTAGAGTTCGGTGAAGTCTCGGATTACCGAGCGGAACGCCTCGAGTGCCTGCGGCGTCTCCAGGTCACCGATGTGCTGACTCACGAAAACGGAGTTCCCTACGTTCAGTGCGATGGCGTTCTTGAGATGGCCTCCGACTGCCAGCACGCAAGGCGCCGGGCGACTCATCAGGACCGGTAGCGGCGCCAGCCCGCGCGCCCGTCGCAAGGGCTGGGTTGTCCCCGAGGCTACGCGCACCACGCTATCGTCGACGTGACGGTGGATGGGCCGGTCGTGCATCAGAAACAGATCGGCGATGGCGCCCAGCCGCTCGAGCGCCTCTTCGTTGTCAGTGCAGATGGGCTCGTCGCTGAGGTTGCCGCTGGTGGCCACTACCGGGGTATCGACCGCCGCCATCAGCAAATGATGCAGCGGTGTATACGGCAGCATGACACCCAGCCAGGGGTTGGCCGGGGCGACGCTCTCGGCGATGACGGCGCCCGGCAAGCGCCGCAGGAGAACGATGGGTGCCTGCGGCGATTGCAGCAGCTCGCGCTCCGCCGCACTGATCTCGCAGAATCCCCGAGCTTGCTCGAGGCTCGCGACCATGAGCGCCAAGGGCTTGGCCGGTCGAGCCTTACGTCGGCGTAGTCTCTCCACCGCCGCCGCGTTGGTGGCATCCACCATGAGGTGGAAGCCGCCGAGTCCCTTGGCGGCGAGAACGTTCCCGCGGCCCAGGGCGGCGGCGGCAGCGGCGATCACGCCGTCGCCATCGGCCAGCCGCGCACCGCCGGGCGCTACCAACTCCAGGCGCGGCCCGCACGCCGGGCATGCGTTGGGCTGGGCGTGGAACCGCCGGTCGGCCGGATCTCGATACTCGCCCTCGCACGCAGGACACATCACGAACCGCCGCATCGTGGTGTTGGGGCGGTCGTACGGCAGCTCCTGGATGATGCTGAAGCGGGGGCCGCAATCGGTGCAGTTGGTGAACGGGTAGCGATAACGTGGGTCGTCGGGATCGAGAATCTCCGCCAGGCACAGCCGGCAACTCGCCGCGTCGGGGAGTATCGCGACGCTCTTGCCCCCGGTGCTGTCGCTGCTCTCGATCACGAGCTCTCGTCGTCCGCTCGGCTCGAGGTGCTCGGACTCGAGCGAGTGGATCACTGCCAGCGGCGGCCATTGCAGCGGCAGCCGATGCAGCAACTTGTCGAGGCTGGCGGCGGGGCCTTCCACGTCGATGAGGACGCCATGACTGTCGTTGCGCACGGTTCCGGCGAGCGCGAGCTCCTTCGCCAGCCGATAGGCATAGGGCCGAAAGCCCACGCCCTGGACGGCTCCGCGAATCCAGATCCGCACGCGCTCGGTCGACATGGAACGTGGCTCTCCCGGAAGAGGTGAATCTCCACAAAACGATACATCGGTCCCCGTATCCAGTTTACGTGCTAGTGTCTGGCGCCAGAAAACCGTGCTCCCGGCCGATCCTCCCCGATTGTCTCCTGCGGGTCGAACCGGACGGAGCACGCCAAGGAGACCCGTCCAGCTAACACGACATGAGTAAAAGAAGGCGAACGCAGGCGTCGCCGGGGAGTGGAACCATGGCCAAGCCCGAAGCCTCGATCTGGCGGTTGATGGAGTCGAAGGGATACTCGCGCCGCGAGTTCATCCACTTCTGCAGGTTCGCCGCGATCACCGCGGGAGTCGGCGCTGCCGGTTTGCCCCGTGTCGTGGAAGCGTTCCAGAGCCGGCCCCGGCCGCCGGTAGTGTGGCTCCATTTCCAGGAGTGCACCTGCTGCAGCGAGTCGTTCATTCGCTCTTCCCACCCGGTTGTCGCAGACGTTCTCTTTGACTACCTGTCGCTCGACTACACCGAGACGCTGCAAGCCGCCGCCGGCCATCAGGCCGAGGCTGCGCTGCACGACACGATGCGAAACCACCCCGGCGAGTACATCCTCCTGGTGGAAGGCTCGGTCCCTGTTGCCAACGACGGGGTCTATTGCACCATCGCTGGTCGCACGGCGCAGGACATTCTCGCCGAGGCGGCGGAAGATGCTGCTGCGGTCATTGCATGGGGTAGCTGCGCATCCAACGGGTGCGTTCAGAACGCCAGTCCCAACCCCACGGGGGCGACGCCGATTCATGAGCTGATCGACAGGCCCGTGATCAACGTGCCCGGTTGTCCGCCAATCGCAGACGTGATGACCGCGGTGGTCACCCACTTGCTGGTGATCGGTGGCATGCCCGAACTCGACAGCAAGGGTCGGCCGCGCGAGTTCTACGGCCAGCGCGTGCATGACACCTGCTACCGACGCCCCTTCTACGATGCCGGCCTGTTCGTCGAGTCATGGGATGACGAGGGCGCCCGCGAGGGGTATTGCCTGTACAAGATGGGCTGCCGCGGACCGGTCACCTATAACGCCTGCTCGGTGACTCGATGGAACGAGGGCACCAGCTACCCGATCCAGTCGGGCCACGGGTGCATCGGTTGCAGCGAGGACGACTTCTGGGACAACGGACCGTTCTACCGGCATCTGCCGGAGTTCCCGGGGTTCGGCATCGAGTCGACGGCCGACAAGGTGGGCGCGGGCGCGGCTGTCGCCGCGGGCGCCGGGCTGGCGCTGCACGCGATCGTCACGAATGCGCGCAAGCGTGGGGAGATCGACAAACGCGTTGCGGGGTCGGTCAAGGAAACGGAGATTGGCGAGGGAGGTAAGGACTGATGGCCCGTATCGTCGTTGACCCGATTACACGTATCGAAGGCCACCTGCGCGTCGAGGCCACCGTAGAGAACGGCGTCATCACCGACGCCTACAGTTCGGGAACCATGGTGCGCGGCATCGAGAAGATCCTCAAAGGACGCGATCCACGCGACGCGTGGGCGTTCACCGAACGGGTCTGCGGCGTGTGCACCACCGTGCATGCGCTGGCCAGTGTCCGCGCGGTCGAGGATGCACTCGACATCACCGTGCCTCCCAACGCCGAGATCATCCGTAACCTGATGTTCTGCAGCCAGTTCGTGCAGGACCATGTGGTCCACTTCTACCATCTGCACGCACTCGACTGGGTGGATGTGGTCAGCGCCCTGAGTGCCGACCCCGCGGAGACCTCCAGAATCGCGCGCTCGCTGTCGAACTGGCCCAAGACCTCGCCGGGCTACTTCGCCGACGTGGCGCAGCGCCTCACGACCTTCGTGGAGAGTGGCCAGCTCGGCATCTTCGCCAACGGCTACTGGGGCCATCGCGAGTACAAACTACCGCCGGAGATCAACCTGCTGGCGGTTGCCCACTACCTCGAAGCGCTCGACTGGCAGAAGGAAATCGTCAAGATCCACGCCATCTTCGGTGGCAAGAATCCGCACCCCAACTACCTGGTCGGCGGCGTTCCCTGCTCGATCAATCTCGACGCGGTCAACGCGATCAACAGTGAACGCCTCAACCACGTGGCCAGCTTGATCAAACAGGCCGTCGATTTCGTCGAGCAGGTCTACATCCCCGACCTGATGGCGATCGCTTCCTTCTACCCGGACTGGTTCGCCCACGGCGGCGGGCTGAGGAACTACCTTTCGTACGGCGACCTGCCGACGGAGGGCTACGGCTACCCCGACTCGTACAAGTTCCCGCGCGGCGCCATTCTCGATCGCAACCTCGCCGAAGTGCACGAGGTCAACGCTGCCGACAGCGAGGAGATCAAGGAGTACATCGCGCACTCCTGGTACGAGTATGGCGCGGGAGACGAGGAAGGTCTGCACCCATGGGACGGCGAGACCGAGCTCAACTACACCGGCCCGGAACCCCCCTACGATCAGCTCGACGTCGAGAGCAAGTACTCCTGGATCAAGACACCGCGCTGGCGCGGCCATGCGATGGAAGTCGGCCCGCTATCCCGGTTGCTCGTGGCGCACGCCAGCGGTGCAACCGACGTCAGCGAGGTGATCACCGAGGCGCTCGGGAGGCTCGGCGCACCGATCGACGCGCTCTTCTCGACGCTCGGACGGACGGCAGCGCGCGGACTCGAGACGCGGCTGGTCGCGCACTGGATGCAGGGCTTCTACGACGACCTGATCACCAACATCAAGGCGGGTACCACGAGCACCTTCACGCGCGAGCGTTGGGAGCCCTCAACCTGGCCCGCGACCGCGCAGGGCGTCGGGCTCACCGAAGCACCGCGCGGGGCGCTGGCGCACTGGATCAAGATCCGCGATGGCGCGATCGAGAACTACCAGTTGGTCGTACCGAGCACCTGGAACGCTTCGCCGCGCGATGCGCAGGGCCAACGGTCGGCCTATGAGGCCTCGTTGATCGGAACACCGGTGGCCGACGAAGACAGCCCGGTGGAGATCCTCCGGACAGTCCACTCGTTCGATCCATGTATCGCCTGTGCCGTGCATCTCTACGATCCGGATGGGAAGCAGATCACCCAGGTGCAGGTCCAGTAACGGCGTGCGAAGGAGGGTAACGACATGATCGAAGCCGCCGCACCGACTTACTCTCGGCTCTACGTCTGGGGACGTCCGGTGCGGGCGTTCCATTGGGTGAGCGCGACCTGCGTATTGGCGTTGGCCGTAACCGGGTTCATCATCGGCAACCCCACCCGGATCGCCTATGCGGGCGAGGCGTACCAGCAGTACTGGTTCGGATCGGTGCGGTTCGTTCACTTCGCCGCCGGCTGGATCTTCATGGTGGCCTTTGCCGCGCGCATCTACTGGGGCTTCGTTGGCGACAGGTACGCGCGCTGGCGACACTACATCCCGCACACCAAGCATCAGTGGCGAGAGATCGTCGAAGTGCTGCGCGTCGACATCCTTCAGACCAAGGCCAGCGGCGAGTTCTCGGCGGGCCACAACGCGCTGGCCGGAACCACGTACCTGATCAGTTTCCTGGTCTACGGATTCCAGATCGCAACAGGCTTCGCGCTGTACGCGGGCATGAGCGACTCGTGGTTCCCTGGACTGTTCGCGTGGGTCGTGCCGCTGTTCGGCGGTGAAGCCGGGGTTCGCTTCTGGCACCACGCGGCGATGTGGTTCTTCATCCTGTTCACGATGATCCACGTCTACCTCGTCTTCTACCACGACTACGTGGAGGGCAGGGGGACGACCTCGTCGATGGTCGGAGGCTGGAAGTTCGCGCGTACCGCTACGCCGACGCCGTCGGACGAGCCCGACGAGCCCGACGAGCCCACCGAGCCGGATGAGCCGGCCGGGAATGGCTGAGCCGGCCACCAGCGCCGCCGAGGTTCTCGTACTCGGCATTGGCAACACGCTGATGGGCGATGAGGGCGTCGGGTGTCACGCGGTTCGGCTACTCGAGGACATGGAGCTGCCCGTGGGTGTGGAGTGCCTGGACGGCGGCACCGGCAGCTTCCAGTTACTCGAGCCGTTGTTGCGCGCCGGCCGCGTGATCATGATCGATGCCACCGCTGACGGCGCGCCGGCCGGCACCGTGCGACGCCTGCGGCCGAGATTCTCGTCCGACTACCCGCCCACGCTGACGGCGCACGATATCGGGCTCAAGGACCTGATGGACGTCTTCTACCTCGTGGACGAACCGGTAGACGTCACCTTGTACACGGTCTCGATCGAGCTCCCCGACGACGTCGGCCTCGACCTGTCACCGGAGGTTACGGCCGGTGCACGCGCGGCAGCCGAGCAGATACTCGAAGAGCTGAATGGCGCCGATCACGTCGCGCCGGAGAATCCCATGCCCGCGGCTCGTCCTGGGCGGTAGCGTCCGCGTCGTCGTCGAGAGTGAAGACGTCTTCGATGGCGAGATCGACCGCGCGGAGTCGCATTCGGGCCAGCGAGGTCAGCGCAGGCGCTGAGCCAGTTCTCGCAACGTCGCCTCGTCCACGTCGGCGGTTATCAGCACCAGGTAGCTGTCGGCGGTGATCCACCACAGCTGCGGGGCGCCGCCGGCGATCACGGTCAATACGGCCGTGTCGGCGTCCTTCGCCACGGCTGGCTGGTCGGCGTCGTCATCCTGCGGCCAGCGGCGCTGCGCCACGGCGACGCTCGTTCCACTCTGCGGATCATCGAACAGCATCCAGACTCCCGCAGCCCCGGGGCTGCGGGGCCCGGTCGACAGTGGGGCGAGCGTCGCGCTGTCGAAGATCGCGCCTTCGAGGCGTAGAGGCTGCCTTCCGAGCCACACGGCAATGTCTCGCGGGGCGATCGACCCCGCGTCCAACTCGGGGCTTCGCGCTACTGCGTCTGTCTGGAGTACGCCTGCGGCATCGACGGCTTCGAGCACCGACTGTCGCTCGCGCGTCGGTGCTGGACTCAGCTGAGTTTGCGGGGCCGGCGCGGCGTCAGCTCGCGCGAGCCTGAGGCCGTCAGAGACCTGCGCCCGCTCCTCCGCTACGGCCGCAGCACGATTCTCGGCAGGTTCGTTGCGCCCGTCGGTGGGCCGCGCTGGTGGGGTCGGCACGGCCGGAGCCGGGCCCTCCGTCAGTTCCTCGCGCTCGTCGCCAGCCGGCGTTGATGCGGTCGTTCCGGACGGCGCCGGCTGTTCCGCAACCACCTGTCGTACTGGGTCCTGCTGCTTCGCTACGACCGTCCGCTTCTCTTCCGCCGGGGGACCGACCTCGGCCTGCAACTCGACTCCGGGTAGCGACGCCTCCTTGGGTCGCAGCCCGGCATACCAACCGAGCCCGAAGGCCAGCACCAATGTCGCGGCCCAGGCGAGTCCGGAGGTCAACAGTCGCGGCGTCCAGAGGCCGCGTGTCGGCGCAGATAGTGCGGGGCCCGAGTCATGGCCGAGCCCGGGTTCGCCGGCCAAGTGTTCTGCCGCGTCCGCTGCCTGCGCTTGCGCGACCAGTTCCTCCCAGGCCGGTGCACTCGCGCCGCGGGCGCTGGCGATGAGTTCGCCCACCCTAGCGTGGACGCGCGCCACGTCTTCCATTCTGGCGCTGCAGTCTTCGCACTTGGCGAGGTGGTGGTCGATTCGCTCCGCATCGCTGACGGAAGTCTCGCCGTCGATCCAGGCGTGCAGCTGACCCTCATCAACGTGCGGCATCTTCACTCGCCTCCCTGCCACCTTCCCAGGCGCTGACCAGTCGTTGGCGTGCCCGCGCCAGCGTGGTGCCAATCGACCCTCGCGAGAGGCCGAGCCGTTCGGCAATCTCGTCGTACGACAGACCGTCCTCCTTCAGCAGCAACGCGTCGCGATCGCGCTCGGCGAGAGCCGCGAGCGCGGCTCGCAGACGTGCGGCGTCCTCGTTCTGCGTCCACGCGGTGTCCGCTGCCGGGGCGTTGCGATCGCGCTCCGCTTCCTGACGGACGACACGCAGGTGCTGCCTGGCGACCCCGGCCCGCCGTGCGTCGTCGCGCACCAGGTTGGCGGCCACGGCATACAGCCAGCTGCGCGGATGTCGTGGGCGGCTACGAATGGCTCGCACGAAGGCCTCCTGCGCCAGTTCCTCGGCGCGCGCCCGGTCGCCGGTCCGCTTCGCGATGAAGCCGACCAGCGACCGGTACTGTTCTCGATAGATCTGTTCGAGATCCAAACAACTGCTCCGTCCGGCCCTGGATCAGCGACGCTCGCCCGGGAACGCGCGCTCGAGCAACGCCCAGTCGGCAGCGCTGATCGTGTCACGGCTGCCCGGTTCGATCCGCAGTGTGAGCCCTTCGCCGGCGATGATAACGCGGTCGCCGAGTGCCACCGCGGCGCGCAGACCCGGCAGTCGCTCCAGCAACTCGAACCAGGCCGTTCCGTGCGGTGCCAGGCTCAGCTCCGACGCGGCGCCATCGAGCGCGCCGTCGACCCACTCCTGCCCGCGGCTGACGAAGATGCGTCGGCCGATGCGACGCCAGGCCGCAACCTCCATCCGACCTCCTGCGGTAACCGCGTCGGCGACCAGTTTCTCGGCTTCATCGACCGACACCGACTGCTGCAACCTGGCGCTGTTGCGCGCTCTGCGGAAAGCGACGTCGCCCGACTGATCCGTCGGTGCCTGCGCCGCGCTCTGCGCCCGCATCTCGGCCATTTCGCGGGCCTGCTCGGTGCCGATCACGCCGGGCTCCTGGACCAGATACGCCGTGTATTCGGTCAGCACGCCGTAGCGCAGGCCGAGATCGCGCAGCGCGTCGATGATCTCGGGGTCGGGACCGTGCAGTCGCAGTTGCGCGGTCAGCGCTCCTGCCTTGCGGTTGGCCCACAGCCGCATGACGTACTCATCGTCCGTCTTGCGACGCGGGAAGTCGAGTTCGAAACGGTACCGTTGCGTGTTGCCGGCGCGCGTCCCCTCGAGCACTAACGCGCCCCTGCCCGCTCCGCGGTAGCGGCCCATGACTACCAGTTCCTCGCCGTGAAAGAGATCGGGAAGCGGCCCGGGATAGATCTCTTCGAGCCCCACGGGTGCCTGGACGATGCGCAGATCGGCCAGTGCGGGCGAGCCGATCTTGCGGGTCAGCGAGGAAACCGTAGCTTCGACGTTCTCGCCGGGCTCGACATAGCTCACCGCGCCGCGCCCGCCCTCGACCAGCCGATCGAGCAGGTAGGTGTTCACATCCTCCCCGACTCCTATGGCGAAGACACGTTCGCCGTCGCGGAGTCCAGCGGCGAGATCGGCAATCCGGACAGGATCGGTCTCGGCCACAGTCGGTACGCCGTCGGTCAGAAAGACCACCAACGACAGACGCGCGGTGTCCGTCGCAGGAGCCAGAGCCTCGCGCAGCGCGTCGTGAATGTTGGTTGAACCGTCCGCCGGCACGCCGCGCAGATACTCGACGGCGCGATCGACATTCTCGCGATCGGCTCGCAGCCAGGTGCTGTCGAGACTGCGTACCACGCTCGCGAAGGTGATCAGACGGAAGCGGTCCTGCGACCGGAGCCCGCGCAGGATCTGTTCGAGGGCGCGCCGCGCCTGCTCGATCTTGTGTCCGGACATCGAGCCCGACACATCGAGCACGAGCGTGACGTCGCGCGCGATCGATACCTCGGTGCCGGCTGGCGGCGGCGTGAACATGAGCATGAAGTAGCCGGACTCCGTGCCGGGAGCCGGTGAGTGTGTCAGTAGCGCCGCGCCGACATCGGCGGCTCTCAGCGGCAGGAGTAGCTCGAAGTCGCCACCGTCGCGAGCGTCAGCGGGCGTTCGGACGACGATCTCAGCCACGTCCCC
>Ga0255048_10001009_pt1 | contig 20580 bp, 15 predicted proteins | sample JV7_2_2_MG_FD_183619 | JGI IMG/M metagenome (GOLD analysis project Ga0255048, IMG submission 183619) | Seawater microbial communities from Jervis Inlet, British Columbia, Canada - JV7_2_2 | ecosystem: Environmental > Aquatic > Marine > Inlet | place: Canada: British Columbia | collected 2016-10-06
AGCCTTCTGAAAAAAAGAGAATACAAAAAAAGAAAAGAGCAAGAGTTTTAAAAAAACTCGCAGAAGAAAATAAAATAAAAGACAATTAGAAATTAAAAACTAATTATAAGGTGAAGGTGAACAGGAGTTAATACATGCCACACAAAGGATCAAGAATTTATCAATATAAGGCCGGCCTACAAAATGTCGGCTCATATCAGGTGGGGGGGACTCCCTTTCTGACGGGAGCAGTCCTCGACGGCGCCGGCCCCAATAATGGAGAAGTGAAGATATCTTTTCCAACTGTAACAAAGAACGTCCTTGTTTCGAATACATCTGGAAGCATCGGCCTTCGAGTCCACTTTAACTCTGCCGCCACCGCTAGCGTAATCACTGGACATCACTTTTTCACATTATCTAACAAGGGAGACAATGTGACACTTAATAGTAAGTGTAGAGAAATTTTTATTTCACTAGAAACCCCTGGGGCAGATGGCTCCTTCGAATTGGTTGCAGATTTGACCGGAATCGAGGCGCACGAAATGTTCGCATTAACGGGCGCTGGCCTTACAGATTAATTCGCATTAAATAATCGCATTAAATAAACTGTCATTTTGTGGTTTAGACAACTATTTATCTGTGAGTAAATCTATAAGGGAAATCGTTAATGTCTTCATTACTAGAACAAGCAATTATTGATGCAACAGCATTAAGAGAGGCCGCAGTTAAAAATGCCGAGTCTGCTATTTTGGATAAGTATTCTACAGACATCCGAGAAGCAGTAGAATCTTTGCTGGAGCAAGATGAGGAAATGGGGGATACTGAAAGTCCTTCACTCGCTGGCTCTTCTAACTTGGAGGACAGTATTCCCTATGCATCCGGCCCCCCCAACGTCGAAATGAGTAATGGCGAAGAAAAAATTGAAATCGATTTAGATAGTTTAATTTCGCTAGCGGAAAAATTGACAGATGAAGAAGAGGGTGAAAAAATATCACATGATGTGGCAGCGCCAGATGGCGAAATCGCTCCGTCTGGAACGCCAGAAGATGTCAGCTCTGCGGAGGTTGCAGTTTCTCTTGAGGAAGAAATCGACCTAGAAGACCTTGACGACATTTTGGAAGAACTGGTTGTTGACATTCACCCTCAAAAAAGCGGCTGGGCCGGAACCCCAGACCCAATTATGGATTACAAAGAAGAATTAGAGCTTGCTAGGCGATCTGGAACAGCGGCCAACAAGCAAGTAAAAGCATTGACTCAGGCTGGAGAAAGACTTTCCGAGCAAAATAAAAAGCTCAAAGTGAAAAACGCTAAAATGTTGGAAGCTCTCCAGATCTTGAAAGAAAGTTTTAATAAAGTTAATCTCTCAAACGCGAGATTGGTTTACACGAATAAGGTGTTGACAGACAACTCCCTGAATGAGCGACAAAAATCTAAAATTGTCGAAGCGCTGTCGAAATCGGATTCAATTGAAGAAGCAAAGGTAATATTCGAAACTCTAAAAAGCGCAGTGGGAAGTGTATCAGGTAAAGCGCATCCACAATCACTCCGCGAGACCATCGAAAGACCCTCTGCCACTTTACCTAGAAGAGAAGCTAGAACTGCTGACTCTCCAGTAATGGATAGGATGCAAATTTTAGCTGGCATAAAGACACACAATAAAGGAGATTTTTAAAATCATGTCTATTCTTAATAAATTAACAGAAGGCATTGTTCGACGAGATCTCTCTAAAGAAGGTCATGCTCTTCTCACAAAGTGGGAAAAGACCGGTCTTTTAGAGGGACTTAACGGCGAACGTGCCAAACACGGGATGGCTTCATTGCTTGAAAACCAAGCAAAAGAGCTTCTTCGTGAGGCTAGCTCTATGCATGCCGGCGATGTTGAGGGTTTTTCCTCAGTCGCATTTCCAATTGTCCGCCGAGTATTCGGTGGATTGATCGCAAACGATCTTGTTAGCGTTCAACCTATGAGCCTCCCATCGGGACTCATTTTCTTCCTTGACTTCGTTTATGATCGTAGTCGGTTGGATACCGTAGCGGAAACTTCCGTATATGGTGGTGGAGTTGTTGGTCAGCAAATTACTGGTGGCGTTTCGCTTGCTGGTGGTCTGGCCGAGCAAAGCTATTATGCTTTGAACAATGGTTATTCAAGCCCGACTGGTTCTGCCGCAATGGCTACCGGCGTTATCGTGGCTTCCGGTACTGTTGGCGCCGGCGTTCCTGGTGACTGGCTCGGCATTGGCGTTTCTGCAACTGCATATAGCGCACTCGGTGACCGTCTCGTCCGCTTTGATCCAGATATTGCTTCTGGAACTAACGCATGTGTCGTTTCAATTCCGTTGGCTGCTTTCACGGGCGCAGATCCTTTCTTGAACATTAAGGATTATGTGACCATTACTCTAGGCGACACCACAGACGGAGAGCAGGTTCGTAGATTAACTGTCGATGACCCAGTCACTGACGGTAACCTCTTGCTTGTTGTTGCGGCAAGTGGTTCTGGTAATACTATCGCACAGCTTTCAGCGTCATGCCTTGCCGCAATCGCTGGTGATGCCACTTTCGTTATCGATGATAACTTCCAAGAAGGCGGAGCCCTTGGTTCGGTCGTTGGTCAAAACACTTGGGGACTGGAAGGTTCGGAACAAATCCCAGAAATCGACATCAAGGTCGATTCCGTGGCTGTTACCGCGAAAACCAAGAAGCTCAAGGCTAAGTGGACGCCAGAATTGGCTCAAGACTTGAACGCATACCATAACTTGGATGCCGAAGTCGAATTGACCTCAATTCTGTCCGAGCACATCGCTCTTGAAATCGACCAAGAAATCTTGGAAGATCTCGTTAAGGGCGCTACTGCTGAAACCATGTTTTGGTCGCGACTTCCTGGTAAGTTTGTAAATCGTCTAACTGGTCAAGGACTCAATCCTACGAGTACGGGCTTCCCAGACTTCACGGGCAATGTCAGTGAATGGTACGAAACCTTGATTGAGACCATCAATGATGTCTCGGCCCAAATTCACCGCAAGACTCTTCGCGGAGGAGCGAATTTCATCGTGTGTTCACCTGAAATTGCAAACCTTCTTGAGTTCACCGCTGGATTTAGAGGCTCCGTGACTCACGATGATGATCGTGGTCAGGTTGGTGCTGTTAAGGTCGGCTCTCTGAGCAAGAAGTTTGACGTATATGTCGATCCTTACTTCCCACGGAACGTTGTTCTTTGCGGTCGTAAAGGTTCTTCTTTCCTCGAAAGCGGATATGTATACGCACCGTATGTACCTCTCCAGATGACTCCTACCATTTTCGGTACCGAGGACTTCGTGCCTCGTAAGGGCGTCATGACTCGCTATGCGAAGAAGATGGTCCGTCCGGATATGTATGGCCTTGTTGTCGTTACTGATCTTCTCTCATAATTTGAGTTAAAAGGATAAAATTTGCCCCTCTCCGTTTTTCGGAGGGGGGTTTGTTTATGTGGAAACTAATTAATAGCGGAGGGACTATAAATGGCAGCATTGCCCACATTATCACCCAAGAGTCAGATGAGCAAATCTATTTTGCCCCCAACTGGAACTGTGGGGGATGTAGCTGCAACGTTGCCTCTTGGCATTTATGCATCTTCGGATCCATTTCTTTCAGGCGCCTCCGATCAGGTTGCCTATACTTATAAGAAAATAGGCGGCGATGTCCTTGATATTGAATTAAAGGCAAGCAATGTTTATGCAAATTATGAAGAAGCTGTTTTAGAATACAGCTATTTGGTGAATCTTCACCAATCAAAAAACATTCTTTCAGATGTCCTCGGCCAAGCAACGGGCACATTTGACCAGGATGGAAATATTATCGACGGACCCACGGGTGTAAATTTAAAATATCCTCGGGTTACTTTTGAATATGCCAGACGAGTTTCTGATGCGTTTTCTTTTGAGGCAAATATTGGGGGAACTATCCCTATTTATTCCGCTTCTTTTAAATTGGAACAAGGCAAGCAAGACTATGATTTACAAGCCATCATTTCTGGGTCTTCTGCAACTGGAATCGGCCCGAACGGCGATACTGTGCCTTTCGCCGGTATTGTCGGAGACAAGAGGGTCTTGGTTAAGAAGGTTTTCTTTAAAACGCCAAACGCCATGTGGAGATTTTTTGGTTATTTCGGTGGTCTGAATGTTGTTGGAAACTTAAATTATTATGGGCAGTATACTGACGACTCTTCTTTTGAGATGATTCCAGCATGGCACAACAAGCTTCAAGCTAAGGCATTCGAGGATCATCTTTGGACCAGACTTTCTCACTATTCTTATGAGATTAAAAACAACAAATTGAGAATTTTCCCCCAGCCAGACCTAATAAGTACTTATCGCTATATGTGGGTAGAGTTCTCCGTAATACCAAATAGTTGGGAAAATCCACCAGATTATGACGCCGGCGTTGATGGAATCAACAACGTTAATTCTCTCCCCTTCGACAATATACCGTATGAGAGCATCAATGCGATCGGAAAACAGTGGATCCGCAGGTTCGCACTTGCTTTATCAAAAGAAACTCTTGGCCATATAAGGGGTAAGTTTCAAACAATCCCGATTCCGGGAGAATCAGTAACCCTAAATTTCTCTGATTTACTAAGTCAGGCAGCAACCGAACAGGTAGCCCTCAGAGACGAACTTAAAGAAATCCTCGATCAAGTTACTTATTCTGAAATGGCTAAAATTGATGCAGAAAAGTCTGAAAATGTCAATACGATACAGAAAAGAATACCAAATTTAATTTTTCAAGGATAACAAAGTGAATGGCCGACGACAACAAATGGGAACAACCAGAAGCACCACCGCCACCCCTATTTTTGGGAGAGCCGGAGCGTAATCTTGTCAAGCAAGTCAATGACGAGCTTATGGAGCGTGTTATAGGGCAACAAATCGCCTATTACCCCATAGATGTCAATAAAACCAACTATCACCCGCTTTATGGCGAGGCAATAGAAAAAACATTTCTACCACCAGTCCGCGTCTATGTTCTTGTTGACTGGCACGGCTCGGAAACAGTTTATAGCGAAAATATTGGTTTGGATAAGGACTGGAAGGTGACTCTCCACTTCCACAGAAGAAGACTGACAGAAGATCAAGATTTGTTTGTTCGTGAAGGGGACTTTGTTTTATATGGTGAAAGTCTGTATGAAATAACAAAGTTAATTGAGCCAAGAATGCTATTTGGACAAATTGATTATTCATTTGAAATAACAGGAGAATGTACATTATCCAGGGAGAGCCTATTCGATGCCCAGTGAAGAAGATAAATTTGAAGGCTACAGGCCGTATTTTAAAGAGAGAGATGAAAGTTCAAACATTGTCAAAGAAATTCCCTTTATGCCTTCCACAATTGAAACGATTGATACTGCCTTTTTTCGCTGGGTTGATGAAGAGTTGGATTTATTTACTTCGACAAATAAGGGCTGGAATAAAGTTCCAGTTATTTGGGTCGCCGCAGAGAGGGCTTATCAAGTAAAACACAATAAAGACCTAAGAGACGATAATGGGAGGCTAAAATTGCCTTTGATAACAGTCAACAGAACGTCGTTGGTAAAAGATTTTGCCATGAAGGGTGTTGCGTGGTCACATATTCCAAACAGGCCAGACGCCCGAGGCGGTGCAGTTACCATGGCAAGAACAATTAATCAATATAAAACTTCTGAATTTGCCAACAAAGATTCAAATAATAGAACCAAAGGTCAAAAAAACTCCCGAGGCCAAAATAAGAAAATAGTGTATAATACGATGTATTCACCCATTCCGACATATGTTGTCGCAACGTATGACATAATTCTTAGGTCAGAATACCAACAACAGTTGAATGAAATGTTTACTCCGTTTATGGTTAGGACGGGACAAATCAATGATTTCTTTATTCACGCCGATGGCCATAAGTTTGAGGGGTTTATCCAGGGAGAATTCTCCCTTGATAATAACACCGCAAACATGGGCGACGAAGAGAGAATTTACAGAACAACAATTAGTATTAAAATATTGGGATATCTTTTACATTCAGCTAAAAATGAAGAAAGACCCAAAATAGCCATCAGAGAAAGTGCAGTTGAAATCAGTTATCCAAGAGAAAGAGTAATGTTGGGAGACGAGAGGGAATTTTTGAAGCCCCCAAAAAAGAAGTAGCGGCATTATTTATAGATTTTGGACGCTGGCCAGACTATTTATAAAGTGAAAAGTGATATAAATGCGTATGCATATTTGGGAGATCTTTTAGATGTCAGTTAAGAAATTTAAATTTGTTTCACCGGGAGTGTTCCTTAATGAAATTGATAACTCACAATTACCAGCAGAAGATGTTGGAATTGGGCCCATTATTGTGGGTAGGACCCGTAGGGGCCCCGGTATGCGACCAGTTACCGTAAGGTCGCCCGCTGAACTTGTTGAGGTTTTTGGTAACCCCATCCCTGGCGGCGGTGGCCCCGATGCCGATGTTTGGAGAGAAGGGAACCTAATTGGCCCCACTTACGCCTCTTATGCCGCGTTGGCATATTTGAATGCGGGCGTCGCCCCAGTAACGATGATGAGGCTTCTTGGAGAATCACACCCAGAAGCTAGTTCCGCTCCAGCCGGAGGCATTCAGTTGCCCGGATGGAAGTGTTCTGGCTCTTTTTCGACATCTGTTGCAACGAATGGTGGATCTTATGGGTTGTTCTTGTTCCGCTCCGGAACAGACGGCGGAAACCCCAGCTACGACGGCGCTCTTGCTGCTACCATTTATGTAAATGATGGGGCCCTAACATTAACTGGGACCCTCGACAACAATCCTCCTACACTTTCAGCCAGCGCAGCAGCTATGTATCACACGATAGGAACTTATGGCGAGTCTAAATTGCAAATTCATGATTCATCTGGAGCAGTGGTTTATACTACAGCATTCAATTTGGATAGAGATTCAAATAAGTATATTAGAAATGTTCTAAATACAAATCCACAATTGACAAATGCAGACATTACTGTCGCCGCGAATCTTAAAAAAGGTGAGCAACATTACTGGCTTGGGGAATCTTATGAGTCTTCTGTTTTAGACAAAATATCCGAGATTTCAACCGATTCTGGTTCTGACGTTTTGGCAATGTTGGTTGCCCTAGAGGCTTCTGGGACAGCAGATATCCAGAGAGACGACATGAAGCTCGATGCTGCTGCTTGCGAGACGGGTTGGTTTTATTCTCAAGATCTTGGGACAGAGACGGGATCTTACAATGTAGTTAACATGCAAAGGTTGTTTAAATTCATTTCCCTACAAGAAGGAACATGGCCTCAAGAAAACTTTAAGATTTCGATTCAAGACATCAAGGTTTCTTCGAACTTGGCTAATCCTTATGGATCATTCACGGTTCTTGTAAGAAAGGCATCCGACACCGACAACGTTGTTCAGGTTGTTGAGAGATTTAGTGATGTTAACTTAAATCCAAATTCTGATAGATACATCGGAAGAAGAATTGGAACAAAGTGGCAAGAGTTTGATTACAACGAAAATCGTCTTAGAACTTATGGCGAATATACAAATAAATCAAAGTATTTCAGAGTACAAGTTAATGAGCTGGTTGATGCAGCAGCAACAGACCCTTACTATCTTCCATTCGGAACGATGGGCCCACTCCGACTCGGACCGATCACCGGCGGTGTTTATAATAGCGGCTCTGGTATCCCGCTAAACAATTTTATACAAGGGGCCCCCGATTTACCGCTTGCTAATATTCCTGGAACCCAAGAGTTTAATGTCGTTGCAGACCTAACCGCAAGTTTCCGGATGCCCAGCGTTCTAACAAGAATTTCGGCTTCCGAAGGCGGCCTTGGAGACCCTACTGACGCATTCTTTGGTGTCACCACCGCAATCGAGCGTGGAAGCTCCAGGTTTGATGAGGGCTACGGCGACTACTTGAGAGCAATGCCACAGGGCGTCTTGAGGGTAGACGATTTTCAACAAATTTCTTTAGCTCTCCTTACGACCGGCGATGAGTCGAAGTGGATAAATTATCAATATATTGTCTCCTTGGACGATGTTGTAACATCCGGCTCAGCCACAGCCTACTACGAAAACGGCTCAAGAGCGTCTGGAAAGTCTGTAACAGCCCAAGCTGGAGATTATCGCGAAATTCTCAACGCAGGATATAATAGACTAACAACGGCTCTTTACGGAGGCGTAGACGGATTCGATATTACCGAGGCTGATCCAGTTAGAAACTCCCTTCTTAGCGACGGGGGCAACATGAATACTGCAAACTACGCCTTTAACACGGTTAAGAGAGCGATTGATTCGGTTTCCGATCCAGAAGTTATTGAAACAAACCTGATTACAATGCCAGGATTAACAAACCCGAGTCTTACTCAACACATGATTGATGTCTGCGAAGATCGAGCAGACGCCCTTGCCGTCATTGACCTTGAGGATGTATATCATCCCGCGACAGAAGGCACTCCCTTCTTATCATTCAAAGATAGACTTGGCTCGGTCAGTGAGGCAGTAACTTCCCTTAAAGATCGCGCAATTAATAGCTCTTACGCATGCACCTATTATCCATGGGTTCAGATTAGAGACACCATTTCGGGACAACTCTTGTGGGTTCCACCCTCTGTTGTTGCTCTCGGAACATTTGCTTCGTCAGAAGCTAGGTCTCAAGTGTGGTTTGCACCAGCAGGATTTAATAGGGGCGGATTGACAGAAGGCTCGGCAGGACTTCCAGTAATTGGAGTAACCGAAAGAGTTCGTTCAAAGGACAGAGACACGCTCTATGAGGCAAGCATTAACCCAATTGCGACATTCCCATCAGAAGGAATTGTTATCTTTGGCCAGAAAACGCTTCAAGTTACGCAATCTGCTCTCGATCGAATCAATGTTCGTCGATTGTTGATTTACATTAAGAAAGAGATTTCAAGAATTGCTAACGGCATCTTATTCGACCAGAACATCAGAGTAACTTGGTCCCGCTTTACGGGTCCCGCCAATAGATTGTTAGCCGGCGTTCAAGCCGGTGGAGGCCTTACGGATTATAAGGTCATTCTTGATGAGACTACAACAACGCCGGATTTGGTTGATAGAAATATTCTTTATGCAAAGATCTTCTTAAAGCCGGCGAGAGCCATCGAATACATCGCAGTTGATTTCAATATCACAAGGACTGGCGCATCTTTCGACGATTAAAAAATAAAAGAAAGGTAAACTTTTTGTTTTTATAAACTAATTAAAAGCAAGAGATATCACAGGAGACACAACAAGAAAATGGCTAATTTTTGGACCAACGCAGCGGGGAGAGATCCCAAAAGAAAATTTAGATTTTTGCTAACCATTTCATCGATGCCAGCCGGCGGAGAGTGGTTTGTAAAAACATCAGATAGACCCTCTTTGGAAGTGGCCTCTACGGAGCATAAATTTTTGAATCACACATTTTATTATCCAGGCTCAGTCACTTGGAATGAAATTTCTGTTACGTTGGTAGATCCGGTTGATCCCGATTTACAGTGGTCTCTTGCCGACCTCATGAGGGGTTCTGGATATTATGTCCCAGTCAACGCTCACGCCTCTACTAGAAATACTACTACTATCTCAAAGAACAAGGCGATACAGGCCTTGGGAAATGTTTTGGTAACTATGATAGACTCCGATGGAAACCCAATTGAGACATGGACGCTCATGGGGGCTTGGATTGCCGGCATAGAAAACTCCAATTTGGAATATGGCTCCGACGACCTGGCTGAAACTACCATTAAGTTTAAATATGATTGGGCGACCCTTGATGTCGAAGCTGCCCCGACGCAATATGACACCAATACTGGTGTCATCCACCCACTCGATGCCAATGTTGGTAATCCTACACGCGGTGGAGACATTATGCCAGAGAACAAAAACAGTTAAGCCAAATACAACAAACGAGAGGTGATAGTTGGCAAGAAAAAATTCAGAAAGGACAGGCACCAAATCAGGAGCGCCTGCTTCTTCTGCTTTAACAGCAGAAGCACTACAGGAAAAATTATTTAGTTTCCCAAATCCGGTTGAGCTAGTTGATTTGCCATCAAAGGGCAAATACTATCCACAGGGGCACCCCCTTCACAACAAAGAGCATATCGAGATTCGTTATATGACGGCGAGGGACGAGGACATCCTAACCTCCAAGTCTCTTTTGAGAAAGGGTGTGGCAATTGATAGATTGCTTAAAAACATTATAACCGACAAATCTATCGAAATAGATAGTATCCTGGTCGGAGATAAAAATGCATTGCTCGTAGCAGCTAGAATTTCAGGCTATGGCAGCGATTACATAACCAAGGTAACATGCCCAAATTGTGGCAGCACAGAAGAGGTAGAATTTGATCTTGACGCCAAGGCCGTCTATGAGGGCGACGAATGGGGAGATTATGATATCACGGCCACCGGAAATGGCACCTTTGTCATTAAACTCCCATTGACAGAGGTTGATGTTGAGGTTAGGTTGATGGCGGGCACCGATGAAAAAAGAATGGCCCGGATGATGGAGACTAAGAAAAAGAAAAAACTCCCAGAAACCATTCTAACCGATCAATTAAATTTAATGATTGTTTCAGTGAATGGGGACGGAGATAATTCCTTGAAAAAGATCCTCATCGAAGGTATGCCAGCAAAAGATGCAAGATATTTGAGACAAGCCTATGAAAAGTTGGTCCCCACTGTGGACATGGCTCACCGCTTTCAATGTACGAGTTGTCAGTATGAGAGTGAGATGGAGGTTCCGTTTACTACGGACTTTTTTTGGCCTAAGCGATGAATATCTTGAAAAGGGTGTCTATGAAGAATTGCACATCCTTATGTATCATGGAACATGGAGTTTTACAGAAGCCTATAGCTTGCCCGTTGGGCTAAGAAGGTGGTTTTTGCAGCGTCTTGTGACTCAAAAAGAAAAAGAGAATCAGGAAATGAAAAAAGCTCAAAAGAAAAGATAAATGAAAATGGAGTCGTCTTAAAACCGGCTCCGTTTTTCTTTATGGGGGACTAATTATAATATTGGGAGATCCTTGCAATGGAATTATTAAACGAAGAAGAGATTGTATCAATAGAGATCAATCTCGAAGAGTTAAAAAAGAATAAATTAAATGAAAGTTTTTTAGGGATGTTTGGCACAGCAATTAAAATGATCTTAGATCGCATGTTTTCGCCCAAATCTGCACTTCTTGATAAATATACTATTACTGGAAAAAGAGATGACATATCTTCATTCGCCAGAACGCTTGGAAGGGAAAAGAGATATCTTCAATCTGCACAAAAACACGGTTTGGACAATGAAAGAACTTTCAAAGATAAGAGAAAATTAGAAAAAGCAATTGCTAACTTTCAAAAAGATACTGGCCTGAAATGGCCATTTAAATAATGGAGAATTTTTAGATGGCCGATAGAGAAGACCTAGATTACGAAAAAAAGAGCCAAAAAGAGCTTATAGAGCTTTTAAAAGAAAAAAATAAGCTAGAGAAAATTTCTAATGAATCTGTCCAAGAAACTATAGATCGCCTTAATAATGAAAAGATAGTCCTTGAACAAATAGCCGAAGCGAGAAGTGATCTTTTCGATGCCCAGGAGCGCACGAACCTATCCATAAAGCATAGGCTCGAATCCGCTAAAGCACTACTCAAGCTGGATTTGGAAGGCGTTGAGATAGGAAGCCAATTATATAGAAATAAAATGCGGGAGTATGACCTCAAGGTTAAAAGTCTCCAATTAGAAGAAAAAAGCGTAGAGAAAGCCCGCGAACTTGTAGGGCTTGTTGTATCAAATCAATGGAAAAATTCCACCTGGGGCCTTCTACAGAGTCCAGAAGGCTGGAAGGGGATGTCGGATGGAATAAAAGACACTCTTACCCCCATGAACATGTTCGGCTCGGCCGTCATGAAAATGCAAGAACAAACAATGCTGCTAGCATATGCCCAAGATGCTGCTATCGCCGAAATGAATAAAATGACCAGTGCTGCACCGGGCCTGGAAGATCAATTAATAAACTTGGAGCATGAATTTCAATCATATGGTGTTTCCGCTGACGAAGCAGGCCAGTCGATCGGAACTCTCTTCAAGGAAGTCAACGACTTTAGCCGAATGGGCCCCGAAACTCAAAAAGAACTAGCAGAGACGACCGCTGTTTTAAACGAACTTGGAGTAGAAATGGGAACAACCGCCAAGGTGGCCCAGACCATGACCAAGGTATTTGGCCAATCCGGAAAGGAAGCGGCAGCAACATCCAGAGAATTATTCTCTTTTGCCCAGAGCATAGGAATGAATGCAGACGAGGTGGCGGCCAACTTCGCAGCAGCCGGCCCAGAAATGGCAGCATTCGGAGCCCAGGGCGTCGATACATTTAAAAAGCTCCAGGCCGCATCCAAACAAAGTGGTCTTGAGGTCGGCAGAATGCTTTCCATCGTTGAAAAGTTCGATCAGTTCGATAGCGCGGCAGAGTCAGTTGGCCAATTAAACGCAATATTGGGCGGCCCATTCTTAAGTTCCCTTGACATGGTTACAACCACAGACCCAACCGAAAGAATGAAAATGCTTTCCGATGCCGTTAACCAGTCGGGCCAAAGCTTTGACGAGATGAGTTATTACCAAAGAAAAGCACTGACAGAAGCAATGGGCTTGCAGGATGTATCTGAGTTAGCTCTCGTTATGCGTGATGGCTTTGACGCTGCGGTACCGGCCCAACAACAAAGTGCGGAAGAATTGGCAAATCAGGCAAAACAAGCAGCGGAATTTCAAACAATTCAGGATGAAATGAATCAGACTTTTCGCGCCTTTGCAGTTAGTATGAGGCCGGTCGTCGAAATCTTCAAGGGATTTTTGAATCTAATTCAGTGGTTCAACAAGGCCCTCGGCCCTGTTGGAATAGGGGGAATTACATTAATGGCTGCTGCCTTTTTCTCGCTCTATAAGATAATGGGGATGGTCAATATCCTTCAACAGACACTTGGGTTTAATATATTTAAGGGCATCGCAGCAAAGATAAAAGACATCTTCTTTACGAAGGCACAGACAGTGGCAAATAATGATTTGGCAGATTCGCAAAATAAGCAAGCCAAAGCAACAGGAAAAAGCGGTAAGGCCGCCGGCTCCGCCGTCCCGATGTTACTAGCTCTAGGCGCAGCAGTACTCATGATTGGCGGCGGCGTATTCCTTGCAGCCGCAGGAGTCGCGCTCCTAGTTTTGGCCTTTTCACAACTGAATACTGCTCAATTGATAGCCGCCACTATCGCCCTTGTAGCCTTTGGTCTAGGCGTCGTCACCGTAATTGGTATTCTGGCCCTTCTTGTCGCTGGCCCGCAAGCAGCCCTCGTAGCGGGCGCCGTGAGTGTTTTAATCGCCGTAGGATTTGCAGTACTGCTCATTGGTGCAGCCGTAGGTATTGCAGCAGCAGGCTTAGCCCTTTTTGTTGCGTCCTTTGCACTTCTTTTCTCTGTCGCGGATCCAACTACGATGCTAGCCTTCACAGCCTCTTTTGCTGGATTTGTTGCGGTTTTATATTCTATGATCCCGCTAGCCTTTTTCTTTCCACTTTTGGTTTTGGTACTTGCCGCTGTTTCTTCGGCACTTGTTGGGATAGCACTGGCCATGTCTTTGATGAATTTTTCAAATTTCGAACCTATTGGCGAGTTCTTTAGGGCCTTATCGCTCGTTGTGACTGATACAGAGGGAGGGATTCTCCGTGTCGCCGAAGCCATGGCCATAATGACTGAGGAAATTAACAAACTAGACGCAGATAAGGCTGTCAAATATACAGCAGTAATGACAAGCACCGCAGTCGCAGCCAACTCTCCAGCTTTCGCTGGGGGTGGGCATGGAGGAACCACAACAACCGCCGCATCTAGTGGGCAACCAATTGAAATTGTTTTAAAACTCAAAGAGAAGGTTCTGGGCAAGACCGTTGGAAAGATTGTTGATGGTAAATTTAAAATGGAAAATGCATGAGAGATCTATTTATAGTGAAAAAGGAAAAAAGGTAAATGGCAGCCAGCCCAACAGACGGATACGCAAATAGAGGAGATTATTATATTTATTTCCAGAGCCTTCATACGCCAAGCGCAAATGTGAAGTTTAAGGCGTTTGTAACTAATCTTTCGCAAGAATTTACAACAAATTGGAATTCTCAGACCGTTTTTGGTAGAATGGACCCTATTCAGACATTTCAGAATACACAAAGAACAATAAGTTTAAGCTGGAAAACGACATCTTATGACTCAGAAGAGGCAGCCGAAAATTTAAAAAAAATAAATCTATTAACAAAGATGCTTTATCCTACTTATGATGATGCCGGCCGCGAGGCGGATCTCAGCCACGAGAAGAACAATGGGAAAGATGCGGTTTCTTCGTTTCCGAATGCCCTGACCATTGCAAAGCCCCCCCTCATGAGAGTCCGATTTGTAAATTTAATTCAGGCTAGCCCAAATAAGGGTTTAATAGCGGCAATCGCAGGATTTAGTTACTCGTCGGATCTTGCAGGAGATGAGGGAGTCTTTGATTTTAAAAATAATATTATCCCCAAGACGATTGAGGTAAGTTGTACCATAAATGTTCTGCATGAATATGATCTTGGCTGGAGTCAGGATGGCGAGTGGCTTGGTGATGGGTCTTTTCCTTTCGCCACCTCTCCGGCGGATTTGACAGAGACACTCACCCAAACTAATCCTTCTACTGGTGGTGCTGACGATACGGACATTCCTGACGTGAGCGATGCTTCCGTCGAGAACGCGATTTTAAGTAACACAAACAACCCAAATACTCAAGGAAACTAACTGATGCCAATTAGATATAACAAAAAAATAGTTCGAATCAATGACAGCGAATTTTATGAAGAATTTTTTGAAGAGAGAAAAATAAACAGCATTAGACAATATCTTACTTCGGAAATGGGATACCCAACAGTTAGACAACAATCTTTTATTCAGACATCAAACTATGTTTGGAAAATTGGAGATCGCTACTATAAGCTCGCTCATGAGTTTTATGGAGATTCCAGATTTTGGTGGGTCATTGCGTGGTACAACAAGAAGCCAACAGAGGGGCACGTTAGTATCGGAGATGTTCTCGCCATTCCATTTCCTTTGGCAAAAGTTTTAAGATTTTTCGATAAGGAATAAAGGAAATTAAATGGCAGGAGAACTTACAGGCTGGTGGACGACAATAAAAAGCGCCCTAAAAAAACAGGGAATTGATATTGATGCAGGCGACCTCCAGGGCGCGCCCTTCCGGCCGGGACCCATAAACACAGCACTACCTGCTGGCTTAAATGCGCTCTTGACAGAGTATAAAACCGAACGAACTAGGCTTTCTCAAACTGGAAGTGTCGACACGGACTCTGCCGCCGGCGCAGCGTGGACCGACGAGGATCTTCAAGAGCGCGTAGAGGTGATTGAGAGGTTCCAGCTTTACCTTAAAGCCGGCTGGCCTCAACTAGCGACAACGGAAGCGATTAAATATTGGCAAAACGGAGAGTACAGGGCAGGTTCAAGCGAGGACGGGGGAAATGAAACTGGAGGAGCACGCTACAAGGAACTTCCACCATATGCTGGAAGTTCCGATTCCAAGATTTCAATCGGAACTTCCCAATATGAAAGGACTGCCTTTGACGACGTCGAGTGGCCAAGTTCGTATATTCAGGCCCCGAATTTTGATGGAATTAATCGCAATATAGGCAGAATGATGTCATATTGGGAGCAAATTTATCTTGCCTGGAAGACTGGAACGGTATGGCATTTGGGAACGGGCCCCACTACTTTTGGCACCTTCGGCCTCCCCGGCCTCCCCACCGTAGAGCAGGCTACAGCCTTGGTTCAGCTTGTTGTTTATGAAATGTATCTCCGGCGCGCCGAGTTGGCAAATGGCTCTGGAACCCTAACAGAGACACTCGAAGATCTCGTCGAAGTAAAGAACAATCAATCCAATCGTAGTAGATTGGAATTTTTGCTGGAAAAGAAAAAGGCCAACGAAGCCGACAGCACAAAGGCTGCCCTGACCACCGAGGAGAACTTCGAGTTGTTGGGCCTACTAGAAGCTCTAGAAAAGGGAGATATCGGATCCGCATCTCCCGAAGATGCAGAAAAAATTGCAGAAAGAATTAGATTTTCAGAGCAAACTATTTTAATGAGAAATTTAAAATCTTTTGCAGTGAATTATAGCGCCTTGGTAAAGCAGCGCGCCCGAAAATACAACAAAACATACCTTATGTATGGCAACCCATCCGAGATGGTGAATCGACTTACGTTGAAGCCGGGAATGTCTGAATTTTTAAACTTTCGAACTCATGAAATTTCACAATTGGCACCCAAATTTAAACTTTATCAAGTAGTTTATAATGATAAAAATAAATTTGTGAGAGAAGTAGAATATAAGTTTGCAAATCGAAATAATATAGGATCCGAAAAGGTTCCAAATATTTTAGAATCACGAGGCAGAGAAGCAGTCGGTGTAAAGTCTTTTCAGTGGAAGTATATAGGGACCAACCCCGTGACTGCAAGAAACGACTTGACGGCAGAATTACAAATTTTCTTTCAGTCTTTTGATGATCTTTTTGAAAAAAGAATAAGTGTAGACCACGAAGGGGCAATTTATACCTATCGTTATGTTGATTTAATTCTTAGAAATCCAGAGGTGGACGGAGAAGCTGTCTTAAAATCCCCGGATGAAAATCAGGAAGGAACATTAAACCCGGCAGACGACAGACAAAAGCCGGAAAAGTTTGAAACCAAAGTTATCGTGGGGTGGAACTTCAAGGGGACGGAATTAGAGAAGAGAGTGACAGATGACAATCCCAACATTACTGATTTAAGTTATTTTAATGAAGTTCTTTTTATGACTCTTATTGATCATGAATTTGGAATTGAGGAAGATGGAACATTTTCCCTCACCATTACCTATCGCGCGCGCCTTGATGCGATGATGCAAGATAAAAGATCAGATATCCTCGCGACAACAAATATAATCACAAGTCGCGCTAAGTTTGAAAAAGAGATTAAAGAATTAGAGAAAAAATGTGAAGAAAGCGAGCAGGCTAGAGAAAATCTAAAAAAATTGAAAGATGAGTACGAAGAAAGAAAGATGATATTTAGAAAGAACAGCTACGAAAGCATCCTCAACGAACTTACAGGAATGTCTCCGCCGCCATCTGGCGAAGATACAACAAAACAACCAAGAGTTTATCTTATTAGTATTGACATGGCCGCTTTTGTAGCCGCCGGACAAGATGTTTCAAAAATAGAAAATTATTTAGTGGCGCCAGAATCAGAATTGGCACTAACAACGGAAAAAATCCAATCGTCATTTGCTGAAAAAGTTATAAATACTGGATCAAAAAAAGTATCTTTTATCCAAAGCGCAACCAACGCTAAAGACGCGGTGAGCGAAACCGTACAATCTGCAACCAGTGCCACTGGGTTCGATGATCTGAGCGGCGGAGAAAAAACAACAACAGTTCTCGGGACAGCGGGGGCAGTAATCGCCACAGCCCCAGCTTCGATTCCAGTGGTAACCACACTAGCATCCGCAGGTGCTGGCCACCTGGGCGTTGAAGCTGGTAAATCACTTTGGAATGATTACCAAACAAATTCAATTATAAGCAGTTGGGAAACCACGGGAGAATTGAATGAAGAAGATATTAACAAACTCTTAATGACAACAGCTCCAGATATTGAAGGTGGAGTTTATAATATTAATTATTTTTTCTTTGGAGATTTAATAGAGCTTTTAGCACAAAGAGTTTTGAACGCAGACAGGCAAAAGGCAATTGCTGATACTGATGCATCATTCTCTTCAGAACAGCTTGATAACATTCGAATTCTCCTGGGATCTATGGAGTGGTTTCCTACGAACAAGGTGTCAGAAGAGAAGCCGGAGGCGTGGAGGTGTGTGCTTGGATCCCTTCCGATCTCGTTGATGGTTTATAAAAATTTTATGTTGAGAAGAGTCGTGGCAAAAAAGAGAGATATCTACAGTTTATTGGATTTCATGAGAGATTTTTTAAAGTATCTTTTAGATGATGTTTTGGGCGCCAACTCCGAGGAATCGGACGATAGCTTAAAACTCAACATGGAAGTAAAGTCTACCGTATTGACAATGCCTGGAAAAATAGGGGGATCAGGAGCCTCGGCCGACCCTATTCTTGAAAAAATCCTTGAAAATAGGGAACGACAAATAAGCAAAAACCCAGATGCAGGTCACGATAACAACTACGAGGCCATTACTTTGGACCTGGATACCATTAGCGAAACAAACACGGTTGTTCCCTATGGGGATCCGGAATCAAATTCTGCCCGCAGAGCTTATCACTATATAACAATTTATGTGGAAAACAAAACCCCTTCTCATCTCCGTGGCTTTGAGGAGAAAGACAGGCAAGCAGGAATTTATCATTTCCACATCGGGGAGAATAGATCAATCTTTAAGAGAGCTAGTTTTAAAAGAACGAATGCCACCTATCTTCGCGAGGCCAGATTTTCAGAAGAACATTACAATCCTTTATCAACCCTGGCAAGCGTTTATGATGTTGATGTGGAGATGTTCGGAAACACAATCTTTTATCCAGGCCAACTAATGTTTATCAACCCCTTTGGTTTGGGAAAATCTATGGGATTTCCTTGGGATCCCGCATCCTATTCAAATATTATGGGGCTGGGAGGATATCATCTAGTAACAGGTGTTGAATCTACAATGGACGAAGATGGCTTTTCTACAAATGTCACCGCTCGTTGGGAAACTAGTGGCGATGGCAAAAAGAAGGACTCCAGAACCGACGTGAATCAGCCAAATTGTGAAACACCGGAGGCAACAGAAATTAAATGAACCCATATAAAATTAAATTTTTCAATGCCAATAACGATTTGGGATCGTTTGAGATCTTCGTTAAACGTTTATTCTATGATGGGTTCGCTCTGACGGAAGACGGAACTCCAAAGGTAATTATAGATGAAGTCAAAGACTTAAGACTTGCAGAAAAATCTCTGCATGGAAAGATTAGTCCATCAAAAAATGCCATTTTACCAAATCAGTTGCGCTTGGTAAAACTCCAAGATACAGAGAATGATGTTTATGTGGCTGACTTTGTATCTTCGGCGTTTCTAGATTTAAAGGAGTCCATAAAGGGGGCTATTCGCTCCGGGAACATGTCAGGTGCAGACCCCAATTTTAGAGATTTTAATGCGGTCAGCGGCTGGATGGATGCTAATGCAGCGTATAAAATTTATTTGGCTAATTTTAAGAACTTTTTTCTTAAATATATTGATAGACTTCCAATCGAGAAGAAAAGTAAGATAGACGATTTTTCTAATTTTATTGATTTGTTTTTAGAGTTTTATGATTTCTTCTCAATATCTTTCCCATTCACGATGTCGGGATTTGTTTTGAGTAATATGGTCTCTAATCAATGTTCGGGCCTCATGCTAACAATCGCAGAATATGACTATTCGTCAGATGAGGAAAAGATTAAAGATTTTTATAACAGTCAAAATTTTAAATTTTACAAAGAAGCGGCAATCAGTCATGGTTTTTTGATAGACAAGAATGCGCCATGGCGCCTGATTGCAGACATAGACAACCCCGTAATGCAATCTTATATAAATAGAGAGACTAGGAGGACGACCTTCAAGCGGTCAGCCTTTTTCTCTACCTATTTCGTGGGAGCATCTTCCGACGAAATGAAAACTTTAAAAAATGTTATGTTTAATTTTTTTAATGCGGCCATTGCGAAAAACAAAATTGAAAGGACTGTTACCCTGGATGCGAAAAATTGTTTTGAAATAACAAGCAGAAGAAGAAAGCAGAAAACACCAGGACAAGTTTATCGGAGTTTGAGTCAGGAACAGTGGGCTTATCTATATTTAAAAATAAGAAACCTGGAAACACAAATCAATTACGCCGAACCAGAACTTAGAAATATGGCAAAAAATGTAGCTGACTTGAAAAAAAGAGTTGACAAAGAAGTCTGTATGCGTTATATTAATAATAGGTTTTCTGCAATACCTTTTAGCGAGGGATCCTTGAATTACGAGATCACCAAGATAAAGCTCACAGAATCGGATAGAAAAACGGATTCACTCCTTTCAGAAGAAATCAAGAAATTAACTAGAATCAACAAAAGAACTTTGTACTAAGGAAAATTTTGCTTTTTCAAACATTAGACGACAAAAAAGAATGCGTCGGGATTTATTATGGTGAGCTTTTATTTGATAAAAGCCTCCCGGATGATATAACCCACACATGGTCATATTCAAGTTTCCTCAGAGATCGCGAGATTGAGTATGCCAAGCTATATTGTGGCGGAGTAACCCTCGATAAAGCCTGTCCAGAGGCCCTAACAGAGCGCTGGGAGGCTTCCAGAGATAAACTCAAGGCTTTCATCAAATCATTTAATACGGCGCGTGTATCGCTCGATGAGAACTGTTTTTTTGACTTGGTTCCTGAAAAATTCCTCATTGAGTTTTGTCGAGTTAAAAACCAGATATGCGAGCATGTTTTTGATAATTACGAAAAGCCAAAGAATTATGATTATCTTGTTTCTCTAACAGAAATAATCGAGGACATAAAATATAGGAGATTAAACATCAATCCAAAGAATTTATCCATGTTTGAGGCGGATCA
>Ga0255048_10001012_pt1 | contig 20562 bp, 21 predicted proteins | sample JV7_2_2_MG_FD_183619 | JGI IMG/M metagenome (GOLD analysis project Ga0255048, IMG submission 183619) | Seawater microbial communities from Jervis Inlet, British Columbia, Canada - JV7_2_2 | ecosystem: Environmental > Aquatic > Marine > Inlet | place: Canada: British Columbia | collected 2016-10-06
GTTGGATTCGCTCGCACGGATCAGTTGTACCGTGTTTCAACGCAAAACACGCCGCCTGTAGACGCGCCACCACGGCCACTCTACAGGTCACGCCCTACATCCGCCATGGGGGCTGTTTTGGCGCGTAAACCCATACTTAGAGCAGGGGACCCGACGAAACTTCAGGCGCTGGGGTGGTTATCACTGAATGCCGGTTCGGGGCCGTCAGACTGTGCGAGGCACTTCCAGCCCAACTGTCCAGCGAAGCACGTCGAGCGGCTGAGGTTGCGTATAACGGCATGGCTGAGACAGGAGCGGCACGCAGTAGTCGACGCCAGACCCCAGCTGATCACGATGGCCCAAGCCCCCCCCGCTCCTCAGAGGCAGCTCGAGGTTGCGCCGGCTGACATGGGGGCCACGGAGTACTTTGAGTGGCAGGTCAACGAGCTCGGGCAGGCGTTCTCAGAGGCCAGTGAGCGAGGCAAGGCGGGGCTCTCTAAGGCCATGAACGAAGCGCGGGTGAAGCTTGATGCGGCACGGGAGCAGGAGAGCGTGGGGCCTGTAGACATCGAGGCCGTAATCGCGGAGCTGATGCGTCTGGATGCCGACACGAGGACACACATAGTCGGGGCCGTTCAGAGGCTCACGGAGGAGTAGCGTGTGCAGTGATCGGTGAGTCTGAGGGCTGAGGGGGACAGCGTCGTTAGGGCTGGCCTCGGGGTCTATCCCACCTCCCGCGCCACAGCGTACACGACGAGTCAACGGCCCCGAACGCCCATCACGAGGTATCTCCAGGCATCCATAGCGTGGTCATTCCGCTTCAAGGGACTTTCTGTGCCGTTCGTCTTGCCCTCAGAAGGCCTAACGTAGTTCTCGATCTCCTGAATGAAGTGATGACACGTGCTGAAAACGACACACGCAGCCTGTCCGATCAGGACTCGCCCCTCTAGTCGTTCGGCGCACGCACTGATACCAGCCTCTAGCGCGTTCCTGGCTGGCCGGAATCGGATCCCGTGTTCGCGCCTCATGTCGACAATCAGCTGCTTTCCGCTCGGATCCGCCCATGAGTCATTGATACGCTCGCCTTCCTCACTGGCTCGGATGCGTTCGGCGTGTTGACGTAGGCTCCACCCTGCCTTGTAGTGCTCGCGGTAGATGACGAGCTGGTTATCCGGCGAGAGGGCCCCCCAGAGGACGCAGGTGGGGTTCCGAAACCCGAAGTCTATAGCCCTGAAGCGCGGCCAGTCCGCGGGGATCTCGAACGGGTCGACAACGTGGTTGTTCCGGGACCACGCCTCGTAGACCCGGCCCTCTAGCGTCACAAACTCGCCTCGCTCCCTGGCTGCGCGCTCATGGGCCCCATACTGGCTGTAAATGGCTTCGAGTTCGTCTGTGGGCACGTAGGGGTTGTCCGCCCCGTGTAGCCAGTGGACGCGTCGACGCGCGCCTGCTGGCGGTGTGGCGACGAACCGCTCATAGACCCACGTGAGACCTTTTAGCGGAGTCATGGTGAGGAGCATCCGGGGCGGTCCGTGTGGTCCTACTCGGATGATTGTCTCGCCCCAGACGTCCTCCTTCGGCTCCTCGTCGAACCAGGCTACCCGGGGCTCCGCGCCCTGGAAGGCCTCGCGGCCCTGATCGTTTGCCTTGAACCACAGGATAGCGGGCTTTTCGTAGCCGGGACAGTCGATGTAGACCCGGGCCTCACCGCGGCCCCGAAAGTTGTACCAGCGTTTGTCTCTACGAGGCAGTAGGGCATCGATGTGAGACCGGTGGTAGCGCAGGGAGTCATTCGATGAGAGCGCCACAGCCCACCCCTCTCCCGGGCCTGTGGGGATGTTCAGTCCGTTGGGCCCCAGATCGAACCCGTTAGCCGCTGCCCACCGCCGTACCATGGGGTGGTCCGATCCGAGGGTGTAGGCCACGGTGAGCACGCGGCCGGTCTCGGTCTTGCTGGCCCGGTTGCCCCCGAATATCGCAGTCTCATGGGTGCCGAGGTGCTCAATCACTCTGCGCTGGCTGGTTTTCGGGGCTGGCGCGTCCCATGCTCGCCAGCTCCCCATCGGCATGTCATCTTGGAGCTTGCGAAACTGACTCAGTGTGGCGAGGGCTCCAAGGCTCACCGTCTGTTACGCCGCGCTCTGTCTCGGTCCTCCTCGTCGTCGCGTTCGAGTCCCTCTCGGATGTAGCGCACGACTTGACTCGATCTGTTCCGGTCCTCCCGCCTGGCCCGCTCCTCCAGCTCTTCGACGAGGTGTCGATCGTCGTCTTTAACGTAAATGGGGAATCTAGGCATTTGTCCGTCCGGTATGTGGGTCAAGTCACACACAGAGTATAACGTAGGCATACAATCGTTGGGAACAGGGGGTATCGGTGTTCCGTGTCATCGGCGATTACACGACGCCCCCCCATGGTTCAGCGACTGACCAACTGGCTCAGCCGCTTTTTCGTCGTCCAGGACCCAGGGGTAGCCTCAGCAGACAGTGAAGAGGCGGCGCCTGGGTACCCCACCGAGAGCAGCACGAGCGCCATGAGCCGCTTTCCGTGGGTCTATGCGTGCGTAAAGGCGCGGTCTGGGGACATCGCGGGCCTGCCGTTGGTTGCAGTGACGGTGAACAGCGACGGAACACGGCAGATCAACCGCGCACACCCGGCCCTAGAGCGCTGGAAGAAGCCCCACGAGCGCTGTAGCGGGCTCCGTCTTCGTCGACAGCTGGCTGCAGACTTCCGGTTGACGGGCAACTGGTACTGCTGGTGCCCGGGTGGCGTAGCCTCTGACGGTCCGATCCTGCGTATCCACCCGAACCAGATCAAGCCGGTGGTGCGAAACGGGGTTGTTGACCACTTCGTCATGGGCACGACGCAGAAGACCCGTCTGGAATGGGACGAAGTGCTCCACGTGGGCGATATCAGCTGGGAGGACGGGGTAACGGGCGTCCTTGGCGAGTCCCCTATTCGCGCACTCAACGACGACCTGCATACCGAGCTCGCAGCAAAGAACCACTCCAAGGCCAGCGCGAACCGCGGCCGCTTGGAAATAATCCTATCTGCGAAAGAGGCGGTAGGAGGGTTCAATCAGGAAACTAGCGACCGGATCCGTGACCGCTACAACGAATCACGGGCGAAGGGCGACGGCCTGTTCTTGGTTGGAGAGGCTCTCGAGGCTACCCCGCTTAGCCTCACAGCCCGAGACATGGAGTTTTCGGCCCAGAGCGACTCTACACGGTTCTCAACGCTGGCCGTTATGGGCGTTGTTCCGGTCCGTGTTGGCCTACCGTCGGCCAACTACGGCACCAGCAAACAGCAGATGAGGAACTACTGGGACGACATCCGAAGGGAAGCGCAGCTATTCAACGCAGAAATGAGCCGCACAACTGGCGATGGGGTGCTTATTGAGCATGACTTTGCCGATGTTGAGCCGCTGCAGGTGTCCTACACGGAGCGCCAGCTACGCGCGCAGACCTGGATGTTCTCGTTTGGTGCTGACCCGAGGGAGGCGGCAGACTTCGAGGGCTTCCCTGACGCGCCCGTTGGCGAAGTCTCTCCGGCTGCCCCTACCGCCACTCAGAGGCCTGCTGCCGAGGTCGACGAAGGCCAGGAGCGCGGACTGGAATCGGCGATCTGGAGGTACCTGCAGGGTGCGTCGCTCCGGTATGTCGCGCGCGTTCAGTCCGGAGATCTAGAGGGCGGCGACGAGGAACGGACGTGGTGTACCGCGGCGCTCATGTCCCACCTTCCCCACGCACGTGCCAGCGCTCTAGCCGGCCGGATCGTGGCAGAGACCGACCATGCCATTCGATACCTTCACAATGACGCTCGGTCCACCGGCGTTGACGGCGTGATCGGTCTCGCATCCCTTCGTGCGTTCGGCAGAGAGCGCGCACACCACATCGCACGTGAGGCCGCATGAGCTTCGTCTACGAGACTAGGCGAGGATTCCTCGCCACCCTGATCAAGGCCGGCGAGTCCACCAGCAAGGCCGGCAAGATCACAACCCGGTTCACGGCATCCACAGAGGCACCAGACCGCGCAGAGGACGTGGTGGTCCAGGATTGGAATCTCACCGCCTTCAAGGCGAACCCGGTGATTCTGTGGGCCCACAACAGCGCAGAGAACCCGGTAGGACGGGCCCTTTCGTCTGGCGTTGAGTCAGGCAATCTAGCGATCGAGGTGCAGTGGGACGCGTCCGAAGCGAACAGGCGCGGGATGCTCATCGCTCACCAGTTCGCTGAGGGCTTCCTGTCGGCCGGCTCTGTTGGATTTCGGCATGGCAAACGGGAGCTGCGGGCGGATCTGGACAAAGACCACCCCCACCACCAGCAGCTGGGTGAGGGCGTACCACGCTGGCAGAGCGGGTTCAGGTTCAGCGCGAACGAGCTCCTAGAGTTCAGCGCGGTATCGATCCCAATGAACCAGGACGCCCTAGCCCAGCGCGGTTGGGCACAGAAGGCGCTCACCGAGGACGGGAAAGCCCTAGCCGAGCACGCACAGAAGGCAGAGACTCGTGAGGAGCAGATCCGGCGGATCCTGGTGGAGCTACTTCCCAAGGTCCTGGTCCCAACCATGCTCGAACACGAAGATGTCAGAGCGGCCCTGTCCGGCGTCTACCTCTCACAGCAGGAACCAGAGCCCAAACATTGGTTGGACTCACTCCCAACCAAGCGCGAGTCCCGGTATCGGCTGGTCAGTTGTGGGGTCACCATGAGGGGCCGCAACCTGGCGTCTCTGCTGAACCGCCTGATTCGTGAAGCATCCGACGACGACACGCCACCCTCTGAGATCGTCGCTGCTATGGGCGCAGCTGCAGGCATCGACGCGGGCACAGTCAACCAGATCCTCAACAACGAGATCGATTGTCCGCCCGTCGAGCGCCTTGAAGGGTTCGCAGAGGCTCTCAGCGTTCGTGTACAACGCCTGATCTCTGCCGCCGAATCAGACGGATGTGAGTACGAAGAGCGGTCTGCAGACCCAGGAACCGCGAAACACTGGCTTGACCAGTTGGCCGATTCGGCCCCTAGCGACAACCTCAGCCACCTCTTCGGAGAGTAGGACCATGGATAAGAACTACACAGAGACCAAAGAGGCGCTCAACCAGTGTCTCCAAGAGATCAAAGACCACCTCAAGACCACCGACGACCGCGGCGACGCTCGCGAGGCGCAGGTAGACAAGGTGATCGACGACCTTCGCGGCAAGATGAAGAGCTTTGAGGCAGCGCAGGCCATGGCGGCCCGCTACACCCCGACCGGTTCTGACGGCGATCTGGCCGACTTCGTGGAGCGACACGTCCCCACGATCCAGAAGCAGGGCAGCATCAACGCCGATGCAGCGAAGCAGGGACGTAAAGCCGCCTACTTCACCGGTGCAGAGCCTGATACCGCCATCCGCCTCAAGGGTGTGCACTACGACGACGGCTCCTATGAGTCCGGCTTGCTCGACAGCACCGAGCCTGTCAACGACTGGCATGAGCGCTTGCTCGACATGATCGACACCCGCAACATGGTGCGCGCGATCAAGGGCTCGCAGGCCCCGCGCGGTGGAGCCATGGACCGCCGGATCCTCCGACACCTGGCCCGTGCTCCAGGCATGGTTGGCAAGATCTTCGCGGACTCCAGCGGCATTGGCGCCGAATGGATCCCGGATAGCACCCTGCCTACCCTCGAGCGGACCCTCAAGGGAGCTCGTCGCGTGGAGGCCCTGTTCGGCACGCTAGCCAGCCCCCCGGGAGGCAGTCTGATTCTGCCTTTCGAGACCACCGGCCTGCGTCCCTACAAGGCAGGCGCGGCTACCGCAGACGATCCGGCGCAGTTCACCAGCTCTTCGCTGGTAACCGCGAACCGCACGTTCACGCCTGCCAAGCTGGCTGTCCGTGCGCAGGTCGACCGCGACGCCGCTACCGACTCGATCATCGCGGCCGCTTCGGTCATTCGCGAGGCCATGGTCTCGGCGCTGGTCGATGGTAGCGAGGATGCGATCATCAACGGCGACACGACCGCTACTCACCGCCACACGGGCCTCTCGGGTTGGAACATCCGTAGCCGTTGGGGCGCCTCGGGCCTTGGCGGTGGCGGCGATCACCGCCGGCTCTGGGACGGTCTGATCGAGACCGCGTTCACTGCCTCGAACACCAACGACGGAAGCTCTGTGCAGACGACCGCTGGGATCCTGGCGTCGCGTGCGTCGCTCACCACTCCCCACGGACTGGCCGACAACGTGCTGATCACCTCGCTGGAATGGTACCTGCTCAAGATGCTGGGGCTGGCCGAAGTCCTCACCGTAGACAAGTTCGGACCACAAGCAACGGTCCTCACCGGCCAGCTGGCATCGATCCTCGGTATGCCCGTCGTGATCTCCGATTTCGTGGACTCGCAGTACAACGCGTCTGGTGTCTACGACGACAGCACCAAGACCAAGACCGGCTATCTCATCGCCGACCCGAGCCGGTTCCGCATGGTCACCCGTGCTGGTGCAGCCGTGGAGACCGCACCTGACATCACGCGCGGGATCGACAACTGGGTTGCCACCGAGCGCAAGACCCTCGCCAACATCGACGCCTCGGCCACGAAGAACGTGCGCTGGGAATTCAACCTCAGCGCCTCGTAGGCCACAGGAGACACCATGTCTGCAGGACAAGTTCAGTGCGTAAACATCCAGGTCGACGAGGCCGCGGGTACCGATGACGAGATCTACTGGTCAAACCCGTTTCCGGGTACCTGGAAGATCGATGCCATCTACTTCGCGCCTGGGACCGCCCTGGCCATCAACGCTACCAACTACATCACGGTCACCGTCTCGTCTAACGACGGGGCAGCAGGCAGCGATGTGACCGTTGCCACACACAACACCAACACGGGCGGCACCGCGCATGTACTGAAGACCAACTTCGCGTTGACTCTTACGGCCGGGGTCGGCCTTGAGTTGGCCCAGGGCGAGGGTCTGAAGTTCGCTTCGGTCGGTACGTCGTCGGGTGGCGCTTGGGACGGTACCTACTGCGTGGCCATGACCAAGGTTCGGGTGTAGCCATGAAGCTGCGTTTCCTCGGCATGTCGCGTGACGCTTCCTACCAGAACAACGGGCGGGGGATCTCGCCCTGGGCGCCTGGCGAGGAGCGAGACGTGTCCGAGGAGAACGCCGCGTATCTCATGGAAACCTTCGAGGGGTGCTTCGAGGTCATCAGGCCTCGGGCACCCGTCAAGGCCCCAGCGAACCGTGCCATGGACGCACCGGTCACAAGAGCGGCCCCCAAGGCTGCGAAGAAGGCGCCAGCGAAGAAGAAGAAGGCGACTGGCAGACTCAAGGGGGGCTGATTGGCACTAGGCCTAACAGGTGCCCAGATCCGACTCCTCATTCCGGGGCTGACTGGGACGGCTGAGGATACTAACCTCGACACGTTGAGCGATCGAGCCGACGCAGCGATCGCGCGGTGGATCGGATTTCCGGCAACGTCTACGGGTCCGTGGGCCTACACGGTCTCCTCTGCGACCTACATCCACTACAGCGGGCTTCACTTCAGCCCCCGGCCTCGCTGGTTCTTTCTGCCTCTACGCCCCGTCGTGTCGATCACGACGCTTGAAGAGGACACGACGCAGACGGAGACGCTCGCGACGGTAGCGTCCACCGACTACACGGTCGACGTTCTGAGCGGCCGGGTAGACCTGCTCAACGGCGACACCCATGGTGCGTTTCTCGTGTCTCACAGGGCCCTCAAGGTCACGTATGTCGGTGGCTACGCCACGATCCCAGCGGACATCACTCAGGCCGGTATCCTCCTGATTCGTCACTGGTGGGATCGACGGCACGACGCGGGTATCGCCTCGAGCACCCAAGACGGCAACACCGTGGTTCGCTCGGATCTCGATCTGCCCGACGAAGTCAAAATGCTCCTCCGACCCTATGTGTTCTGGGAGCGTCAGGTTGGCTGATACTATGGACCGGCTATCCAGGCGCCTCAAACGCGCGACCCCCCGACGGTTGCGCAAGGCGCTACAGGAGCGCCTAGAGAAGCTTGAGCCCGAGGCTGAGGCCTTCATGGGACTGGCTGCACCTAGTCGATCCGGCCGGCTGCGCGCGGGTCTGTCCGCCAAAGCAGAGACCCAGGGCAAGTCAGTACACCTCAGGCTAGCGGGCTCAGAGCCTTACACGGGCGTCCAAAACGAGCGGTTCGGGTTCTTCGAGGCGACCGACGAAGAAATTTCCCCGGACTATGCAGACGCGGTGCTGGACGGTCTACAGGGGTTGGTGCTCGATGGCTAATACCGCAAAGGCTATCGTCGTAGCCGTGAAGGCGGCGCTAGTCGCAGTGGACGGTACCGGCATCTTCACGTTGGACCTAAGCGCTGCGGACCAGGTCAAGCGGGGCAACTACTCCAAGCCGCCTCGACACGACTTGGCAACGGTGTGCTTTTGGGTCGAGGAGGCCCCTGTAGACGATGACGCTGTTTTGGGCCACTACAGCACGACGCTTATCCTGGGGATCAAGGGGTGGATCGGGGCGACAGACGGCGACGTTGAGACCCGCGAGGATGCCTGTTTGGACCTGGTCCATGACGTCCGGCTGGGCATCGAGGTGGACCGGGGACTGGGTGTGACCACGGTTCGGGACGTGCACATCGATTTGGAGTTCTTGCACGGCACCTCAGACCACCAACCCGCGACGCAGCCTGTCGGTTTCGAGGGCTCGATCCGGGTGGACTACGCGAAGGACACGGGCCTATGAGTTGGTATGACGAGGCCTGGAAGTACAGATCCGCCATCGGGATCGTCAATGACGGTCTGGGCGGTGGGACGGACGACGTCACTATCGCTGTCGCTGTGGACTGGGATCACTTTTGGGACAACATCCAGTCGGACGGAGACGACATCCGGATCACCAGCGCAGACGGGATCACGCTGGAAACATACCAGTTGATCGGGTTCGACTTCGCGAACAAGGTTCTCACGATCGAGTGTGACGCGGTGGCGATGGCCGGTAGCGCGGCCACAGAGTTGATCTGGCTGTACTACGGCAACTCTGCGGCTGTAGCAGCATCCGGTACGTTCACGGCCGCTAATGCGCTTACAGGGCACATTTGGCTCGGTACTCCCCCCGAGGGCAACCGGGTCCGACTGCGACGGGAGCGGCCCGAGGCTACCCAGCCAGAAACCGAGTTCGCCAAGACCACCGCGGAGGAGCTTTGGCTGTGGATTCTGGTTCCTCTCATGCAGCGGGTAGAGGCTAACGAGGGGCAGCAGGCCTTTGAAGAGGTGGCACGGGTCGCAAACACCAACTTGGTCAAGACTGGCGGGTCCGATGTCACAAGCACGCTAGCCGATGCGACAGCCACGAAGTTCGTTGAGGACGGCGAGGGGTTCTGGGTCGGGATCTCGCTGCAGGACGCAGGCGCAGACGGCACGGACTACTCGATCGAGCCCCGAATCACAACCCAGATCGGCAACGTCGACGGGCAGCGACGCATACTCAACCCGCGGATTCTGATGAAGGTCCGTGACCCTGACGAAACCGCTTAGGAGCGCTAACCATGGCCAATAACACCCCCTTCACCGGCAGAGGCACCAGCGTAGGGATCGGGCTCGAGAGCACGTGGGGAACCCCTGTCGCTCGGTCAAACTGGATGCGCCTGATCTCCGCCAACAATAAGCGGAACATAGAGAAGATCGTAAAGCCGCACCTTGGTACATCCGGAGCGACCAGCGCTAACCGCCGTGAGTTTTTCATCGGTGGCGATGATGCAGACCTGGCCCTGGAATGTGTCATGGCCTACGATGATTCAAGCATCCTACTGGCCACCAACATGCTTGGGGCTGTGGCTACCACAGGAGCGGGCCCCTACACCCACACCGTGACCCTTGCTTCGGACGCCCAGACCGGCCTGACGCTTGAGGGATTGAACGGAAACGCGGCCAATAGCGAGGTGTTCGAAGGGTGCCTGGTAGCCACGTGGCAGATCTCGATCGAGGCGGGGTCATTCATGCGTGCGTCTGCAAACTTCATCGCGCAGACCAGTGCAGCTAGGGCAGCAAAGGGGACTCCCACCTACAGTAGCAACGGTGAGGAAATCCTCCACCACCATGGCGCGCCCCTCTCGTTCAATTCGGCCACATACGACGTGCGAAGCATGACGCTGTCCGGGGACAATAAGCTGGCACGGCGGCGGTTCATCGGCTCCAAATTCACACAGAAACCGGTACAAGGTGACTTCGGAGAATGCTTACTTGAAGTGACCATTGAACACTTTGATGATGTCCCCTATGCTGCCCTCCTGGCTGACACCCAGGGTGATGTTGTGATCGTATTCACGGGCACAGGCAACAACGCGCTGACCATCACCGGTCACAATGCGCTGCTGACCGATGTGAGCACGCCGATCAACAGTGCGGGTGTCATGATTCAGACGCTGACGTTCAAGCTGTTCAGCGACGGCACAGACGAGGGCGTGAAGCTGGAATTTGTGAATGACAACGCCACTAGCACGGCCAACTAGATGTCCAAGACGTGCGCCAACTGCAGCGGGAAGGGGACTCAGGTAGTCCATGGAGAGAAACAGGCCTGTCGGTCATGCGACGGCACAGGCCTATCAACGACGGCGAAGAAGCCGGGGAAGGGGAAGACGAATGGCAAAGAAGCAAAAAAGCAACCCTGATGCAAATCTGGGGAACCTGTTGGGCAACCTGATCGCCCGCAAGGCGCGAGCGGAGGTAGAGATCCTGCTGGTAGACGGTGAGCAGAACGAGGGGGACATGCTGTGGCAGATCCGGCGGGTCAAGTCCGGGATGCTGGCAGAGCTCGGGGTGTTCTCGCTCATGGGCGCCAGTGAGACCGCGGCGATCATGAAGGCCGCGCGTCGAAGTGCAGCTGAGATCGAGGGGATCGACGACCCGGTAGTCCAGGCGCAAGCGGCCGCGGATGCTGCAGCAGCGAACGGCGAACGGGTGATGAAGCTGGTGCTCGCCCGTGAGGAGAACCTGAAGGCTCTCGATGACGCCCAAGACGCGATCCTGTGTGCGGGTGTCGAGGGTGCCAAGGGCCGGCTCCATGACGACCAAGGGTGGGATGAGGCGCTGTTCTTCCCCTTGCGCCTAGTAGCCAACCGCGCGGATGAGGACAGAGACGACGGGATCGTGTGGGTCGGAGACCTTGCGAAGCCAGACAGAGACCGCCTTGCAGCAGCAATCAAGCGCCTCTCCAGCGCTAAAGACGAAGTGCTCCCCTTTCGCACGGAATCCGGAGGTGCTTTGGACCCTGGACCAAGTAGCCAAACGCTACTCAAAGTGGCCACATGAGATCCTCGACCTTGAGCCCTGGCAGGAGGCGTTAGCAGTACTGTGTCTGGCCAACGCTCAACTCCGGACCGCAGAGAACGTCCAGCGCGCGAGTGCAGGCGGGATGGTGTTTCCGGTGATCAATCTGGGGGCATAGGTGGCTAGTCGGGTCGTCGAATTCATTATGCGCGCAAAGACCGGCGAGGCGCAGAAGGAGATCAAAGGCGTGGGCGGTGCTGCCGCTGGTGCTGCCCAGTCCATGGGGGTGGCCGCGGGTGCGGCGCTAGCCCTTGGTGCAGCCATGATCAAGCTGTCACAGCACGTAGCCGACATGCGCAACGAGTTGTTGGATGCCTCTACCCGCTCAGGTATCGCAGCTGATACTCTCAACGGCTTGCGGCTAGCTGCGGAAGGCTCAGGGCAGAAGTTCACTGAGCTTAGAGGCGCGCTGGACGGACTGCCTAAACGGCTGGCAGACACGGCAGATGGGACAGGAGACGCGCTAAAGGCATTCAATAAGCTGGATGTGGTTGTAACAAATGCTTCGGGTGGCCTGCGTGACGCTGACGATGTCTTTAAGGAATTCATCACCAAGCTGCAGGAGGTCGAGAGCCCCACAGAGCGGGCAGCCTTGGCGACCCAGGCGTTTGGAGAGGCTGGCGGCAAACTGAACCAGGCGCTTGGTGACTCCAAGCTAGATGACTTCGTCGAGCTCGCCAACCGCTACGGGGTAGATGTCGGGCCAAGGGCCTCAGCTGCGTCTGCGGAGTGGCAGCGCAACATGGCTAACCTGTCACTAGTCACGAACGGTGCACAGGCCAGCATGTCTGACTTCTTGGACCTGAACGGCAAGGTCGCGGACTTCACGAGGGGCCTGGTGTTCCTGGGGGAGACTGCGTCTGAGCTGGGCAACAACAAGGTCATCGCCGGGATAGGCAGACTGGTAGCATCTACACTCAAGCTGCTCTCTGTCTTCAAGGAGCTGGTGGCTTTACCGTTCTCCGTGGTGTCTGTGGGGTTTGACACGTCCTTTGCGCTCTGGGACCGTGTTCTGAACGGCGCCCTGACTCGAGCTGCAGAGGCCTCGGGTAAGTTTCAAGAGCTTGCCGATACGGTGGCGGGCGTTGGGACGGAGATTGACGGTGCGGGCGCAAAGCTGGTCAAGTTCGCAGAACAGGGTCCGTTCTTGGGTGAGGGCGAGTTGGATAGCGAGCGGTCTAAGCGTGCGGCACAGGAGGCATCAAAGGCCAGCGCAGGGGCACGTAAGACAGACGAATCAGTGCAGTTTCAACGGGCGATAGACGAAGGCCTTGCTGAGTTCATTGCGGCGCAAGAGGCATTCGCGAAAGGTGCGTTTGGGCAGGGCATCGAGGGGGGCGGTCGCGACCTGTCTGCGGATCTGTCGATAGGGTTCGTGGGCGTAGAGAACGCGGTTGGCGAGCTGCCGGGCAAGTTCGACGGGAGCATGCGTCAGATGGGCAGCGCCATAGCGTCGAGCTTCATGTCGGTAGCTGGTGGCATCAATGGCGGGCTATTCGGGATCATGGAAGCGTTAGGCCCCACAGGCGCTATCGTGTCGTCGTCGATTCAGACCCTGCTGAACCTGGACCAGATCGGCGACGAGATCCTCGCGACGATTGAACAGATAATCACAGAGTTGCCGAGTATCCTCGCGGAGACGCTCCCGGAATTCGTGGGTAAGTTTTGGTCTGAGGGCGTTCCGGCGCTCATCGGTGCAATTCCCAAGCTGGTGGGCGCAATGGTGATCGGGTTCGCGAGGTTCTTTGACCCCACGGGCAAGGTCAAAAAGATCGGCGAACAGCTAGGGATCATCGACGGAAAGCCATCGGAGACGTTCACGGCGGCCGGCCAGGGCCCGCTGCTGTTCGGAGGCGGGGATAGCCGCCTGCCCGGGTTCGACTCTGGTATCGCCGAGGTTAACCAGAACATGCTGGCGTTGCTCCATCCCGGAAACACGGTAACGGCGTCGAGGGACGGCACCACGAGCGGCAAGGGCCAGCGGAACATGCGCGGGGCGCGAGGCTCAACCACCATCAACATTTCGGTCAACGGAGGCATGGACCCAGCGGCTATTCGGTCGCTCATCCGTCAGCTTAACGCCGCCATAGGTGGCAGAGGGCTCGGCGAGAACCTCAACGGATTCTCGACCTAATGGGCAACGCGAAGATCTACTACTATCCGAACCCCAACTCGGTCCTCAAGGTGATTGACCTGGGGGAGGCGCTGACGAACCTGTCGCCTGTGCCCGACTACAGGCAGGTGACCGCCGAGACTTGGCACGGTGATGTGTTCGAGACTATCCAGCACGTGAAGCGCCGGATGACCATCACGCTGAGCCAGTTCAGCAGCCCGGCGATCGCTAGGGACCTTCTGACGTTCGAGAGCCACGTGTTGAGGGGGGGTCGATTCGGTATCGCAGAGGACTCAGCCAAGGCATGGGCTGGCTATACGGTGTCGAATGGCCACAAAGACGGCAAAACGGCCCTTGTCACACGCGGCAATAACTACTACGACGCGTCCGGGACCTTGGTTGCCGGTGACGAGGTGGTGATCCAGAGTTGTGGGACCCAGGGCCACTACGAGCTCGACACGATCGCCACCTTCACAGACCCTGACCTGACGCTCACAAACGGCCTGGTGTTCGTCTACGAGGGCGAGCCGGTCTTGGTGCGACATCGCGGCTACTGGCCCTTGCTGCGCCTGCCTCCCGACGACAGGCGTCAGCAGATCATGACGGACAACTTCAGGATCACCTACACGATCGAGCTGCGGGTCGAAGAGGATACCGTGGGCCTAGCTCGCCTCAAGGGCCTAGGGTCTGCGCACCTACGCAGAGACACCGAGGCCGGCGGTAAGGTCAGTGATACGCAGTTTTTCGCGAACAATGAGCTAGACGCAGTGACCCAATTCGCCCGCATCCGGAGGTTGTAGGTGTCATGGGGCCAGCGATTCGTCGACGCCATCGAGTCATCAGACCGGCTGGAACCCGTGTATCTGCTGGAGAGCGTGATCTTGACGTTCAGTAGCCCCCAGAACACGCGGGTGAGGCTGTCGTCGCATGACGTGGGGGAGCCTTACCACGCGATCATAGCGGGCAGCGGGCATGAGTTCTTGGGCACCGCGCTACAGCCCAGGACGTGGCAGACCCAGACGGGTGGATTCACCGTGGCCCTCGCTGCGGATCCCGGCAAGCTACGCCGGCAGATGAAGCGCGGGATGGGGATGCAGTTGCGGGTTGGGTTCAGAGGCTGGAAGACATCGCGGTTCGAGACGGTAGCACTAGGGGTCCTGTGGAATCTGACGTACTCTGGGGGACGCTGGGTGATGGCCTGCAGGGATGCATTTGCGGGCCTGACTAGCCGCCACACGCTCACCGGATCGTCCTATGACCTGTTCTTCAACATGCCGATCACCACGACGGTAAGCAGTCAATACCACGTAACGGACACTGAGATCGAGGTGGCTGCTACTACTGGGTTTGAGAGCCAGGACTCTAGCGGGGGCGCGGGAGCTCTGAGGGTCACGCCTAACGTTGGCGATCCGTTCTATTTGACGTACACGGGGACCGCATCAGGCCCGGCTCAGTTCACCGGCCTCAGCACAACCGACCTGTTCAACACGACCCAAAACGATGCAGGCAACAACAACCTCGTGGAGTCTGTTGCGTATACCGAGGTGCACCCGATCAACATCGCGCTCAGGATCCTGCAGTCTACTGGCACGGCCCTCCAGAACGGCACGCGCGATGTGTTGCCGCTGTCCTGGGGTCTCGGTGTGCACAAGCGGCTGGTGGACGTAAAGGACGCAGTCAGCTTCCGACGTGTGACAGAGCCGGCTAGTGGTTCGAATGACTGGGCCATGCTGGAGACCGAGCCCGCGACTAATCCTCTGACGTACGTGCAGGATTTCCTCAAGCCCGGCGGGTTCTTCCTCACGCAGAGGCAAGGCCGGATCACCGTGCGAGGGGTGGTCGACGCTCTCAAGGCGGCCCTGGGTCCGGTCAGTATCACCGATATCGATATAGTGGAAATACTGGCCTATGAGGCGTGGGATAGCTCGCTGCCTCTGGAGTACCGACGATTCAGAACGGTATCCGGCGATGGCTCGGGTTCATTCACGACTGAGCAGGTAGCGTCGATGCCGGCACAACAGCGACTCACAGAGACGCTAGCGGATGTCCACGAGAACGAGACGCTATGGCGCGAACAGGTGCGAGACCGTCTCCTCCCCTACATGACCCGGATTCCAGAGCGAATCGACTTGCTCTTGGGTGGCTGGCGACACGCTCAGCTAGCGGTGGGGGACGTGGTACACCTACGCACCCGGATGATCTCTGGTCGCAAGCGACTGTCAGTCGACGGTATCAACTCTCGCTGCCTGGTAACGGCGGTGAGCCCTAACTGGTTTGGGGCTACCACGGGCGTCACGCTACTTATCCCGGTCAATCGGGCCAACGAACACTCAGAATAGAGGTCTTACATGTCCGTAAATACCGGCCTGGCCACAGCCGCAACCGACGCTCTCTCAACGGCCTACTCTGTCGCCACCCTGACGACGCTCCCTGACGAGTGCTTCTTGGGGTATTTGCACGGAGACCTGGACACCATCGCAGGCGGCGCCACTAGCGTTACCGTCTACCTCGCTGCCGATGCAGCAGGTGACTTCGCGTTGTCTGACGCCAACGCTACGACGATCGTTCTGGGGCTCGGGGCAGCTACAAACGGGGGCGTGAACGTGGCGATCGCGATCGACTACAAGACCGCTACGAAGGCTGCTGCAGGCACGATCTACGCGGTCGCCAAGACCAACGCCGGAACGTGCAACGCTGTCTGGTCCCTGACCTTCAGAGAGGACAACTAACGTGGCAAAGTTCACGCCCATGGGTCCGATCCAGGTCGACAAAGCAGCGAACCAGTCAGGCTACTACTGGCTTGCTATGCCTGCTAACGGGCACTGGCGGATCGATCGGGTGGACTTCGCGCCTTGTGAGACGACACCGCTCCACGCGTCCAACTACGTGACCTGTCAGGTGTTGGTCAACGACGGCTTAGGGGGTGATGACGTGCTGATCGCCTCGCACAACACCAGCACCACAGGTGGTCAGCCCTTCGTGGTCAACCGCACTATTCGCGTCCACATGAGCGGATCGGAAGAGCTGCGCACGCTGAAGGCCGGTCAAGGCCTCAAAGTCCAGAACGTACCAACAGGGGCAGGCGCTAAATGGCGCGGGGCCTACACGATATCGCTAACGGAGCTGCCATGAGTTCACGATCCCGCGCTATGGGAGCCTTCTATTCCTCTGCCCAGATCGAGCGGATTCTCAGCCGCACAGATCAGAAGGACCCGGTAGCTACGGCAACGGTGTCCGGCGACGGCAACATCACGTTGAGCGGTGAGCAGACGATCAACGGCGTACTGACGTCGACCAGCCGAATCCTGCTCACCGATCAGACTGCAGGCGCGGAGAACGTTATCTGGGTCACGGGTGCGTCTACATGGACCCGTCCCACCGACTTTGACCAGGATGACGAGGTGACCAACGGCGCCTCGGTCCATGTGGTCAACGCCAGCAGCACCTACGACCAGCACGAGTTCATCCTGTCGACTGCCGATCCCATCGTGGTCGGAACCACGGTGATCGCATGGACCCAGATCAACCCCCTGGCGCTTCATGCTGCAAGCCATCTGCCTGCGGGTGGAGACGCTCTCACCACTGCTGCCCCAGGAGCCACAGGCGTAGCTACGGCCAGCGCTGTAGGGGCGGCGGAGTCGTTCGCCAAGAGCGACCACGCCCATCAGAGCAACACCGCCCCAGCTGACTCAACCAAGGCAGCGGCCGCCATCGGAACCAGCGGAGAGCCGGCGAGGGCAGACCACAAGCACGACATCACGACCGCTGCCCCGGGCGCCACAGGAGCAGCAACCGCAAGTGCAGAGGGTTCAGCAACCACGCTCGCAAGGTCCGACCACGCTCATCAGTCCAACACGGCCCCCACCGATACGACGAAGGCAGCGGCCGCCATCGGAACCAGCGGAGAGCCGGCGAGGGCAGACCACAAGCACGACATCACGACCGCTGCCCCAGGCACGTCCGGTCTTGGTGTCACCTCGGGGGACGGATCTGCTACCACCGTTGCACGTTCCGACCATACTCACCAGAGCAACACGGCACCAGTCAACAGCACGGCGGGCGCTGCGGCGAAGGGCACGTCAGGCGAGCCGGCTAGGGCGGACCACAAACACCAGGTGGACGGTGCGGCCCCAGGGTCGACCGGGGTAGCTACAGCGTCAGCAGAAGGCAGCGCGGCCACTCTCGCAAGGTCCGACCACGCCCATCAGTCCAACACGGCCCCCACCGATACGACGAAGGCCGCGGCCGCCATCGGCACGTCTGGAGAGCCAGCGCGAGCGGACCACAAGCACGACATCACCACAGCGGCACCATCTGACATAGGCACCGCTAACGCCGAAGGGTCTGCAACGTCCTTGGCTAGGAGCGACCACACACACAACAACCCTCACGGCGTTGGGATCTTCGGTGACGGTTCCGACGGGGTGGTCACTATCAGCGGCAACACGACGCTGACCGGTGACGTGTTCTATTCCACTCTGACCGTGCAAAGCGGGTTCACGTTGGACACAGACGGCTATCGGGTGCACTGTTCGGGCACGCTGACGGTGGAGAGTACTGCCGTGATCAGCAACGACGGCAACGCGGCAGCCGCCGAGGTAGCGGGGGCAGCCAGATCATTTCGGGTCACGTGGGGTGGTTCTGCAGGCGGCACAGGCAGCACGGGAGCGGGTGCTAACGGTGGCGCTGGGACCAACGCTATCTACATCGGCGGCAACGGGGGCGCTGGTGCTAACGCAGCAGGCAACGGCGGGACCAGCAGCGCCTCAGGTTCGCCTGCTGGCGTCCATGGCCTACTGCATCCGGTCGTAAGCGGCGGGATCCTCCATGTGGCGACCGGGGGCGGCGCTGGGGGCGGAGACGGCGCATCGGGCAACGGCGGCGGCGGCGGCGGTGGCGCTGGCGCTGTACCGATCTACGCATTCAACCTGGTGAACAGTGGGTCTATCCAGGCGCTTGGCGGCGCTGGGGGTGCTGGGTCTGGGGCAGTCAACGCTGGTGGCGGCGCTGGGGGTGCTGGTGGACTCGTGTACCTGGTTACTCGCACGTCTACCGGGGCGGGCACCACGTCTGCTGCTGGTGGTGCTGGTGGCGCTGGGTCCGGATCCGGTTCTGCTGGCTCCACTGGCGGCGCTGGTGCCGTAGTCACCCTCACCATGTAGGATCGAGCATGCCCACAATCACCTGTGCCGACGAAGATCACGCGACCCGAGCAGCCCTCCCAGGGTGGTCTGCAAGCCTTGGGACGTCTGACGTACCGTCCACCGCCTATGTCTGTCAGGCCTGCGCGGCAGCTCGAGCGGTTGATCCCGTTCGCCTTGCTCGTCTTGCTGCCCTTAACGAGCTCGGGGAAGCGGCCGTTGACATTCAGCGCGCGACCACAACTGCCGGCGTTAGGTCTGCCGTAGCAGCCCATAAGGCACGACGGTGAGCGACGAACTACAGCGACAGATCGACGTAAACCGGGCCGACATCGCCAAGGGAAAGGAGCTTGTCTACCCCGTGGTCGAGCAAGCCAAAACGAACACTGCAGCGATCGACCGCCTTGAGGGGCAGGTTGAGAAGGTGGAGACACGCTTGGAAGGCAAGATCGAACGGACAGACACCCAGGTACAGGACCTGTCGCTCGTAGTCACAGAGGCAATAGGGGCAGCGAAGACTCTCACCGGAGCGTTCGACGGGATGAGCGCCCAGATCGCTACCATCAGAGAGAGCGAGGCGCCCATCGAGCCGGACGCCAAGGGCTTCGAGGCCTGGAAAACGCAATGGAGAGAGGCAGCCACGCCCACCAACTTCGTGCTGCTGATCGTCATCGTGACGACTATCGGCTCCCTGGTCCGCCGAGAGATCGGTCAGGCAGAGGCAGCGGCCCAGATCCAGCACGCCATCACCATGAGTCAGCCCGCCGTGGTAGGCCCACAGGAGCCAGCCAAGGCCAAGGCGAAACAGTAACCGGCGGGTAGTCGACCCCTCCCTGGACCTTCGTTGTTTTCCCCCTCTCGGGTCCTCGTCGTCTACCCGCCCACCCTGGAGACACAGATGAAAGCCGTCGCCCCCCAGCTCGTAGCAGCCCTGGCCATGCAGTCTGTCGAGGCGGCCGCTAGCCTACCCAAGCTCAACGGCAAACAGCGACACAGGGCAGCCCGTAAGGACCTGGCGCGCAAGCTCGATGCCCTACTCACCTTCCCGCCTACTCCCATGGGCCTCGTCGCGGAGCTCGTAGACGGCCCGCTTCTGCTGCTCTGCGGATCGTTCGTAGAGCACGCGTACCAGCAGTGGCGGACCAAGCGTGCGAAACGAACGGACTCCCGCAGATGACCCGGCGTCCTCTGGATGTCATGCTCACGATCGGCCATGACTTATGGGGCCCAGGTGCCCGCGGGCAGGGCATCCCAGAGCGGTACTTCATGGGGGCTTGGGCGCCAGCGTTCGCGCGGTCGCTCCGGGTCGCTGGGTTCCGTACCGCGATCGACTACAGGCGCATCGAGGACGGCGAGGATCGATACCAGCAGCTGATAGCCAGGTGCTCTACACGCGCGCCCAGAGTCCTGATCGACCTGCACTTTAACTCGGGGGGCTATCCGGGCGTAGGGGGCTTGCACCGTCCTGGTCATACGAGCGGCCGGCGCCTGGTAGAGTTGGTCACCCGGTACCTGTCAGAAGCTCAGGGCACCAAGGCCCATCCGCCGAGAGACCATGCCGGGGCGGACGGCAGGCCTCGGGCGTGGACTGGGACCGAGACTCAGTCAGCAGATGGGCAGTGGTACCCAGCTGGCTCACCGCTCTATCTGCTGGAGTTGCCAGATCCGATCGTGCCCGTCGTGCTCGAGCTATTCGACGGGTCGGTCGAGGCGGACCATGCCTCGGCGGTGGCGGCGCTCAGGGCAGGGAAAACACAGGCGGCGCTAACTCGGGCCGTCAGTGAGTTTCTGGGCGGGTAGATCCGTTCCCGCCCGTCCGTAGCCTCAGGCCCCGCCTCGAACCCCAGCTCCAGCAGCACGTCCCAAAGCACCAGCCCCGCCTCAGCCCCCTGCCAGCGTGACCCCTCCATCGCCATCACGGAACCCGTCCCCGAACCCGCGCCCGTCCCCGTCCCCGAACCCGTCCCCGTCCCCGAACCCGTACCCGCCCCCATCGCCGAACCCGAACCCGAACCCGAACCCGCGCCCATCGC
>Ga0255048_10001015_pt1 | contig 20490 bp, 17 predicted proteins | sample JV7_2_2_MG_FD_183619 | JGI IMG/M metagenome (GOLD analysis project Ga0255048, IMG submission 183619) | Seawater microbial communities from Jervis Inlet, British Columbia, Canada - JV7_2_2 | ecosystem: Environmental > Aquatic > Marine > Inlet | place: Canada: British Columbia | collected 2016-10-06
TCTGAAACGTAGCCTGACAATCGCGCGGCAATCGGCAGAACATTTCTTCTGGTTCGAGTATTCAGTCGAGCTTGGCAGTAATTCAGGAACGCCCCGAAAAATGAGGGATGGAGATCACCACTCTCGACTATCATTCAGCGAACTGGTACGTCCGGAACTTGAACGCATGTACCGTCTGGCATATCGGTTGACCGGAAATCAACACGACGCCCAGGACCTGGTGCAGGATGTGTTGCTCAAATTGTATCCGCAGCGCAAGAAACTCATTGAGGTCGACTTGATCACGCCGTGGATCGCAACAGTGGTTTACCGGCAATTCGTCGATAACAGGCGGCGCTATGCGGCGAAGCGACTACATATCGTGAGTGACGATGCTGTGTCAGTCGACCCGGATCTTGCTGCCGCTGATCAGGCATCGACGGAGGAGCTGGCCGACGCAGAATTCAACATAATCCGGCTGGAATCGGCGGTAGCGCAGTTAAGTGAGGATCAGCGGCTGATCATCAACCTACACGATGTGGAGGGCTACACGATGTCGGAAATCGCTGAAATTACGGGGATCCCGTTGGGTACGCTCAAATCACGCCGACAGCGGGCGCGCGAACGCTTGCAGGATTTACTCGATGAGGGACCCGTTTGAGCGGTTTTTGCGTGTTTACAGTATAGGGACGGATAAAAAGCCATGAACTGCATTAGCTGCACAGAATTACTGGACCAATACCTCGACGACGAGCTCGCCGAGGCGGTGGCCGGTCAAGTCCGTTCACATACCGAAAGTTGTCCCGAGTGCAGTGCTTTACTGCAAAGGAAGACGGGGCTACGACAAGCGTTGCGTGCGATCCCTTGTGTGCCACCGGTCGAAGGATTCTATGATCGGGCGCTCGAGCAAACCGTGAAAACAACTCAGCGAAACGAAATAAAGTTCTGGACGTCGGCCGGACTCGGAACCGCCATTGCAGCGAGTGTTGTTGCCTGGCTGGTACTCGTGTTGCCCGTTGATCAAACGGAAGAAATTGACGCAGCACAGCTTGCCGGTGTGACCATAAGTTTGAACGTGGAGAAGACAGTCCGGGTTTCGTTCCAATCCGTCAGGGAATTGCCGGGCGCGATGTTGACTGTGCAACTGCCACCAGGTGTTGAGATTTCCGGCTATGCCAATCAAAGTGAAATAGCATGGTCAACAGATGTGACCCGGGGAGTAAACATCCTGTCATTGCCCATCGTCGTGAGATCGGGCAGCGGCGGTACGATAGTTGCTCAGATCGAACATTCGGGAAAATCGAAATCATTCAGGTTTGACGTCAGCGTATCCTGACGCAAACGAGACGTATTGATGCAACAACGGAGTGCGACATGAATAAATGGACCTTACATTCAATAGTATCAATTTTGATTTTGGCTTTTTCAGTCGCCACGGCGCCTTTCGCCTGGGCCGACGATTCCGATAGCGATGACCTCGATATCGACTCATTCGATGTCATGGATGATTCGGATAGCGAGGAAGGCAGCTTGCTGGAATTGAGCGACTCCGACGATAGCGACGATGTCGATAGCGAAGATTCCGACAGCGAAGATTCCGACAGTGAAGATTCCGACAGCGAAGATTCCGACAGCGAAGATTCCGACAGTGATGATTCCGATGGCGATCTCGATGACAGTGATTCCGAAGACCGTTCGGGCCCGAATTCGGGACCTGGCTAGTAGCCCTGAGTGACATATTGGGCGCAAATCCTGCGATCGATGCCTCAAGTAATGTGCCTTTCCCGACCTCGGGCTCGGGAAAGGCATTTTTTCGCGAATGCTGTGAGTCAGTCCATGGATCGCTCGGCGTATTAGGTAGGCGCAAAACGTGAGCCCCATCACTTCTGGGCCAGTTTCGTCCTTGTAATGTTGGCTTTCGAACGACGCTGATTCGCAGTTGCAAAAGAGGAGATAGTCATGATTCCGTATGGAATAGGATACGTGCGACAGTGTGCCTTCCTTGTTGGTGCGATGTTGATTTTTGACGTAGCGATTGCCGATTCGACAATCGGGCAGAAATTTTTCGACGATGGGAATGCGGCGTTCAGACAGGACGATTTCGAAATCGCGCTGGCCTCGTACAATGATGCGCTGGCCAACGGTAAAGACACCCCCCGCGTCTTTTATAATATGGGACTGGCCCACTTCCGCCTCGGACAACACGAGCAGGCGAAGGGCGCATTTATTGAGTCATCGAAAGATGAGGAGCTGGCGGCTCTGTCCTACTATCAGTTGGGCGCATTGGCCAAGAAAGAAAACGACTGGGATGAAGCCGCGAACTGGCTGAAACGCGCGCGCGACTCGGCTAAAAGCGACAAGCTACGCAGACAATCAGCAAAAGCATTGGCGACATTCGGCGTGCCCCAGCCCAGATTCGACTCATCGATGTCCGTTGGCGCTGGCTTCGATAGCAATGCATTTCGGTCTCCTGATGAACCGTATATCGACTACTCGGCGGATACTCCAACGCCGGTTGTTCCTGTGCCACAGTCCGGGGCGTATGTTCCGGTTCGGATCAAGGGAGAGTACCGGCGACCATTGTCAAGGATCGCGGCGTTTACATCCTCGTACAGTTTTCGTGGTGACTTTCACCTAGATACGGAATTGCAGAACGCTGACGTTGACGATCATCGACTGAGAATTGGCGGAGAGCGCAAGATCGGCAACAGCGGATCCGCGAACCGCAGGATCGCTGTGGAAGCTTTCTATCGCAGACACGGCGAGACGAACTTCGATCGCGACGATGGATTGGATCGCTTCGATGACGGCGAAAGCATCGCGGATCGATACAGTTATCAAAGTGTCGGAACCGAGATCGATGTGAAAAACCGCATTGGTTCCATGCGATACACGATTGCTATCGGTGGGGAACAGCGTGACTATGATGACCTGCCAACTGCATCATCATACGACATGACAAACTACTGGATCGATGGCAATGTCAAATTTCCCTTGTCAAGAAACTCGCGTCTAAAGCTAGGCTATGAATACTACTTTCGAGACTTTGATGAGCGACGTTCCAAGGACTCAACGGGCGACGCTTCAACATTAACCCCGACACTGGCGTATCAATATCACGAATTGAGCGCAGGGCTGAAACATCGATTCAGTAGTGGATTTGTCGCTGAGATCGTTTACTCTCATACAATACGCAATGATGAATTCGTCGATTACAATGGCTATACGAGAAATAAAATTCGCCTTAAAACGACATTTGAATTAACAGACCGCTTCCAGACGAGTATCAGGATTGATTATCGGGATCAGAACTACCCGAATGCGTTTGCCTTTGACGATCCGAATCAGCCGCAAAAGGAGTATCAGGAGTTGGAGGCCATTGTTGCTGTCGATTATGAGCTTACCAATCGTCTATCGATACGCGCGGATTTCAAGCAAGAAATCGTCGAATCGTCAGATCCGCGGGGCGAGTACGATCGATTGCGCGGGGCGATCAGCATGAATTGGGAATACGACTAGATCCGATTCAATTTAATGTCGGTAACGAATTCGTGTCGTCGCCGAGCGGCGGCAAGTTAACGCAGCTGACTGTCCTTGCTGCCGCGTCGATTGTAGCCGCTGTGATTGACCGCTTCCTTGTCATGTTCCGCCTGACAGGCAACACATAAACGCACACCGGGAACCGCCTCACGCCGCGCAGCAGGAATGGTCTTGTTGCATTCTTCACAGTTAGTGAGACTTTCCCCATGTGGCAACTGGTCGCGGGCTCTCTTGACTGCGTCCTCAACAGTCGCGTCGATCTGGTCCTGTACGGCACCGTCTTTCGCAAAACCACCAGCCACTGCGTATCTCCGGGAATCCGTCCTGAAACGCTACTACAATCATAGTTCAAGAATGGGGGCACGTCTGCCATTCAGTGGCCATTGACAGCGTCGTCTTTCCGAACCCAGAATCACTATTTTCGACAACGACCGGCTGGGTTGGTATTCAGACGATACCGATGGCTGGCCAGGCACGAACCCGGAGGAAAAGTGATCTTCGCAGATATTGCGATTCCCAAAACGGCAGCAGACCTCGGAATCGGCCAGAACTCCGAGTTGCCGCCGGAGCGACAGGCGAACAGCGGGAACTGGACGCTGGCTCCATTCAATAGATGGAGTTTTCAACGAGTGCAACACTTTACTCGCACTACGCGAGTGCCACGGGCCGACAAGCCTTCCGCTTTGGAAAATAATTTTCAGGACCTTGCCCAAATTACGTTTCAGGATTATTCAGGCCAGCAGTGCACAGTCGCGGATATGCTGGCGCGCACTTATACAGACGGCATTCTGGTTCTGCATAATGGCAAAGTGCTTACGGAGCAGTACTTCAACGGCATGAACCGATCGACATTGCATCTCATCATGTCCTGCAGCAAGTCAATAACGTCCGCCGTCGCCGGCATATACGTCAATGCCGGCGTATTGGATACATCGGCGCAAATCACGAACTACATGCCCGAGCTGGCTGAGACAGGAATGGCGGGAGCAACCGTTCAACACGCGCTGGACATGCAGGTCGGGGTCAGGTTCAGTGAAGACTACGATGATCCCGAAGGCGAGTGGAGTCAGTACGAGCTTGCAACCGGGTGGCGTGAATCATCTGATTACGACGGACCCTGTGATCAAATAAGTTATGCACAGACGCTAACAGAGCAAGAGGCGGAACACGGTACTGTTTTTCATTACCAGTCTATTCTGACCAATATTGTTGGCCACTGTCTCGAACGCGCTACAGGCAGACGCTTCACGGAGCTACTTGCCGAACATATCTGGGAACCGATGGGTGCCGAGCACGATCTCGTATCTATTGTCGACTCAGCCGGAGCGCTAAGTTTCGAAGGCGGTTTCAACATCTGTCTGCGGGACTTCGCCCGGTTCGGATTGATGATTGCGATGAACGGTTGGCATGACGGCGCACAGCTGGTGCCTGAGAACTGGTTGCAGGAGTGTCGCGACCCCGGGGAAAGACTGGTCAGTGCGTTCTCGGCAGGCAAATATGCCGAGACGGCACCGGGCGGCGCCTATCACAATTTCTGGTGGGTCAATGGCCCGCCAAGTGGCGTGATAATGGCGTTGGGGGTCGGCGGGCAGGTCCTGTACATCGATTTGGAAAATGATTTCGTGGCGGCAAAGTTCTCATCGCAGCCCGAATATGAGAATGTAGAAATGGAGACCAACGAATTGCGGGGGTTGGAAGCGATTGCTGCCCATATCGGCTGACAGATTGAACGTGGCAACCAACCGTCGTACGTTTCTCAAAGGCGTGGGCGGTCTCGCCGCCACGGCTACCGCTAATCCACTCGCGTTCGGCAAGGACCAATACATCTCCATTGGGGTGGTCGGCGGCGGAATTGTCGGCGCTTCAGTTGCGATGCACCTGTCAGGAATGGGCGCTCATGTCACGTTGTTTGAGAAGACCGCTCCGGCGTCCGGTGCGACCAGCAAGTCGTTTGCCTGGATCAATGCGTTCACCAGCGATCCGCATTATCGAGCACTGAGACTAAAAAGTATCAATGCGTATCAGGAACTCAACAGGCAACTCAATCTGAATATTACCTGGGGTGGTGCGATTCACTGGGCAACAACGTTGGCAGAATCGGAAATAATGAAAGCCAGTGCTGCGGAATTTGGTCAAGCTGGATATGACGCCAGGATCGTTGATGTTGACGAATTGGCTGCACTTTCACCCAATCTCCGCCTTGGGCCGTTTAAGTCGGCAATGTTCAACGCACTTGATGGCCACATGGATCCCGTTTTCGTAACGAAGAAGATGCTGGACGCGGCGAGACAGCAAGGGGCGAGCATCGTACATCCGTGTGAGGTTACGAAACTATATTTCGAAACGGGCCGCTTTACAGGCGTTTCAACCACTGCCGGCGAGTATCGACTTGACCGACTGGTGATTGCCGGCGGCGTTGATACTCCGGCACTGGCGGGGCAGGCCGGATACACGCCGCCACTCAAGCACTCGCCGGGCATACTTCTTCACACCCGGCCGACGAGTTCCGTTCTTGGTCGAGTTGTCGAATCGCCACATACATACTTCAAGCAATTTCCTGACGGCCGGATAATCGGTAATGACGGCTACTACGCACCAGACATACCGGTGCACCAGGACATTCTCAAGGGGCCGCGGGACATGCCCGAGGAAATTCGTCAAATGCACGGGGAACGCATTCTTGGCAAGATCAAGCAAAAATTGCCGCGCGCCATCGAGGCAGCCTACGATCATTTGACGTTAGGCTATCGTCCGATGCCGCAGGATCGGCTACCCATCGTCGGTTTTGCTCCGGGCAACCCGGATGTCTACGTAGCCGTAATGCACAGCGGCGTCACTCTCGCGGCAATCATGGGTCGATATATCTCGCACGAGCTAATGAATAAAGAATTGATTGACGAACTGGCACCGTACCGACCCGAGCGGTTTTAGATAGCGGTTCCGCGTATGCCAACCGCAGGCCAACTATTAACAGAAAGCCTCAAAGCCAACGATATTGATCGCATTTTCTGCGTACCCGGCGAAAGTTACCTGGGGTTCTTCGATGCGCTGCATCGAAGTCGTAGCAAGATCGACACCGTTGTTTGTCGGCACGAAGCTGGGGCCGGGTTCATGGCCCTGGCCGATGCTCGTCTTACAGGGGCTCCCGGCGTCGCGTGCGTCAGCCGTGGACCGGGAGCAAGCAACGCCGCCATTGCCGTTCACACTGCGCAGCAGGACGGTGTGCCGTTCCTGCTATTCGTCGGTGATGTATCAGCGGGTAACATTCGCCGCGACTCGTTTCAGGAAATCGACTACCGGCAGATGTATGGCTCAATAGCGAAGTGGACAGCTCAGGTGTCAGATCCGAATCGAATGGCGGAAACGACTCTTCGCGCGATTCAGGTAGCAACGACCGGAGTCCCGGGACCGGTCGTAATTTCAGTGTCGGAGGATGTCCTCAAAGCCGAGTGCAATGAGCAGAGCATTCAAAAGCAGGCGCGTGTTCAGTCGATCGCAGATCCGAGCGATGTCGCGACCCTGGAAAAATGGCTGGGCGAAGCGGCCCGGCCATTGGTGCTTGCGGGAAGCGGGCTTGAGGCCGGTGCGGGCCGCGAGAAGCTCCTGGCGTTTGTCGAGTCGTGGGAATTGCCTACCATCGTGTCATTCAGGCGACAGGACCTTTTCCCGAACGCACACCGCCTGTATGCAGGTCACATGGGGCTTCACAACCCCGATGAACAGATGAAAGTCCTGAGGGAGACTGATCTGTTGCTCGTGCTCGGGGCACGACTCTCTGACATAACGACCCAGCGTCATACCTTTCCCACACATGTTCGCCCCGAAATGCGCCTGGTTCACGTGCACGGCGATCCCGCCGTAATCGGAACACATTTTGCGGCGGACATGGCGATCGGATGTGATCCGTCGAAATTGATCGACACGCTGACGGCAACGCCGGTAACTCCGCGGGACGATCGGCACGCATGGATTGAGCGACTGGGAACGGTAAGGCGCAGGATCAGCCAGCCGCGATTCGCCGATATCGAAAACGGCGTTGCGTTCGAGCAAGTGGTCGACATGGTTGGCAAGGCCCTTCCCGCTGACGCCATCGTGACACTCGACGCAGGGGCATTCGGAGCGCCGGCCTACCGGGTCATTCCATTCACGCCACCGCAACGATTGCTGGCACCGATCTCCGGCGCAATGGGGTTTTCGGTGCCGGCGGCAGTTGCTTCGGCGTTGCGGGAACCCGCCCGTCCGGTGATCTGCTTCGTCGGCGATGGTGGATTTCTTATGACCGGCAGCGAGCTTGCGGTAGCGCTGGAACGCAAACTTTCACTCAAGGTGATCCTGTCGGAGAACAAGTCGTATGGATCGATCCGGGCTCAGCAGGAGAGAGAGTATCCGGGTCGCACGATCGGAACAGATATCACCAATCCGGATCTGGAAATGATTGGCCGCGCCTACGGGTTTAACGTTACCCGAATCGACGCGGTGCACGAACTGGACAAGCTGCCTGCAATCCTCGAAAGTCAGGGGCCGGAGTTCGTTGTGGTTACCACAAGCATCGAAGAAATTCTCCCGTAGAGCAGCGGAGCCCTGAATGATCCCGTACGGTAATGGACCTGATAACCACGAGGAGATTCGCGAAGAAGTACGCAAGCTCTGTTCCGGGTTTCCTGGCGAATACTGGCGCAAGCTCGATATCGATTCTGATTATCCGACTGAATTTGTGGCAACACTCGGCGATGCAGGCTATCTGGCGGCCCTGATTCCGGAAGAATATGGTGGCTCGGGTCTGCCGCTCTCCGCCGCCGCGGCAATTCTTGAGGAGGTTCAACATAGCGGCTGTAGCGCCGCGGCCTGTCATGCACAGATGTACATAATGGGAACAATCCTGAGGCACGGCAGTGAAGCTCAAAAAGCGAAGTACCTGCCTCAGATTGCGAACGACGAGCTGCGATTGCAGGCATTCGGTGTGACGGAGCCAGATAGCGGTACGGACACGACGTCGATCAAAACGACGGCCAAACTTGACGGTGAAAACTACATCGTTAGCGGCCAAAAGATCTGGACATCGCGTGCAGAACACTCGGACTTGATGCTATTGCTCGCTCGGACTGCGCCAAAATCCGAAGCGACGAAACGCACGGACGGTTTGTCCGTGTTCGTTGTTGATATGCGCGATGCGAAACGCAGTGGAATGACCATCCAGCCGATCAAGACAATGATGAATCATTCCACCACACAAGTCTTTTTCGAAAATGTAGTGGTCCCGGCAGACAATATGATCGGCGATGAGGGCAAAGGATTTCGCTACATCCTCTCCGGAATGAATGCCGAGCGTATTCTTATTGCGGCCGAGTGCATCGGCGATGCGAAATGGTTTATCGACAAGGCATCGGCGTATGCAGGCGAGCGCATCGTTTTTGATCGGCCCATCGGTCAGAATCAGGGTATTCAGTTTCCGATCGCGCGTGCGTATGCACAAACGCGAGCGGCAGAGTTAATGGTGCGGCAGGCGGCAGAGCTTTTTAATGCCGAAAAAGATTGTGGGGCCGAAGCCAATATGGCGAAACTGCTTGCGGCAGACGCGTCGTGGGCGGCTGCCGAAGCCTGTGTCCAAACGTACGGTGGATTCGGCTTCGCAGCCGAGTACGACATCGAAAGAAAGTTTCGCGAGACCCGCCTGTATCAGGTCGCCCCTATCTCGACCAACATGATACTGAGTTATCTGGCGGTTCATGTGCTCGGACTGCCCCGATCGTATTGATGACCAGATCTTTTAGCCAGTGAACCGACCCCTGCAGGACATCCTTGTGGTTTCTGTCGAACAGGCAGCAACCGCGCCATATTGCACGTCGAGACTCGCCGATGCGGGAGCCCGGGTGATCAAGGTAGAAAGGCCGGAGGGCGACTTTGCGCGCGACTATGATGAGTACGCCGCGGGGCTCAGCAGTTATTTTGTCTGGCTGAATCGTGGCAAGGAATCCCTTGTATTGGATCTGCGTGACGGCGCAAGCTGCGATCAACTAGAGGAACTCCTGAGCAAAGCAGACGTTTTCGTACAGAATCTGAAGCCGGGCGCATTGGACGGACTAGGGTTTTCGGTTGCGCGACTAAGACAGCAGTACCCGTCGCTGATCTGCTGTTCAATCAGCGGTTACGGTGATGAAGGGCCACTGTCGAGCCGAAAGGCTTACGATCTCCTCGTCCAGGCGGAGTCCGGACTTTCGTCGGTAACCGGCAACGCCGAAGGCTGTGCTCGCGTCGGCATTTCCATCGTTGATATAGCGACCGGAGCAGTGGCCCATGCGTCTGTTCTTGAGGCGCTAATCGGGCGAGCCAGTTCGGGCGTCGGTGCCGATATTCGCATATCGATGTTTGACGTCATGGCGGACTGGCTGACAGTACCGTTGTTGCAAGCGGAAGCGGGAAAGACACCGAAGCGTATCGGTCTTGCCCATCCATCTATTGCTCCGTATGGAGCGTTCCCGACGAAAGACGAAAAACAAATCCTGATAGCGATTCAGAGCGATCGGGAGTGGGTTGCACTGTGTGAGAAAGTACTTGAACGAGTTGATCTTGCGACTGATGTACGATTCAAAACAAACATCGATCGTGTTCGAAACCGATCCGAGACCGACGAGGTGCTGTCACAAGTCTTTTTGACGATGACGCTCAGTGTGTTGCAGGAACGTCTGGATTCGGCAAGTATCGCCTTCGCTACGGTGAACGATATGGGGGCGCTTTCCGGCCACCCGCATCTGCGTCGTGTTGAGGTGGAAACTTCGCGCGGCAAGATTTCCTATCCGGCTCCAGCGGCGATCTTTGACGGGGTCGCTCGCAGTCTCGGCGCTGTCCCGGATCTCGGAGCGAATGAGGTCCTCGATCTTTAGTGGTCCATATGGCAAAGCACGTTGGCGCGCCCGTGGCCTTAGTCGATTCTCATAACCACCGAATCCGTCAGAAACGGATTGTCGAATGTCACCGCATCGCCTGCCTTCTTACCGGGAATCGGAAACAGGCGTGCGGACAGCGGCTTCTGGTATTTCGCCGACAATGCGGCCACGTCGCCTATTACCAATGCCAGTGACTCGGTCGAGCTATCGCCGGGAACCGGGACCACGTCCAGACCGGTGCCGCAAACGCTCGAGTAAAGCAGGAGTTCCTGCATGCCGTAGCGACCTTCCGCTGCCCGCTTGGCTAGCACCGTGTCCTCGATTACAGGCAGCATCAGCCCGGAATAGCCGCAAGTCCTGACCTGCAGGTTCTTGAGGGCATCTGTAATGTCGGCGCAGGCACGCAGGGTTGAGGTACTGCCAAATGGAGCGCCGGTGATTGCCTCTATCACCTCACCGATGCTTGCGTCGGGGCCGGGAGCCGGCGACGTATCGATGCCGAGGTAGGGCCGTCCGGTTCGTCTGGCAATCTTTTCGGCCTGCAACTGCACAGGCATGAGTGCGGCGTCCATTGCCGCGGCAATGTGCTTTGCCACAGGCACGTTCTCAGGCCGCGACTTTGCTGCCAGGAGCAATAGCGGAGGAGTCTCGAGGCCGATCGCGAAAGACGGCTCGCCCTGGTGCCAGGCCGCTGGAAAAAACGGCGTGCCGGGTGGGCAATTTGCGGTAGCGGCAAATCGGAAGTTGCCCTCTCCTCCCGGGGACGTTCTCGCGATGGCAGCAATCGTCTCGGCAGCCGATCGGATTGCCCCCGGATGGACGCCAGCGTCAGCAGAGGCGATTCCGACTGAAAAATTGATGTGGTCGGTATTGCGGATCAGTTTTACGGCCCAGTCGGATAAACCGGGATCGTGTTGATCGGTGTTGATTATCGGGCCAACGCTGAGGATAAGATCCTGTTGCCGGCAAAAATCATCCAGCTCTGAAAGCACCCGCAATCCTTCCGAACTCTGCCACTCGCCCAGAAATTCGGGCAGGGGTTGGGTGGCGATACGAAGTGTTTGCACTTCGTATCCCTCGTACTGGAAGTCACTCCGTGCCTCGTGGAGAAACTCGGCAGCCTGTTGCACCTGTTGGTGCCAGCTACCTGGCGTCATTGAAACACCGGCGGTGATCGTACGAACACGAAAAGAGTGTGATTCTGCTGCAAACAAAACGCCAGGGATGGCCAGGGTGGCGGGCAACAAAAACATGAACTCTCGTCTGTACATCCTACCTGTCGATATCCTCGTATTTCCTGAAATGCAGTTCCTTTGCCTGACCGATCCAGTCGTCGTGTTCGATTCGGCCTTTGAATTCTTTCAACTCCGCATTTATCTGGGCTATCTCGGCCGGCCCGAACGCGGCGATTTGCCGATAATGATAAACACCCAGATCGTGCAACGTGGCCTCGAAGACTTTTCCGATGCCAACGATCTCCGTTAAGTCGTCCGGTTCACCGCCGGGCGCCGCCAACCCGAACATTGCTGACGCATTATCCAGCTTCGTCACATCCCGTAGTTCGGCGATCTCCGCCTCGAGGGATATGGCTCTCTGTTCAACTTCGTCCAGTACCTTCAGTCTGGACTGGGTCGTGGACAGAAGATTGCTGACGGCTTCGTGCTCTGATTTGGTCGACATCAGCAGGTTTCTAAGAGACTCGTTTTCCGAGTTGGCGTGATCAATTTCTCGCTGGAGTTCAGTTTGCTGTCCAGCTGCGGTGTCTAACTGACCTTTATAGAATTCATTGACCCTCGCGATTTCCGATTTCTGTTCCTCCATGTGCTGTCTCCCTGCACTGACCAGCGCCATTATTCCCGACAGTTTTTCCTTGAGTTGGTCCCGCTCCGCACTAACGGTTAACACTTTCCCGGAAAGTGTATTCAATTTCTCAACCAGGGAGTCAATTTGGGCCTGGGTCTTCGTAGCCACCTGTGACTGATCGTGCACGGCAGCCTGATATTCCTCGAGTGACGACGCCAGCGAAGCGTTCTCGAGATCCACCTGATCGTACTGTTGTTGCCACTGATCGCCAGCTCGATCAAGATTACGCCTGCTCGACCAGCTTCGGATAAACCAGCCGAGAATGATGCCGGTGACGACAGCAGCCAGAAGATAGAGCCCTGTTTGAAGATCCAGTTCAATCATGGCTTGTGCATGCCCGGATAGCAGATCAGATCAAATTGCCTATATGGTAAACGTTCTTGAATCGTCCAATCTACAGCCCGTCAGCCTTCACAACCATCATTTTGTCGATCTGCATGTCTTCCATGGTGTAGGGAATCCCGCCAATGCCGAGGCCGGATTCGCGGAGGCCCGCGAATGGCATGACATCGTCACGGAATGCCGGGTGGTCGTTGATCATGACCGCCGAAGCATCCAGCTCCTTATACAAGCGCATTGCCTGGCCATTGTCGTTACTGAAGACAGCAGCCTGAAACGCCACCGGCAGTGAATTCGCCTGTCTCACAGCGTCATCGATGTTGTCGTACGCGTAGACGCAAACAACCGGGCCGAATATCTCCATCGTGCTGACGCGGGTGTCAACCGGAGGGTTCAAAAGAACTGTCGGGGCATAACATGTATCCGAGACTTTTTTGCCACCACAAAGAAGTTCTGTGCCGGCCGCCACGGCTTCATCGACCCACTCGGCGACTCGATCGACCTCGGCAACGCGAATAAGCGGCCCGACTTCAGTTGCGGCGTCTTCGGGCGCACCGACAATTAGCGCATCCGCTCGTTTCGCCAGCGCAGCAGCAAACTTCGGCGCTTCTGCTGATGGCACGAACAATCGTTGGACCGACACGCAGACCTGACCGGCATGATAAAAGCCGCCTTTGAGAATCGATGGAAGCGCGACCTCGGAATCGTACGGTTCTGCGAGAATTACCGGCGCGGCGCCGCCATGCTCGAGTGCGCAACGCGCACCGGAAGCGAGTTTCGATCGAAGCATCCAGCCGACGCGCGCGCTTCCGATAAAACTGAAAAAGCCGACGCGCGCATCGGTAACAAGTTTCTCGGCCGTTTGAATGTCATCTGCGACGATCGCCTGGCACCACGCGTCAGGCAAACCCGCCTCGCGAAGCATCTCGACGAACCGCAAGCACGACAGCGGTGTGTCAGCAGCTGGCTTCACTATGACGGGGCAACCGCTTGCGACGGCCGGCCCGACCTGATGAACAATCAGGTTCAGTGGGTGATTAAATGCACTGACGGCGACGACTACGCCGATGGGTTCTTTCTGGGTAAACGCGAGCCGTCCGGTGGTAGCTTTTGTCGTGCCTATCGGGATGACTGAACCGGGGTGCGCACGAAGAATCTCGGCACAAAGATGCACGCCATCGATTGCACGAATGACCTCCACCTTCGAGTCCGTAAACGGCTTTCCTCCTTCGCTCGCTGCCAGTAGTGTGAGGTCCTCAATTTGCGAACTCATGATCGCTGCGGTCTTATTGAGAATCTCGACCCGCTCCGGAATCGACAGCCAGGCATCCTTGTCGCGGAACAACTCATGCGCGGCAGACATCGCATCATCAACGTGTTCGGGGCCCGCCGTAGCAACCTGATCAAGTTCTCGACCGTCATACGGAGAAGTAACAGCTAGTGTACCGGCCGCCGGCTTATCGCTTTCTATCATCAACTGATGCATGAGGTCTCTCTGGTTTATTGCTCTTTTAAGTGTTCACGTACGTATTCATGTTCATACGTCGTTATCTCATGGAGGTTACCCCAAGGATCGCTGAAATATAGCGAGTACGCCAATTTGTGATCGGAAACTCGTAGTTCGAGACCGTGGTCTTCAAGGTGCGTTTTCCAGGCCAGGAACTCCTCGCCAGTAGCGCCGAACGCGATCGCTGAAGTGTCCGGGCGGTCCTCTTTTTCAAAAAGCGCCAGATGAATATTGCCGTCGGGATTCTCCAGCGTCAGGGGCCCGTTCTTGACCGCCCAGACCATGAACTTCTCAACGCGCGTAAAACCCAGTGCTTTTTGGTACCACTCCTCGGCCTCATCCCAATTGGCGACGTATACGTGTACGTGATCGATGCCGTTCAATTCTGGTGCCATGGTCTCTTACTCGTTACGTGATGCGACGTTGATCAGGCATTGTTGCTACTCAGCAATTATCAATCAACTAATTAATATATTATTTAAATCTGAGCAACAAAGTAAGATTCTATTCAGGGGTGAAACACGAGCGCGAATTCAAGTCGACAGGAGGACATAACCAGTGAGCGACAAGACAAACCAGGCTGTGACAAACGGTGTACACCATATCGGATTGACAGTGCCTGACCTCGGAAAAACCCGAGAGTTCTTTCTCGACACATTGGGCTTTGAGCAGGTCGGCGAGGCGCCGGATTATCCGGCGGTATTCGTGTCTGACGGCAATATACTGATTACGCTGTGGCAGGCATCGGATCCGGCGAGTGCCGTGCCCTTTGATCGCAAAAACGTGATCGGCTTGCATCACCTGGCGTTGGCAGTCGATGCAGAGTCATTGGACGTATTGTGCGAACGCCTTAAGGGCACCGCTGACGTTAGCATGGAGTTTGAGCCGGAGCCGTTGGGCGAATTACCGGTACGGCACATGATGTGTAACATACCCGGCGGCATCCGCGTGGAATTTCTCGCTCGAAACGCCTGAGCCGGGAATGCTGCCACGGATACATTCATGATGGATATTGCAACTCAGTCCCCATTCCATCGCGGCGAACGCGAGATCCAGTCCCGGTTCGGCGTGCGTGAGCAAATCGAGAATGTCGGGCAACGCTTTATCCGTGACTACATGCCCGGCGAGCATCGAGAATTCCTTGAGCAGCTCCCCTTATTGCCTGTTGGTTCGATCGACAAAGCCGGGCGGCCCTGGGCCTCGGTACTGGTGGGGCATCCGGGTTTCATAAATTCTCCTGACCCACGCACGTTGGAGATTCGTGCACGACCTGTATTTGGCGATCCGTTGAACGAAAATCTGGCCAAAGGCGTGCCCGTCGGCATGCTCGCCATCGAATTCTCGACCCGCCGGAGAAATCGCCTGAATGGCAAAGTGACTTCGATGAGGGAGGGGTATCTCGAGATTAGCGTGGGTCAGTCGTTTGGTAATTGTCCGCAATATATCCAGGCGCGTAATTTTGAGGTCTTGTCCAGCGTCGACGGCATAGGCGAAGCACGCCCGTCTCGGCAACTGCACAGCTTTGACGAAGGAGCTCGGGAGATTATTTCAAAAGCAGACAACTTCTATATCGCGACCCACCTGTCAGACGAATCCGACGATGTCAGTCACGGTGCTGATGTTTCCCATCGGGGCGGCAAGCCCGGATTCGTGCGTATCGACGATGACAAGACTTTGACCTTTCCGGATTTCTCCGGAAATTACCATTTCAATACCCTGGGCAATATTCTGCTCAACCCTCGCGCCGGTTTATTGTTCATTGACTTCGAAAAAGGTGATCTCTTATGTCTGACGTGTACTGCAGAGATAATCTGGGATAGCGACGAACGCCGTGCTTTTACAGGTGCAGAGCGTTTGGTCAGATTCACGCTGGACGAAGGCATCCTGATTGAAGAAGCGATGCCCATCCGCTGGGACTTTCTCGAATACTCACCAAGCCTCGATCAGACTGGTTCGTGGGACGAAGTTAAGTCGAGGATAGACGAACTCGAACATGACAATGTTTTTCGCAATTACACGGTGACAAAAGTAGAAAGTGAAAGCGAGGTGATCACCTCGTTCTATCTCGAGCCCGAAGATGGATCGCGTATTGCTTGCCACAAGGCGGGGCAGTTTTTACCCGTCGAGATTCAGCCGCCGGGAACCGCGATGCCGATTCGAAGAACCTACACGATCTCGAATGCGCCGAATGGCAGCTATTACCGATTGTCCATCAAGAGAGAGCCGCCCGCACAAGCTGATTTACCGCCGGGCGTCGCGTCTAATTATTTTCACGATCACGTGTCCGCGGGAAACACCATCCGTGCCATGACGCCACGTGGCAAGTTTACTCTGGACGAGTCCAGTACCCGGCCCGTGGTGCTGCTCAGCGGCGGTGTGGGTCTCACACCCATGGTCAGCATGCTCGAGCAGTTTGCCAAGAGTAGTCCGGGTTGCGGTTGTACACGGCAAGTGTGGTTTATCCATGGCGCTGTCAACGGTAAAGTCCACGCATTTGGCCGGCAGGTCCGCGAACTCGCAGCAGATTACCCTTGCCTGAACGTGCATGTACGCTACAGCCAGCCTTCGAAAGACGATATCGAAGGGGAAAATCACGACAGCACCGGCCACGTTGATATTGACTTGATCAAATCATTGCTGCCGTTGGATAACTACGAATTTTATATGTGCGGACCGCCACCTTTTATGGAGTCTCTATACGAAGGGCTAAAAGAACTAAACGTTTCAGATGAAAGGATCCACTACGAATTCTTTGGCGCCGGCGCCACACTGCTAAGAGAGCAACCGGGCGAAACCGTCGGGCTGGCTGAAAATCTGGCGGATCGGTCGCCGGTGCCGGTGCGGTTTGCCAAATCCGGGACGGAGGCGATGTGGGACCCCTCCAAAGGCACGTTGCTCGACCTGGCTGAGTCGCAGGGCCTGCGACCGGCTTACAGTTGCCGTTCGGGGATTTGCCAGACCTGCTCGACCACGATTGTGGAGGGCGACGTTGATTACCTGGAGCGACCCATGGCCACACCCGAGGCCGGTAAGGCATTGATTTGTAGCGCATATCCGCGGCCGGGAAGCGATTCTGACGGCCGGGATAGAAATATTGTCCTTGAACTTTAAGTTAGCAGCTAAACTCCAACAATCGGCATATCAGGAATTTGCATGCAATGGTGAAGATTGTGACAGATTGACAACCGTTGCACGCAGGTCATTAAAAACAACAAGGAGTACGTCATGATCAATATTCGTTTTATCAAACGCGCCGTGCACGCCTTTGTCATTCTTTCAACGTTTCTGCTAAGCGGCACGGTCGGTGCCCAGGATGATCCCTATGCGGAACCAGAAGAGCCGGGTTTGCCGCCCAGCAACATGGAGCTTGACCTCTCCAGAACGGCATTGGTGATTACCGACCCGCAGATCGATTTTTTGAGCCCCGATGGCGTTACCTGGGGATTGGTCGGCAACACTGTTACCGCAAACAAGACGGTCGAACACATAGAGCAGCTGTTGAAGACCGCAAAAGAAAATGATATTGCGGTTTTTATTTCGCCGCACTACTACTATCCGACTGACCATGGCTGGAAGTTCGGGGGCGCACTTGAAAAAGTCATGCATTCTATCGGCATGTTCGATCGGGTCTCAGCCTATTCAATGGACGGATTCGAGGAATCCGGTGCTGATTTCATGCCTCAGTACAAGCAGTATTTGTTTGACGGCAAGACAGTAATTGCGTCGCCGCATAAGGTGTACGGACCGGAGCAGAATGACCTCGTATTGCAGCTGCGCAAGCGGCATATCGATCAAGTCCTTCTCGCCGGGATGTCTGCCAATCTGTGTGTACAAGCACACATGCACGAGTTGTTGGAGCAGGGTTTTGAGATCGCAGTCATCAAGGATGCAACTGCCGCAGCCCAGATCCCGGAGGGCGACGGCTATCTGGCCGCCCTTGTCAACTTTCGGTTTATGGCTAACGCAGTCTGGACGACTGATGAAGCTGTTGATCGTCTGAGCAAGTAGATGAAGGAGGGCTGAGAATGTTTAATGCACTGGATTCTCTAAAACCAAGTGCTCACTGGCTCCTACGTATAGGTCTCGCCAGTGTGTTTATTTTCCACGGCGTAGGTAAAGCCATGGCCTTCGGAGGATTCGCCCAGATGACGGGGCTTCCCACCCCGGTTGCCGGGCTCGTGACTCTGGCAGAGCTGGCGGGGGGCGTCGGGATTATCGTGGGAGCGTTTACGAGCGACACGATCACGCGATTGTCAGGACTTGCTATTGCACCGGTCATGCTGGGCGCTATTTTCATGGTGCACTGGGGTCGATGGAATTTCATGCCTGCCGAAAACTTCCAAATGGGTGGCATGGAATTTCAAGTCGTGCTGCTCCTAATGGCGCTCTATTTTCTCGTCATGGGAAATGCTGGCTTGAACCGAGAGAACGGAAATGGAGATAATTCATAAGGTAAGTGACTGAATGCGGACGTGAGGAGATAACTGATCCTAACCGATTTGATTGTCTCCTTGCGGCCCACTGAATGGACGAATTGGGTGTTCGATTTTTGGCTTTCGAAGGACGTTCTGGAGGAGGTGGAACCAAAAACACACGATTCAGGATCACTATGACCAAACCCGGAGAGTAATCGGTAGTTTGCAACTTTGATTAGAGAAACAATTGGCAGAGTCTCGAACTTATCACAGTCTGTTGACATCTAAGTGCGTATTGGATGGGCGTCGCAAAAGAGGATATTACGATGTCAGCAAATCCAGCCGAAGAAAATCGCAACGAAGATAACCCGGAAGCTGAACCCGATCTTGGCTTAAGCCCGGCGGAAGCGTTGTTTTGTGGTGACATTATCCGGTCATGCTTTTGGCCATTCCCACAATTTACAGACGAACAAAAGGAAATGCTCGGCATGGTCCTCGATTCGGTGGACCGGTTTCTCGAAGATAAGCGGGATGACTTTCGTCAGTGGGATGAGTCCGGTGAGCAGCCCGAGGAGTTTGTTCAGGGTTTGCGGGAGCTGGGCCTGTTCGGACTGATCATACCCGAGGAGCATGGCGGAATAGGCTTGTCCAATGCCGGCTACTCACGCGTATTACAGCAAAGCGGTCGCTACGACAGTTCCGTGTCACTGACAATCGGTGCACACAGCTCGATCGGAATGAAAGGTTTGCTGCTGTTTGGCACTGACGCCCAAAAAGAAAAGTATCTGCCTAGATTAGCGAGCGGTGAGCTGACTGCCGCGTTTTGCCTTACAGAAGCCGGCTCCGGTTCCGACGCCGCCTCAATCAAGACCAGGGCTACAAAAAACTCGGACGGCGGCTGGACGTTGAACGGCGAGAAGATCTGGATCACCAGCGGCGGTATCTCGAACTTCTACACAGTGTTCGCACGTACCGACAGCGATGCCGGGAAGATTTCGGCGTTCATGGTCGAACGCGAGCTACCCGGAGTGAACACAGGCCTGAATGAACACAAGCTGGGAATTCGATCATCCTCGACGACGACCGTGAGTTTTGCCGATGTCAAACTGCCTCCTGAGAACCTGCTTGGCGAAGAAGGAAAAGGGTTCAAGGTAGCCATGTCGATCCTCAACAATGGCCGTACGGGTCTCGGCGGAGGGGCCGTCGGTGGTATGAAGACCTGTATTGCGCTTGCCGCGAAACAGGCGGTCGAGCGAAAACAGTTTGGCCGCAGTATTTCCGAGTTCGGGTTGATCAAGAAAAAAATTGCCAACATGACTGTCGACTGTTTCGCCGCCGAGAGCGCGGTCCGGATGGTGTCACACTACATTGACTCCGGATACACGGACTACTCGGTAGAAGCGGCGATAAGCAAAGTATTCGCGAGTGAGGCCATGTTTCGCGCCGCGAATGAGTCTTTGCAAATCGCGGCCGGCAGCGGATTCATGAAAGAATATCCGTATGAACAAATTTTTCGGGATTCCCGGATATTGACGATTTTCGAAGGGACCAGTGAGATTCTGCGCCTCTTCATCGCTTTGTCCGGAATGAAAGATGTCGGGATGTCGCTGCGGGAGTTGAAGTTAGCGACCGATGACATCTTCAATAACCCAATCAAGGGATTCGGCCTGCTGAGCGACTACGCCGGGCGCAGAATTACGAATCTGACATCACTGGGACAGGACCGGATCATCGGCTCAGTGCCGGATGCTCTGCGAGATGACGCGCTGGTTTTCGAGAAGTATACGCTGGAGCTTGCGCGGATGACGGATGTGCTGCTGCGCCGCCATGGTAAGGCAATCGTCGAAAAGCAATTCGCATTGCAACGGGCGGCGGATGTGGTAATTGATCTGTTTGTCGGACTGTCGGTATTGGCGCGAGTCAGTTCAATGGAGCCGGACGATGATGTGCAGTATCAACAGGC
>Ga0255048_10001016_pt1 | contig 20487 bp, 26 predicted proteins | sample JV7_2_2_MG_FD_183619 | JGI IMG/M metagenome (GOLD analysis project Ga0255048, IMG submission 183619) | Seawater microbial communities from Jervis Inlet, British Columbia, Canada - JV7_2_2 | ecosystem: Environmental > Aquatic > Marine > Inlet | place: Canada: British Columbia | collected 2016-10-06
GGAAAACATTCACGGTGACAATCTACCTTTTCCCAACTGAGGATTTGCCATGCGACCGAAACCAAAGAACATGAAGGTTGAAAACCTGGCAGACCGCCGGGCGGGCACCAACCCTGACCCAACAACCAGCAAGCCCGCTTTGCCTGATGCGCCGAAAATCAAAGCACCGAAACCGCCGACCTGGCTTGCCAAGGCAGCACACCCGATTTGGAAAGACACGCTGAAAGTTCTGATTGGTCGCGGCACTTGGGATGAGTCATATATCACCATCACGGCGATGTTCTGCCACCTGGCGGCGCGGTTCATGTATGAGCCTGAAACCATGAACACCGCGATGGTGTCGCAACTGCGGTTGCTTGCCGGTGACCTTGGGTTTTCGCCAACGCACATCAACAACATCAAGCGGCGCGTATGACCACGCTTGAGGTTTTTCTGTTGAGCGTGTTTCTCGGCATTGTGGTGCATCGCTTGGGCGGCGCTGCGGTTCGCGCTTGGCGGCGCGCCTACCGGGCCGGTTATCGTTCATCGTCAGGCGGGCCGCGATGAATCAGGTTGAGCAAATCAAGTTGGCGTGCGCCGTGTCGCACTTGCTTGAATACATCGACACCGGGCACGCGTTTGACCTTAGCGCCGCAATGAGCGCATTAAAGTCAAGCGACCTTTCGCAATGGGCCGCTGACAATCCGGTGATGCTGCCCGCCCGCCGCGACGGCATAGCGCAATCAAGGCGGTGGGAATCGCCAGGTTGATATACTCGCCGGATGAGTTGGGAAAGCCAGTACCCGCACGTTGCCGCCGCTTATCAGTATTGCCTTGATGTAACTGACGGCAAGGTGCCCGCCTGCAAATGGGTCAACCTGGCGTGCCAACGCCAACTTGATGACTTGGATACCGCCACGGCATTCACGTTCGATGCCGCCAAGGCTGAGGCGGTTTGCACGTTCATCAGCAAGTTGCCGCACGTGAAGGGTTCGCAATGGGCGGGCAAAACCATTGATTTGGAACCGTGGCAGGCATTCACGCTGACCACACCGTTTGGTTGGGTGTACCGGCATGATGTGATTGATGACGCAAACGGCGATGTGATAGCCCGATCGAACACCCGCCGGTTTCGCACGGTGCTGATAATGGTGCCGCGCAAGAATGCCAAAAGCACGATTGCCGCCGGTGTTGGGCTGTACATGCTGACCGATGAAGGAGAGTTGGGTGCCGAGGTTTACAGTTCAGCGACCACGCGCGCACAAGCAAAAATCGTTTGGCAGATTGCGAGGCAACAAGCGATGCGCACACCGGCGCTGAAATTGGGCATTCAGATGCACAGTTTGCAGAACCTTGCCAACGCAAGTGTGTTTGAGGCGTTGCACGCGCAAGGCGAAACGCTTGACGGGTACAACATCAGCGCCGCCTTGAATGACGAGTTGCACGCTTGGTCAAAGCGCCAGGTGTACGGCGTGATTGAAACCGCTATGGGTTCGCGCGATCAACCAATGATTTGGAACGTATCAACCGCCGGGTTCAATCTCGATGGCGTGTGTTTTGAGTTGCAAGGCTATTTGCAACGGGTGCTTGAAAAGACGATTGCGGATGAATCGTTTTTTGGCTTGGTGTACGGCATTGATGAAGGTGATGACTGGACAAGCCCGGCATCGCATCGCAAGGCTAATCCCAACTATGGTGTCAGCGTGTCGCCGTTGGACATGAACAACCTTTGCGCAAAAGCGACCGAAATGCCGAGTGAGCAAAACGATTTCTTGACCAAGCGTTTGAACGTGTGGTGCAACGCGGCAACCGCCTGGATGAATATGCAACAGTGGCAGGCGGGGCATGATTCGACTTTGCGTATCGAGGATTTCAAAGGTGAACCGTGTTGGTTGGGCATTGATCTGGCGTCGAAAATCGACATAAACAGCATGGCGATTCTATTCAAGCGCGGCGACCACATTTATTGTTTCATGCGCCATTGGTTACCCGAGGCGGCAATTACATCTGACAATAACTCACACTATGACGGTTGGGTACGCATGGGCGCGTTGCGGTCAACGCCCGGCAACGTGATTGACGTTGATGTGATTGAGGCGGAAACCGCCGCCATTTCTGATGTGGCGACCATCACCGAAATTGCAATGGACCCAGGGCACAACAGCACGCAATATGGCGTTCACATGGTTCGCCAGGGGTACAAGGTGATTGATGTTCGGCCGACCGTTATGGAATTCAGCGAACCAATGAAGTGGCTTGAAGCGTATGTGAAAGACGGCACGTTTCATCACAACTGCCCGGTGCTGACTTGGATGGTTTCTAATGTTGAGGCACGCCGGGACCAGAAAGACAATATTTATCCGCGCAAACCGGCGGGTGCGTCAAATAGGAAAATTGATGGCGTAGTGGCATTATTGATGGCGCTGAACCGCCTGAAAGCAAGCGAAGGGGTTTATGATGTATACGCTGACCATGAGTTGTTGATTGTATGACGGTTCAAGTGACTTGCCGGATTGACGGCACCGGCACCACGCGCACCCGCGACACGTTCACCATTCGCGCCGATGCTGATGGTGTTTTCATTGACCAATGTTGGCTTGGTTGTTCTGATGATTTCGATGAATTCACCGCGCACCTGGCGGCGGCGATTGGCGACATGAAACACGCCCGCAACGGCGGCATCAAGAAAGCGACCAAACCCAAGCAACCGAAACGCGGCACACCATCACAGTGGCCGAATTTGGAGCATAAGAAAGCATGAAATTGCTGAACCTGACGCCGAAACAGTTTGAGGACGTGCTTGAGGGCAAAAGTGAGTTGACGCTTGACCGGTTAATTGAACGTTCGCTGATGGTTTCGGTGACCAATGCGGGCGAGTCAATCACGCCTGAACGCGCGTTGCAGGCACCAACGGTGTTTGCAATCGTGAATGCGTTATCAAGCATTGTTGGTTCACTGCCGTTTTCGGTTGTTTCTGATGACAGTGCTGAGGGGTTGCGGCGTCATAATTCGCAACCTGACCATCAGGTGACGCACTTGTTGAACGTGCGACCGAATCGTTGGCAAACCCGGTTTGAGTATTGGGCGCTTGTGATGGTTCGGTTGCTGCTGTGGGGCGAGTTCTACGCACTGAAAAACGTTGCCGCCAACAAAAAGATCATGTCATTGCAACCGATTCATCCTGACAACGTTGAGGTCACGCAAGACAAGCGGTTGCGGTTACAGTTCAAGATAACCGATGACGCTGGCGGTTCGCGCACGGTGTTCCAAGATCAAATGCACTTTATCCGTTCGGGCGTTTCGCTTGACGGTATACGCGGGCAATCGCCGGTCAGCAACATCAAGGAATCAATCGCCGTTGAGATAGCATCGGAAAAGTTCGGTGCGCGCACGTTCGGCAGCGGTGCCATTCCAAACGTTGTCATTCAGCGCAAAGGCATATTCAAAGACAATGAGGCGCGCAGCAAATTCAAACAGTCTTGGGATGCGATGTTCAGCAACAAGAAACGCGGAACCGCTGTGCTTGAAGGCGATGAATGGGAAATCACGCCTATTCAGATGACCAACGATGAAAGCCAGTATTTGCAAACGCGGAAACTGCAACGTTCGATCATCGCCGGTGCGTTCCGGGTGCCGCCGCACATTGTTGGTGACCTTGAGCGTTCAACGTTCAGCAACATCAACCAACAATCACTTGAACTGTTGACGTTGACTCTGACGCCTTGGCTTGAGTGTTGCGAACGCGCCGTTGAACGTGACTTGCTGACCAATGCAGAAGTTGATTCAGGCGTGTTCGCTCAATTCGACACCAAGCGGCTGATGCGTGGTGACCCGGCAGCAATGGCGGATTTCATCGGCAAAATGCGTCAGTGGGGCATCATCAGCGCCAACGAAGCACGCACCATGCTTGACACTGACGGCAGAACCGATGACGCCGGTGATGATTACATTGTGCCGCTTAACTTCCAGAGTTCAGACGATACGCCCGCCGAGGATGACGCCGCACCGTTGCGGGCGGTAGAATGAGAGTCACCAAGCCGAAGGAAGGCGAGGCACGCGATGATTTCGTTGCAAGGTGCATGGTTGATCTTGATGTTGTTTCTGAATTTCCTGACCGCGAGCAACGCGCGGCGGTTTGTTTCAGGCAGTTCGATGAGGGCAAAGGCATGAACTTGAAACACTTCCAATGCGGTTTAGAAGTCAAGGAAACGGATGACACCGGCATGATTGTTGGCTACGGTTCTATTTTCAACAACGTTGACCAGGGCGGCGACATAGTTGCGCCCGGCGCGTTCAAGGCGTCACTGAAAGCCCGAGGCATGCCCGCGATGCTTTGGAGTCACAACGCGTTCACGCTGCCGGTTGGCAAATGGCATGACGCCACCGAGGATAAGAAAGGGTTGCGCCTTGAAGGCGAATTATTCATTGATACCGAAGTTGGCAAGCACTTGCACACCGCACTTGCTGCCAAAGCGGTGACCGGTTTGAGCATCGGGTACGTTCCCGTCAAGTCAGAACTTGACGATGACGATGACGTGCGCACGCTCAAGGAAGTTGATTTGTTTGAGGTTTCGTTTGTGAACTTTCCTATGAATGAGAGTGCCCGCGTTGAGGCGGTCAAAGCACGCTTAGGCAAAGGCGAGTTGCCAACGAAACGGATGCTTGAGGTGATTCTGCGGGATGCCGGATTCACGCGCGAGCAAAGCAAGGCGCTTATTGCGCACGGGTATGGTGGTTTGACGGCGCGGGATGATGACCGTGAAGCCTGGAATGAATTAGAAACATTGAGGTTTAATTGACATGACGGACAAAACACCAAAAGAAATCGTTGAGGGTCTGCAAACAGATTTCAACGAATTCAAGGAAGCAAATGACGCGCGCCTTGACGCCGTTGAGAAACGGGAAGGCACCGCCGAGATTGATGCGAAAGTTGACCGCATCAATACGTCACTGACCAACCTTGAGAAAGCCAACCAGCAAGTTGCCGCCGAAACCAAGGCGCGCGATGAGCGCATTGAGCAACTTGAGGCGGAACTTGACCAGGCAGGCCCGGCGAACGGCAAGGCAGGAAAAGCCGCCGCCGACTACATGGAGAAGTTTGGTGATTGGATGCGAAGTGCCCGCGTTGGCGAGCAACCATCACCGGTGGTGACTCAAGCGTTGAAGGAAGCCGAAGCGGCGTTACCTGAGCATAAGCAAATCTCAGGTGCGACGGCGGCGGCTGGCGGTGCTTTGATCCCGGCGCAAATTGCCAACATCATTCACGACCAAGTGCGTGTTTTTTCACCGTTGCGTCAGTTGTGTCGCCAGGTGAACATCGGCGTGCGCACCTATGATGAGGTTGTGAACATTCACGGCGAGGCAAGTGCGTGGGTTGGTGAGGCGTCATCGCGTAGTGAGCAAAACACGCCAACGTTCCGTTCGCGTAGACCGACAATGGGCACGTTGTACACGTATCCGTTTGCGACCGAGGAAGCAATGGATGATTCCAACTATGACGTTGGCCGATTCCTTGTCGATTCAAGCGTGCAGGAATTTGCGATTGCCGAGGGCACCGCATTCTTGAGCGGCAACGGCACCAGCCGACCGACCGGCATGTTGAACACCGCGCCGCTTGCTGACGATGACGATGCAAGCCCGCCGCGTTCTGCTGAGGCGTATGAGTTCATTCATTTGGACTTGAGTTCGCCAACCAGTGCGGTTGACCCGGATCAAATCATACAACTGACTTATCAGTTGCGTGCCGGGTATCGTCAGGGTTCATCGTTCGCAATGAACAGCACCGTGGGCGCGACCATTCGCAAGTTGAAGCAAAACAGCGAATACATTTGGTCGCCGTCATTCATCGCGGGTCAACCGTCTACGTTGGTTGGTTTCCCGGTGACGTTCATTGAGGCAATGGATAACCTGACCGCACCGACCGGTTCGCCGTTGGTGTACACGCATCCGATCATGTTTGGTAATTTCCAAGCGGGCTATTTGATCGTTGACCGTGTTGGTTTGCGCATCACCGTTGACAACAACATCACCGCGCCCGGATTTATCAAATGGTATATCCGCAAGCGTGTTGGCGGCATTATCCTTGACAACAACGCCGTCAAGGTTGGTCGCTACAGCGCCACGTAATATGGCGTGAGTGAAGTTCCCAAAGTTTGGGAAAATGGGCGGGTCGCTTGTTTAGCAAGCGGCCCGTCATTTCATGCGGATCAGGTTGACGCGTGCCGCGCCGCCGGGTTCGGGTTGGTTGCTTGCAATGAGCAACACCAGTTCAAGCCCGATGTTTTATATGCGCCTGACCTGGCTTGGCTCAATGAGAATGACGCCAAGATTGCAGACGGGCCGATTCTGTTGACCGCCAATGAACCGTTTGCAAAGGCACACCCGCGTTGGCAGCACATCAATTGGCGCGATGAACCTGGCATGTCACTTGACCGGGCAATGGTTCACACCGGCAGCAACGCCGGGTTCACGTTGGTCAATCTGGCAATGTTGATGGGCGCACAAACCATCCTGTTGATTGGTTACGACATGCGCCAGGTGAACGGGGCAAGTCATTGGTTTGGCGAACACCCGCCGCACATTGACCAGGGCCGAAGCAAAGACGGCAACAAATACATCAAGTGGCACGCCAAGTTTCAGAAAGCGGTGCCGGATATTGAACGGGCGGGCGTCACGGTTATCAATTGCACGCCTGACAGTGCGTTGCCGTGTTTTCCAATGATGCCGTTGACTGAGGCGTTGGCGACACTGTGAAGGCGGAACGCATCACCGTTGGCGATTGCGTGTACCTATTCGACGGGCCGCGCGATGTGTTGGCGCTTGATCCGGTTGAGTCTTGGAACAACAGAAGCGACCGCGCGCCGGTATTCAAGGCGGCGCTTGATGCGGTCACGCTGCCAGGCCCGTGGGCACAGTTTGGCGTTTACCAGGGGCACACCGCCAAGCGGTTCATCATTCCGCGCCTTGGCGACCATCAGTTGTATTTGTTCGATTCGTTTGACGGGTTACCCGAGGATTGGGACAAAGGCGCAAGCGTTGAACCGCGCGGCAAGTATGCTTGTGAACCGCCAGCGTTTAATCATTCGCGCGTCACGGTGGTCAAAGGTTTGTTTGATGGCACGGTGAACGATTTCAAAGGAACTGAGGCGTTCGGGTTCGTTGATATTGATTGTGACTTGTATAGTTCAACGTCAGAAGTGTTGACCGGCATCAATGACCTGATTGTGCCCGGCACCGTCATTCGGTTTGACGATTTGTTTTGTTTTCCGAATTGGCGCAACGGTGAATGGCGCGCATTGAAAGAATGGTTGCGGCACTATCAACGAGAAATCAGATGGTTGGCGCGTGGGCAAATCTATTGGGCATGTTGTGAGGTTGTGAAATGAACAGTGTTGATGCGGAACAAGAAAAATATAGTGCGTGCTATGCACTGGAAACCTACCACATGCAAGGCGCACGGTTGGTTCAGGTGAAACAAGATATGTTGCAACTTGAACCGGGTTGCACATACCTTGACGTTGGTTGCGGGCGCGGCGAAACCGTCAGAATGGCGCGCGAACGGAACGTTGAGGCAAGCGGGCTTGAGTTGGTGCCCGAGTTGTGCGGCGAACACATCACGCACGGGCGCGTGACCGCCATGCCGTTTGAGGCTGACGCATTCGACGTGGTGAGTTGTTATGACATGCTTGAACACTTACCAACGGAACAGGTTGATGACGCCTTAGACGAGTTGTGGCGCGTTGCCAGGCACACGCTTGTTCTAAGCACCAACAACAAGCAATCGCGGTTGGTCACGCCTGACGGGTTTCTTGAATTGCACTTGACGCGCAAGCCACGGGCTTGGTGGCAAGAAAAGTTTGATGCCCGTGGCGGCGATATGGTTGCAAGCGAATACGGCAACGATGAATGGCATTGGCGCATTTCGTTGTAAACTGCCCGCCATGAACGTTCATTTTCACGCAACCGCGAAACATCACACCCGGTACATGACGGCGCTTGCCAACGGGCTTGCGCGGCGCGGCATTCAATCAACAATCAATAGCGGGTTTCTACCCGCTGACATTCTGTGCGTGTGGGGTTTCCGTAGCATACCGGCAGCGCATCAAGGCCCGGTGCTTCACCTTGAGGCCGGTTATATCAACGGCACGTCAGGCGATTACGTGCCTGACCGGTTGCGGTTCATTTCAACCAGTTGGAACGGGATGCACGGGCGCGCACAGCACACGCCGGTTGGTGAGGTTGGGCGTTGGGTGTCGCTTGGCATCGAGGTGCATCCGTGGCGCACCGGCGGTGATTATGCGCTTGTCATTGGGCAACACCCGAATGACGGCGCGTGCGTTGGTTATGACCAAGCCAAAACCGTTGACGATTTGGTTGACCGTTCGATGATCCCGGTGAGGTTTCGGGCGCACCCGTTGATTCAACCGACCGTGCCGCTTGCTGTTGACTTGCGTGACGCGGCGTTGTGCGTGACTTGGAACAGCACCGCCGCCGTTGAGTCTGTGATTGCAGGCGTGCCGACCGTGGCGCTTGATGCGGGTTCGATAGCGCGCCCGGTGTGTTCGCACGATATACTTGAACCGCCGGTGCGGTGTGACCGTGTGCCTTGGCTTGCTGACTTGGCATACCGGCAATGGACTGAGGCGGAATTGGCAAACGGTTTGGCATGGGAGCATTTGCGCAATGACTTGGAAACGCACCAGCGTGGTGACGGCATCAGGAGAGGAACCGGTATCGGTCGCGGAAATGCGCGACCATCTAACGCTTGAGATTGACGCGGATGATGCTTACCTTGAACAACTGATTGCGGCGGCGCGTGGTCACGCTGAGAGTTTGACCAACCGCAAAATCATGGACACCGTTGTACAAATGGTGGTGCCAGATTTCCCGATCAAGCAAATTGAATTGCCGTTTGGCGCAACCATCAGCGTGACTAGCATCGCGTATGTTGACACGGCAGGCGCAACGCAAACGCTTTTGGGTTCGGCATCACCGGCGGTGTTTCAATCTGACTTGACTGACGATGAAGGCGCGGTGCTTTGGCCGCTGAAAGGCACCGATTGGCCCGGCGTTGATACTGATGACATTTCACCGGTCACCGTGACGTGGGTTGCCGGTTATGGCACTGATTCTGAGGATGTGCCCGCCGCGTTGCGTCACGCAATCAAGTTGCAAGTTGCCGAGTGGTATGAGGCCCGATGGAATGCGGAAGCACCAGCGGGTTCAACGCCGCTGTTTGAAATGGCGCTTTCACCGTTCAAGGTCATTCGATATGGCGCTTGAACGCCCGGCAGATATTCACCGCCGCATTTCACTGCGCAACCGGTTTCAATTCCAGTTGCCACCGACAACGCGTGACTCATTCGGTGAACGGGAAAGCGGCACGTGGGTTTCACAGTTTGAAACGCGCGGCAGATTGCGACCGATGCGCGGCACGGTGTTCACCGAGGGTCAATCAATCAACACCGAGTTCACGCACAACATCACGTTGCGGTATCGTGCCGGGGTTCAATCCGGCATGCGCGCGGTGACTTTGAACGTTGCGGGCAAGGTTGATTCTGCCTCACGCACGTTTGATGTTCGGATTGTTGACGATGTGCAAAGCAAAGCGCGGTGGTTGACGCTTCGTTGCGTTGAGATACCGGCAGGCGCGACGGCATAACATGGGCGCGCGGATTGACCGCATTGTTCGGTCAGCACGCCGAGGCACCGGCATTGCGGCATCGAGCGCCGCCACCACCGGCATTCCTATCAACGCCGCAAGCCAGATGATTGGCGCAAAGGAACTGAACGATGTGTTGCGCGCGTTACCTGATGCACTGGCGAAAAACGCACTTGATGCGGTGGCGCGCGCCGGTGCTGTTGAGTTCAAAAAACATGCTGACGTTCGGTTGCAATCCAAGATGACGCGCAGCGTGAGAAAAACAGACTTGGTGTTGAAAAAAAGCAAGATTGCCAACGCTGAACGCCGGTCTGAGTTTCGCGTTGGGCCGAATGTGAACCGCCCACAACTGCGTTGGTTGCACGATGGCACTGCGCCGCACGTGATAACCATTCAGCAAGCCGAAGTGCTAGGTACGCCCGCTGAGAACTTTGGTGAAGCGGTTGCGCATCCGGGGCAGCATAGCCGCCCGTATTTGCGTGAGGCGCTGTTTTCATCCAGTGACGCGGTGAAAAGGGTGATGGCCGAAAAGATGGCACCGGCACTTGCCAAGCAAGCCAACAAGTTGTCTGATGAGGCGTACACCGGCAAGTTGCAGGCGAGGCGGCGGCGCAGATGAGTACCTTTGAGGAAGCGATTGTGCAACGGCTGGCCGCTGACGTTAGCGTTGCGGCGGTGGTTGGCACCCGCATCACGGTTGGCGGGCTTGAGACTGACATTGACCGCCCGTATATCACCGTGCGCCGCCTGGCGACCAACTACAGCAACACGGTTGACGGGCGTGACGCGAACACCAACGCGTTGCTTGAAATCATTTCACACGGGCTTTCATTGGCGGTGGCGCACCCGCTGGCATCAGATGTGCGTGATTCACTTGAACAGTTTGACGGCACCATTGCCGTTTCGGGCGGTTCCAATGTTCGCATCAGTGGCATTCTAATCACTGACATGCAACAATTTGAACCGCGCATTGGCTCAAAAACCTACCGGGTGGCGCAGTTCTATTCCGTGTGGGGCGAGGATTAAAGTTATGTCAGGAATCAGTTCACAAGGCGTTACGATTTCACGCGGCGATGCGGCAAGCCCGGAAGTGTTCACGGTGCTGGCGGCGGTTGCTGATTATTCTGGCCCGAGTGCCGACCAACCGGAACTTGATGTGTCGGACCTATCAAGCACCGCCAAGGAATTCATCGCGGGCTTGATTGATAACGGTGAGGTCACGTTGTCGCTTCACTGGCAACCTGACAATGCAACGCACGTGACGATGTTGAGCGACTTTGACGCGGGCACAATCAGCAATTGGCGCGTCACGTGGTCAGACGCGTCACCGGCAAAGACTTGGACGTTCCCGGCGTTCGTCAAATCGTTTGTGCCGACCGCAAGCGTTGATTCGCCGCTTTCCGGTGATGTGACGCTACGCGTGACGGGTGCAGTGACCAGGGCATAAACTTGGAACTGCTAACACGTGACAAGTTGTTTGCGGCAAAACTGCCGATTGAACGCGTTGATATACCGGCGCTTGATGCATTCGTTTTTGTTCGCGCCATGTCAGCGGTTCAAAAGGATGCGTATGACATGCAACTTGCGACCGGTGACAAAGCTGTTTCCTTTCGGGCTTTTGTTTTTGTGCGGTGTGCCGTCACTGAGGACGGGCACCGCATCTTTTCCAATGACGATGAGGAAAAGGTTGCCAACGAAGTTCCACCCGCGTTGATTGACGCCGTGTTTGATAAGGCGCACGTGCTTGGCGGGCTGACCGCTGAGGCAGTGGCGACCGCTAAAAAAAACTCGAAACGCCCGAAAGCCGCCTGAACTGGCGCATTGCCGTCAGTCTCGGGTACCCGCACCCGGACCTGATGTTTGAACAGTTGACCGCCATTCAGGCGCGCGAACTGCAAATGTATTTCTGTGCTGAACCGTTCGGTGAGTTGCGCCAGGACATGCGCACGGCGGCGGTGCTGGAAATGTACTACAACAGCAAACGCCGCAAGGGTGCCAAGGCGCTACAGTTGAGCGATTTTATTCTATACACTGACGTGGCAAAGCGAACCCGCGACAAGCGCACCGGCGCGAACCTGGCGGCGAGGCTTGACGCGATGAGTGAGGGTTGACGATATGGCTGAGGACGTTGGTGTATTAGTTGCCCGGCTGACCGCCGACACCAAAGGCTTGCGCGCCGACATGGAAAAGGCGTCAAAGCAACTATCCGGTTCAACCGCAAAGATGAACCGTTCGCTGATGAAAACCGAGCGGCACACCCGGTCAATGGCGAAAGGGTTCAACACCGCAAACGTTGCGATTGTCGCCTACGCTGCCGCGATGACCGGGCGTTTTATCCGCGCGCAAATTGATGCCGCTGCCGCCATTCTTGATACCGCTGACAAAGTTGGTGTGCAAGTTGAGGCGTTGCAAGAATTGCGGTTTGCTGGCGCGCAGTACGGCATAACGCAACGCAACACCGACCTTGCCATTCAACGGTTTTCACGCCGCTTAGGTGAGGCAGCGATTGGCACCGGCGTTTTGAAAAACACCATTGCCGAGTTGAACATTCAGTTGTTCGACAGTGAAGGCAAAATGCGTTCTGTTGAGGATGTGTTGGCAGACTATTCAGACAGCATACAAAGCGCCGAGTCACAGCAAGAAGCGTTGCGCCTGGCATTCCAAGCATTCGATTCCGAGGGTGCCGCTTTTGTCACGGTGATGCGCAACGGTTCGACGGGATTGAAAGCGTTTGCGTCACGGGCGCGTGAACTTGGCATTGTCATGGATCGTGAAATGATCGAGAAAGCCAAGTTGGCATCTGACCGATTCACAGAACTTTCATTTGTGATGAACCAACAAATGCTTGTTGCGGTCAATGAAAACGCTGACGCGTTTGTGAAGTTTGGCGAAACCGCAATCATTGCCGTTGAGGGTTTGACCAACGCCACCGGGTTTCTGTTGGGCAAGCTGAATGAGATTGGTTTGTTTTGGTCAGCGATTGCAAGCGGTGACGGCAAGATTGCACTTGACCGATTGCGCACACTTTACGGTTTAACATCAGGCGCGGGCAACGGTGGCGGCACCGTCAGCGGCGTTTTGCCAGGCGTAGGCGGCGGCACAACTAGCAGTGCAGACGGCACCGCCGCCGGTGGCGGGTTGCAAGAAATCGTTTCAACAGCAACGAAAAAGTTTATGACGTTCGGCACTGAACACGCTGAAATCAATGAGGGTCTTGAGCGTGTGCGTTTGCTCAAGGAACAAATGGAAGAATCAATGACGGCGTTGCACATTGCACACGCAACACGCCGCGCCGATGTTTCACGCGCCGAAGCGGAAGAACGCATCACGTCACAACAATCCGTTGTGAACGACACGTTGACCGGGCTTGGCTTGCTTGCCCAACATTCAAAGAAAGCGTTCAAGGTTCAGAAAGCGGCAAAGATTGCGCAAGCGGTGATGGCAACGCACGCGGGTGTTGCCGAGGCGTTGACGTTACCTTACCCGCTGAACTTTGCGGTTGCGGCGGCGGTTGCGTTCAAGGGTGCCGCGCAAATATCTGCAATCAAGTCACAGACGTTCGGCGGCGGCAGCGGGTTCGCCGGTGTTGGTGGCACAACAGTTGGCACCAATCAAAACCCGGTGGTCACGCAACCGTCAACGGTGCAACCTGGCGATTCATTCGGCAACGCGGTTCAGATTGTGTTTCAAGGTGACGTTTTCGGTTGGGATGATTTCATCCGCGAACGGGTAATTTCCGGCATACGCGAGGCGGTTGATGAACGCGATGTTGTCATCATCGGTGCGGAGTCGCGCCAGGCATCAGAATTGGGCGGTGGTTAGATATGGCAGTTGCATCATACTTGGCAAAGCGATCATTCACCGGCGGCGCGGTGCTTGATGACCCGATTGTGAAAAACCTGACGTTGGCTGACATGGAACCGTCACGCAGCGTTGATAGAACGGACGCGAAAAGCATTGGCGGGCAGCGCGAAACAATCTACGACTTTGCCGAAAATCATTGGCAGTGTTCGTTCAAGCCCGTTGTGGTTGGCACCACCGCTGAACTTGAGTTGCTAATGTTTTTGAATTCGATTGAATCGGGGCAAGTGTTTTCATTTGCACCGTATTCGGAAAGCACAGATTCACCGATTGGTTATACCAATGTGGTTATTGAGTCGAACGGTTGGCATGCGTCACGCGTGATGAAAGTTGGCGGTGCCACGCGCGGTGCGTCTGACTATCTGCAATACTCATTCACGTTGGTTGAACACCCGTGAGGCAGGACAATCTTGCATTCACTGCGGAACTACAGCAACAGGACAAGGAACCGCGTTTTGTTGTTGGCTTGGTGTATCCGACCGGTTCGCCGTATTTCTCAAGTCACGCCGGATTGAGCAACGTTCCCGGCGTTGAGATTGCGAACACACTGCAAAACATTGCAGGCACGTCACAAGAAATCAACCCGGATGAAGCGCGCGCCACCATCGGTGCCATTTCGTTTGACGTGGTTGACGTTGCTGGCGCGGTGACAACCGAGTTGCGCGACCAATTGACCGACAATGACCGCCAACCGCGCCGCATCGAGGCCCGTTTTTTCATGGGCTTCACTGATGATTTCAATGATTTCGTTCGGATAGCAACGCAGCAAGTTGAGAATGTTTCACTGAATGATGTGACCTATTCGATTCAGTGCGCCGACATTCAACGGCAGTTGCGTGAATCGGTGTTTGATTTCAAAACAACGCGGTTGAACGCGGCGCTGACTGACGTTGCCACAAGCATGACGGTGCTTGACGCGAGCGCATTTGAAACCGTTGTGCATACCGCCGCATTTACTGACGCGCCAAGCACGGCGGTTGGATACTTGAAAGTCAAAAAAACCGGTGAAGTGATTAGATTCACCGGCAAATCAGGGTCACCGGAAGTGACGTTCACCGGGTTGACGCGCGGCGTGTTGGGAACCACCGCCGCGCCGGTTGATATAAAGGCGGGCACCGACACCGACAAGTTGCCGGAAATTCAAGAATACATATATCTGGAAATGCCAGGCCCGGAAATACAATACGCGGTTCTGACTGGCGTGATTCGATCAAGCACCGCATCACCGCAAGACACGTTGCCAAGTCACTGGCACCGCGGCGTTGCTGAGGCGTCAGTTGACGGCGCGCAGTTCGATGGCATCGGGCTTGACTTGGTTGACCCGGCAGTTGCCACCACGGGCATGGTGTTTCGGTTTCAAGGATTAAAAAAGATAGACGGCAAGCGGTTCATTGAAACGGAACTTGGATTGCCAATGGGCACGTATATGCCAATTGATGTGTTTGGTGTGCTTGGGTTGCGCCGCATTTCGGCTATCTTGACCGACGCACCGCAATTGGTTGACCTTGATGAAACCAACGTGGTCAGCACGTCAACGTTGGTTCACGATCAAAAAAGCGTTATCAACCAAGTTCAATTTGATTGGAATTTTGACGGCAAGGATTACACCCGCCGCAATCTGTTCATTGATGCGGGCAGCATAAGCCGCAACGGTGATGCCACGTTAAAGCGTTTGAAGTTTCAAGGCATTGTTGGATCAAACCACACTGACCGCACGTTGCGTGCAATCGCGCGCGGGCTTTATGACCGATTCGGTGAACCGCCGGTGCGCATTGACGTGACCGTGTTGCCGTCATTCTCAATGATTGAAGTTGGCGACGTGGTGCGCCTGACGCTGGCGCGGGTGCGTGATTACCAGGGCAGCGCCACGCTTGACCGTTCGTTTGAGGTTCAACAAGCGGCGATTGATTGGCGCACCGGCAACGTGAACCTGACGTTGTTTGGTACGGGGCGTGAGACACCGGCAGAACCACCGAGCGGTGCCGCAGTGCCGTTGCCTGACAATTGGTATACGGGCGCGGGCACTAACCTTACAAGCCCGCTGACGATTGTTGCCGACGCCGTGACCGCGAACGGCACGTTGACCGGCAACGCCGACATGAACAACGCCGGTGCGATTTTCTACTATGACGGCGACCTGACAATAAATGCGGGCGTGGTGGTCACGATCAGTGCAAACGTTCAGTTGCGCATCAAGGGTACGCTGACGGTGAACGGGCAGATTGATGGCGCGGCGAACGGGTTGACCGGCACCGCATCGCCAAACGTTGTTTCAAGCCCGATTGAGGATGACGTTTCGTTGTACCAGGGCACACCGGGTTGGTTGGGAAGCAATCGCGGCGGTGACTCAATGCGGTATGACCCGCCGTGGTATTGGAACCGTCACCAACATTACCCGTCGCGCGGTGTGCATAACACCACACCGGTTCTGAACCTTGAAGTGACCGGCGCGGATAGTTCACCACCGGCGGCGACGTTGCACGGGATACCGACCGACTTGCGCGGCACGTCAGGCGGTGCCGGGTACGCGATTGAAAATGTTTCATTCAGCGTTTTGGTTGACGGCGGTGATGGTGGTGATTCTGGCGCGGGTTTGGTTATCGTTTCGCGCGGGCTGGCGTTCGGTGCAAGCGGTGACATTGACCTTTCCGGTGAGAATGGCAACAACGGTGGCGGGCCGACTTCTGTCGGTGGCAAGGATATGTATGGCGGTTCAGGTGCGGGCGCATCACCTGGCGCGTTGTACGTGTTGCTTGATGGCGATGGCATTTCGTTGCCTGACCTTGACGGCAAGCTGACCAACAATCGTGGCGTCACGCCGACACCGGGCACGCCTGGCACGGTGCAATACGGGTACAGCGGCAACCTTGAGTTTGATTCGCTGCCGGGCATGGGGCAATTTCAAGGCATGGCGTTTGACGGGCACGTGTTGTCAGCGCATCAGATTCAATACATACCGACGCAAGGGCAACTTGGCGATACCGATGACGAGGCGGTGCCGCCGATCACCGGGCTTGCGATCAGTTCTGACTCTGACGGGGTTGTTGCAACGTGGGATGCACTGCCCGATGACAGTTATGATGTGATTGAAATTTGGTCAAGCACCGACAACGACCGAAGCAACGCGGTGCTTGTTTGGACCGGGACCGGAACAAAGGCGTTTATTGCTATGCAAGGCATATTCACACGTTGGTATTGGTGCCGCGTCATTCGCGCGGCGTTGCGTTCGCTATGGCATCCGGTGTCATCAACTGCCGGTGTTGCTGCTACCGGCGGCACGCCTGATATTCCGTTGATTTCAGGGCGCACGTATTGGGAAACGTTTGACGGTTACGCAAGCCGCGCAGACTTTGAACGTGAATGGGAAATTGTAAGCGGTGACCCAACCATAACGTTTGAAACCAACGGGTTGTTTGGTGGCAAGGCAATGCGCGTCACCGGCGAAATGTACGCGGTGTCGCGCCGGTTGTTGCCTTATGATCCCAACCGGTTAATGTTCATTCAGGTTGAGGCGCGGCGCATCACCGCCGATGCGGGTGATGAAAACTTGCGCGCCGGGCTTGTTGCGATTGCTGCTGACGGTACGACAAAGATCAACACCGGTGGCGCTAACTCATTCACCAACCCACACTCTTTAATCAACGTTGACATGGGCACGTGGTCGCTCAACACGTTCAAGCGGTTGTTCAATTGGTTCACCGATACCGTCAACAGTTCGTCATCAACGTCAACGTCAGTCAATTACAGTTTCGGCGCGGCGTTTATTCCGTTCCAAATCCGTTCAACCGCATCGCTGCGCCCGTCTTATTTGCGCCCGTTTATTTATTGCAACGAATCGGTCACGGCATCGCCGCCCGTATCAACCGCCGTGTGCGAAGTTGATAACCTGTTGGTGTATCCGTTTGAGGCGGGCGCGTTGATGACGCAAATACCTGACCCGTCATTTGCGGAAAAGGATGAAATCAATTGGCGACTTGGCGCAGATGGCAGCGGTGACCCGTATGCCGAATATGCGCTTGGTGAAGGTGAGAACGGCAACGCCGCGTTGAAAGTTCCCAACATCAGCAACCAGAGCATTGCGAGTTTTCCGCGCCAGTTGGTTGCGCGTGTTGGCGACACGCTAAACGTGCGCATGCTTTATAAGCTGGTTGACAACAATTCACCGGCAAGCATCAACGCAAGTTCTTTGATTCGCGTGACGGCGCTTGGGTACAATCCCGGTTCAACGTTTCCGGCGCGTTGGACGCTATCTAGCGAAGGGCCGAGCGTTGCAAAGTTAATATCAACATTGACGGTTGACGGCGCTTGGCATGAAACTGACTTTGCGGTTGATATTTCAGGCATGACGGGCACCGATGGTATTGCCGTCACCATCACGGTTACATCAGCCGCCGCCGGTGATGACTTTGATTGTTGGACGTCACGGGTGACCATTCGGCAAAGCTAAGGTGAGGGGCATGAGTGTTATTGATGTTTTGCTGACAGTGACCGGCGCATTGATTGTTGCGTTGGCGGGTGTTGTTTGGCATCACGTGACTGATGGTTTCAGGCGTAATGAAAAGGAACACGGCGAGATTGCCGAAAGCGTGCGCGGCGTGACCAAAAGAATTGACCACGTCATTCATTATCATGCCGGTATTCCGGCCTACCGTGACGAGGGTGATAAATGAAAGCTGGAATAATCGCAAGCGTTGTTGCCATTGGTGCCGGTGCCACGGCAATCGGCGGCGGCGTCAACCAATGGGAAACATACGGATGGGTGACGCGTTCAGCGTATGAGGCGGAACACCTTGACACGGTAAGTGCGGATCAACTTGACGCGTTGATTGAAGGCATTGGCGAATTGGGCCGAAAGATCGACGCGCAATCGGATGAGTGGCGCTGTGATGAGTTGCAGGAACACATCATTGACCTGTTGATTCAGATTGAGAGTTTGCCGCCTGGTGGTGACCGCATACGCCTTGAGGAACAATTGCGGCAAGCCCGCGCCAGGGTCACAGAACTGGCGTGTGGGCGGTTCACCAACTGATGCAACTGTCACAGCACTTTTCACTTGATGAATTCCTTGTTAGCGAATGGATGGCACGCCGAGGCTTTATGATAACGCCGTCAGATGCCGACATTGAGAACCTGACCAGATTGTGCCGCACGGTGCTTGAACCGCTTAGGCGCGATCTGAGTGCGCCTATTGTGGTCACCAGCGGGTTGCGCCCGGTAGAACTGAACACGGCGATTGGCGGCAGCAAAACCAGCGATCACATCACCGGCAGTGCCGCCGATATTCGGGCGATTGGTTGCACGCCGTTGTTCATCGCCATGACCGTTGAAGAATTGAAACTTCCAGTGAAGCAAGTCATACATGAGTTCGGGCGTTGGGTGCATTTGAGCGTGCCGCCTGACGGTGCCGTGCCTGGTATGCAAGCATTGACGGCGACGGCGGGCAAGAATGGCACCGAGTACAACCACGGGATTCACCCGGTAAACGTGTGAGGTATCGACATGGCGAAGAAAGCGGCAAAGAAAAAAGCACCGGCAAAGAAAAAAGCAACCCGGAAACTTGAACCCAAGGTGTCGAACGTCATCAAAATAATGAAATGGTTTGGTTTGCGATGAATCTATTCAAAGCGTTCGGCGGCAAGATAGTCGAAGCGGCAAGCGGTGCGTATCAGGCGCGCGTCAACCGCAAGGTCAAAGAGGCTGAGTTTGCCAACGCCGTTCACATCAAGAAGCTTGAAGCGGTTGAACAAGGTCGCATCAATGAAGCTGAGTGGAATTCCAACAGCATCAAAAAAGCGGGATGGCGACCGGGGTACCTGACCGTGCTGTTGAGTGCGCCGTTGGTGCTGGCGTTTCTGCCACCGTTTGTGCCGTGGTTGCATGAAGGGTTCGCGGTGCTTGCTGAAATGCCGGTGTGGTATCGCAGTGCCGTTGCCGTGATGATTTCATCCGGGTTCGGTTACAAGGCATACGCTGACTACCAACTTGGCAAGAAATACGATTGACTGAAACCGCGCCGCTGTAAGTCAACAGTTCCGTGCGCAAAACCGAAACCGTGCCGCCGCACGTCAATGCCTTGTTGGTTACTTTTTAACCACATGCCGCTGCAACCCGCATAGATAAGCCGAATGTTATAATGAACACACGGCGCGTGATGCGCGCTAGGCGGTTAGACCACCGGCACGCTTGATGTGTTCTTTTACAATTCGGTGCGCAAGGATGCGCGACAAAAAAGAACCCGCGCCAGTTTGCACACCGGCGCGGGCTAATCATCCAACGGAGAACCATGATGAAATTTTATGATAGCAGTAAACCGTGGGTGTCGCCAAAGTTGAGCGCGGTGACGCATGACGATTCAATGCCAAAGGTTCGCACGTGGTGTGGTCCGAGCGTTGTAGCAGCATTCAGCGGGCAACCGATTGAACACGTTGCACACTGGATGTGGTTGCGGCGCGGTGATCGAACCGGCAACGGCACAGCGCGAGGCGTTCGCAGTACGGGAACAGGCGAGTTGCGTGCGGCGTTAGGTGCGGCGGGATTCAACACCGGCATGATGGCGGTGGCGCAAACCGATGACGGCAACGCACCAACGCTTGCATACTGGTTGCGGAAACGCACACCGGATCAACGCAAGCGGTCATTTGTTGTGAACATCACCGGGCATTGGGTTGCGGTACGCGGCAACAAGTTCGTTGATTCATACACGCTTGACCCGGTGTTCATTCGCAAGGCACCACACCGCCGGGCGCGAGTGCTGCGGATCATCGAAGTTCGCAAGCCGAAGTTGGCGAAGCGCAAAAAGTTGATGAACCATTTGCCAGCGTTTCAACTGTAAACCACCACCATTCAAGGCCCGCTTCGGCGGGCTTTTTTTTGCCTTGGTTTGTCGCAAATCCCAACACATGCCGCCACAACCCGCGCCGTTGCTGGCTTTCCCGCCGTTGAGTCTGCCGCCAGGCAGGCGTATGATTGTTGGTGGGCAAGATGGT
>Ga0255048_10001017_pt1 | contig 20484 bp, 19 predicted proteins | sample JV7_2_2_MG_FD_183619 | JGI IMG/M metagenome (GOLD analysis project Ga0255048, IMG submission 183619) | Seawater microbial communities from Jervis Inlet, British Columbia, Canada - JV7_2_2 | ecosystem: Environmental > Aquatic > Marine > Inlet | place: Canada: British Columbia | collected 2016-10-06
CGCTGAGATGTTGAGGATCGGGGTCAGCGCTCACGATGATATGGCGGATGCTGCGGCTGATGTGTTTCATCCTGATGTGTATACGCCCGAGCGTGTGTTCGGGCATGGGGACGAATCCCCGATCAGTGTGAAGCCGACCGATGATGTGCTGCAGGGCAGTTTCAGCGATGAGGCGGTCAGGCGAGCGTACGATGATCATGTGAGAAAGCAGTCTGAGGGGTCGTTGGGGAGAATCCTCTCCTATGATGAACTGTGAGCAAGGTGGTGTGGGACCTTGAAGCTGGGGAGCCCAAGCTCGATGCGGAAACATGGGATGAGTGGCGACAAAGGTGCGGGGTCGGCTGTGCGGTCGTATGGGATGATGATTCACTTGACTGGGAGGTTTACGGACCCCGAGATTGCGACGCTCTGGCGACACGTCTTGAACGGGCTGAACTGGTTGTCAGCTACAACGGTCGAGGTTACGACAACATCGTCCTGGCAGCAGCAATCGGACGTCCCCTCAAAATTGCGGAAGAGCTGGACCTCTGGAACTGGATCTGGTGGCGAGCCGAAGGCTCCAGCTGGGGCAAAGGATACTGGGGACTGGGGGCCGTCGGAGAACGGACCCTGGGATACGGGAAAACGGGTAAAGGCGAAGATGCACCAGCGCAGCTTAAAGATGGAGACTGGGGAACCGCTGTGAGCTATTGCATTCGGGATGTGCGGTTGTTGCGGGATCTGTGGAAGTTCATTCAACGACATGGCTATGTGATCGATCCGGCTGGACGCCGAATGATGGTCGGCACGAAGAAAGGGGAGGAAGTTGCGGCTTAATCTCGGGAGTGGGTCAAAGCCCAAAGATGGTTATCTGAACGTTGACTTGGATGGGTGGCCAGGTGTTGATGAGATCGTGGATTTGAATGTGTTGCCTTGGCCTTGGGAAGATGATAGCGTCGAATCGGTGTTTGCGCAGGATTCACTCGAACATCTTTGCCCGCTTGGGCGTAGCATGGGTCAGATGAATATTATAGCAATCATTCAGGAAATCTGGAGGATTCTGCTTCCTGGCGGAGTTGCTGAGTTGATTGTTCCTTCAACGGATGGCCGTGGGGCTTTTATGGATCCGACTCACGTGACGTATTGGAACGCCAACACGTTTTTGTATTTTCTTGGGATGGAAAATGGACGCGAGTTGAACTATCCGCAGTTCATTGTTCCGGGCCTCAACTTCGGAGTAAAGGCTCACCGGGAAAATGAGACGGAGTGTGTGTGGGTCGTCGCACGGATCAAGAAGCCTGTGGGGGATGAGGAAGATGGCCGAGAATCCACAGAATCTGGAGATTCAGAAGGAACAGGGGAAGACGAACTTCGACAGCCAGATGGTGAATCTGGCTAACACGAAGTTCGAGCATTCTTTGAACACATTCCAGGCTCAGTACCGGCGATATGGTCGGTACTATGATCTGTATCGTGGGATCTACCAGGGCAAGTTCCATCCTTACCGTAACAATGTACATGTGCCAGCAAGTTTCTGGATCGTCCAGAGCGCCGTTGCAAGGAAGATGCAAATGATGTTCGGAGCGACACCGTACATCCGCATCGTGGGCGGCGCTCCTGAGGATCAACAGATGGCTCGCAGGCAACAAGCCCTTCTCAACATGCAGTTGGACGATGCCAAGACGGTCGAGAAGGCCCTGCAGTTCTTGACGATGGCTGAGGTCTATGGGACCGCGATCTTTCGGTGGTTCTGGGACCGGACTGAAGGTGTTACGAGTGTCCGGTTCCACGACGGGGTTGGGGAACAGAACGTGACGAGTCCGACGACCAAGTTCAATGGGCCAAACTGGGAACCCGTGGATGTGATTGATTTCTATCCGGAGCCGGGCAGGGCCAGGCTGGATCAGATGGAAGGGGTCACGTATCGGTATTGGATGGAGCTTGAGGATGTCAAGATCCATGCTGAACAGGGCTTGTTCAAGAAGGCTGGTGTTCGGAACCTGACGTTCAACCCGCCGAGCCCGGATGTGGAGGCTGCATTTGCGTGGCGACGGAACGTGGCGAGTGGTGGTTGGGACGACGATAAGCGCTCAGCCTTTGATAAGTTTGCGAAGCCTGTTGAGATTCTCGAATATCACGGGCGAGTGCCGAGGAACTTGGTTGACGATGGGGAGTACAGCCGGGTTATCACGATCGCGAACCGTCGACACTTGCTTCGGAACATCCCACAACCGACACCGAATCGTAAAATTCCTTTCGGGGCGTACAGCCCCACACCCGATCCGCACTATTTTCATGGACCGGGCAAGATCGAGATCAATGCAAAACTGCAGTATGCGACGAACAGGTTGGCTAACCAGAAGCTCGACGCGCTGGACCTGACCGTTGATCCGATGTATGTGGCGAGCAGGCGTGGTGGGTTCGATGCTCGGAACCTGAAGGTCAGACCTGGGAAGGTTCTTTGGACCGACAACGTCGCGACGGACGATGCGTTGCGGCCCTTGATCCCTGACATGAGTCGGTTGGCAACTGTGTATGCCGAGATGGATCAACATGATCGTTGGATGCAGAAGTCTGCTGGGATCATCGATGACACGGTTCAGGGGATCGAGTCGGGTGGTGGACGGACAACTGCGACGGAGTTCCAGGGACGGTCTGAGTCCGCGACTACACGCATTCTTATGGAGGTCCGGCAGGCTGAGCGTCAGTGGCTTGAGGTGTTGGGGGCCGAGTTCATTGAGTTGAGTCGGGCGTTCTTGCCGTTCCCGCAGATGGTTCGGATGATCGGGGCCAATGCAGTTGTGGATCCGGTTAAGCTGACTCCATTGGCAGCTCCGGACCAGCAGGTTGATCTGAATGACATGTTGCCGGATTATGACAAGAAGGCTGTGGGGGCGACCCGGCAGCTCGGGATTGCGTCCAAGCAGCAGAACCTGACGCTGTTGGGTCAGATGCTCGCTGCGAATCCAGTTGCTGCATCGGTGATTGATTGGATGGCGTTTACTCGGATGGTGTTGGAGGCTTATGAGATCCAGAACGTGGATGAGTTGATGCAGACCGATCAGTTTGTGCAGCAGCAGACCTTGCAGGCGCTGACTGGTGGCGGCGGTGGTAGCGAACAAGGTGAACAGGGTGGTCAGACTTCTTCTGGGGGCGAAGCCCCTCAGCCAGACTTGGCTGCTGCGATCGGTGGATTGATTGGGAATCCAGGACTGGGAGGCGAGCAGGTTGCCTGAGGATGAGGGTGTAAGGGAGTTTGATGCGACGGACCCTGATGGCGTGCGTTCACGAGAAGTGGAAGTCGTACGGAGTGGGGTCCTGAGTCCATTTTGGGAATGGCTGCGTATGCGGTTGAGGTCCCAGCTGGAAGTGGATGTTATGACGTTGGCCGATCCACGCACGGCAACTGATGTGAATTTTCTTCGGGGGATGATCAGGGCCCGAAACGAGGTCTTGAGGCTGCCGGAGCAGTTCATTCAGGAGATCGATGCAGAGATAGCTTTGGAGGCCCAGGACAACCCTGAGCCCGATGATGGTGGGATTCCACAGCGCAGAATGTCTGTGGTTTCTAATCGAGAGGTTTGGTAATGGCGAGCGAAAAACAGGACAACCCTGCGGGGGACAACCCTCCGGACCGCTTGTATGCGAACAAGTATCGCGATGCGAATGCACTGGAACAGGGCTACATGAATTTGGTTGGTGAAGGTCGACGGCACATGGAAGACAAAATTCGGGCGGAGGCAGAGCGTGACACGTTGCGACAGCAGCTGGCGTCACGGCCGCCGGAGCCCGATCCTTACGAGGCCAGACTTCGTGAGGATGGTGGTCTTCCAGTGGATGATTTGAAGCCGTGGATCGCTAGCCAGGTTCAGGATGGTGTGCGTGAGGCTGTGGCGGAAACGTTGGGGCCGATCACGGGTGCTGTCAATGCTCAGACAGAAGTTCAGGCGGCTTACCCGGATTTCGATTTGGGTGAGGTGCAGAAGGCTGTTTCAGTGGATCCGATTGCGGCTGAGGAATATGGGAGTTTGCTGGGAACGAACCCGAAAGCTGCGTATGTGATGGGGTATCAGATGCTGAAGGCACAGCAACGGGCAGCCGATGCACCGCCTGCGGTGGATGAAACCAAGCGTGAACAAGCGGGGCAAGTTCGGAGTACTGGATCGAGTGCGGGTTCTGGGGACAAAGATGAACCGGACCTGACGCGAGATCAGTATGATGAGTTGCTTGCGCATGGACATCAAGGGAACTGGGAACCGTTTTTGCGGGCCAGACTCGGTGATGTTATCGCGGAGCATCCGGGGTTTAAGGACGATTCCAGCGGTTAGTGCGGTGAGGTGAGAGCTAGTGGCTACATCGGCCGATACTTATACTATCGGTTTTACGGCGGGGAGTGGCAATAAGGAAGACGTGCTCGACATGGTGATCAACATTGATCCCTTCGACACGCCTTTTACTACGACTGCGCCAAAGACGACAGCGAGTCTGACGACCCACGAGTGGTTGCAGGACACGTTGCCGACGACAAGTACGGCGGGAGCTGCGGAAGGGGCTGACTTCGGAACGCCTGACATGAGCGGGCGTAGCCGAATCACGAACATTACGCAGATTTTCCGTCAGGATATCCAAGTGACGAACACCCAGCGGGCGGTTCGGCCATTTGGTATCAAGGACGAGTACGCGTACCAGATCATGAAGGCAACGCGGGCGATCGCGAGAAACATCGAAAACACGGTGTTCTCGACGGCCGCGAGTGCTGCAGTGACTGGTTCGGCTGGTTCGGCTCGAACGCTCGTTGGACTGGAGGGGTTCTATACCACGAATGCGCCTTGGGCACGTGGTACGGCCCTCGGGAACAGTGCGACGGATTCGACGGCAACGAGTTACCCGGTTCTTGAGGGTGACTTCAACGCGATGTTGGAGCTGATTTACACTCAGGGTGGAAATCCTGATGCAGTGTATGTCAGTCCGGCTGTCAAGCGTATTGTTTCCAAGTATGGTGGGGCTCGTACTGAGACTGGTGCTGAAGCCAGTACTGGATTCTTGGCCCTGCGTCGTGACATCAGTGCGGCTGAGCGCCGGTTGGTCCGTGCGATCAATGTCTACGGAAGCGATTTCGGCGACATCCAGATCGTGTTGGACCGCTGGGTTCCACAAAGTCCGCAGACAGCAGCAACGGCGATTGGTGCTGCGAACTTGGTTGGGCGTATGTACTTTGTTGAGCGGGCGAGAAACCGCTTGGCGTTCTTGCGTCCAGTCAAGCACGTGCCGATTGCCAGTGTTGGGGATGCGACACGTGGTATCGTGCTCGGTGAGCTGACGCTGGAGGTCCTTGCAGAGAAGGGCTCCGGAATGATCAAAGCGGTCAGTCCGCGTGACGATCTCTGAGTTGGGTGGGGGGAGGCGCGGGCTTCCCCCCAACTTCGGAGGATTCCAGTGAGTTTGCACTTGATGAAGATTCAGGAGTTGTTTGTCAAGGACAACGAGGCCCTCAACATTACGGTGCTGAATGGTCAGACATTTTATGTGAAGCCCGACGGTGATGCTGAGATTCACTTGTCGGCGTCTGTTCTTGCTGATGCATGGCACACGATTGAAATTGGGTACCAGACCGATTACTTGGCGTTGGTGTGGTCGGCAACAATCGATTCGTTGAGCGTGAGTCCGGGGGCCGTTACAACTTCGAGGATTGGGGTGCATGCTCAAGGCGTTATGGGTAGCACAACTACGGTGCCCGGAAGCGATGCACTTGAAGATTTTGATTCGTTTGTTCGGCGTGGAACTGCGCTCAGTGTGTTCACCCCAGATTGGGGCGTAGCCGGGTTGAGTAAAGAACCGAGTGCACGTAGCTCAACTGGTGGCGAAGTAATCAGTCCAGGCTTTTATGGGGCTAGAACCCCCGCTGCTGCGGACACAAATTATCAGCAGGTGTGGGTTGGGAAACATCAGTCTGTAAATGATGAAGCAGTGGCGATCAGGGTGATTGAAGCGACCGTGCCGAATGTGAGTGGGCTTAGCAAAGTCGCGGTGGCAGTTTCGTTCCTGGAAATTTTCACGACGAGCCACATTCCGACGATCACAGGCGGGCTATACGCGCTCCATTATCAGGATGTGAGGACGCTCGATCCGGTGCAGCATTACTTGCCGGGTTGGAAGCAACATTTGGAGGTGACGTAATGCGGTTGCATTTGTATGAGCGTCAAGATGGTGATCCTAAGAGCCTCATTGTTTCGGTTGTTGCAGCGGACCCGACGGTGGAAGAGCATCATATCTGGTATACGAATGACACCGAAATCAACCTTGTGGATTCCGACACCGATGCTACTGAAATCCCAGTGGATACGGGGGTTAGCCAGGTTTTTGTGAAGGTGCCGTTGGGCGGACGTTGTGATTATCTGGGGATGGAAGTCACGATTACGGTCATTGCAATTGCCAGCAACGAGAACATCGAGATTACAGGGAATGGGTCGTTCATTAAGGGACAGGCTGTCGGGATGTTGGCGACGAACCTCGGCGGGGTTAGCGAACCGCCAGGCTTGCATCTTGGAAACAATGAAGAGCCGTTGTTCAAGGGTGTAGGGTTGTCAGTCGTGACGAGTGATTGGGGCGTACAGGGGATCCACCAAACTCAGAAGATCGGGGGGAGTGGTGGTGCGTTGCCGACCGATGCATGGGCGAGTCCATTTGAGGATGGGCAAGCCTTTACAGTGGCAGCAAGCCCATATAAGAGGGTGATGGATTTCTGGGTTGGGCATCGGATGGTGAACTCGACTGGAGTTACGGGGTCGAGTCTGTTGGGAATTCCGAATGGAATGCCGTCTGTAGCTGGGCTCGACTCGGCTTGGGTTGCGCTCAAGCTGGCTTCAGAACTGTTCGTGGATACACTTGGAAGCCCGCCGCAATCTTGGCCGATTAGTATGCAGGTGAGCTTCTTTAAGTACCGGGACGTGATGACGTTGGATCCGAGACAGCAGTACAGTATTGGGAATCGTGGCGGAGGGCCGAAGGTTACGTAACAACGGGGGTTTATCATGGGTGTAGATCGGAAGCCGGGGTATCCGGAAGTACCGGCGTTGTGGAGTCCGGATGATGAGAGTCCTGGGATCAAGCGTGAGCATGGGTCTGGGGATCGGACGATGGGTGTTGGGTTCGGGCTCGGGCTCGATATGACCGCCGACAAGATCGTGCGTGAGATTGGGGATGGGCAGATCACGGCACCGGATGTCAAGGTGAGTGTGCCGTTCATGAAGCGAGGTTAGTTGTGGGTCGTGAGATTATTATCAAGACTGGGATCGAGGATGGGGGGCGTCCAAAGGGTCCAGTGATGGACTGGCGTCAGCTGGCTGATCTGCATTTGCAATTGGATCGGACTGGGTTGGCACCTGAAGCTGAGGCTCATCTGAATCTGATGGCCTGGTGGAACAAGTTGAATGACGATGATTCAGACAAGTTCAAAGAAGAAGCCAGTTGGATGCAGGAGGGTGGTGAGGGGAACTGGCGTTGGCTTGCGAGCATCCCACACAATGTTGCGGCAGCGTTGCTGCAGTTGAACCCGAATATCTTTTCGGAGAAGGAGGAATTTAGAGCGTGGCTGAGAACGGAAGGCAAGCAGTACCTAATTCCGGGGGCGAAACTGTAGATCGATTTGGCGGGGTCGGTTGGGCTCAAGCGCAGGGTGTTGGGCTTCCAACGATCTATTCGACGCTGTCGAGTCCGCAGTGTGCGAACTTGTATTATCGAGTTGCGGTTCCGCATGCTGTGTGGGGTGCGCAAGCTTCAGCATATACGATTATGGAAGATCATCGACATGGGATTACTGGTGCTGAGATGCAGCAAGAATGGTTGCCGAAGATGTGCTATAGCGATGTGGTGGTGATGGCTGGGAAGCCGAATGAAGGTGCGAAGGATCGGTTAGATATTCTGCTGAATTTGCGGCCAGCTCCGAGCGGTTTCCTGAATCGAATGCGACAGCCACCGACAGTGATCTGGTCATTGGACGACAACTTCCATTACCTGAATCCGATCAATGAGATTTTCCTGTATCATGGGACGCGGTTGCCGGATGGAACGTTGCTTGAAGATGGTGACAAAGTCTGCATACAGGATGGGACTGGGAAAGAGCAGGTGCTTTGGCGCGATGGTGGGCAATACGGCGGGAAGCTATTTAGCGTCGCGATGAACAAGGCCAGGCTGGCGGACATGGATATGGTTTTGCAGTCGGTACATGGGGTGCATTTTACAACGGAGCGGCTGCGGAAGTTTTATGTGGATGAGGTTGGGTTGAAGAATACGTATGTGTATCCGAACTCGATTTTGTTCAACGATTACATGGCGTTTAAAGGCCATCGGATCGTTCGGAAGGATCCGAAGCAGGTTCGGGTGTTGTGGCAGGGTGGTGAGGGGCATTATCCGGATTGGATGGAGATTCAGCCCAGGCTGGCGAAGGTTATGCAGAATCATCCGGAAGTTATGTGGCAATGGTGGGGTGCCCAGTATCCGAGTGTTGTGAAAGAGATTCCGGATGAGCGCGTTGAGTATATTCCGTGGTGTGTGTACGACGCGTATAAACTCATGTTGTCGATGTTGGATTTCGATTTCGTGGTGGCTCCTCTGGCTGCGAACAAGTTCAATGAGGGTAAGTCGAGTATCAAGATGTATGAAGCTGCTGCGTTGCCGGAACCGAAACCTTGTCTGGCGAGCAATGTGCCACCGTTCAGTGACGACATTATTGATGGTGAGACTGGATTCTTGTTCTCAAACCACGATGAGTTTGAGGAGAAGTTTGGGATTCTGGTTCAGAATCCGCAGCTGCGACGTGAGATGGGTCAGAATGCGCAGCAGTGGTTGAAAGAAAATCGAGATGCTGAACTGACTTCACCACCGTTGTTGGAGTGGATTTTAGAAACACGGGAATCAACAACACCTGAACAGACTGGTGCGTTGGCGGAGTTGGCGAAGGAGTTGGCGGTGGATTCTCGGTGGAAGAAGGTCGAGACAAGTGAAGGAGGCTGACGATGGCGGTGTTCAGCTTCACTGCTGCGGGCTCACTCGGGATGAGCACCACGTCGTATGGGGCGATGCAGACGAAGGTTGCCCGTATTGTCGGTGCTCAGGACAATCCGAGCAAGGTCGGAGCAGGGGATGCGATCAGGGATGCGTTGACTCGGATGAACGAGTACACGTGGGAATATCTGAATGTGTCGGGCGATGACATTACGGTGGTGGCGGGGACCAGCCGCTATGATCTTCCGGTTCCGTTTAAGAAGCCCGTGAGTTTGCGGTTCACGACGAACGAGCGTGAGCTGAAGTATGTTCGGCGAGCTGATTACAATTCGACATATCGGAACCAGAGTGGGCTTCCAGCGCACTACTACACGTTGTTCAATCATCGGCAGACTGCTGAAGTTGAGCTGCTTGGGCCGCCGCAGTCGGCCGACACGATGGAAATCCGTTACACACGCCCGGTGCTGTTGCCGAATGCGAATAGCGAGTTGCTCGATATGCTGGAGTGGCATGGGCGGTTCGTGAAGTTGGATGCACAGGTGCAGGTTGCGATGGAGCGTGGGCTTGATCTCGGGTTGATCGATCGGTTGAAGGTCGATCGTGAAGATGCGCTGCGGGGAATCATTGCTGATGATCGGGATCCAGGAGTTGCAGCGGACGAGGGCTTGAAGCCTTTTGCGGTACATGGGGATCGGGGATTCCCGGAAGATCATCCGTATCACGCGATTATGGATGGGGAGTAGAGGATGGGATTCACGAGGTTGTATCGGTACGACATTTCGGCGTTGCGGGGCAACACGGCCAGTTCTGCACTGTTGGTCCCAGCGACGGGGGCCACGCTCACTTGTCACATGGTCGGGGCCAGTGCTGCTGAGGTCAAGGATGTGCAGGCGGGCGGTGGTGGCACGACGTTGTTGGTTTATGACACTGGGAATTTGAAGGCTAACGACACGGTGCAGTTGGGGACCGATAGTGCGCAGCTGGCCACGATCGACAGTGTTCAGGATGGGCAGCTGACCATGACTGCGACGAGCGCTAACTTCGATGTTACGGCGTTGGGTCAGCGGATCGTGCAGATCGGCCCATCGACTGAGATCCCTCGGATTTACACCGAGGTCAATGGGACGACTGAGGTTGCGGGTGGGCCTGGGGTTGCACCTGTGATCGCGGCGGGGACCGGAGCCAGCAGCTTTTGGGCTGCGCAACCCCTTCTCGATATTATCTTGAGTGGTGGTGGACTGCTTCAGACTGAACTTTTGATTGATCAGCATGGGTCCATGCCGGTGAACGAGTTGAATTTGCCGGGGTTTGGCGGTCGTGAAGCTGCGGTGGTGCCGACGAGTCGCAATAATGATTTGGCGTTGAAGGGAGCGGTTCAGAAGGCGAAGGTTAGCGGCAACCGAGTTATTGAAATTGATGCTGGAATCTGGCAGCTCACGGATGTTGTTCCGATTGATGATGTGCCGGGGTTGACGATCCGTGGCAAGGGCAGCCATGCGACTGAGTTGCGTATGACGAACAGCACGACTGCTCCGGTGTTTGAAGTGACGGGGACTACAACGGACTTCCGGTTGGAGGGTGTCGCACTGAAGCGGACGGCTGGGACTGCTCATGTGTTGGATATCCAGAGTACGGCATCGCGGACGACATTGAAGGATGTGCTGCTGGATCAGGCTGGGTCTGGAATCACTGATGCTGGCATCGACACGCTGCTTGATGATGTTCGGGTGACGGGGACCACGACGAAGTGTTTGGTGTGTACGGGGACTGGGGGTCGGTACGCGAATCTCAGACTCAAGCCGACAAGCAGCCCAAGTGTCCAGATCGAGATTGGGGATACTGCAGAAGATCTTGAGTTCCACAATGTGAATGCGAGTTTGTCGAACAGCGCGCTTGGTGGCGTTGCGGTGAGTGTGTTGAACACTACGACGGATCCCCAGAACATTAAGTTTTTTGGTGGGACGTTGAGTGGTGGGGATGATCCTGGAACGACACAAGATGCTGTAACTATCGCGGGTGGAACTGGAATCAAGTTTGTTGGGACGCAAATTCAGGATTCAAATACTGGATTCAACGTCAGTGGTGGGTCGGATGTACGGCTAAGTAGCTGTACGGTGGTTGGGGTGAGGCAACATGGAGCTTTGATCAGTGCTGCAACTGGGCCGGTCCGGATCAGTGATTGGATCAGTAGCAATGTAAGTGAGCAGACTGCCGATACTTATGATCATATCCAGATTGCTGGTACTGTCGATAATGTTGCAGTGAATGGTATTACGGTCGGTAACGGAATTCGTGGGACCGGAACCAACGCACGGTACGGTGTTTGGGTTGAAGCTGGCGCTGGTAAGAATGTATCGGTTATTGATGTCAATGGTGACGCGGATGAGATGAATCAAGTTGTGCTCAACCAGAAAACTGCGGTGGATTCTGGTAGTGCGCGGGTAAGCCACGTTCCGGATCTGACTGGGACGAAGTCTGGAGATCACGAGGGGTTTGCAGGTCAGTTGCGGTTGATCACGACGAACGTGACAACGATCAATGTGCAGAATATCTGGGCGTTGAATATCGCTAATACTACTGGTGGAATCCTTGTCGATACGTTGGAGGGTGGGGAACGTGGGCAGCTGTTACACATTACCAACACGCATGGTTCGAACTCAGTAACCATTGTGGACAGTGCTTCGATCGTGTTGATTGCCAGTGCTAATACAGCGTTGGCTGCGGGTGAATCCATGTTGTTGATGATGGATGGTGGCGGAACGATTTGGCGTGAGATCACGATCGAGAGGGCCTGATGGCTGAGCTTCTTGAGGTTTTGCAGCAGGGGCTGATGAACGCACGGGATCCGGTGCTGATGCCGGAAGGTGCGTTGCAGAAGGCTGTGAACGCGAAGTATCGGACTGCGGATCCGGCACTGTGGCAGGCTGAGGGTCGAGCCTTGATGGGTTCTGGAGATCAGGGGTCTGGTGAGGCGATCCAAGGGATGGTCGGGATCCGGTGGGAGTCGTTCAGTGGGGCCGCGACGGGTGAAGTTGGGACTGAGTTGTTTCAGTTGATTTTTATCCCGAGGCCATTGGTTTTCGTTGAGAGTTTGGTTCCGAAGGCTTCGCCAGAAGATGTCAGTCATGATGACGTACGTCAGTACAACTTTCCGGGGCTGGGCAAGTTGTGGACTCCGGGAACTGAACCGCTTGAGCTGATCGTGATGACGAACAACGATGCAGCGCCCGTTGAACAAAATGCAATTGTGCTGACGGGTGGTCAGAGTTTCGCGATGCGACGGACACCGCAGCAGATCGTGGCGCACGGTACTGTCGGTACTCCGGTGATTACGAGTGGGCTGGCGCTGAATGGTGGGTTGGCTCCATTTGCATGCCATGACGAAATGGATCCGCAGTTCGTTGGGACGTTGGGCGATGATGTTGAAGATGGGTTGGTGTACACGCACTGGGTTGTGTGGCGTAGCGCCGCCGATACGCAGGCTGAGGGGTCGAATCCTGGTGGGGAAATCACAAGTAGTAGTTGGTACAGCAAGCCGACGCACATTCTTCAGTCGGATTATGATCCGGGGGATCGACGCAGCATCATTCTTGAGATCGATCTTGGGCCTGCGGATGATCGCCCGTCGCAGATGAATCAGATTCGGGTTTATCGGTGCAAGGAACCAGCGAGTCCGATCAAGATCGGTGATGACGACGTGCTGCCGAACCAGTGGCCGAATGGAATCACCCTCGACACGATCACGATCGCCGACATTCCCGATGCTTGTACGGTAGGGACGAACTGGTATTGGAAAGATTCGGATCAAGAGATTCTGTATTACAAGGATCAGGGGAGTCTGTACAGCGACAAGGGAGATCCGTTTCCGACGACTAGTGTTGTGTTGGCAGGATTGCAGATTCAGGCCAGTGCGAACGGGCCGCCACCGAATAGTTCGACTGGAGATGTTTTTCAAGGCAGTTTGGTTGTGGACGACAAGGATGTGCCAAGGCGAATTCGGTGGAGTATGCCGGGGAGCCCGCATGCGTTTCCGTTTATCTTCTTTCTTGATGTCGAGACCGGCAATGGGGATGAGATCCGCAGCTTGAAGGCTATTGGGAATGTTCTACTGGCGATCTTCGAGAATGAAGTTCGGCGGATCAATTGGTTGCCGACGCAGACCGATCCGGATTTTCGTCAGGGGGATGTGGTCAGTGAGGTTGGGACTGGATTCGGGGCGTTGAGTAAGACTGCGGTTACGAAGTTCCGGATGCCTGGGCAAGGACCGATGGTTGCAATGGCGCATCCGAGCGGGTTGTGGGCAACGAATGGTTGGGATCGGATTGAGTTGAGTCGGAACATCGCTTGGGAAGACATGACGAGTGAGTTGCAGGGGGCCAGTCTGATCGACAACTATGATGCACAGCGGTTGGAGTTGTATTACCAAGCTCCGAACGAGACCGATGTCAATTATGCGTTGTACTTTCAGTATGACATTGCGCATCTGGATCGGAATGGTACTCCGACGGTCACGGGACCGATTGAACGTCCTGGGGGCGTGAAGGCAGCGGCAGTGATCTCGATTGCGGGCGGAGCGACCCGTGTCGTGACCGCTGACCGTGCGGGAAACCTGTTGTACGAGGGGTTTGGTTTCCAAGACGCATCATTGGGGGTCTTCACGCCTCTTGACGCCATGACTCGCGAGATTTATCCGATGGGGATGGGCAAAGAGGTCATCATGGAAAAGGCTCGGGCGCACTTGAAGGCCAGCCAGTTTGGTGGTGGCGTGTTTCTGGTGGACTGGGAGTTGGGGCCGGATGTTGCGCAGGAAAGTCAGGTAGTGACGGAGGGGGCGCGGCAGCTGATCCTACCGCAGATTGCGAAGCGGGCTGAGTATCTGACGATGCGGATCCGGGGTCAGGCACTTGAGGAAGCGGGGATCAGTGTTTCGGTGAATGCGGTTGGGGCCAGCTATCGTAGGCTCCGAGAGGCGGATCGTGCCTAGTTACAAGCGCGGCAATATCCCAGTTACGATGGATCTGCAGACGCGTGAGCTGATGTTGAGCAGGGAGAAGTTCCTGCAGAACATCAGTCCACGGCGTCAGCTGACATCGCCAGAGAATTCGCAGGGCAGTGGGGTTGGGAAACCTTTGCCTACGAAGGGGATGCCGCCGAGTGATTCGGTGCAGCTGACGTTGGCGGACAAGCTTGTTGATGATCTGGTGATCGGACCTGCTGGGACTCGCTTGAACTTGCGGTTCACGGGCTCTCCGGTGGTGCAGAGCGGGGCTCGGCTCCAGATCAATGGGACATTCACGCCGACGGATCAGAATGATGTGCTGAGTTTGTTGAGCGATGGGGAACAGTGGTGGGAGGTTGGGCGCAGTCAGCATGCGATCAACGAGATCCTGAGTGATTTGGCTCTGACGGGTGACCTGACGATCACAGGCGGGTTGACGGTCAGCGGTGCTATCTCGCTTGGATGTCCGGTCGTTATCAACGAGGTTGGGAGTGCGCTTTGCGATCCGTTGTTGCGGATTGAACGGGGCAGCGATGAGAACTTCGTGTATGTCGGGCAGACTCCATTTATTGGGTTTGGGTTTCAAGCTGGAGCTACCCCAGCAGGGTTTCAGATTGGGACGGCTGTTGCGGGGACGCCGACTGAGTTGCGGGTACCGGACAACACATCGCTGGCGTTTCTGCTGACTATGGGTGCTTCAGGTGTGCGGGCGTTGTCCTGGGACACGTCGCTTGCGCGGCTGATCGTTGGAGCAACGAGCGGCACTCCATTGAAGTTGTCGTTGGATGCGGGTACAGGGTCGGCGACATCGCGGATCGAAGGACATCTGGAACCACACTCTAATAACACGTACGACGTGGGGTCGATTGGCCAGTTGTGGCGTGATGGGAACTTCGCTGGAACGGTGACGCAGGAGATCGCGAAGGTCCAGAGTGATGGAACTGGGATCGTTGATGTCAAGAATGCAGCAGGAGACGACAGGTTCACAGTTGATTCGACGAATGGGGTCGTGGCAATCAACCGGACGTTGGTGGCGGCTGACGGGACGCTGCAGGTCGAGGGCAATATCAATGCGCGACCGACTGGGTTTCTCAAGCGGGATGTGAGCGCGAGTGGCTTGTTCACGGGTGAAACCCACACCTTGCTCGATCTGGATCTCGACTACGACTACGATGGGGTCGTGACGAACGACAAGCCGATCTTGCTGAATGGGCGCTGCGACGTAACGAACACCGCAGGTACGAGTTTACTGACGCCCCAGCTGTGCAACCTGATTCTGACGGGGGATGCGGGAAGCGCGATTGGGTCTGGAGCGACGGGGGCTTGGTACGCGGAAATCACGACTGCGCGAGCGCTCAATGGGCCGTCAGATGGGTATTTCTACTTCATCGCGAATAACACAGGGTCTCCAGCTGGGACGCAGCGGGCGTTGCGCAGCAAGATGGTCATGAATGGATCGGGTCAGGGGATTGGGTATCAGGGGCTGGCATCTTCGAGTGCTGGGCACACGGGCAGCCTCATTGGGGTCGAGGGGCTTGTTACGGATGTTTCGGGGATCGACTATGTGGTTGGGCTTCAGGGCAACTGTGTGCTTGCGAGCAACGTTGTGGCGGACAAGCGGGTTTCACTGCGTGGGAACGTAGGGCATGGGGTGATTTCGCAGGGCAGCATGTGGGTGGCTTCAACTTCGAGGTTGTATCCGAATGCGATTACGCCAACGCACTTGGCCACGACCGATGATGGGCAGCTGTGGTGTGAGGATGCGGCTGAAGTTGAGGGGCATTTCTACGCGGATGGCGGTCAGACGGTTGCGCGGGCGGCCAAGACTGCGGGATATACAGCAACGACAGCAGATCACATTATCGGGTGCGATTCGAGTGGTGGCGCCTTCACGATCACGTTGATGGCTGCTGCGACGGCAGGGGCTGGATTTTTGCTTGAGATCGCGGATGAAACGATGAGTGCGGGGACCAATGCCGTGACGATCGACGGTGATGGGACCGAAACTATTGATGGGAATCTGACGGTGACGATTTCGGGGGCTGGGGACTGTCTTTCGTTGTACTGTACTGGGACTGGTTGGAAAATTTACTGAGGGTTGGCAATGACGTATATTGGGCCACGTGACTTCTATCTTGAGATCCAGAGAGGTAATGTCCCTGGGTTGTCGCTTGTACACAAGTTCGGGTACAACGGATCGATCGGCAGTGGGGCGTCAGCGGATATCATTGAGCAGACTGGGACATATGTGTGGCCGTCGGGGGCCGAGAGCCTTGAGGTGCTGTCGAGCCTGAGTGGGGATGATGGGAGTCCGGCGGGGATCGGGGGCCACACAGTTGAGTTGGAAGGGCTCGACGCCAATTGGGATCTGCAGACCGATACGAAGACGCTGGATGGGACGACCCCGGTAGCATTTTCGGGGACGTGGCGGCGGACCAATCGGTTGAAGGTCACGGCGGCTGGGTCGAGCTTGACGAATGTTGGTGTGATTACGTGTCGGGTGGCTAGTGCCGGAGCGACTCGGATCATCATTGGGATTGGGAATGGGCAGTCGCTGTTTGGGATGTACACCGTGCCGAATGCGAAGACGGCGTATGTTCAGCCGATCTATGGGAGCCTAACTCGGGGGAGTCCAGCTGGATCACAGATCGATTGGCAGATGTTCGTGAGGAACGCAGCAGCAACCAATCCAGCATGGCAACTGAAGCAACAGCGGGGCTTCATTTCGGATGGTACAACCGCACTGGAGCGGACGTTCATGGGCGGCCTCATCGTTGGGGAGAAGCATGACATTCGGCTGGTGGGGCACAACGCAAGTGCGGCTGGCGTGGCGATCGATGGTGGCTTTGATTTGGTCTTGGAAGACGATTAGGAGAAGATGATGCAGGTGACAATTAAAGTTCCAGATGCGTGGGTTGAGACGCTGACCACGGCAAAACTACCAGCAGTCGATGGAGAACTTGGAGGCTACTTGTTGGGGCTGCTGCGGTCGGCATGTTTGCAGACGTTGTTGCATCAGCGTAAGGAAGTCTTGACCGAGAAGCACAAGGTTGACTTGGAGAACGAGTTGGAAAGTGTTGTTGCAGATCTGCAGCTTCTGCTTCCGTTTCCAGAGGAGTAGGTTATGGCTGGACCACGCGTTGGCGGGAATGCACAGGGTGGCCCTGCTGGTGGGGGCGGGATTGAGTTTGGTGAGCTGTTCTTGAATGCCCTTGGGTTGTTGTTTGCGGGGCAGGGGAGCAGTGACAGGCGTGAGGATCCGATCAAGATCTTGCGTGAGCTACGTGATTTCTTTGCGTCGGACGTGGAACCTAGCCGTCGACAGGCAGCGCAAGATGCGTTGGGTGCGGGAAGTCGGGTTGGTCAGGATCTGGCAGCCAAGTTCAATCGTGGTGGTGGGGGTGGAACTGCGGGTGCAGCGGCGGCTCGCAGTGCTGGTGAAGCTACGGGGGTGTCGGCGGCACTCAGAAGTGAGGCCCACTTCAAGCAGATGATTGCGCAGTTGACGTCGCAGGCATTCAGTGGGATGCCAGCGAGTCGGTTTCAGCAACCTGCGGGTGGGTTGGAGAATTTCAGGTCCAATGCTGCACAGTTTCTGCAGGGCCCGTTTGCTGGGCGACTGGTCCGACAGATTCCGGGGTTTGAGAAGGAAGTTCCGGGATTGAGGGGGTAAGGCTGATGGCTGGTGAGCGAAAAGCTGGAGTCGGCCCGCGTGAGCGAGGTCAGACTCAGGGTGCGACGCCTCAGCAAACGCAGAGCAGTTTGGATTTCTTGTCGCGTGTGTTCGCACGGACATCAGCTGATCCGCAGGTGCTGGCGTCGATCAATAAGCAAATTGATCAGCGGAACCAGGCTGTTGAGGCGGCACGTCGAGCCGACATCGATGCTTCTGAACGTGAGCGCATGTTGTTGGGGGCTGAAGCCCGACAACGCAACTTCGAACGGCAACAGTCAGCAGATGCAGCAGCAGCAGCTGCCGCTGAAGGGCGTCGGGGTCGTGCTGCTACTCGTGAGAACCTCGCGTTGCAGGGAAATATCCAACGGAGGGGGCTTGAGCACGAGCGCACCTTGAAGCGGGATGAACCGACACCAGGTGAATCATCGCTGGCAGATCTTCGAGGTGCACAAGTTGGTGAATCAGGGGCTCGTAAAGGTGCGCTTGAGCAGGACACTGGGCAGAAGGGTGAGCTGTTTGTTCTGGAGTTTGAGAAACAAGTACTTCAAAACGAGGTGCTGTCAGCACAGCTTGAACAAAGTCAGATCGAACGGAAGCTGCTTGAAGAAACGGATGATTTGAAGATTGCGCAGATGGGTGAGCAATTGGCTCAGTCACGGCTCTTGACTAATTCCAAAGAATTTGAACTCAAATTCATGATTGAGCATGGGTTCAAGGTTCCGGTTGGGCCCGAGAAGCAGCGTGGTGGGGATGGGCGTCTGGGTGCGCTGGGGCTGACCCGTGAGGAGATCCGCCGACGGGCCGATGAACTGGTGCCAGATCCTGGGAAGGGATTGAGTGCTGATCAAGCGCTGAAGCAGGTCGACAACATCGATCGATTGCGTGTGTTGCAGCAGGAACCAGCAATGACACCGACTGAACGAATGAATCTGATGAACAGGTTCATGTCCCAGACAGCTGCGGTGGATCGGCGTTTGGTACCGCAGTTCATGCTTGACACGATGGTGACGGTGTCACCGGAAGAAAACAAGGAAGTGTTCGAGCGTCAGTTGGACTCGGCGGCGCTGTTGGCTGGGTTGTGGAACAGCATCGGGGAACAGGTTGCTGGTCTGGGGAAGATCAGTCCGGAAGAATCACGGCTGTTCTTTGAAACTGCAGATCGGATGCTCGATGACGATGACTTGGAATTGTTGATGAGCGATATGTTCGTTGAGTTGGAGGACCTGCTCATCCGCGTTGGGATCTACTCGAACGATGATCTGGGGCGGAACAAAGCCGCATTCCATGTGCTGGAAGAGATGGACTGGGTTATTACCGACACTCCGTTTACGGCGGCGCAGGAAGCCTTCAACGATGCGACGAGTATTGCTAAAGAAGATTTGGCTGAGCAGCACTTGGGGCGGGATAGATAATGCCAACGAAAGCAGAGCGTAGGGCGCAGATGCGTCAGCGGTTGTTTGATCGTCGGCGTGATCGTGCCGCCGCAACGGCGGTGGTGGACGAGCCCGATTCGGTATTTGCACCACCGGAGTTGGTTGCTGAACCGCAATCTGCGGTGTCTGAATCGACTGGTGGGGTCAACGAGCCGTTGCGCACACCGAATGTGATGAAGGCCGAGGCCGTCATCCCAGACCAGTTCAACGTGCGGATTCCTGGGGATCCAGTTGGTGAGAGCCCCGCCGAGAAGGAACAAGCGCGGCGCAAGGCTAAGTTGTTGGAGAAAAGCAAGCCGACGAAGCTGCAAGAGCAGTTGATGTTGTCACAGCGGAACGCCGGAAGCATGTTCTTGAAGATGATGGTTGCGTACAACCAGTGGAAACCGCTGCTGGATGTAGCGAAGGCTACGCCCGAGGGGATCCGGACGTTCAAACGAGCGAACAAGGAACTGCTTGGAACCTGGTTGTTGCCGTCACTGACACGGGCATGGGCTGGTCCAGCGCAGAGGTTCGAGACGTTCGGTAGTGAGCGCCGTAAGGAATTGGGAATCGCGGATGATTTCCCGATGCCGAGAGCGATGTGGTTGCGGACGAAGGCTGCGTGGGATGGACGTCTGAAGGTTGATGATCGAACGTATACTAACATGCTGTTCGGTGTTGGTGAGATGCAGCATATGGATTCGTTGAAGATTGGTGGAAAATTCCAGCCGAATATGACTGATGGGAAGCTTCGGGACTTCGCGCAGATTTATCCGTATGCAGGGATCCTGGCTTGGCCGCTGGCTTGGGCCCAGCGGGCCAATGAGGCCAAGGCGATTAGGGAGAACAGACATTATCCGGGGTTTGATCCCAGGATCTCGGTTGGAAACCTCATCGATGAGGGCTTCAACGTACTGAGTGATCCGACGACTCCCTTGATCATTATGCCACCAAGCTGGCTTGCTTCAGTTGCACGGCTTGGGCCGACGGCTTTGAGACCCCTGCTGCGTAGTCAGTGGGGTGTCCAGTTGGGACGTCCGGTGAAGGGGCTGGGTAAGAATCTGCGGGGGCTTGGTGGGGATCTGTTTGGTGAGGCGCTGGATCCGATCAACGCGTTTGGTGAGAACAGCCTCGTCTCGAAGTTGATTCTGCAGACAGCAGGTGCGCTGGAGCGAGCCACACATCGCCATGTGGGTCTGATGGACGCGTGGTTGAAGGGTAATACACGTCTGCTAACGACTACGCAGCAGGTCATGCGCCGGTTCCGGACGGGTGGGTTCAAGACTATTGATGAGTTGGGGCAGCAGGGTGGAACCCTAACTCCTTTTGGATCAACGTCTTCCCAAGTTCTGGATGCTGTGAGGGTGCAGGGCGGACCACGGTATGCAGCGAGGGTCAACAAAGCTACCTTT
>Ga0255048_10001018_pt1 | contig 20483 bp, 15 predicted proteins | sample JV7_2_2_MG_FD_183619 | JGI IMG/M metagenome (GOLD analysis project Ga0255048, IMG submission 183619) | Seawater microbial communities from Jervis Inlet, British Columbia, Canada - JV7_2_2 | ecosystem: Environmental > Aquatic > Marine > Inlet | place: Canada: British Columbia | collected 2016-10-06
CGCGATGCTCACGGCGAGAGCAACAAGGAGAATCCCAGCCAGAATGTAGGGGTGGTACAACGTTCCCTGACCCGAGGTCCATGGACCCCGTTCGATTCCGCCGACCGGGCGCACGAGAACCTGTCCGAGGGCGAGAACGCTTTGAAGCGAGGCAGTTGCGAGGAGCGGAGCCGCCACGAACGTTCGGAATTCTGCCCGATTGAATTGGACGACAACAGCCACCACGGCAATGGACCCTGCTGCCCTCGCGATGAGCGTCAGGCCAAGAACACTGGGATTGACCACGTACGCAATTGCCATGGCGACGAAAGTGACGGTCGTGGCAACGACTCCCCACGATGGCTTGCGGCTGGTCCATGCCCGCCAAACCATAGGTGCAGCGAGTACGACGAATCCGATCCACAGCAGATCGAGTGGGATCAGGAGTAGAGCCCAACGGCGATAAGGATCGAGTACCTCTGGTTGCACATCCGCGAGCAAGAGAGCGTGCTCGAGCGGGATTGCGAAGATCATGACAGCAAGAATTGCCCGGCGAGCAGTCTTCATGAAGGAGAGAGTCGATGCGCTCACTTTGTTGCTATCGACGTGAGCGGCGAGCGCATGAGGCATGCTTCAGGTTGCGGCATCAGATCGCAGCGACCAGGTCCTCGATCTGTTGTGGGAAGCCAGATGCGAGAGCCTGTTTGATGGCTGGGAAGAACATGGCAGACAGCATGCCCTTCGTTCTGAACGTGATCGCCACCGTCACCAAACTTCCCGAATTCGTCCCTTGGATCTTCGCCACAACGTCCCCAGCAATTTCGGAATTGTCCATCGTGAGTTCGAATCGTTCCGGTGCTTGATAGGACGTTGTCTCTGCAGTCCCGTGATACGCCTTCCCGCCGAGATCGGCTACCCATCTGAAGGCCGAGAGTGTGCCATCAGCTACATACTCAGGGTCGGATACAGATGACACGGGCCCAATTCCCGCCCATGTGTCTGGTTGCTGTAGTGCTGCCCATGCGTCGTCGACGGAAGCGGTCGTGGCAACGGTGTGCGTGAATGTGGCAGCCGGCATGGGTGGACTCTACCGTTCCAGTGCGGCCGAGAGGAGCTCCATTGCCTCGTCCAGCTCTTTCGGGTCGGGGCTACGATCTGCCCCGGCGAAGTCGAGATCGTGGACAGAGTTGACCTGGGTGACATGGATGTGCACGTGTGCCACTTCGAGTCCAGCGATCATCAGGCCGACCTTCGCCGGTTGGTACACGGTCTCAATCGCTCTGCCGATGCGCCGGGCTACGGATGTGAGGTGGCCGAGCGTGGCGTCGTCAAGGTCGAGCCAATGGTCGATTTCGGCACGAGGTACTACCAATGTGTGACCGGGGGAGAGGGGTTCAATCGTGAGGAAGGCGACACACAGCTCGTCCTCGTGAACGAACCGACCCGGGATCTCGCGATTGATGATCTTCGTGAACAGTGTGGCCATACGTGTTTGCGCCTAGTTTCTAATCGGAGCACACGGTAGCCTGTTGCCCATGGGGCGGCGATTCCTTAGATCAGTTCTCATCTCGGACATCCTGGCATTCGGGATATCCATGTTCTTTGCGTCGACCGTTGTCTACGGGACTGCAGAGTTCTGGTCGGTTCCTCTCGAAGGTGGCGCCTCGATTTGGCCGATGATCGTCATGCTTGTCACAGGCGCAGCGATCGGGCTTGGGATTTCCGCGGCATCGTGGCGAGCGACTGCACCTCGACCGATGTACAGCAGGGCAGTTGGCTTCGTGACCTTCTCAGTGGTGTTTACCACCGTCGGATTGGTGCTGACGAGGGCGTATTTCTCCAGGCCGTTCCTTCTCACCTTTGGCGCAGCTTGGCTCGGCTTGACTCTCGTACACCGGTCGATCCGCAGACAGCGCCCGTGGCAGGAGCTCTTGACCGTTGTCACGGCCGAGAAGGTGCTCGTTGAGGATCTCCATGACGTCCCACACGCGACCGTGGTAGCGGTGCTCGATCCTCGTGAAGAATCTCCCGGTGCACCGGTCGAAGCGAGCGTGACGCTCGCGGTTGACCTGCGGGCCGTGCTTTCTGAGTCGATGGCGCAGTTTGTTTCCTCTGCCTCGATGTCAGGGACACGGATCAGAACGTTCGCCGATGTGTACGAGGAGCACACCGGACGTCTCCCGATGATCCACCTCGCTGAAGGTTGGGAGCTGTCCGAACCGGTGAGGCGCGCCTCGTACGCGCCCGTGAAACGGGTCCTCGACGTCATCCTTGTCGGTGTGACGATTATCGCCTGGCTACCCCTAGCTCTGTTGGTTGCGGTCGTCGTCCGGATGGACTCAGAGGGTCCCATCTTGTATCGCCAGGAGCGGGTTGGCCGTGATGGCAGACTGTTCACGCTGACGAAGTTTCGAACTATGGTCGACGGCGCGGAAGCGGAAGGTCCACAGTTCACGGCACACGATGATCCCCGCATCACGCGAACGGGACGTTTCCTGCGCAAGAGCAGACTCGACGAACTCCCGCAGTTGTGGACGGTACTTCGAGGGGAACTGAGTCTCATCGGCCCGCGTCCCGAGCGGCCGGTGTTCGTGGAGGAGTTCTCAAAGGAGATCCCGTTCTACGAGGCCAGACACCTCATCCGGCCCGGCGTCACGGGTTGGGCTCAAGTGAACTATGGATATGCCGATGATCAAGCAGAGACCATCGAGAAGCTGACGTATGACCTGTTCTACATCAAGCATTCATCCTTCTGGCTCGATCTGCACATCGTGGGGAAGAGTATCTGGACCGTGCTCACGGGCTTCGGAGCACGCTGAAAGACGCCACCTTTCGGAATGCGGGGTATAGCCTTGCGACCCATGGGCCAATTCCTCCGTTCTCTTGTACTTACGGGACTCGTTGGCGCGTTCCTTGTCGTGGTCCCGGTGGTCGCGACAGCGAACGACGCAGGCGTGAGCTCGGCGAACTTCTCTGAGTCCCGGGGCTGCGAACCGTATCTTGCGGGACCATCGCGCCCATACGTAAGCCGAACCGGGTACATGTCAACGAGCGAACAGATCAGGGGCCCTTGGGCCGACATGTTCGGTCGCAGCTACTACCAAGTAGCGCAATCTCTCGTCGATTGGTCTCTCCCGGGATCGAACAAGACGATGAGGGTGCACGAACGCATTCTCCCGGCTCTGAACCAGGTCGCAGACAATCTCAATGGCCACCTCGCTGCTGGGAAGTCGTACTACGTGTACTCCGCATACGCGTGGGTGTGGCGCACGGTCGGGGCCAGCATGCGACCGTCTGAGCACGCGTTCGGAACCGCGTTCGACATCAACCCTTCTCACAATCCGTACAGCAGGGATAACGTGCTTCGCACGAACATGCCAGATTGGTTTGTCGATTCGTTCACTGATGCCGGATTCTGCTGGGGCGGGAGCTGGGTCGACGTGAAGGATGCGATGCACTTTTCTTGGAGTGGACCTGGCGTAACTCCGAACTATCCAGCACGGCTGGCTCCCTATCCGCCGGTGACCGGAGCCTCGTCGTACCAAGGCAAAGTGTTCTCCTTCGCAGCGAGCATCGGAGCCCAAGCAGGAACGTCAATCAGCGGTGGCGACGTCACTGGCGATGGAGCTCCTGATCTCGTGCAACTCAGTTCGTCCGGTCGAATCGAGGCGGCCGGCGCCGCGGGCGACTATGGAACCATTGCACTGAGAGACCTTTCTCCGACCGGTGCGGCCGACTCTGTGCTCGGCGATTATGACCTCGATGGCAGAGCCGATGTCTGGGTTCCGGATCGCAGCGGTGCGACTCTTGCATTCGACGTTTGGACCCACACGTCGAGCTTCCAACAGTCCGAAAGGATCGAGACGGGCATACCAAGTTCGTCGACACGCCTGATGCTTGGACTGTATGACGATGACTTCCTCCCCGACGTGTATGCATATGACGGGTTTGGGTTCTCCGTGTACGGCTCGAAGAACGGATACTCCTCGATCACTGTGCAGCTCGGGTTGCCCAGTGGTTCGGACGACTCATGGCACTTCTCGACTGCCGATCATGATATCGATGGCAAAGCCGACGTGTACGCGACTTCGAATGGAGCGACGCCGACGCTCTCGATCCGACTCGCCACCGGTACGAACACGATGCTGTCCCCGAATCTTTCGGTTGCCGCCAACGCCGCTGTCGATTTCTCCGACTACGACGGCGATGGACGAGACGATATGTACGTTCTCACCGGAACCTCGCTTCAGATAGCGCTCGGTGGTGGCTCACCTGGTGCGCCGGATGCCTGGTTCGAGAGTTGGAATACGGTCCCTGATGATGCGGGACCTGAGTGCTTGGGTGAGAGGTGCGACACCATTGGGTTCGTCGATCCTGGCGGCGTGTGGGCGATCGCTGACCGTCCAAGAACCGATCCTCAACTCAACGAGTTCTATTTCGGTAATCCGGGCGATGTCCCGTTCTCAGGCGACTGGGATTGCGACGGTGTAGACACCCCCGGCTTGTATCGCCAATCTGACGGCTTCGTCTACCTGCGGAATGCGAACTCGCAGGGCAACGCGGATCTCGAGTTCTACTTCGGCAATCCCGGCGACGTGCCCCTCGTGGGTGACTTCAACGGTGACGGATGTGACACCGTGAGCCTGTTCCGAGCATCACAACAACGGGTCTACATCATCAACGAACTCGGAGAAGATGGTGTCGGACTCGGCAATGCCGCCTTCCACTTCACATTCGGGAACGTGGGCGACACCCCATTCGTTGGGGACTTCGACGGTGACAACGACGATGAGGTCGCGATGTACCGTGGCTCGTCCGCTCAGGTCTTCCTGAAGCTGGAACTTGCCGCTGGCAACGCGGACTCAACGTTCGTGTTCGGGTCACCTGGCGACACGCCATTCGCTGGAGACTGGAACGGCGACGGTGTCGACACGATCGCTGTGTTCCGCTCTTCAGAAGGCAACTGGTACATCCGGTTGGCGAACTCTGCTGGAGACGTGGACCACCAGATTCACCTTCATGCGCACGGCGAGTCGACCTCACCGTTCACCGGGAAGATGGGCTCCTGACCCGAAATCCACTCCGAGCGGCGTAATCTCCCGACCATGTCGCGAGCACTCAACTACGCAGGAAGACTCCCTGCTCCCATCCGAAGGATGGTCAAGCGACTACCGGGCGCTCGCAAGGCGCAAGCACAGCTGGCTGGCGCACCATCGGGGCCAACGCCCCCACAGGGAGAGTTGCGACCGGTTGTCTATCTGCCGACGTGGGCCCGATGGGACGAAATGCGCCAGCGGCCCCAGTACATGCTGTCGGCATTTGCACGGGCTGGCCATCGTGTCTACTTCGTGGATCCACGTGAGCCGAATGCTCGACATGCAGACGGCGTGAACATCGTGCCATCGCTCGGTTCCGTTCCGGGGTCACACGTGATCCTTTATGTGCACTTCGCCCCGCTTGCCGCGATGTTCGGAAGCTTCAATGATGCTGTGGTGGTGTACGACATCCTCGATGACCTGTCGATCTACGACGATGATGAGGTCGGGATGCCCGAGGAGCGGCGCGTGCGGTCACACCATTCGTCCGTCATGGAGAGTGCCGACGTCGTGGTGGCGTCTGCGCCTGAGCTCATCGCAACGCACCAATCGGAGCGCGATGACATCATGCTCGTTGAGAACGGCGTCGAGCCGGAGCGGTTCGGGTCTGTCGAGACATCTCCCGAGAACATGGCAGAGATCGGCAATCCGATCGTCGGCTATCACGGAGCGGTTGCCAGGTGGTTTGACTTCGCCCTGATGCACGGCGTCGTTGAAGCGATGCCAGAGGCCCAGTTCGTCGTTGTCGGACCAGTTGATGGCGATGCTGAACGGTCCATCGGTCAGCTTGAAGCACTGGGCAACTTCCACCGACTCGATCCTGTGCCGAGCGATGAGATTCCTGAGTACGTGGCTGCGTTCGATGTTGGATTGGTACCGTTCGTTGTTGATGACCTGACCCGGGCAGTCAGTCCATTGAAGATGTACGAGTACCTTGCGGCCGGGGTACCGGTTGTAGCGACACCGCTCCCTGTATGCGTTGCACATCCACTGGTAGAAACGGCATCAACAGTCGATGCATTCGTTGACGCGGTCAGGTCCGCGATCGTGGTCCGAGACAGTGAGGCTTTCATCAGTGCGGCTGATGCCGCTGCCGATGCAGCGAGCTGGGATAGCCGCGTTGATGTGGTGAGGAGTCGCCTCTCCGAACAGGGCCAACTGAGGGTACCTTCGTGACGGCGTTCGCGTTTGCAACCTCCGAACTCTGGCCATTGACCGATGGCGGTGCTGGCAGACTCAACGCTGATCTGGTGAGCATGCTTCGAACTGCCGGGCATGACGTTCGTGTGGTGCTTGTCGCAGACGTGGCAACGGACGACGAGAACATACGGGTGGTGCGGCCGACGGATGCTGCAGGTTGGGATATCGGGTTCATGGCAGCATCCAAGGCTGCAGCTGAAGGCCTGGCAGAACTCCACAGGGAATCGCCCATCGATCGGATCGAGATCCAGGACTTCGACGGTCTTCCGTTCTGGACCTTGACCCATCGCGGAGACCTCGGATTCGCTGAAACACCAATCACTGTCCGCTTCCACGGATCGGTGGACTTGCAGATAGAGGCGATGGGCGCCGGGTCGGCAACACTCGAAGTCGCGGCGCAGATGGAACGTGAGTCATTCGCAATGGCCGACGCGTCGATCGCTCCAAGTGATGGGATCCGCTCCCTGATGATCGATCGGTATCACCTTGAACCGGACAGGGTGGTTGTGGGGACCCCTGTGATCAGAGACCTCACCGCTGGCGTGGTGGAACCCAGGGCCGGCATCCGATTCACCGTCGTCGGTCGACTGTCCGAGGTGAAGGGATCCCACGACATGGTCGCCGCCTCGATTCCCGTGCTCGAGGAATTCCCGCAGGCAACTGTGACGTTCGTCGGTTCAGACGGATGGAGTGCGACGGCGAACGTGCCGATGCGGCAATGGCTCACATCGATGGTGCCAGACGACATGAAAGCCCGTGTCATCTTCCATGTCCCTGTTGATGACACCAGACTCGCGGCGATCATCGCCGATTCAACGGCCGTGGTCGCTCCGAGTCGGTTCGAGAGTTTCAACCTCGCAGTGCACGAGGCAAGGAGACTTGGTGCGCCACTCGTATTGCCACAGATTCCTGCGTTCTCGTCGATGTTCGGTGGCGAGTTTGGTGCAGATATGTACGACGGATCGGTCGAAGGATTGACCGCGGCATTGACTCGACTTGCCCGAGATCCCTCGCTGTCCAGACGCTTGGCTGCCCAACCTGCCCCACGCCTTGGCGACCCGATCCAGCCCTATCAGGCTGAGCTTCCTCCCGTGTGGCATCGACGGTCCCAAGGGGGATTGGCTACCGCAGCCCTCGCCCGCGTCGAGCACGTCAGGTTCCCCGCACCCGAACTTGCCAGACATCGCCAAATTCTGCAGTCACTCATCCGGCGGACCCCCGATGGTGTCCTTGACGCAGTGAACCGAATTCTGCCTGCACGAGTGCGCGACAGGATTCGCAACGTGAGCGACTGGGATTGGGAGACTGAGGATCAACGTCAGAAGAAGGGGGCACGCTGGGCGGAGGTCCGACGGAGGATTGCGGATGGCGAACTGGGCAAGGACGACTCGCCCCATGTTTCGATCGTAATCCCCTGTTTCAACCAGGGCGCCTTCATCGAGGAAGCGCTGCTCACGATTTTCGAACAGACCTACGACAACTACGACGTGCTGATCGTCGACGACGGCTCCGATGACGGGACGACACCCAAGATCCTCGACGCTCTGGAATTCCCGCGTGTGGGCGTTCTGCATCAGGACAACGTAGGTCTCCCCGGCGCGAGGAACCGTGGCATCGCGGCCGCTCGCGGCGACTACGTCGTGACACTCGATGCCGACGACGAGTTGGCCCCCTTGTATCTCGAGAAGCTCGCCAGTGCGTTGGACTCCGATGATGATGTCGCATTCGCCCATTGCTGGGCAAGGATCTTTGGTGACTACCAAGCTATATGGGCGACGCGGCCTTTCAACCGTTTCCAGTTCCTCTTGTCGAACTCCGTCGTCGGATGCGTCATGCTCAGGAAGACAGCGTGGGAGGCAGTTGGCGGGTACGACGAATCGATGCTTGAAGGGAACGAAGATTGGGATCTCTGGATTCGCCTGACCGATGCCGGGTTCGGGAACATCCAGATCACCGAGCCACTGTTCTGGTACCGAAAACACGGAGTCTCCATGAGCGTCGAAACAGAGGCTCGGTACGAATCCGTTCTGTCATCGCTCTCGCAGCGGTTGCCGGACATCTACACCATTGATCACATGCGCGGGGTGAAGCGAGAAAGCTACCCGATGCTGTGCGTGATGACCGACAACCGGTCGCTTGTTGCGCCGTTCGAAGATGTCCAGTTGATGCAGGTTGCCTACGACGACATCCATTCTGTTGTCGACGATGTGCGAAGCAAGTATGTCGTGTGGTGGCCCCTCGGGGCCGATGCCGATCCAGCGATCCTGAGTGGTCTCTCTGAGGTTCTCGAGCAGGATGACACGATCGGAGCCGTTGAGACCACCGGGGCTCCAGCCATCCGGGTGGTGAGGACATGGTCACTGCGAGATCCTGACGCCCCAAGCGATACACAGTCGACCGGTTTCGCCGGGTCTTCTGGGCAACAGCTTGCGTGCGGTCAGTTCCCTTCCGACGACTGGCAGGTACCGGCTGATATCGGTGGGATCGACGTACATCGTCAGCGGCCCGAGGAGTCCGGGATCATGCCAACCTGGGTCGATGTATGAGCGATCTTGCGATGTCGATCAAGCAGCTTCTGCGACCCCTGATACCGGATTCGGTCATGGCCAGATATCGGGTACGGCAGCACTCACTTGCGATGCGTACGAACGTTGACGTGTTCGCAGCTTCCGAGCATGAGGCCAAGAAGTGGCTTCAGCTGACACCCGACACCTACCGGGTCGTTGTTGGCAGACCAGCTGGGACCCAAACCGACCGAGCACCGTTCGTGGGGGAGCCGGATGGGTCGCTCTCGGGTCTCATGGGGTTCGGCGGGATCGACGTCGTTGTCGCCGGTGTCACGACGAGTCCGTCGATGCGTGGCCTCAAGGTGGTTGAGCCTTTGGTCGCCCCACGGGCGATCATCGCGTCTGCAGACGCGTTCGACGAAATCGGTGGCGTGGATGAGAACTCCACAGATCTTGTCAGGACATACCAACGTCTTCGCGATGCAGGTCGCCGCATCGGTCTCGTCCCCATCGTCGAGGACCAGCTTCCGCCCGCGGAACGGTCACGTGTGTCGCGACCGGCAGCTGTCGTGTTCGCTGCGGTACCCCTCCACGACATCGGCGGTGGTAGCCGTGCGGCCCAGATCGCGTTCGAGCTTCTGGCTTCTGGTTTCCACGTCACCTATGTGGCGATGTACCCGTCAGCCGAGGGAGTAGATCTCGGGCTGCGGTATCTGCATCCGGCGCTCGAACAGCACACGGTTGACACGTTCTCCGTCCATGATCTCTGTGGCAGGTCAGATGAGGGGCTTGCGATTCTCGAGGCACCCGCCGAGCCCTTTGTAGCGCCATCGCGAATGCTCCAGATCCGCGGCTGGACGATCGTCTATGACATCATTGACGACTGGACGGACGCGTCACTGGGTGGTTTCTGGTACAAGCCTGAGATAGAGGACCAGATCGTCGGTCTGGCGGATACCGTCGTCGCATCGGCCTCGGATCTCGTGCAACACGGCAACGACTTGGGCAAGGAGACAACGCTGATACCGAACGCTGTGAACAGCACCTTGTTCGGACCAGAGACCCATGATCGACCGGATGATCTTCCCGAAGGGAGCATCATTGGCTACGTCGGGTCGTTGTATGGGGAATGGTTCGATTGGGTTGCCCTCAGAGCCGTCGCGGATGCGTTCCCTGACGCACACCTTGTGGTCATCGGTGACGACCACTACAAACGACCCATGCCCCCGAATGTTGTGTACCTGGGCTTGAAACCGCAAGGCGACCTTCCCGCATATCTCCAGCGATGGGACGTCGGAATCGTGCCATTCGAGATATCGGATGTCACGCACGCAGTCTCGCCTCTCAAGGTGTACGAATACCTTGCAAGCGGGTGCACTGTCGCCGCTCCGCCGTTACGAGCCCTTGAGGGACTCAGCGACGTCTACACAGATGTCGACCTCGTAGCGGCTGTGACGCGGGCGATGGCAGCACGAAAGCCTGATCGTCATGCCGCACTGGCAGACCACTCCTGGCACGAGCGCGTTGTCAGACTTCTTGGGTCGGCTGGATTCGATCTACCGGACGTCTCCGGTGAGCCGATACAGACCGTGCGCCGTGTACCGGTGCACTACGACAAGAGGGAGCGGTTGGTCAGGGTTGAGTGAATGCCCGCCATGCTTCGGTGCTTCGCTCGTCCATTCGGTCCAATGCTTCGTTCGCCATCTCAACGGCCTCGTCTTTGTTTGAGAGGAGGCTCTTGGCTGCGCCAGCAATGGCAGTCGGGTTATCGGCTTGGTCGACAGTGGTCAGTCGGTAGAGGTCCGGGTGCTCGAGGAAGAGGTCAGATGTCCGAGACATGAGGCACGGGACGCCGAGACGGTACGACTCCATCGGCATCATCGGATGGCATTCCGAAAGGGTTACGTTCAACGTGATGTCCATACCAGCTTGGATAGGGAGGAACTCCTCCCTCGAAAGCTCGCCGACGACGGTGAAGTCGGTGTTCGATAGATAGCTGACGTTCGGGTCGGCCATGACGAACGGCTTCCAACCGAGTTCTTTTGCGGCGAGTATCTGCGTCGTGACATTCTTGCGCCACATAGGGTGGAGGAAGATCCCGACACGCGTACCGTTCGAGGACGGTCCGGCATCGATGGTGCCGATCTCGGGGACTCGGTTCGAGATGTGGACGATGTCATGTCCGAGCGCCGCAAACGCCCCGCTGAGTCCGGACTTCACCGTTGCGACCCGAGCGATCACTCCCTCATTGTTGAGTTCGATCATCCTGTGCACGGCTTCGGCTTCGCCCCCGTCAACTCCATGCTGCGCGGGGGAGGAATGGAAGACTGCAAGAACAGTGAGGCCTGAGTCATGTGCGGCCCTTGCGAACAACTCGGCGTTGGGCGGCCATCCCTGGACAACAACCGTGTGCGCGCCAGCGGCGGCTATCTCGGCTGCGTATGGGATGAAGTCCGAGAGATCGGCCGATTCGAGCACGGGATCCCTGAAGGCGAGTGCCGAAGCGCGAACGCCCCGCCAATGGGGATGACACACCTGCAGCACACCATCGGGAACCGTGGGAATCACGGGACTTGAACCCAGTTGAGGCGTCTCCTGTCTTGAGAGCCAGCTCATGTGGTTCTATCAACGAGTTCGTGAATGGCCTCGACGGATAGTTGAGGCGCATCTGTATCCCCGTACGGGCTCGGAGCTTCAGCCAGTTCGAGCGTTCGTTCGGGAGCGAGTGCGACCTCTTCGGTGAGTTGGGTGGCAAGTGCGGGTCCCGGTTCGAAGCGTCGCACGAACGTTCCCTCTACTTCCTGGCGTTCGGTTGAGCGCCGGATGACAACTGCGGGACGTTTGTAGACCGACACCTCTTCCTGAACACCACCCGAATCCGAGATGATGATCTTGGCCTCTGCTCCGAGACCGATGAAGTCCTTGTATCCGATCGGGTCGACGATCTGCAATCGGTCAGCGATCCCTGCGAGGCCGAAATCAGTGATGCGTTGCTGGGTCCTTGGATGGAGCGGAAGATGGATCGGCACGTCGAGGGCAGCGAGCGCCTCAAGGATGCTCTCGAGTGTGTTCCTTGTGTCGACGTTTTCCGGCCGATGGAACGTTGCGAGCACGTACTGACCGGGTTCAAGGCCACGATCTTTCAGGAGCAACGTGCGTTCTTCAACCGATGGCATGAGCCGTTCAACTGCCTCGACCACAGGATTGCCGGTCTTGACGACGATGTCGTGGGGGATTCCCTCGGCTTTGAGGTTCGCCACGTTGAGGTCGGTGGGTGCAAGGCACAGATCACTGAGGTGATCGGCGACCACTCGGTTGTGCTCCTCTGGCATCCTCCGATCGAACGATCGCAGACCCGCCTCGACGTGGACGAGGGGTATCTCGTTTGCGTTCGCTGCAAGTGAGCCGGCTAGGACGGCGTTGGTGTCGCCTTGCACAACGACCGCCGATGGCTCCAGGGATCTGAACAAGTTGTCGAGGGCGACCGTGCCGTTCCCGATCTGCTCGCCCCTCGATTGGCCGCCCACGCCGATGAATGTGTCCGGTGTCCGCATGTCGAACTCTGTGAAGAAGACATCGGACAGGTTGGCGTCGTAGTGCTGTCCCGTGTGGACCAGGTGAGCTTCGTCCCCCAGCAGCTCGGTGATCTTGGCGAGCTTGATGATCTCGGGCCGTGTGCCGAGTACAACGGCGATTGGTCCGCGACTGTTGGGATTGGTCATGCTGTTCTTCGATTCATATTGGCTACGCTCCGCGGCATGTTACGGGTGCTCCTCTGGTTGGGTCAGCTTCTCTTCGTCGTGCCTGCCCTGTATTCGTCTGTCATCGCATTGTTTGGCCTGCCAACGCCCCGAGCGACGGTGCGCGGCGAGAGTCGGCGCAGGGTGAGGGTCGTGGTAGCTGCCCATGATGAAGCCGCAGTGATCGGGGGGATCGCTGAGGATCTCGCGGGCCAAACGTACCCGCGAGATCTTCTGGTCGCATGTGTGATCGCCGACCGCTGTACCGATGACACGGCAGAGACTGCCGCCAGATTCGTCGGAGTTTCGGAGAGAGAGAGCGGAACCGGTGGGAAGGGTGCAGCCATTGCCTGGTATCTCGACGAGAACCCACTGGATGCTGATGAGATACTGGTCGTTCTCGACGCGGACAATCGCATCGACGCTGACTTCGTCGACGGCATCACTTCTGCCTTCACGGATGAGACGAACGTCGTACAGGCGTATCTGGACGTGGCCAATCCCGACAGTTCGGTTCTTGCGACGGCGAACGCGCTGACCTACTGGGCGTCCAATCGCATGGTGCAACTTTCGCGTTCGAACATCGGGTGGTCGTGTGATCTTGGTGGCACCGGTATGGCAATGACCGGGCAGGCGCTTGATGATGCGGGCGGCTTCACTGACGACTTGGCCGACGACCTCGCGCTCAACGTCCGCCTGAATCTCGCTAGGCATCGGGCGAAGTGGCTTCACGATGTTCGAGTGCGTGACGAGAAGCCAATTGTCGCGACCGCAGCGGTAACCCAACGGTCGCGGTGGGTTCGGGGCAAGCGAGGGGTGCAGCACGAGTACGGCGGCACGCTGCTCCGGTCAGGCTTCAAGAGGCGGGAGCCAGCCCTTCTCGATCTTGCGTACCGTCTCTACAACCCGGGCCGCTCGTTCATTGCGCTCGTCATCGCGATCCTCGCTGTGCTGGCCGCGGCATTGCCCGATTGGGGTCTGTGGCCTTGGCCGTTGCTTGCGGGAATCGCCCTCTTGGTGGTGCTCCTACCGATCGTCTTCCTGATCGTCGATGGGATTCCCACTCGCTACGTATGGCGATATCCGTATGTGACTCTGATTGCGCTCCTCTGGCTTCCGATTCGAATCGGATCCCGGATGTTGACCGGCTGGAATCGAACCGAACACGGCCACGACTGACGGTCCCCCTCGTTCCTCGCTACCGCTCGTCCAAGGAACGCTGAGCGTTCCCGTACCCCCTGAAGGTGGGACGGTTCGCTGGGGAATGGTCTTCGGTGTCCTCCCTTTAGGGGGTCGGCATTGCGGAGCGATGCAGGGGGGTGGACTTGCCAAAATGAATTCCTTATGTACAGACTCTGTATTTCGGGTTACCGTTGGAGGTACCAAACGTAGGAGTGGCCGTGGTCAGGTTGCCTGTTCGAGTTCTTGTCGTCGCGTTCGCCGTCCTTCTCCCCTTGGTGGCCGTGCCAGCGGTTGCGACGGTGTCCGGAGAGAATGGACGGATTGCCTTCGTGTCCGGTGCCGACGGTGACAGCGACATCTACACGGTCGAGCCGGACGGCTCGGACCGCATGAGGATCACGAATGCTCCGGATCAGAGTGGGTTCCCCGTGATGGATGACGACCCTGCATGGTCTCCTAATGGCCAATCGATTGCATTCACGAGGACCGTGACGACGCTCGTTGCAAGCGAAGAGGTCGAAGATCGCACAGTCTGGACGATGGCTTCCGACGGGTCAGATCAGCAAATGATCGCTGCAGGATACGACCCGTCGTGGTCGCCCGATGGCGGGTCGATCGCCTTCACGATGGATGCCGTCGGCGTAGTCAACGGTCTTCCGACAACCGTCATTGCGGTGGCCGAACTCGGCGGGGGAGTCGCGATAATGACCGACCCAGGCGACTGGGTGAGCATGAGTGGAGGCAGTACCTCGTGGGACCACTCGCCGGTATGGGCTCCCGGTGGTACGCATATCGTCTTTGCGCGAGGGTTCCTTCCCGCAACACCTATCAGCCAGTACACGGATCTGATGGCGGTCGCGGTATCAAGCGGAGCGACCACGGAGCTCACACCCGGTGAGGCAACGCTTGGCCGTTCGGCCAGGGGCATTGACGTCTCGCCAGACTCCCAACACGTCGTGACCGCCCAGCTGCATTTCATGGTTCCTCCCCACCGCCTGTACATATACAACATCGTCTCCCAAGTAGGCTCCGCAATCGATGTTCCCGATGGGTACGACCCGTTGTGGGCCTCGTTCGCACCATCCGGCGACCAGCTCGCTGCTACTCTTGTGCCGTTCACAATGGATCCTGACGAGGTCCAAACAATCTGGACGATGGCCGTCGACGGCTCGAATCCAACCAAGGTCACGGATGGCTGGGATCCCGTGTGGCAACCGGTGAATCCGTATCCGTTCGGTCTGGTTGACACTTCCCAGGGTCAGTGGCATCTGCGTCATGTCGATGGCCAAGTGGATTCCTTCTATTTCGGGAATCCTGGTGATGTGCCGTTCATGGGTGACTGGGATTGTGACGGCATCGACACGCCGGGTTTGTATCGCCAGTCCGATGGGTACGTGTACCTTCGCAACGAGAACACCCAGGGGAACGCTGATGTGATGTTCTTCTTCGGAAATCCTGGTGACATGCCGATTGCGGGTGACTTCAACGACGATGGCTGTGACACAGTCTCTGTGTACCGACCGTCGAACCAAACGTTCTACATCATCAATGTGCTCGGCTCCGATGACGATGGTCTTGGTGCCGCGGATGTCGAGTATGTCTTTGGGAACCCGGGCGACAAGCCATTCGTCGCGGATTTTGATGGTGACGGCGTGGACACCGTCGGGTTGCATCGCGAATCGACGGGGCTCGTGTACTACATCAATACCCATTCTCAGGGTGTTGCCGATGCGGCTTTCCTGTTCGGAAACCCCGGTGATCGGCTTGTTGCGAACGACTGGAACCGTGACGGCATGGACAGTCCGGCCTTGTTCCGGCCAGGGTCAACAACCGCATACTTCCGGTTCACGAACTCACAGGGAAACGCCGACGCCTGGTGCATGTTCGGTGAACCCGCATGGCTCCCCGTGACGGGAACGTTCGAGCTCCCCTGAGTTCGCGCCGAGTCCCCCCCCCCTCGATCCTCGCTGGAGCTCGTCTTGTGTCAACCCGACTCCCAAGGACCGCCTCCGGCGGTCCTTGGGAGTTGCTTCGCAGCTCCAGGGGTGGGTGCTTGGGCCGGTGTCCGCGTGGCCTCGGAGCAAGCGCCTACGTACGCAGCTTCGCTCGAGTTGGGTCAGCGATCAGGTACCAGATCGGTATGGACGCAAGGCTGATGACATACAGCCCGAAGGCGTACCGGAACTCGTGGCTCGGCGACGTACCGAAGACGTTGGCCAGATGGATGACGAAGAGGAGCCCAGTCCATCCGAGTGGCCGGAGCCTGCGTCTCCACCAGACAGCTGCGTAGGTGATCAACCCCGCCAGCACGTACACGGCTGGCCGCCACGTGAGCCACTTGAGTTTGGGATGCTCGACGACCTTGTAGGCCGAGAGGGTCACTGAGTACGCCGGGTCAGACAGAGGTGCCCGTTCCAGGCCCAGATCGTTTGGCCAGATGTCGAACGGCGGCCTGTGCACGAAGGTGTCCGTGCGGTTGTACGGGGACAACAGGTACTCGCCCGCACACCATCGGTGTCCTGCAACCGTGGCCGGAGCGCCGACGATCGCATGCAGGATGAGTGTTCGATATGAGGAGGGGTCGTCCTGAATCACCGAGTTGTTGTACCCGGGGTGGAATACGAGCGGTCCAGAGTCTCCGCATTGGTACTGGCTCTCCCAGATCGTCAACGGTGCAACTGCAACCATAAGTTCAAGGTCGTTGGGAGACAGGGCATCAGGGTCGTGCCCCACGACAGAACCGACGTCGGGCATGAACACTTGCGCGGGTTCGATCGGCTGGTCCGTGACCGGCAACACGGCCACCAGGAACACGGGTAGGAAGATGCCAACTCCAACGACTGCTGATCCCATCTGCAGCAACCCACGCCACTGGGACCTGAAGCCGATGACGATCGCAAGGACGAACACGAGCACGGTGAGTTTGCCGTTCGCTCGGAGTGCCCACATGAGTCCGAGTCCGAACCCGAGTCTGACCGGACCGTTCCACGAGCTCCAGAATCTTGCCCTGTCCCTTGCCAGTAGGAGCAGCTCGGTGAAGACCCATGCCATTGCGATGGTGAAGGGCACGTCTTTCCAGATGGAGATTGTCATGGTCGCCGTCATGGGCAGGAGTGCAACAATCCACACCGCTGCAACCGCCATCCACAGTTGGGAACCGATCTGCACGAGCCTGCCGGCGATCAGGGCAAGTATCCCTGCCACGAGGACAACTTGAACGAGGGCAACGGCGGCCGGTGTCTGCCAGACGAGGGAAACCACCCACATATACGCGGTGTGGGTGATCGGGTGTGAGTTGTGGAACTCGAACGCAAGCACCTGCCCCCACTGGTCGACGGAGTCGCTGCTCATGATCGCCGGATACCACCCGGCCCACCATATGAGGAGAGGGATGACGGTCAGCGACCCGAGGGTGGTGGCCTTCATATGGGCGGTGGATAGGGCGTTCGGCACTTCCTGCATGGTACGTCGCTGGACCGAACACAGCTTGCACCGTGGTGTTCCGATTCTCGTGACGTATTCGTTAACCTCAGACCGCGGAGTTTGCCAAAGCAGGCGAACGGGGAGACTCATTGAACACCACCTACTACGACTCGGATAGTGCGCGGAAGCCCCTTGCGTCCGAGGTATCGAATCTTTGGGCTCACCGGGGCCTGATCCGGTTGATCGTGACGCGCGATCTCACCGTCCGCTACAAGCGTTCCACTCTTGGCATCTGGTGGACACTCCTGAATCCGCTGCTGACGACCGGTGTCATGTGGATCGTCTTTGGGAACTTCTTCCGATTCGAGATCCCGGGCGATACCCCCTACATCGTGTATCTGCTCTCAGGGATTCTGCTGATCACGTACTTTGCCCAAGCGGTCATGGCATCAGGCTCTGCGATCGTCAACAGCGCAGGCATCCTGACCAAGGTGTATGTGCCGCCGGAAGTGTTCTCCGTCTCTGCTGCGATCGCAGCGGCGGTCAACTTCATGATCAGCCTGGCGATCCTTCTCGTAATCCAACTCGTGACCGGCGTGGGCATCCCGTGGACCGTCATCTTCGTACCGATACCCGTGCTTGCGATGCTCGCACTCACCGCAGGGCTTGGCCTGTTGATCGCTGCTGCGGCGGTCCACTTCTTCGACGTACTGGATCTGACGGGTGTGGGCATTCAGCTGATCAGCTACCTGACACCGACGTTCTATCCCATCTCGATCGTGCCGGAACGGTTCCAGTGGATGATCAACATCAATCCGCTGTACTCGTATCTCACGGTGTTCAGGGAACTCGTATACGGCGGCGCAGGTGCCGAACTGTGGATGTGGGCCTACATGCTGGTCTCTGCTGTTGTAGTGCTGGTCGTCGGCGTATACCTGTTTTCTCGTAGCTGGCGTCGTCTGGTGATCCTGTTATGACCGAGCCCGCTATCAGTGCAACCAATGTTCGCCTGGAGTACAAGTTGTCGAGATCGAACATCGGTTCGATCAAAGAATATGCGATCAAAACGGTCAAGCGCGAAATGAACTACGAGTCATTGTGGGCCATCGATGACGTCTCTTTCGACATTGCAAAAGGTGAGGTCTTCGGAATCATCGGACCGAACGGTGCAGGGAAGTCGACCCTCATGAAGATCATGGCGCGGGTACTTCCGCCTACGTCGGGACGTGTGATCGTCCGTGGATCTGTCGCACCAATGATTGAGCTCGGAGCTGGGTTCAATAACGACCTCACCGGGTTCGAGAACATCGTGATGTACGGAACTCTTCTTGGCAGGACTCCCCAGAGGATGCGCGAGCGTGCTTTTGAGATTGCGGAGTGGGCTGACCTGACTGACTTCATTGATGTGCCGCTCCGGTCCTACTCCTCAGGCATGCTGGCAAGACTTGCGTTCGCCGTTGCGACGGACATCGACCCTGACGTACTTGTCGTCGATGAGGTGCTGTCGGTCGGCGATGCTGCGTTCCAGATACGGTCAACGGAACGCATGAAGAGCCTCATCGAGCGGGGTGCTTCGGTCGTGATCGTTTCTCACAACCTCGACACGGTCTCCGACCTCGCGGATCGGGCGATGTGGCTCGATCGCGGGAAGAACCTGATGACAGGTGCCCCACTCGACGTAATCAACGCATATCAGCAGACAGTCGACGGAGGCCACGGATGACCCATCATCGCAACAAGCCAGACGTCTCGATCGTCCTGCCTGTCTACAACGAGATCGAGCACCTCGATCAGGAGCTGAACCGTATTCGGAGCGCATTCGAAGTGTCCGAATACACCTTTGAGATCATTGTCGTGGATGACTCCTCAACCGACGGCAGTCTGGAGCGGTTGAAGGGGATCCCTTGGATTCGACTGATTGCGTTTCGATCGAATCGGGGCCCTGGGGCTGCTCGAAAGATCGGTACCGAAGCCGCCCGCGGTGAGATCGTCTTGTGGAGCGACGTGGACATGTCCTATCCGAACGATCAGCTTCCGGAGCTCGTCGAGTCACTTGCTGGGTACGATCAAGTCGTCGGTGCCCGTACGACCGAGGAGGGCACACACAAGTTCGCCAGAGTTCCTGCGAAGTGGTTCATAAGGTCGCTTGCTCAATGGTTGTCCAATACCGAGATCCCGGATCTCAACTCGGGCTTCCGTGCGTTCAGGAAGGACGTTGCGGATCAATTTCTGCATCTGCTGCCGAACGGGTTCTCCCACGTGACGACGCTCACGATGGTCTTCCTGGCCAACGGATACTCGATCGACTACGTCGATATCCCGTACGCAAAGAGGTCGGGTAAGTCGAAGTTCAAGTTCGTGGCAGACACGAGGTTGTATCTCCAGCAGGTAACTCGAATGGTCATGATGTGGAACCCGCTTCGGGTGTTCATGCCGATTGCGACGCTGTTGTTTCTCGTCGGATTCGGAAAGGTCCTGTTCGACCTGTTCGACAAGAACTTTCGCATCGGCACGAACACGTTGCTCGTGATGGTGGCAGCTGGCATGATCTTCATTGTTGCCCTCCTCGCCGATCTCATGGTGCAGCTGACACGACCCAAGCACACGGTCCTGCCGGCAGCGGTTGTTGAGATCGATTCGCCCGACCAAACCTGAGACGCCCACGCGTTCCGACTCGAACGATTCGGTTTGGTCGGGGGTTGGTGCCCTATCTGGGCCTTGATTCGATCACGGTCTCAAACAGGTCAGAGAAGGCTGCTGCGGATGCTTCTCGGCTGAAGTGACTGCGTGCTCTGGCCCGTGCCGCTGTCGTGATGCGGCTCGTCAAGGCGGAATCCTCCACGAGCCGGTTGATCGCGAGTGCAATCGCATCAACCCGTCCGGGTTCGACAAGAAAACCGGTTTCGCCGTCGAGCACGACGTCGGGAATACCTCCCGACCGAGTTGCGACGAGCGGTGTACCGGATGCCATTGCCTCGACCATGGTGAGCCCGAATGCTTCGACCCATCCATCCGGGCTTGGTTTGGAAGGTCCCACGACCACGTCACCAGCGGCCATGTGTGATACGACTTCATCGGGATTGACCCATCCTGCGAAATCAACGCTGCCAGCAAGCCCCGCGCTGTCAGCAAGCTCTTGGAGCGCACTCTTGCTCGGACCCTCGCCGATGATGAGTGCTGTCGCCCCGGGATGCTCGCGCTTGACGATACGGAGCGCTTCGAGCACATCAAAGACACCCTTCTCTGGAACCAGACGACCGACGAATACGAGGAGCGGACCGTCTTTGCTTCGATACTGGCGTCTGACGCCATCGGTGAGTTCCGGATCAGGATCTCGAACGTCGGTCCCCATCGGA
>Ga0255048_10001023_pt1 | contig 20435 bp, 25 predicted proteins | sample JV7_2_2_MG_FD_183619 | JGI IMG/M metagenome (GOLD analysis project Ga0255048, IMG submission 183619) | Seawater microbial communities from Jervis Inlet, British Columbia, Canada - JV7_2_2 | ecosystem: Environmental > Aquatic > Marine > Inlet | place: Canada: British Columbia | collected 2016-10-06
AGAAACTTGTGACAACTTAACGTGAACACCTAGAATATCATTTTTCCATGATTCACTATCAGTGTCAGAAGCGAGTACCACACACGGAGTGCAGCACCCCTTAACGCCTCTATCTTCCTCTTCGAAACCTGAAGGCAAAGTAATTACATCAACACAGTTTTTGTATCTGTAATCCATTACGCTACGTAGTTTTCAAGTTCTGCTGCTGTTAAACCGTAGTAATCTCCAACTTTCATTTGCTCTACTGAATCCCAAGTGTCAAAAAGGCTTGTCACTCTGTCAATCTCCATCTTCATTAAGTTATACTTAACATTATCGAAATCTTTATATAAAGTTTCGCCTACAACTACATCTAAAGTAGATTTCTTGTATTGTGCGTTACGTTGGTCAATTTGCATAAATACACGCCCGTCTAAAGGGTTTGTCATTGTTTCAATTCCTGCTGCTGTAAATTCAATCGCCTCTTGTGCTGTTAATTCCTTGTAAATCTTTACAGGGAATTGAGCCATTAAAACCTGCTCACCGTTTACTGTTGCGTAACCTTCATTCTTTAACCCAACTTCAAAAGCTAGTGTTCTGTCTTCTGTTCTGTTTCCTCCGACGTTAATCGTCTTTTGTACGTTTGTTATTAACATAATTTATTTGTTTATGATGCTGATATAATTATACCTTTCTCTATTGTAAAATTTGTGTATGCTCCTGTTCCTGAGAATCCTATCCCACCAGAAGGGACTCTAATGTCTCCGTTAAGTATGTCTAATGCGTAGTTGGTTGCTCCGTTTCTTGCGTCTGCCTGAAAGCAGATGTTAGTACCTGTTCCAACCCCTCTCATTTCTGATTGATTACCTATATTTGTACCTGTAGTTGATACGTCTATTGTTTTCACAATTATACCTCCTGCTTTTGAGTTTGAAGCGTAAATTCCATAATTAGAGCTTACACCTACAAGCATTCCCTGAGTAGTTGGAGTCCCCGATAAGTAAACACCAGTAGCATTGCTAGTACCCTGAACTAACAACTTAACTCCAGAATTAACAGAAGATGCCCCAATAGCAGTATTTCCGTCTATTTTTGTTTGTCCAACCAAGTTGATAGATTGGTCACCGTAAACAGTCATACACCTATTACCTAAGTTATTATTAACTTCGAACATTTCATCTGAAGACGTAGTTCCGAAACCTATAACTTCAATGTTAGCTCCTGAAACTGGAGTAGATGCACTCTCTATTACTAGTTGATTGTTATTTTTCCAATACTGTTGAAAGCCTGCAAAGTCTTGAACCCTGTTAGCTGTTTGTGTTAGGTCTGTATTTATAATATTTTTACTAAACGCTGCTTCCATTACTGACATGGGTACTTGCTCACTTTGAAAAGCTGCACCTGTCCAATTATCAACGTCAAATACCGCTAAAGGGTCTAACGATACTGTTGTGTTTGGATATTGATTTATTTGTAGTCCCATCTATGCTTCAATTTTAGTTGTTCCATCTGTCATTTCTTTTATAGTATTATCTGTCATTCTCTTACCGTCTATCACTTCTTCTGAAAATATTCTAGCTGATATACAAACCTTCGATACATCTACTTGATTAGTATCAATTAAACACGTTAAAGTAGCTACATTAGAAGCTATTTGCAAGTCTAGTTTAGTTTGACCTGCTACAGGTTTTAAAGGGTTAGAGCTTATATTACCTTGGTCTAGTACTGAGCTTATAACCCACCTGTTACCGCTTTCGTAATCTTCAATAGTAACCTCTGCCCAAGGATTTACATAGTTTTGATTCCATGTTAAAACAGCTTCATAAGTGTGTAATTCATTATTAAGTAAACTAGTTGCAAACTGACCGCTATACGTTACTGTAAAAGTTTCTACTGTAGAGACGTTTAAATCATCTTCATAAGGTCTAATACCAAAAGGGTATATGTTAAAATCATCTACACCGTTAAGTCTGGTATAGTAAGCTATCCTTAACTCCCAATCAGTAGCAGCACTAAATACTTGCCAGTTTTTATTTTTACCGTCGTTTGGCTGTGTAGGGTCGTAAAAGTCGTTGTTAATATTATTGTCAGGCATCCAATACCTCCAATCGTTTAGGAAACCGTATCTTAATTGGTAGCCATATTTCCCTGCTACATCTAAATTGGCTTTACGTACAAGTTCTAAAACATTGCGGTCTGTAGATGTAGGTAAGTTAAAGTTTCTGTTTACAGTTTGATTAGTATTGTACTGATTATTAACAAAAGGAACATTACTAAAACTAAAGAAATTATCTTCTAATGTAAACTCATCTTCGTTAACTGTATTGTAAGCGTAGATTCTAGTTCTTATACCTTCATACTCTAAACCTTCCACTAATAGAAAATCACTTTTATAAAGTACATCATCTTCAGTAGTTGTTTGAGGTAAAGCATTTCCCGTTATATCTATCCCTCCATGGTCGTATAAGTATTCGTTAACAACATCAGGAATCTGAACCCCTAAAGTAGGTGCGTCATAATTATCAGCATCAAATATCTTTAGATTTACCCTATCAGAAAATTGTCCTGTGAAGTTATAATTTGACAACCCTACCCAAATAGTAATCTTACGCTCTCCGTTCGCTAGATTAGTAAAATAATCAGTATAGTCTGTATTTGGTATAACCTTACCAGTAACTGTTAAAGTTCCTGCGCTGTTAGTGAATTGTAAATCTGTAAAGTCAAAACCTGCTCCATCAACATTCTGGTAACTTGAATAAACCGTTGTATCAGGTGTTAAAGAGTGTACAAAATCAACTTCAGGCGCATTAACTATTAAGTTTTGCCCTGCATTAGTTGTTAAATCACTGTAGATGCTATCGTCTACAGGTCTAAATACTGCACCAATATTGTATATACTATTTACCGTGTCTTGGTTAGGTGCTGTTATCGTAGCTGTAAATGTACACTCTCCAGAATAATCTAAAGCGTCTATCGTATTACCTAGTGAATCCTGCCATTGAATCGACTGAAAAGTGTAGTTATTAATACCTCCATTATAATTCTCATCAAAACCACCAGTATTAGCTTCTAAATTAGAAGAACTAGCTTCCATTACTCCGTTAGGGTTTCCATATTGAGAATAAGCCCTCATGTTTACGTATGGAGCTAAGCAGTCAGTGTTTTGGTAGTAGTTAGGTTCTGAATAGCCATCCTGTAAAACGCCCCATTGCCAAATCTTGTAAGATATAGACCAATCACGCCAACCGTCAGAAGCGTTTGCAACATAAGTTAACGTAGCATCTTTAATTAAGCCACCTGATAAGTCGCCTAATTGATTCAGAGATATACTATTACCAATCGTTAATCCTGACAAGTCCTGTATTTCAAAACGATTAACAGAACCATCTAAAACAGAGTTTGGTGATACCGTGCCGTTTGGCGTTAGATTTATGTATGTCTCTATTGCTGCTGGATTTTTAATCGCCTGAATACTTAAACCATAAGTTACACCGTCTTCTGGGAATTGCTGAGTTAAAGCACCACCTGGTAAAGGAGTGTCTATAAATAAAACATTACCATTAACAAAAGTTATGTTTCTTGTATATGACTGATACACACCGCCAGCTATAGAGTAATAAGCTAAAGTAACAGAGTCGCCAGCTAAAAACCCATTATCTCCAAAATTAGTAATAGAAGAGGATATATAATGTTGAGTACCTGTAGAGGTGTATGTGTATATGTCTTGTGTAGTAGAGTTTACATAGTACCTAGTGCTAAAGTTGAATGTACAGTCAATCCAATCACCAGCATTTGCATAAAGTGAGCCTAGACCGTTATATGTTTCGTTATTAACTAATACTGGCATTTACTTAAATCGTTTAGTTAATTCCATTGCTTTCTTCTTTAGCTTCTCAGGGTCTGAAACGTCTAAAGCTTCTTTAATTTGGTCAACTTGCTCGTCATTCATCTGTGCTAAAATATCATCCGTAACTAAAAATTTTAACAAAGAGTTAGCACTACCTAGTTCTTTTAGTGCTCCTGAAATGTCTATATCTTTATGCATTGATTAGTACGGTTTTAACGTTAAACGCTTCATTTGATTCCTCAGTGTAAGTGATTTCTGCGGTCTTAGACTCGTTGATATATGCAAAGGTAATAATTTTTAGTGGATTTCCTGTTAAATCTTGAACATAATTGTTAGAAATTAAACTTTCGAAGTTTTCAGTACTGAATTTTATCGTTGCATTATAGATACGTTTAAAGTTTTCTTTAACTTGGTTTTGCTCGTGAAAACGTTGATATATCGTATTTGCTCCTATTATATTTTTATACCCTGCTGGCTGCTTACCGCCTACCGCATAAAGTAGTTTAGTCTGTGTAAAATACTGTTGACTTATTTGAGTAACACCTACACGCCCTTTAATCTCGCTTACTAGATTTGAATTACCACCAAAGAAATTGATAGTATCATCAGCTAATTTAGCGAATGGAATACAAGCATCTTCAACTATTGTTAGTTTCTCTTTACGAATACCAAAGGCAAAAGGGAAGTTTATATCTACTAAACCTCTAATCGTAGTTAAATCAGGATTAGCAGTATTGACAGGTTCAGTTGAATACTCACAATCTGTAAACTCTATTTGGTCTAATGTGTGCGAATCTGTCGGGTCTGTTTGGTAGTGTGTATAATATCGTTTCCAACTTTCGCCTGTGTTGTAAGTCCATTGATTTTCTCTCGATTCTTGTAAGTTTAAAGTATTCGTTACAGTTACCGCTGGTTGGTTTTGCCAAAATGAATCTTCTTCTAAATAAACAGTTGCTCCTATGATTCTAAATTCTGCTTGCGTCCAATCTTCTAAAAAGTCCATTAACGAACCTAAAGTTGGTGTTGAATCGTTAGCAGTTGGATAGCCTTTGTTGTAGCTTCCATTATCTAACGTAAACAAATTAGTAAATATAGACTTGTTTGTTTTCTGTAAAGGAACAGGTAAAATACTAGCACCGCTAAACTCATCTAATATAGAGCTTACAAATGTAAAACCGTTACCGATTGACTCACAACCTTTAGAAATTAATTCTTTGACCTTAGAAGCCTTTAAATAACGTTTAGGAGGGAATATTAACTCAATGATTTGTTTAGTGACTTCTATTAGTGCTAGAATTAACGCTGCCACATAAATAGTTTGTGCCGTAACCTTTAAAGCTGCTGCGATAATATCACCCGTATCAACCGAAGGTGGAACACCTGTATTTGGAGTGCTCGCACTTACTAAGTCTGCAACCGCTTCCGCAAGTGCTTTAACGCCCTCAATTGCTGCTTGTGTTAACGTGTAAGCAGAGATAGCTAAACTTATAAGTAATTCTAATTGATTGTCCTTTATAATTAAGTACGGAGTTTCAAACGTTGTTATAGGATTCTTTTTGTTTATAACCTCGAAACTTAGTCCATTAGCCTGTTGTCTAAACCAATTAATTGCGTTACGTCTTTTAATGTTTACTTCGATTGTGCTATCACCCTCACCGCTAAATTTTGGGGAGTCAATTAAATCAATGTAGTAATCTAAACTTAAACCGCCTATTTGAATAGTCAGGGGTAAACCCTCATGGAATCCGTATGTTTGAGCGTGTTCTAACACTAAAGACTTTGCTTTGTTAGCTAGTATAATAGAATCAACCGTAAGTTCTGCCTCAGTCCAACCTTTTGTGAAGTCCATCTTAAAGCCAATCTCATCAGCGTTAACAGGTCTAATTGCTTGACCGTTTATGTAGTAATTTGTTTCTATAATACTCATTAGTCTACTTTAAATTTGCTTGTTGTTACACCCTTACCGCTTACTGTTCGTTTAGTCATAGTGATATAGTTTTGCGTAATCTCTCCCATTTCTATGTTAGGCACTGGCTTGTCTTGTATCGCTTTTCTAACGCTTGACATTTCATCCTTTAAATTCAACATTTCGTTAACCAACAATTCAGAACCGAAACCAACCATAACTTGCGCCCCATCTGTTAACTCTCCAAGTCTATGTTGTTGCATAATACTTGCTACTTCGTTATTAGAGTAATCGCCTATCATATCGTTCTGTCCTGACGTTAATACACGCTCATTTTGGTGAAGTACAGCATGAAAACCGCCTCTACCGTCTATGTTTTTACCTTTACCATGTAAGGAAGTGTTTTCTGTTCCCTCTTCGAAAGCAGGTAAAGCACTTACAAATTGACTTATTAGAGCTGTACTTGTAATAGCTTTAGTTAACGCCTCTCCAGAAGTGTCACCCTGTTCTAAGTTAGAATTAAAAGCCTGTAATACTGAACTAACTAATAATATTCTTTGCTTACGTTCTTCTTCTTGCTTTTTCTTTGCATTAGCTTCTGCGATTATTTGGTTTTGTTCTGCTAGACTTTCTTTTGCTGAAATATTACCCTCTGCTGCGAGTTGTTTATAATAATCACTTTGCTTAGTAGCTGCGTCAATCTCTTCTTGAATCTTTGCAATGCGTTCATCTGCTCTCTTTATAAAGTAGTCAGTTGCTAAATCAATAAACTCCTTTTGAATACCTAGTTTATTTTCTTCAACTTCTTTTAAATCGTTAACTCCTGATTCTCTAAGGTTTTTAATTTCTAACTCTGCTTCTTTCTCTAATTTGACACGTTCAGCAGTTCCTTCTTTTAAGTATTTAGTTTCTAATTCAACTCGTTTTTGTATGCGTTCAATCTTAGCGTTTAATATAGCCTCTTCATTACCTTCTAGCTCAGCATTTAAAACCTTAATATCTGCGATTTGCATTTCTTTAGCAAAAGTTTCTGCTTCTATCTCTGCAATTCTATCAGCTAAACCATCATCCGTTTCTGTTCCGTTACCTCTATCAAGTGTTGCGCTGTTAAATCGCTCTGTTGCTTTTGTAGCTTTATTTACACTATTTGTTAAATTATTAACACTATTTGAAGTTTCTGTTATTAATTCTGGTGAATCTTTAAACTCCCTCTTTAATAGGCTTATTCCATCCCTGTAAGCAAGTGTTTTAGCTCTTGATTCTGCATAAGCGTCTGACAATGCAAGCAGCTCTTCTTGTTCTTTTGAAAGTGTAGAGCCGAAACCTGACTCTCTTGCAGTTTGAGCTGCATCTAAAAAGAAACTATTAGCATCTAAATAAGCCTTTGTTGATTTTTGCCATTCCAACCTAGACTCTATATTTTGTTTAAGGTTTTTCTGTTGTTGTGCGTTCTCGGCTTTTAGAGTTTTAATTAAAGCTTCTCGTTCTTCTCTAGTTCCCTTAAACGTTTCTAGCTGTCTTTGTCTTTCAGATATTTCCTTACCTACAATCTCGTTAGTTTTTTGTGCTTGTCTATCTAAGGCTTCGGCTGCAATACGCGCCTCAGTCGCTCCGCTTGCTACGTCGTAAAATGCAGTTGCTAGACTAACTACAAATGATATTAACGCAGTCCATCCAATAGCAGTAATAGCTCTACCAAACTTCTTAACGTTTGTTGTAGCGTCTTTTATGTTTTTGTCACCTGATTTAACAGCCTTTCCAAAGTTGACGAACTCCTTAACTCGGTCAGCCATTTTAAGCGAGAACATAACACCCTTGTAAATGATAAACGCCTTAGTTAATTTACCAATAGTTGAAAGTATAGTTTCTAGGTTATCCGCTAAGAATACAACTACTCTACGCAACTTATCACTAGCACCGCCAGCTTCATTCATTTTCAAGATGAAACCTTCCCACGCAGAAGTTAACAGCTTTAACGCACCGCCTAAAGTACTACGCTGAGTTTCTGCCATTTTTTCAGCAGCCTTATCAGCATCATTAAGCTTATCTGTTAAATTTTCAACACTTTGTCCATTTTCTGCAAGGATAACTCCTAACGTAGCACCCCTTTGACCGAACAATTTTAAAGACTCACCTGTTTTATCAGAACTATTATTAATCTGCTCTAATGCTTCATCTAGTGTTAATCCAGCCTTACCAGATAATAAGAACATATTTCTAAGTCCTGTACCTGCCGTACTTGCATCAATACCCCTATCTGTTAGAGTTCCTAATAATGCAGTAGTTTGTTCAATACTAAATCCTGATTGCTTTGCTACTGGTGCGACTGAAGCCATAGCAGTAGCAAACTTCTCCATATCTAAACTAGAAGAACTAAAGGACTTAGCCATTACATCAACTACCCTTTGCGTTTCGCTTGCGTCTAGTCCAAACCCTCTAAGCGTAGAACCTGTTACTTCTGCCGCTCTCGCAAGGTCTGTACCTGTAGCTTCTGCTAATAATAAAGTAGCCTCTGTAGTGTTAAGTATTTCTCTTTCAGTAAAACCTAGCTTTGCAAATTCTTTTTGAAGTTCAGCAACCTGTGAAGCTGTGAATGTAGTAGTCGAGCCTAGCTCTTTAGCTTGGTCGCTTAAAGCTTTCATTTCATTAACATTGATACCTAAAACAGATGCTAAATCTGCTTGCGACTGTTCAAAGTCTTTTACAATGTTAAAACTATCTCTAAGTATGTTAAACACACCGAAAGCTAAGCCTAATTGAGCTAAAGCACCTCTTAAACCTTGTACTGCTTGTTTATAGCGTCCAATTCCTAAACGCTGTTTTTTCATCTTATCACTAGACTTGTCAATAGTTAGATTGTTTTTGTCTAGTTGTGCGTTTATTTGTCTAAGTCTTGCTGTTCCCTCGGCAGTTTCTAAGTTAAGTTTTTCTCTTTCTCTTCTTAACTGTCTATTTTCTACCTGTAACTTTTCAAGAGTTCCTATCTGCTTGTTCTCTAAAGCTATTTCGTCTTTTAAAGCCTTTCTTTGTTCCGCGTTAGCTTTTTGAAGTCTTAATTTACCTTTTACTTCCTCATCTCTAGCTGCGTTTAATTGTTTGTTTAATTGTACCTTACTTTTTGATAGGTCATTTGCCCTTAAATTTAATTTATTTAATTCTTTTATACCTTTAACGTCTTTAGGATTAATTAAACTTATCTGCTTCTTAGTCTGTTCAGCAAGTCCAACAACCGCTTTCATTGCAGTTTCAAGCATCTTTATAGAGGCTTCTGCCTCTTTAGCTCCCTGTGTTAAATTGTCTAACGGCTTTTTAGCTATTAAATCATCCTTTTCAATTCTCTTAATTGCCATTATTTAGTTTGCTTTTGTTTATCGGCTTCTTTTTTCATTACGTTAAGCATTGAATAAAGCTCTAGTACTGTTGTTTCCTTCTCTCTAACGGGACTTCCTAACCATTTAGTAATATGTATTAAAGTCTCTTGCATATCGCTCTTATACGGTCTGTTTAGTATCTCTTCTAATTCTCGCTTATACCTTTTAATTTTGTTGTTTATGAAGTTGTCATTTGTTATAATTAAATCGCATTGAAGCAAGGCAATGTCTTTTTGTAATTCTAAAACTCTTAAATAGTCTTTACCTAGTCCAAACTTTTCATAATAAGAATCTTGTATCAGTTCCCATGCCAAAGCGTCATCAGCTTCGCGACCTATGTTTAAGTCTTTACGTGTGTAAATCAGTTCGCCCTCTTGACATTTACGCCAGTTGTAAACCATACACTCATCAATGCTAGTTAGATAGTCTTTCATGTAATTCCTTTATGTATTTATCTTTAATCATGTTTATCAGTACTTGGGTATTTTCTTCGGTAAGTCCTAAAATATCAATACCGTATCTTTCCGTTAAAACTGTATCTTCTTTTACATCGTCAGCAGCTATAAACATTCCCCACTTGTCAACCTTTACTCTAAACGATTGGTAAAACTCTCCAGTATCTTTTAGGTTTATATGTCCTTCACGCTTTCCGAACTCTCTTACTGAACGTTCGCTATAGTCAGGCAAGAAAGAGCCGTCAGAGCGAACCCCATCATCATACAATTGGTCGTCTGTGTTTAGTCTAATGATTTCAAACTGTGTTTCACGGTCAATCACTTCAAACCAAATAGCGTTTTCGTCTATTGTAGTTAGGTTGGTTAGATATGTGTATAAGCTCTCAAACATAAAAAAAAGACTCCCTAACTAATAGCTAAGGAGTCCAAAAATAGAATTATGAAAAAATCAGAAAGAGTCCTGATAGTACAAAGATACAATAATTATTTACATATTGTTATATTTTTAACAGTTTATTGCAAAAGAAAACCCTCACAACTTAATGTAAGGGTTTAAATAGTACATTACTGGCGTAATTACTCCGCTTTTGTACTGTTTACAAATCAGTCGAAAAATGTTCTATATTTTCCTTGTGTTGTTTAATCATAGCCTTTGTCATTTCTAAGTGATGTAAAGACTTCTTAATTTCTTTTTTAACAATCTTCTTTTCCTTTTTTAATGATACTAAATCTTCTTTTAGCCTCATTACGAATTCTTCGTTTTCTGTCATATTTGTTTATTTATTTGTTTTTATCTTTTGTATTATTTTCCTTCATTGATATAACTTGTAGATTTTTTAAAGTGTTATTTAAAGGATTGTTATCTATGTGGTCAACAACTATTTTTCTATCTCCATAGGTGTGATTTAAAAAAGTCATAGCCATTAATGAATGAACCCTTTTAGTAAACTTCTTACCATCCAAGTATAACGTTACTTGATGATAATTCCTTCTAGGAACACCGCTTAAGTGAGGTTTAATCACTCTGTTTAATTTACTGTCATACACTAATGCATCCTTTGATATTAAATACCTACCATTAAACCCTTCTATTTCTTTAAACTTGTCATTCATACCTATCCGTTTTGTAAATAGTTACCCTCTCGCATATCATAAGCGACTGCGTAAGCATCATCATATGAGGTATTCTCAAACAAATAAAGCTCACCACCTGTAAGGTTAATATTGTCAAAATGGTCATGAGCAATAGCAACAACTACTTTCTCTAAATCTTCTGTCACTAATATTTCTGCATTTTCGCCACCATCACTGACAAGCCAAACAACACTTTTAAAGCCTGTGTTTTTTATGTCAATAATAAAGTCTGTAAGCTGGGTACTTGACTTAAAATAAAACTTGTCAACGTCACCTTTTCCAATTCCTAAATTTAATTCAATCATATCTATTTAATTTAAAGTTACTAATCCAGTAGCAAGGAAAGCCATTATTCCAGCTGCTATTAATGTCCCGTAAAGGACTACCTGTAAGTTTACCTTTGTTGAGTACGTGTTGTTGTAGATGCCTACTAATAACTCTTCTACTCTCTCTTCGTGTGTTTTTTCTTCTTTCATATTTATCTGTTTTTTGTGTAAAGTTACTAATATATATTTAATACGCAAGTTTTTATTTATGAGCCGCAACCGATACAATCAAAATGGCTATCTTCAGGCTTCACTCCTTTAATTTCCATTTCTAAATTGTGAATCTTGTCTTTAATATCCATGTCTTTAATCATGTCACCAGTTAATTGTTGCTTAAGTTCTTCGATTTGTTGTTGTTTACTTTTCATTGTTATTTGTTTATTTAATAATTTAATATACCAACTCCTTAATACTGCAATAGTAACTATCACAATAGAAGTCTAACTTAATAGACCTTTACCCAACCTTACACACTTCACTCTGCAACCTTTTCTTATTAATTCAATCTTTCGATTAGGCTATTTGTCTCAGTTGTTAATTATCTCTTTCGAGTTTGCAGCACCTTGTTTCGGAGTAGAAGAGCAAGGATTTATAAAACAACCGTTGTAATTGAGTCTTTCGCTTTTGTTTAATGACTGAGGAACGGGAAACAATAAACAGTCTATGTCAAACATAAACACACAAAAAAAGGTCTAAACACTCTCACCTGTCTAAACCTTAACTTGTAGTATTGCTACTCTTTTATAATGTCTTTTAAGCGTGAGAGTTACCTTGTTCGGTAGTGCTTACATTACAAAGATAATGATTTTATTTTGATTATTAGAATAATATGTTTAGATTTGAAGAAAAAAAGATATGGGAAAAGAAAAACCTATAGGAATACTGACAAGTGATAATAAGTTAACAGACGAGGAAAAGGAACAACTTAAGAAAGAATTTGAAGAAGACAAAATCACTACATTTGTAAGATTTACTGAACATAAGCTTAATTACATTAAAATAGAAAACAAATAAATATGTGGATTAAAACAAAAAGCCCCACCAATTACGGTAGGGCTTTCTTTTTACTTCTTAGTTCTCTTTCTCTTAGGCTTGGACTCTTTAACCTCGTAGTTAGGTTTAGTTAATCCGTGTGCGAGCTTCCAGAGTTTACGCAGTGAGTTGTGGTCAAACTTATGAGCGAACTTAGTGACAAATTCATCCTCTTTAAGCGACTTAATAAAGTCTTTGTTCCACTTCTCATTAGCGTGTTCAATAGTTCTCATTATAGAGATACAACTGTATTAACTGCAACGTCATATCCAGCTTTAGTAATTGTCACTTGAATTACATCTCCTGTAGTCGGTGCTGCTGTAGTTACGTCAATCGTATAGTTACCTGCTGAAGTCTCAGTCACAGAATCAGGAACGATAGCCGCTGCTGTAGTGTTGTTGTAAACTGCGAAGTCTCCAATAACTAACCCTTCTAAGTAGTCAGGTGTAGCTGCTGAACCAAAAGCAGTACTAACTACGTCAACAATAGATGTTGCGGAAGCTGCTGTTAAAGATTGTGCTGCTGCGATATTAGCCTCTAAAGTAGTTGCTTTATATCCTAAGTCTTCTGGTGTTAAAGCCATAGAGCTAGATAGAGCTACGTCAGAATCTAAATCCCATGAAACCATCATTTTCTGTACTGTTGTATCAGTTGCGAACTCCATGAAAGCGTCAAACGTTTCTGCTGAAGCCATATAACCGTAAAGGTTGTTACCTTCTAACTCTCCCCATAAATTACCAGCTACATCTACATAGTAGAAATCGAAGTCAGAACAACCAAACTTCTCAGCTTCTTTAAGGATAGCAGCTACTGCATCTTTTGCGTATGTTTTAAATGCTAAAGTATAAATACCACCTTGTCCTTGAATCTTATACTTTCTTTGAGATGGTGCAGTTTCATAAACTGTTTCTGTTCTCTCGAATGTAGGTTCTTCAACTCTTGGGAAAGGGTAGAATCTTGATTGTGCATCTAAAGACGCTAATAATAACGCTTGCACGTCTGCTCCTAGTGTTCCAGAAGTAACGTCAATGCTGTTTCTTGTTACGCCATCCGCTTGGTATCGTGGTACGATAATAGGGAACGCCATTGTTCTCATTTCAATTACGCAGTTAGGTCTTCCTAAACTCCCAAAAGTTGGGCTTGCGCATGAGCAAATTCCTGTTGCCATTTCTTTTAAATTTTATTAATTAACATTTACAAATATCAGTATCAAATAAGTCTAAGTCAAAACTAACCTCGATACCGCTCAAATCTTCGTTTATTATCTTCTTTGTACTTCCCTTGTCTGAAACAACCACACCAAAACGGCTTCTAGGCTTGCTTCTAAGCGTCGTACTGCTTCTGAATGAATAACTACCCTCAATCGCTAACTTTAAAGCGTCTCTAAGGTTCTCCATAGGCACAATTACATTAGTATTGTGTTCTACGTTCTTCCATTTAGGTTCATTCGCCCAATCCATAAAGAACATACGTCCATTAAATGAGCAATCTAACGCACTGTCTTTGTCTCCGTCCTCTTCGTCATAAGGCTCTAAAAGCCAAATAAAAGGTGTTTTGTCTAGTGTAGACTGACTGATTTGTACGTATTCTTGATTAGTACTCGCTGGTGAACCATGCAAAAAGGTAATAGAAGGAGCAACAACAATCGAACCTGTGAAACTAAGGCTATGACCATACGGTTCTACCTCTATCCAATCGTTATTCGAAAACGCTGTTACTTTAAATTCATTCCCTAGTTCGTCCTTAACTATTTTAGTTACTGTAATATGTAACGTCTTACAAACATAGATGCGATTACCTACAATGCTTAAAACATTAACGTTAAGGTCTACTAAAGAGATCGTATCCTTCAATATGTTTACCAAATTTGACATTAAAAAGGATGATTAAATGGTTTATCTACTCCGTTAAACTCTGGGTATGTTGCCTCGTCTACGTTACACATATAGTACTGAATAACTTTAAACGTTTCAACCGCTTCGTTGTATCTTCGTGTAATATCGTGGTAAATAGCTGAAACTGGCTCATTGTTTTCACTCAAAACCATACTAATCCCAGTTGTATCTACTCTAGTCACACGTTGACGTAAATAAGCGTAGTAAACAAAACCCTTTAACATCTCTTTAATACCATCAGACTTTATCAAAATATCGTCTGTTTGGTCATAAAACGAATCAAAAACTTTAATAAATCGTGCTGAAGTCGGAACTTCTGCAACTAAATCAGCGATAAACAAGCCGTATAACTCCACGCCAAACAACTCGAGAAGTCTATCTTCCTGCTCTTTAGTTATGAAGTTCTGTAAATCGGTGTCCTGCTCAGTGTTGATTGGTATCAAATACGGAGCATTGGCGAAATCACTTGTACTAATTACTGACATTTATAAACTTTATTTCTTTTTACTTGTCTTTTTTGCCGCTACTTTAACGGACTTTTCTTCTGCTACTTTATACTTCGCAATCTTGCGAGAAACGAGGTTAGACGCTATTAAGCCATCTAACTTCATTGTCTCACCTTCTTTTTTAGAAGCATAGTCTTTAATAAAAACTACCTCCCTCATATTACGATGCTAAAGTAACTAATGCTGCGTCAATATCAGCAACTTTTCTGAATCCTGTTAAATCAGAGTTCTTAATAAGGAACTGTAAACGCTTACGTACTTTCAATGTCATAACATCTTCTAAGAATTGGTTGTTTACCTCTCCTGTAGCGATAGTCATTCCACCGATTTCGATAATACGTGCATATCTTGAATCACCAACGTACATTGAATTTGCAGCTACACCGTTATTCTCAACAACTGTGATTCCAGAAACAACAGCACCATCACGACTCACAAATGGAGGCATTACGTAGTTGTTATTACCGTCTTTCTTAAGCTTCATTCTGTTGATGTCAACAATGTTCATCAATACGAAGTTAGAGTTGTATTTATTACCTGTAAGAGCTGTAATATCTTCGTCAACCTTAACTACTAAGTCATAGATAGAAGCGTCAGTAATACCTGAAGCAGCCGCAGTATAAGCAGGTGCGTAAGTATCTAAACCTGTAATGTTGTTACCTGTTCCATCACCTAGTAATAACTGACCATCAATTAAGATGTCAACGTTTACTCTTAAGAACATCTCTAATTCAGAAGCAAACATAGCTTCATCTTCAAAGAACTCTTCTGTTACTGGTAAAGAATCACCGATTTTCTTAACGTCAATCGTGTATTGCTTGAATACAGCAGTAGACTCAGGAAAAGCAGCACCTTCAGCTACCATTGCAGCAGCACGTACAGACGTAGCCTCATCCCAATCAAAATATCTGTAAGTATGGTTATGGTTGTTACCTGTTAAAGATACTTTAGGGAATAAGTTGTACAAGTTTAAAGAACGCACGTCTAATTGCCCGATATTAGGGTCTACTTGTGAGTTCCAGTTAGGAGAGATAGTAGAAGTGTCAGACGTTGCTTTTAATGCTACTTCTGCTCTTGATTCTCTCTGTGCAATAGACTTCAATGTTGCGTTATGCTCTTTGATTTGAGCTTTAAGAGATAAATCAGCTTTACCATCTGTAGCTTTCAATCCTTTAGCAATTGCAACACCTTGCTTTTCTACTGCTTGAACTAGTGTAGAAAGTTGTTTAGACGCTTCTTCTGAAATCTCTTTCATTTTAGCAATCTCTTCTGCTGTTGCGTTTCCTTTAGATTCCAAAGCTTCAAATGCTTCAGAGTTCTTTGTGTTTAATTCGTTGTAAATTCCAGCTTTTTTTTCTGCTGTCATTCCGTCGAAATCTTCCTTAGAGATACCTTTTACCTCCAAAAATTGGTTTAATGTTTTCATATTAAATGAAATTAAAATAGTTAATATCAGATACTTTATCTGACTTTTCTTCTTGAGTGTCCGTAGACGGCTCTACAGTGTCATTCGACGGCTGTATATCTTTGGCTTCAATAGTACCAGTAGAACTGTTTGAACCAGCTAATACTAATGAAGATTCTCCTATGTTTTTCGCTTCTGAAACTATCCAGAAATGAGTAATCTCTTCGAAGTCTGCTTTGTTTGCAATGTTGTTTAAGTTGTCGTTATAGTTCTTTAACTCTGCTTGGTGTTCTCTATCGTTAGAGTTCATAGCTAAATCAATCTTAACGTATTGCATCCTAACACTAGCTTCAATATCGTCGCCACTATCTAACCACTCTTTACCAACACCGTTTAAGGCTTTGTCTTTATGTAGCTTATAAACCAATGCTTGTGTATTGCCCTCGTAACCTTTGCCAACTGAACTAAAAGGAATTTCTGTTACGAACATTTCAATGTCACCTTTCTTACCAACAACATTAGACAACTCCATCTTATGGTCAGTAACTAAATAGTTTTTTCCTTGTTGCTCTTTAGCTGTCTTATTCCAAATACCTTTCACGTGAACATCACCATGTGAATCTAAAACGTTTGTAGTATTAACAACTACATAGTAATAGTTCTTATCAGAAAACAATCCTTTAGTAGTATCGTCTGCTGATTTAAGGTCTAAACCTAATACAGGAATACCTGAACCTCTATCACAAGATTTGAATATCTCTGAACGCTTTATGTTGATTAAGTCTTCTTTATTCTCTTTTAAAGCTTTAAACATAGCTTCATTAGAGTCAAAAGTTTTATTTAGTTCTTTACAAATCATTTAATTATCGTTTTACCGTTGTCAGCACTCTTAGTTTTCGCTTTGTGCTTCTTCTTGATTTCCTGTAGCTCCTTCGCTGTTAGTTTCTTTTCCATTTAAAGTGGCTGTTAATTCGTCGTTGTTAATGCTTTCTAGCTCTCCAATGCTTCTAAGCTCGTCAATCGTCATAACTTTCAAGAACTCAGCCGCTACCCTACTATCCATAGAGTTAATAGTTTGTAGTAATCTATTAGTTGTAGCTTTTAACTCCTCAATCGTAGTCACGTCAGTCACAACAATCTCGTCAAGCCCTAAACGCTCATTTAAGAACGTTGTAAGTGTAGATAGTATATTGTTATTCAAAGGAACATAAACGTCACTATAAGCTGTTATTTTAGCTTCTGATACGTTGTTATAAGTACTTGAATCGTTATCATTGAATAATACGCTAGGCATACCGTAAATAGCACTGATTAAACGTAAATCGTTCATTACACCTTCTAGCAATTTTAAATCGCTTGGACTCATACCTGTTTGAATGTAGCTTAAATCGCTCGTACTGATTTTAATCTTGTTAAACTTATCAGCACCTCCTACTTCACCATCAAATTCGTCTTGTAATCTCTGACGTTCTTTTGGCAACATTGGTGCGTCTGACTTGTTAGTAAGGATACCGATAATACCTCTATTTTTAAAGATACTAGCTGAAGCACTAAACTTCTCATTACTTGATTGAATCAATGTCCACGCAGATTGTAAAGGGCTTAACCCTTGAAGAATTGAAGTAGAGCTTACATTTACTACGTTTGACATCTTGATATGACATACTTCCTCTGGTTCGTAATAGTAAATAGTTCCACTTGGTAAAGTATATCTATATCTTACTAGTTCGTCGTTTTTGTTTAATTCTAACTCTAACAACTTAACCTTTAATACCTCTATCTCGTTACCCATCCCACCGAAACCCATCGTATGAAGTACGTAAGCATTACCACAAAGCAAAAAAGATTCCTCGATTTCCTGACGTAATAACGGGTCACTTAATAAGTCAACTATAACGCTATCACCTTCAATCTTCTCACCTTCCTCATCCACTTGTGCAATATCTAGCTTTGAAGATGTTGTAGCAATCTTATTAACTACCATGTAAAGCAATGGATTATCACCGTATGCACTTAGATATGCTCTACCGTTACCTTTTGATTGAAACCCGAAAAAGTCTCTCAATACCTCAATACTAGTGTTAGAACGCACTATATTAGGTACATTTGGCGCACTTGGTAAATACGACTTTCCAGTAAAAATAGATTTAAAAGCGTCTAGTCTGTTAGACATAAATGTTAGATTTTCAACAAAGATACAATAATTTTGCAATATATCGTTAAAATCTTAACAAAAATGTTTAGACGTTAAAAAAAGCCGAACTATTAAGAACGGCTTTCGGTTTAGGTTGTTGGTTGGTTACAATAAAGGTTTTACTGTTTCTAATGTTAATTTCATATCTATTTATTTAATTGTTTATCCAAATATATATATAATTATTCGATTGACAATACAAAAAGCAAAAAAAGATTATAAATATGTGTAAACTACATAGCGAACCGAGTCCATACCGTCATCCCACTCCTTTACGGGTACATCTAAAACAACATCGGTCTTACTATCAACCTTCCATTTGTAGTTGTTAGCTTCTTTCTGTAGGTTAACTGAGTCTTTATGTATGAAAATATTGAACTTTTGCATCTTACGTATTCCAGTAAGTACACTTCCAGCAGGTTTCTTTGCGTTAAATGCTGCAATGTTATTCTTTACTAATACATGAGTACTTTTCTTTTCAGCACTATCACATACTACATAGGTCTCCTCTCCTATTAGTTCCATGTCTGCTTTAAGCTGAGGCACTAAACCGACTTCTAAATCCATTATGTTAGACTCATACACAACCTCTCTTAGATACAGGTTGTTACCGTTTACTGTTACCCTAGTACAGGCTAAAGGGTGATTAATTCCCCAGTCAACACCGTAGAACACATTGTCATAACCGTCCAAGTCCTCGTCTACATAAGTACTCCACTTTTGGAATATGATTTCTTTACCTTTAAACACTAACCCTTTACCGTAGATACTCCACATCCTTTCGTCGGCTGTTCCTGCTTCTATGTTTTCAGGTGTTGGCTCGTATGCTTTAATCTCCTTAACAATCGAATCAGGTAAGAACGGATTATCTTCGTATGTACTCCTGTAAACCTTTACATCATCCCTTTGCTCTAGTTTATATACCCAACTATCAGGGGCACTAGGGTTGCAGTCTAATATGAATCCATCTTCACAACGTTGGTTTAATTGCCTGAATGTGTGAACGTATGTACTTACAGCCTCGTTAATGTAGAATAAGTCGTTACGTAATCCGTAAACCCTCATCGGGTCATCTATCAACCCTATAAATGAAATATTGTTACCGTTAAGAATAGCGGTGTTATCTGACTTGTTAATCTTTACGTGAGGTGCTAACGGTGGGAAGTCACCTAATCCATAACACAGAGCAATAAAGTCTTTTAGAGTTGTTCTTTTAAGATTGACCAATGTATCTCTACATATTACAATCTCTTTACCTGTATTCTTTAAGCAGTAGACTATAATCCATTGAATAGCACTAATCGTTTTACTGGAACGTGTACCACCAACAAGGACAACACCTCTATTATCGTAGATGTTGTCCTCTATAAATTCGTAGTTACTTGTTACGCTTATATCTAAATTAGCCAAATTGTAAAATGTTGATTATCAGTGATTGAGTCTACTTGTTACACACGGTGGAGACCTACTTTTTTTTATTCTTTACTACGTTCACTGTAATCTCTGTTACCTTATCTTCAACTTTAACTTCTTGCTTGTCTGTTAAGCCGTTTAAACGTTGTGTAATGCTTGCGTTGTAGATTCCACACATACCGCCTTCTATTTGGTTTTGCCTGATTTCCATCTTAATATACGAACAGATACCGCAATAGTCACCGTAAGAATCATTAGTATTCCTAAAATAATGTTCAACAGTTAACCCTTTCTTAAAGCAGTAAACCTCGAAACCAGCCATGGAATAAGGTCTTTGTTTCTCTCTATGTACTGAGCTTCCATCTTTACCTACAAAGTCATGCACAAGTATAGGTTTAGAATCTGTTTCTTTCTTGTACCCTTCAAACAGCTCACATAGTTTTTCAGGTGTCTTTATGTACTTAGGTTTTGCCATTATCTTTTTATTTGTTTCTGTTTACTAAAGCCGTTCCTATATCCTTCTGCTCTCTCTTCCATGAACGCAAGGAACAACATAGTTTTAGCTTCTTCTATTGTTAGTTTTTCGCTTACTAGGTCTGCTAGTACGCTTTTAATATCTTGACAGTTTTGTATTACTCTGTCCTTTCTTTTAATATCTTCTGAATACTTACTCATGTCTTTAGTTTAATAGTTCTTCTCTGCTTACATATCCGTAACCCTGATTTAATAGGAATAACTGTAATATAAGTACTGGCGTTGACTTGCTTTGAGTCTTATGTCTGTTTCTAAATCCGTTTAACATACTATCAAATAAATTATAATCCCTACGCTCACTCTAATAATACTATTTACAAGCTGTTTTAAAGGTAGTAAGTTAGTTGAGACAGGTATTAAGTCCATCCAAGGTAGAAAAGCGCATACGAAGCGGTCTAAGTACATTAGAGCTAACTGTAACACTAAAAGTATTAATCC
>Ga0255048_10001024_pt1 | contig 20425 bp, 38 predicted proteins | sample JV7_2_2_MG_FD_183619 | JGI IMG/M metagenome (GOLD analysis project Ga0255048, IMG submission 183619) | Seawater microbial communities from Jervis Inlet, British Columbia, Canada - JV7_2_2 | ecosystem: Environmental > Aquatic > Marine > Inlet | place: Canada: British Columbia | collected 2016-10-06
GCTGAAAAGAATATTTAAGAATTACAATCCGCAACCAAGACCGGAAGGGTTCGGCAAATGAACGCTAACGATTTAGCTATGGTGAGAAGCTGCACCATTCAATGTCAGCTATAACAAAACAGGGTGATTGCAGCTTTTCATTATAGCGTGTGTTACCCATCTTTTAAAATTACGGATATGTTAATAGAAGAAACTAAATGGATGAAAAATTTACTCCCAGACGATTACACATGTGAACCAAGAGAAAACGGAGTACACTGTCACAGCCAAGAAGGTATTGCAGATGATAAAGGCTTATGTGATCACTTTGATTTGATATGTAAAGCAATCGAGCAAAAGTTTGGAGATAGATTCATGGAAATTTTTCATCAAACGAATACCTATCATAGAAGATTTACGGTCTATATCAGACCTGAGTAATTTTTATTGTGGGTAACGACCCAAATAAGGTGATGTGACCACCTGCAAACGTCACTATAACCGCTACAATCAAAGGTCATTCACCTTATTGTTTGTTAGCAAAAGTTACAGAGAGATGGATTACATCAAAACACTAAAAGACTTCTATGGGATTGGAAGAGAAGCATTGCATTTAATTTCTGGAATATCAGCAGATGCATTAATGAGGTATGAAAAAGGGGAAGAAGCGCCTCGCAAATACAGAATGCTTTTAAATGCAATGCTGGACATACCTACTTTCGAGACATTTTTTCATTTATCCAAAGGACTTTTGAATGCATCAGATATTGATAAGATTGAAAAGAAAATAGTCGAAGAAATGAAATGGAGAGAAAGGCAAGTAAGGGAATATCGCAAAGAGTCGATGAACGTTGGCTAATTTTTGCTAACGTTGGTAATAAAATGTAGTAAAGCAACTGCGACACTTGAATAAAAGCACAAGCCTAACATGCTTTATTCATTTTATTTATTGTTAGGCATCTTTTAAAATTACGGATATGAAAAACGTGAAATTAAAAAAGAAAATTTTATTAGACTTGCGATTATTAATAATTGCGATACCCTCATTTATTACTGGCTTTCTAAGTAGCCCCTTTGTAGAAAATAAAATTTTTGACATAGCCCCCGTATTGAGCGGAATAAGTGGCGCTCCTGCATTGTTAATAATATTGTATTTAATTATAAGTTGGATGTTTTATGATATACTGTATAAGTAGTAATTTTCATTGTGCCTAACACTAAGCTATTAATCGTTGAGGAACGAAATGGTTCAATAGCGACTGTTGAAAGCCGTTCGTAGAATGGCGTGAAAATAAAGCAGATAGTTCTTTGATATGTATATGTATATACTTACATTGCATTACAATTATAAATTATGGCAAAGAAAAGAGTAACATTTCAGTTAAATCCAGAAACAATTGCAAAGGTTAATTTTTCCAGGGAATGGAACCACGAAAATTGTACGGATTGCTTCCCAGACATGAACGCCTTTCAAACTGAACTTGATGAATTAGCTGATTACGGATTTTCTAAAATGGTTGGTGGTGTTGTTGGTGCGTGGGACGAATTAACCGATGAAGAAAGAAAACAATATTTCAAATGAGCGCAACGGTATTGTCTTATATAATATTTTTTTGTATGGGGCTTTGTGTAGGCTTGATCGGGTGGGTTTTTGAGCGAATAAAAACTAAGGCATTAACAAGAATATTAGAAGATTTAAGCGAGGATTCTAAGTTCTGGAGGACGCTCTACAAAAGCATTGCAAAGGAATAGATTAACCAAAGAGGTAAAGCAAAAATTCTATTAGAATGGAAGAAATTTGGAAAGACATAGAGGATTACAGAGGTGTGTACCAGGTCTCAAGCATTGGAAGAGTAAGAAGATTAAAGAGAATTAGAGAAAATATATTATCATGTGCCCCAAATACTAGCGGATATCCAACAGTTCACTTATGCAAAAATGGAAAGCGATCGACAAAGACTGTGCATAGATTAATAGCTCAAGCATTCATTCCAAACCCAGAAAACAAACCCCAAATAAATCACAAAAACGGAATAAGACCTGATAATAGGTTAGAAAATTTGGAGTGGTGTACAAGCTCGGAAAACAACTTACACGCATATAGGACTTCAAAAAGGAAAGTTTTAAGAGGGGAGAATCACGGGATGAGCAAATCAGTTTTTGATAAATCAACAGGAAACGTGTACGAATCTATTACTGCATCATCTTTAGCTATTGATATGAAAGGCATTACTGTTTGGAGAATGGTAACAGGAATAAGTCCTAACAAAACGAATTTAACTTTGGTAAAATGAATAAATATAAGCTTAGCGCAGGGAAAAAGTTCTTATTAATAGTTGTTGCGGCCGGGATAGCTTTTCAAATATATTGGATAGCATCACCTGAAGCTCCTTATCTAATTACATGGGTTTCGCTTAACATAGTATTGGCCGGGCTGCTTGCCATATTCTTTTTATGTAAAAAATGTTGAGATGATAGATCCGAATGAAATAATGATGGGTAATTGGGTTTCTTATGATGGGAACCCATATCGAGTTATCGGAATACATTCTGTTCCGATATTAGACACTATTCTATATGGGATCGGTGTGGTTGAATGGAATGATTTAGACCCCATTCTATTAGACGAAGAGTGGCTTTTGAAGTTCGGGTTTGATAAGGAAGATAGTTTAACATTCAAAAAAGACTGGTTTGAATTATGGGGTTCTTCATATTCCGGGGATTATCAATTACGGATTTACAAAGTAGGCAATGACTACGAGAAGATTATAAACATAAAATATGTCCACACGCTCCAAAACCTTTACAAATCTTTAATAGGGGATAAATTAGAAATACAGGAATGAGCAAATACTGGTTCGATAAAAAACATCCTGAAAGCTGTTACCCAATTAAAAGGCATAGAGAAGAAATGCTCGAAAACAATGAGCCCGAAAGGACATTGATTGGCGCAAAAGCCATAATTGGCGAAGGTATTTATTACTGTACCAAATACGGCGAGCCGGGAGATAGCGGCGATGGGATGTGTGGTAAAATATGTGATGGTTATAATCCACGGAACGGCAAAAACGGGAGGTGTTTGCATTCTGGGTATTGTTACGAACCGACCAAGGAAACGAAAACAATCAAAATCAATATCGAATGAACACCTGGATAATATGGATAGTGTTTACTGCCATGAGTTTCGAATGGGACGCATTGAAGATCTATCACAACGGCATTGAAAAGAAAGGAAATTTAAAACACGGTTATAGAATGGCATTAAGGTTTTTGTTTGGCTTAGTTTTGGTAAATAGGGGGCGGGATGTTGTTTATGATGTTTCATATTTTTATGATTTATTTTTAGAGGCCGTCCCCTTTTATGCTTTCTTTTGGTTGGTGTTTGATCCGTGGTTGACCTTAAGGCGGATGCATTACATAGAAGACTTTAGGCCGGCGGACGGGATTTTCTATGCTGGCAAGGATTGGTGGGAACTTAGCTTTTTGCCGTGGCATGTGAGAACATTGTTCAAGGCAGGATTGTTTATAACTTCAATTTTAGTGTTATGAGCTATTTAAACGATGTGTGTAGCTATCAAAAAGTACTTAAAGCGTAAGAGATGACTATAAAAGAATTAGTGCCTTACTTGCCTTATGGGTTGAAGGGCTTAGTTGAAGATTTCGGGATCGAAACTGCTATTGGTTGTATTGGGACTGAGGTACTAACAACAGAAGATAATTGCGAATTATCAGAGTATAAACTAATCCTAAGACCTTTATCAGATTTGACAAAAGAGATTGAACATAATGGTGAAAAATTCAAACCGTCTTTTGTTTTAAGTAGAGATTATAAAGATGAATTTGTAGAATTATTAATCACTGAAAAAGGCAAGGGTTATTATAATGATTTATTAAGGTATATACCTTTATGTATTGCTGAGAAACTTTTTAAGTGGCATTTTGACGTATTCGGGTTAATTGAAAAAGGAGAAGCAATAGACATTAATACATTATGACAGCATTTACAACACTAATGGCAATAGCATGTTTCGCAGCCGGCTGGGTAGCTGGCTTGTTTTCAGCAGTGGCAATAATAGCACTTTTTAAATATAAAGAGGATGGGATATCAGACAATGAACAGGAAGATATACCCGAATGCCCGAAATGCAAAAAGCCAACCAAACGATTAAGGACACCGGGGTATAAAACGGCTGTTTTTTATCCGGCTATGTATGATGAAAAAGGGGTCAATACAAATCCAGATAGAAATGCAGTTACTTATAGTTACACATGTTTAGAATGTGGCGCGAAATACGAGGATACATGAGTTGGAAAACAGGAAATAAAGAGGCTAATTTTTATGTCATAGTATTTAGTATAATAGTGGCGGCAATATTTATAATTAGGATATTTTGGCCATTACCTAAACCACCAATAGAATGAAACTATTAAAAAAACTTTATTACAAAATATTTCCTACCTACACTGAGAGGGACGAGGGGTTATATGGATATCTTGAAGCTGATCAAATGATATCGGATTCTATAAATTCAGAAGATTCAGAACAATGGGAACTATCTAAATTAGAGGACGGGAACTTAACTATAGGATATGTTTGGCTTTGTAAAAAAACAAGGGTAATAGAATGAAATGTAAAAAATGTAAATACTATTTGTCCGACAATCAGGGGATTATTGGAGATAATGGATTGGTGATTTTTACCCCAATCACTGGGGGGTTTTGTATGGCTTATAATTGGAATTTGAATAGCCAAAACGTTGTTGAGTGTGGAGCTTTCAAGAAAGATAAAAATAGCGGGTCTAAAGGCAAAAAGTCTTACAAGATAAATATCAAATGATATTAAAATTTATATACCTAATGATTTTATACCAGTTGGCAATACTGGCAGATAATATAACCCAATACCTGAAGCGGTACAAATTGACACCTTGGCCGCTTTTAAAGACATCCTGGAAACGCCGGGGTTTAAATTGTACTAAAGGGGCTGGTATGTGGATATGATTTGAGCCCAGCCCCTAATTTAAAGAAAAATGAAGAAACACGTTAAATTATATCATGACAAGCTCGGTTACTACTATGGTGAATTCATACCATGTGAGGTTTGTGGGGGCAAAAGTGTTGACATCCATCACATTGACTCGAGAGGCATGGGAGGATCAGGCAGAAAGGATTTTATCAACAATGTCCAGGCATTATGTAGGCACTGCCATATCGAATATGGAGATAAAAAGCAGCATATAGAATTTCTAATACAAAAACATGTTAAAACAATCGAAAGAAGAACAAAAAAACGAGCTTAACATCAAAAGACAATTGGAACAATCTGTTTTTGAAAAGATGTTCAAGGATCTGTATTCAATTTGTTGCAAAGCAGGATTTCAGCATATAGAAATGGGGGACAAGTTCATGAAGGTGACTGATGAACACAGGAATTTTAAAATAGAGTTAAGTGTTAAGGTTGGTATTGTTAATTAACAGATATGTGCAAATTTTGCACGGTGGTTCTTGGAATTAATTCCTAATTGAGCATAACGGTTTGGGTATGGGCTGATTTTAAGCCGATTTAAAAGAACGAATGATGAAAGACGTAAATAAGATATTTGAATCAATACATGAAGTGTATGAGTCTCATGATGGAGGTGGCATATGGTTGGATGATAGCCAAAAACTACTCATCAAAAACCAACTAAGGCAACTGATCTTAGCGAATAAAAATCATGGTGTCATACATAATGTTAGACGTAGGTTTTATTCTGATGATGAAATACAGGAAATAGAAGATGCAGCAGCGCAAGGCAGGGAGGATTGGCTTATTCAACAACATGAAAATTCCATCTAACGCATTGTATATGAAACGAACGGATTAAGAACTAAAAATAAATTTAAAATTATGAATATAGCTATTTTAATACTGTGCATTTTAATTATGGCAGGAATTATAACATTAGGAAACAACCAAGTTAAAATAACAAACAACCAAAGTAAAATAGCGGAAACGCTTGACAAAATTAACAAAGAAGTACATAGGTAGTTTGTTTTATATACGTTGTTATGTGCTTTTTTAATTGCACTATAACATCAAGCTAAAAAATGGTGAGGGACGAACTTGTTTTTAAGCGGCTGTTATGAATTGTAAATTATGACCTGGTACATCAACACAACATGGGGCAAAAAAGACTATGTATTTTATCAATATTTTGAACTTAACGGAATGATAATAGAATTATGGAAGGAAGAACAATAAGCCCGGCACCTTTGGCAGATAGGGTGATTGATTACGTGATCGCTACAAGGTTTAAAAGAATAGGAAAACGGTTTTCTAAAATGATTGATAGTTTTGATAAATATAATGTTGAGATCCACAAACCCATTTCCGATTTCAGAAAGGCAATAGCCAATTTGAAAAAGATTAAATAATTAACTAACTTACATTATGATCAACGCTTCCTATCCTGGAAAAACTACTCAAACAAACCCTTTCAATTGTATTTTGCATAATCACACTGTTAACAGTGTTGATAATAACGGCGCTATTAATAAGGTTTTGATATGATAACATATAAAAAAGCGTGTAAAAGGTTAGAAATCCTTGCAAATATAGCTAAGGAAGGGGCGTATACCATCGGTATTGAGCCAACAATTAAAATTAAAGACTGGCAGAAAGACAATAAATGGTTCCACGAATGATAGAAGAAAAAAGCTTTCAAATGGACAAAAACACTTTATTGATTTCTAAGGAAGAACTTAGCAAAATGATCCCTATTGACAAAGTAAAAGAGATAGCTTTAAAGGCATGGATTGAAGGATATGGCGAAGGATGGGAAGATGCTGATATACCAGATATATTTAGAGTATGGTTTCACGGAATTGAAAAAGAACTATGATTGAATACTGGAAAGAAAAACAATTAAAAGAAATTAGTTAAATTTGCGCAATGGCAGGCAGACCACCTAAATACAAAACAGTAGAAGAACTTCAAACAGCTATTGATAAATACTTTGAAGATGTAGCCAATGAAGAAAAACCCACAGTAACTGGGTTAGCTTATCATTTAGGGTTCACAAGTAGGCAGTCAATCTATGATTTCGAGACTAAGAAAAAGAAAGTATTTGCTTACACTATAAAAAGAGCGGTCCTAAAAATAGAGCATAAACACGAGTTAGGGCTATATAATCAAAGTAATGCGGGTCATATCTTTTGGTTAAAGAACAGGCGTTGGAGCGATAAACAAGAGATTAAGCATTCAGGCGAAATAACAGGTTTTAACTATGTCGATAGTAACGATAAGGCCGACGGCTAAACAGCATGAGGCATGGCAAGCATTAAAAACTAAAGACACTGTATTTTTAGGAGGCGGGGCCGGCGGTGGCAAATCATGGCTCATATGCGAAACCCGGTTAGCGAATTGCTATTTTTATCCCGGTTATAAATCCTTCATAGCACGCGAAGAGCTTAAACGGCTCATGCAGTCTACTTTTATTACTTGGTCGAAGGTCTGCAAATTCCACGGGATACCCCCAAACGATTGGAAGCTAAACTCTATGTACAATTATATTGAGTTCTTTAACGGCTCACGGATAGACCTTTTAGATTGCGCTTATAAGCCGTCAGATCCGTTGTATGAACGTTTCGGCTCATTAGAGTACTCAGACGGAGCATTAGAGGAGGCGGGCGAAATACATCACCTGGCATATGATGTTTTAAAGTCCAGGATAGGTAGGCACATGACAGACGAAGTAAGGCCCACAATGCTGATCACAGGAAACCCCAAAAAGAATTGGACTTACACTACTTTTTACAAGCCGTGGAAAGAAAATATCCTCCCGGACGGCATAGCATTCATTCAAAGCCTTTACAACGATAACCCACACACGGCAAAGACTTATAAAAAGCAATTAGAGGGCATTACAGATCAATCAATCAAAGAAAGGCTAATGTTCGGGAACTGGGACTACGACGATGATCCGAGCGCTCTTATTGACTATGATGCTGTTTGTGATATGTTCACTAATGACCACGTGCCAAAAGGAGATAAGATGATCAGTGCAGATTTAGCTATGCAAGGGCGTGACAGGTTCATAGCAGGACTATGGTCAGGTATGAGGGTATCTATACCCATAGACAAAGAAAAAGCCACAGGCAAGGAAATTGAACGCGATTTAACCAATCTTAAGAACACAGAGAAAGTAGGAAACTCTAAGATTATAGCAGACAGCGACGGTTTAGGAGCTTACCTGGATAGCTACATCCGGAACATTAAAGCCTTTCATGGCGGTGCAAGTGCAAATAATAAGAATGAATTTGTTAACTTTAAAAGCGAATGTGGTTTTAAGCTTGCCGAAAAGATCCAGAACAGGGAGATTAAAATTATATGTTCAAAAGACCAGGAGGAACGCATTAAAACAGAAATAAGCGTCTGTTTGAAGCGTCACAACATGGATAAGGACGAAACAAAGAAGCGATTAATACCAAAAGACAAGATGAAAGAACTATTGGGGCATTCGCCTGATTACTTGGATATGCTGCTAATGGGCATGTATTTCGAAATAGACAATAGAGTTGAATTCCAAGTGGCATGAATTGTATTATTCAAAGATTGATTACAAACCCACAAGGGAGACTAAAAAGATATAACTATTCAAAGAAATGATAGCAATAGCAAAGAAAGACATTAGCCCCTTAATAAAAAAAGGAACTATCTTAGTAAAAAAGAAAGTGAGGCACCCCGATCATGGATTGCGGTTCTTTGGCATCATGCGGGGTTATGATGAATGTCTTTATATAGAGTGTACGCATTGGGTCATGTTCGAGGAAAGAACGGTAAAGCCTCCCAATTACTACACGTGGAGATTGATAGAAGCAAATAGGGAATGGTTTAAAATTAGCAAAGAATGAATTGGTTTCAAAAACAATTATTACCCAAACAGGTCAAGCAAATAATATTACAGGCCGAATCCGGGGATGTGATAAAGGCCATGTTCCAAATATTCGGCAATAATGTAACCCTGATAAACGAGAATACAGATCAATATATAAAGTCTGGATATCTTGGTAATGCAGATATCTATTCTATTGTACGGCAAATATCAAGATCATGCTCGATCCCTGAATGGGAGCTTTTCGAAATAAAGAACGAAAAAGCACATGCCGACTATGTGAGGTTAAAGCAAGACGGCTCGGAGGCGTCGCTGTTCAAGGCCATGAAGTTAAAAGGCGAAGCTTTGGAGCAAGTAGAAAACCCTGAAATACAAAAGCTTTTTGTACAACCAAACCCCTTACAGGGATGGACAGAATTTATTGAGTTAAGCACTGTATTTAGGTTGATAACAGGCAACAGGTACTGGAAAGGATCGGCCCCTGAATTTGGCGCTAATGCAGGCAAATGGCAGGAACTTTTTGTATTGCCAGCCCAACATGTAGAGATACTTCCAGGTGACAACATACTCGAACCAATCAGGGGGTACAGGTTTAACTTTAACCCTTCCGATGAATTTGATGCCGAAGACGTAAGCCATTCGAAGTATCCTAATCCTGATTTTGTGGCGGGAACGGGGTCTAACTTTTACGGCCTTTCACCTTTAAGGCCCGGCAGGACTGTATTAACGAAGTCCAATGATGGGTATGAGGCAAGCGCCAGGCTATTGCAAAACTCCGGGGTTATGGGAATTGTGTCGGGTGCAAAAGAAGCGACCGCGCAACCTGGGGACATGGATATACAAGCTATCAAGTCAAAGTTTGAACAAAAGTCACGGCCTGAAAACTACGGCAAGCTGGCATGGACAAACGCGATGCTGAACTACATCCAAATGGGTATGAACGCCAACGAACTGGGGTTGAACGAAGGGCAAATGCTTTCGTTGAGGCAGGCATGTAATATTTACAACTATCCATCAGAACTGTTAAACGACAAGGTAAGCGCTAAATACAATTCCTTTAAAGAAGCCAAAAAGAGTGCAATCATCAACGCGGTATTGCCAGAACTTAACCTGGATAGGGATTCACTCAATACGTGGTACTTGGAACCATGGAGGAAAGCAGACCGGAAGAACTACTTTTTAGATTATGAGGTGAATTCATTCCCTGAAATGCAGGAAGATTTAGGGAAACTTTGGGCAAGGATCGATACAAGTACAGAGCTGACATTGAACGAAAAAAGGAAATTGAAAGGCTTTGACGAAAGAACAGAACCGGGCATGGACGACATATGGCTTCCTTTTAACTTAACGCCAATGCAGGGCTTTGGCAACACGGACACCACGGAGTTAGACGAAACATTGAAAGCATTGGGAATAACTGAATACGCTTCAAATGGTGTACATTAATGCCTGACACAGCTACCCAAATATGGCAAAACACAGACCGTAAGCGGGCGCGGTTCATGCCTTCGATAGAAAGGGCAACATTGCAAGCGTTAAGAATCCAGGCGAAACCTATATTTGATCTTTTTAATACAGGTATGGCCTTGGAAGATATCAAGGCACAAATAAAAGGGCTTATCCGTGAACCAGCCATAAAGGTATTGATCGATTCTATTTTTAACCGTGTAGGGATGGCGTTTGCAGATGATTCATTCCATGAAATAACCTCACAACTAAAACAAGACACTTTTATAGAATCCCAGATAGAAGGAACCCTTCAAAGGATAATCCAGGTACAAGCGGCATTAGATATAACAGCAATCACAGAGACTACCCGCAATTGGCTTTCTTTAGAGATCCAAAGATACATCGAAGAGGGGTTAAGTATCCCAAATGCAGCGAAGGAACTTACGAAAAGGTTTGATTTCATAAGCAGGGCACGAGCTACGATGATAGCACGAACAGAGATTATAAGCGCAAGCAACGCGGGAAGTTTGGCAGGCGCGGAAAGCACAGGATTGCCAGTTCAAAAGATATGGCTCACTGCCAGGGACAAGTCTGTAAGGGATTCACACATAATAACAGACGGCCAAAAAAGAAACCTAAAAGAGAACTTCAATGTCAATGGAAGCCCAGCCATGCAGCCTGGAGATCCAAAACTGCCAGCAGGCGAACGCGTTAATTGTAGGTGTACGATTATCTACCAAGTCGAAGGAAGGGACAGCCCACTTACAGAGCTTCAAAGGCCAGAGGTATTTGATTTCAGTCAGTTTGAATAATTTTTGGGCTTGTATATTTGCATATGCGCATATTTGCATAAACGAATATACTTTTCTAAATTTGATAAACATGTTTTAAAATGATCTTATCAAAAAATTTCTCATACGAGATTAAAGACGTAGATGAGCCGCAAGGGATTGTTACTATCTATGTAAATTCATTCGATAAGGAAGATTCGGACGGCGACATATCTCATAAATCATCATTTAACAGGACAATTAAAAACGAATTCAATCGGATTAAACATTTCAGAAACCACAACCCTGATCAAAACATAGGATTACCAAAAGAAATGCAAGCAGATGATTTCGGGCTAAAAGTGGTTAGCCAGTTAAATATGGAAAAAGAACTGGCAAGGGATGTATTTTCAGACTATAAATTACATGCTGAATTAAACAGGTCAATGGAGCATTCTATTGGGTTTAATGTAATGCAAAGGGACGCGAAAGACAAAAAAATAATAACAGAGTACAAGTTGTGGGAATACTCAAGTCTTTCGCATTGGGGGGCAAATCAGGATACGCCACAAGTGGATGCAAAGGATTTATCAAGGGATGATATCATAGATCAGATATACTACATATCTAAAGCATTTGAAAAAGCAGATTTCACAGATGCTAAATTCAGAAAATTAGAACAAAACATGGTCGAGCTTACTAAAGCTTACGAACTCGTTAAGGACTCACAAACTCCTTTCATAACGACTGACAATAAAGACCTGGAAGCAATTAAATATTTTAAACAAATTTTAAACTAATGGCAGAAGAAATTAGTGACGTTCTAAAGCAAGAGCTGAAGGACATCAACGACAACATAACCGCAAAAACCGATAAGCTCAAAAAAGATATCGGCGAAGTGGCGGACGAAAAAGCATCGGCTTTAATAGCCACCTATAAAGAAGAGCAAGGCGCTTTACAGGTTGAGCTTGACAAAAAGCAGGCCGAAAAAGATACGGTAATGCAAAAGCAGCTCGACGATATCGACAAAAGATATAAAGAGCAAAAAGCAATTGTACCGGCTAACATGTCCTTAAAAAACAGGATCATAACAGATCTTAAAGGATCAGATAAGCTCATTGAGCATATCAAAAACATTGATGCCAAAAAAGGAAGCAATAACTTTAGTATGGACATGAAGGTAGTCGGTGATATGTCAAGCGGGAACGCAACTACCTCGATAACAGATGAATTTGCACCTGGAATGTTAGAGGCAGGGGTTAACCGCGTTGCAAAAAGACAAACTTTTGTACAGTCTTTGATCAACACGGGAACGCTTACCAACACAAGAACGGTTTCATGGTATGAGCAAACAACTTCCGAGGGAGGCGTTGCAAACCGTGCCGAAGCTGCTGAAATGGCACAGGTAGATTACGATTGGGTTCGACAGGAAGAAGCTTTAAAGTTCATTTCAGGATATACCAAGGTAACCAACGAAGCTTTGGCCGATTGGGGACAAATGGCGACTGAGATACAATTCGAACTTTTCAGGGACTTGTCTTTGAAGCTTGATGACCAACTTCTTAACGGTGATGGAATAACCGTAAACATTGATGGTATATTGAGCAAGGCGACAGCGTTTGCAGCGGGTAATTTTGCTTTAGGAATCGAAAGCGCACAGCATTTCGATGTGTTGAGGGTAGCTATAAACCAAATTATTTTGGCCAATTTCTTCCCTACGGCTATTGTTCTTAACCCTGACGATGCCGCTACTTTGGATTTACTTAAAATAGCAGATAATCGTTATTTGTTAGCGCCGTTTGTAAGCGCCGACAATACGATTATAAAAGGTATTCCAATTGTTGAGAATTCAGGAATCGCTACTGATAACTTCCTTGTAATGGATGGATCACGGGCAACTGCTTTCTTCCGTCAAGGAATTACGTTGAGGATTTGGGATCAATCAGATGATGATCCAAGATTCAACCGTCAAACAATGACCGCCAATGTTGAGGCATTGCTAAGGATTAAAGGCAATGATGTACCCGCATTTGTAACAGGTGATTTCACAACTGCTAAAGCGGCCTTAGAAACTGTATAATGAAAAAGCAGGCTAAATTGATAAAAGAAATGTGTGGCCTTCCAATAGGCCATGCTATTTCTATTGCCTCTAATGACTCTGAGAAAGCCTTGATAAAAGGTGGTTATATAGCCAAAGAGGAGAAAATGAAGCGCAAGACCAAAGAAGAAAAAGGCTTTACAAAGGATGATTAGAGGGGATAACAACTTACTGGAAATAATTGATTCTGTGGGGATTACCGAATTGATTACACGTAACCAAGTAAGGGATTGGCTCGACGAACCTGACACTTCGCACAATAGTACTTTAGATAGTTTAGTTGTTGCTACAAGGGAGTTGTTCGAAAAGCGATATAACCTCACATTGGCAGAACGTACCAGAACGTTTTATTATTCTACATATGCAACAGAATTAGAGCTACCAAACAAGCCCCATACTTCAATAGATACTATTGAGGAGCAGGACATCGAAGGGGATTTGACCTTGTGGGTATTAGGCGAAGATTATACTTTGTTTGGCACTTCTTTATTAAGGTTCAACGATTGTGGAATTAACTTGATTATAACCACAACAAGCGGTTACACTGTTTTACCAAAGGACATTGAGCGGGCTTCTTTAATGCAAATAAAGTTCATGTTCGATGGTGAATGGGACAATGAGGAACGTGTAAGCCCGGAAGTTGAAAAGATCATGCGAAGGTATGACAGGGAAATATTAGTGTGAAGTATAAGGATACATTGGAGGTTTATTTGCCAACCGGATCAGACGACGGCGCGGGCGGTACTGAAGAGGTTACCGGGGATGTGGTTTTTAAATTGAGGTGTAGGATAACACCCGGACCGGGTTCAAGGTTCTTCCAGTTCGGGCAAGTGTACGATGGAAAGCCTATGGAGATTACAACAAGGTACAGGCAAGACCTGGAGGAGTTTAGTTTGACATTTAAAGAGGTAAAACGGGACTATTTATACAAGTTCAGGGGCCGTGAAATCACCGTCCAGGATATCTTTATAGATAACGAAGAACGAAAGTTTATAACGATGCTGGCATTTGAAAAGGCATGAAAGGAATTAAGGTAACATTAAAAAACAAGCGCGCAGTTCAAAGGGAGCTTACCAAGTACGGGAGTGAGCGCGGCAAGAAAGTGTTAACGGCCATGCAAAGTACTGGTTTAGTTGTGCAGTCAAAAGCTAAAGCAAGAGTGCCTGTAGATACGGGAAGGTTAAGAAATTCAATCAGCACGAAAAAAGAACCAAATACGGTTATAGTTGGGACGAACGTAAGTTACGCGCCTCATGTGGAATTTGGCACATCTAAAATGTCGGCGCGTCCTTATTTCTTTAATAGTTGGGACGAAGAAAGGCCAAAGCTTATAAAAAAGATAATACAAATATTTAAATGAAAGATCCTGATTACCAATTGCGAAGGGCCTACTATACGGCATTAAATGGAAACGTTTCCTATGCAGGAAAAGATGTTCCCGTTTATGACAGCGTACCAAACAACGCAACGGCTCCATGGATCAAATTTGATTTAACCGCAGGCGACAGGGTAGAAGAAAAAGACGGATATACAACCAATAGGTTATTCAGCATCATATGTCACACGGCATGGAACAAAAGGGGAGGCAAAAAGCAAGCCGACCAGATTTCAAGTCAGGTGATGCAATTAATAGTAGATCAAACACTGACCGACGTAAGCGGTCAATTCAAGTTCCACGAGCAAACGGTCGAAGACTTCGCAAGTGCCGAGGATGACCGGGGGGACAAAAAGATAATACAGAAAATAATTATTTTTAACAATTTCATTCAACAAATATAGTCATGGCAGAAGATGATAAAATCAGGGGTAAGATTATGAGGATCCAAGTTGACGCGGAGCAGATATTATTTGCTACCGAGTTTACGTGTAGTCAAACCACCGAAATGTTAGAAGCATTCACAAAGGATTCAGCAAACTTCACGGACAGGGAAGCCAACATCAATGATGTTACCCTGTCAGGGGCTTACTTATTAACTTTAGAACCGGCGACGGGTAAAGCCAATTACGAAACGCTCTGGGACGCCTGGAACACGCAGACCACAATCGTGTGTATCTGGGAAGACGGTATAGTAGGCAATCCAAGTTGGACCGGTAACTTTCTTGTTTCTACATTGGACATGGAGGCCAACGCAGACGGTTATGCAAGTGGTTCATATGAGTTTCTTATAAACGGCATAGTGACCAAATCGGTACAGGCATGATTGTTACAATCGAAAAAAAGGAATATCCTTTTTTATTTTCTTTTAGCGCAATTCAGGAATACCAAACATTGTTGGAAAAGAGCACCAAGAAATCAAGCGGCAACCTGGAAGATATGAGAATCTTCATTAGGCTTGGTTTAAAATGGGGCTGCAAGTTCGAAGAAATCAAATACGATCTTAGCGATGTAAAGATTGCCAAATGGATGGAACTGAACTTAACGGAAGCCGCTAAATTGGTAAAGCATTGCACTACCCAGTTCAGGGTATTTGGAAATGCTTTTAAAGCTGAAATAGAAGAAAGTGAAAAAAAGCCCAAACCTCAAATGAAAAAGGCGGGATAACGCTTTGGGACGCTTACGAACAGCGGGCATTTGGGGAGATAGGATTGAGCGTAAAGGATTTTTACAATCATGAGCCGATACAGTTTCACAATAGATGGGAGGGCCATCAATCAAAGGTACGTAGCGAAGCGGAAGTTTACCGTAGCGTTATGTTTCATCATGCTATTACCGTGGTTAATTCTTCGCGGTCTAATCGCTATCAGTTTGATGTACTCAAAGATTTTCCTTTTCCGTGGGACGAAGGCGAAGGGGGTATCAAAGAAGCTATCAAAGAAACGCGCATTGAAAGGGATTATGCAATACTAAAACAGCGGGCATAATGGCAACAGCACGAGAGGAACTTATTATTGATGTAGCGGCAGATATTGCAGACCTAAAAAAAGGACTGTCAAAAGGCAAGCGTGAAATGGACGGCTTTGGAAAGGCCGCCAAGAAATTGGGAGGTGTCCTTGCTGGGGTTTTTGCAGTGTCCAAGATTGCGGACTTTGTTATGGAGGCTTCTAAGCTGGCAGGCGTTGGCGAAGGTGTTAGGGCTGCATTTTCAAGGATTGGCGGGGCTGCAATATTCGAAGAGATAAACGAAGCGGTAGCTGGAACGGTTAGTGAGCTTGATTTAATGAAACAAGCTGTACTGGCAAAGAATTTGGGGCTTCCTATCAAGGAACTTGGAACGCTGTTTGAGTTTGCCACAAAAAGGGCACAGGACACGGGGGAAAGCGTGGATTTTTTAACAGACTCGATTGTAAAAGGCATAGGTAGAAAATCTCCTTTGATTCTTGACAACTTAGGGATATCGGCAATCGCCTTAAAAGAAGCTTTAGGAGGTGTAAGCACAGAAGCCGCAAGCGTGGCACAAGTCACCGAGGCCGTTGGCAAGATAGCAAAACAATCACTTAAAGAGTCAGGAAAAATTATAGAGACGGCCGCAGTCCGCACGGCACGATGGAACGCTCAACTTGAGAATGTACAAGAATCCATAGGAAGGGACATTAACAGGGTCATAGGAGCATTGGGGCCTTCGATAGACTCAATGATATCAGGCGCTAAAAAAGGATTTAAGGAAATTCGAAACAGCGTTATAGGATTTGCGAATGAATTCATAAAACTTCAAAACCAATCTGAAGAGTTCAGGGTTGTTATAAGTTTTTTAAAAAATATATGGGTAGCATCATTTAAAGTAATGGGTGCGCAATTAAATGCTCTATTAATAGAACCATTGAAGGTAATCGGACGTATCATAAAAGCTTCTTTTACTAATAACATTGCCGCAATCCCTGGGATTGTAAAACAAGGGTTTAAAAACATTGCAAACGATGTAATAGGCTCCGGGGTAGAGACCTTTAATGCTTTCAAAAAAGGCATTGAGGACGCGAAAAAAGCAGAACCAATACCTTTGATTTCACTTGAAGAACAAGCAGCGGTCATCCCTGTGGCAAACATGGCAGGCCAAAAGGCGGGCGAAAGCTTTGCAGAGGGTTTTGATTTTGCAACTAAAGGATTATTGGATTTTGGAGGCGGTCGTGATATAGCGGCAGGACAGGATCAACTTTCAGGTTTTAATGAATTGCTTGTACAGTTCACAGAAAACAACAACGCGGTAGCGGAATCTATCCTTGGCAGTGCTGAGGCGCAAGCATTTATGAACGAAGAACTAAAAGAAGCTGATGCAGACTGGCAGGCTGTCCGGGATGACTTTGTGACCAACAAAGAAGCAACGGACAAATGGCAAAAGTCACTCGAAGGACTGGGGCAACAATTCACAGGCATAAGCGCGGACTTGTTTAACCTTGCATTGAGCGGACAAAAAAGCATAGGGGCTTTAATTAATAAAATGATTGATCTGGCCTTTGCGGCCATACTTGCCAAAGGGGCCATTAAAGGAATTGGGGGTATCATTGGCGCCGGAATTGCCGTGGCAGGATTAAAGGCTTTGGTTTCGTCCACGATAGGAAAACAACCAGAACCAACGGTAAGAGGTGACCAAATACAATTGGTAGGAGCAAATACAGCACAACGAAACGATAGGGTTTTCTAATGTTACATGAATTACGTGGTTGGTTTCAGCATGACATCCAGAGCAGCGGCACTAAAATATGTCAGTGCTTTTGGGACGATGTGGCCACTAATATCAAGGTTTACTTTTGGCCTGAAGACTTTACAGGGTTCCCGGACACAGGCCTGGCTACGCTGGCAACTTTTGGGAACACGATAAACAGTAGTGAGGGAAACGATTGGGCACTAACAAACACGAAATCAAATTACTTTTTCTGTGATGCGTCCGAACTTAACGAGTTCTTTTCGCAACCTACATTCCCATATTTTAACAAACAGGAAACCCAAAATTCACCCACGTGTGCGGTGATTGCTTGCGACCTACGGATAAGAAGGCCCTTAGGTATCACAGATTCCAACAGTACCGTAGTAGGATCAGGGGACGGAATAGTTACTTTAAAAGCAACATCAAGCCAATCGGGGATACAGTTTTCACTGGACAATATAACTTTTGACACAGGGATCCTTGTTGATGGATTTTACCAGTTTACGTACCCCAATTTAGATGTAGGAACGTGGATTGCCTATAGTAAAGATTCTGAGAACTGCACGGACCAGGTACCGTTCGAGATAGGGTTTGTGGACGCGTACCAAATTAAGTACCAGGCACAATTCACACAAAACGACTTTGTATATTTTATAAACTTTCTTAAGCGTGATTATGTTGGCCCTATCATTCCCGTGCTTGTGGCAAAAGGCGGAGCCGCTAATTTTATATATGGACAGGAAAACGATGATCCTTGGAAAGTTATCAAAGGGGGTTTTTGGGAGCTTACCCTGAAGCGCGGCAAGGCTAACCCTATAGATACGTTTGAGGATTTTGCAACACAAGATGAAAGGCTGTTTAGGGTCGAAGTGTTTAAAGGAAACGCTTTAGATTGGAAAGGGTGGCTGTTGGCAGATAAATTAATTGACCAGTGGACAAACGCACCAAGTACTTTCAAGGTAAACGCGAAGGACGGGCTGGGATCATTGAAGGAGTTCGAGTTTAAGGCAATAGATACATCAGAGTTCCAAGGCAACAGGACGATTATCGAAATTATAGAAATCTGCCTGGACAAACTTGATCTGGATTTAGATATTTACAGCGCGGCGAATATCCGCTCACAGGACCACGAGGACACGGATGATCCTTTAGAGAATACAAAGATCAATATTGATTCTTTAGATGGGCTAAACTGTTATGAAGTCATAGAAAGGCTTTTATTTCATTACAACATTTACCAAAATAAAGGGCGTTGGGTAATTGCACCTTTTAACAACACGGAAGATTTAACATTTAACATCTTTCAAAACGGTGTTAATGTGGGCGTTTCGTCTGAGCCGGTTTCGAAGGCATTGACCCAGTTAGGGAGCACTAAGCTGGCGAGGATTTCACCTACTGGGATAGGGCAGGCTTTTTTAAGTACCGAATTTGCCATTAAAGAATCCAACGTCTTGCAGGACTACGGGCTGAAGGAGGATTTAATATTCAATTCGAGCTTCAAAGACTGGACAAACGGCGTCCCAGACGGGTGGACGGGCGATGCTATTTCAAGCGGCAACGTACAACAAGCGCCAAACAGGAACAAGGAAAGCACATTGACTATTTTAGGCGAGGCACCCTCTAATATTTTAGGCGAGTTTATTACAGCGAAAGCTTTTGATCTGGATATCGTAACAGGCTCAAATGCCGAAGCGGCCACGATATTCATGAAGGTAAAAGGCGACTTCACGCAAGCGACACAGGTAAGCTTGAGATTTCAATGGACAGATGGAGTTATATTTAAGTTTTTAAACAATGATGCTAATTTTTGGGACTCAGACGTAGACAACAGGGTTCGGGTTACCTTAACAAATAAAAACAGTTACGCAGATGTAGAAATTCCCATGATATTTAATGGCGCGGCGGGATCTTACACATTATCGATCTTTCAAGGCCATTCAAGTACGGGAAGCGTTACAAGCTTAACATTTGACTATGTAGAGGTTATCTATAAAGTTGACCGTGAAGCCCCGGAATCCGATACGACATGGACAGCTATCAACCAGGATAAATCTACCATTTTAGTAAATAATGAAGAGGTATTTTTTGGCAATGCCCCGGTACTTGAGAATACAGAAATTATTTACCAAGGGGCTTTGCTTAACCTTAACAATCAGCCTTTAGACTTGTTTCGAAGAGGGGTTAACAACGAGGCGATAAGCTATGCCGATATTTTCGCGCGTAATATAATCACGGCGAAAGGCGTTCAGTTAAAGTCATGGAGCGGGAACGTTTCTTTAAGGGGCGGGGCCGTGTTGGATCAGTTCAGCATAGTAAAGTTAAGGGAGGTTGAGGATATTTTATATAGGGTAATCTTTTGGCGTGCCAATATCCCGGACCAGGATTACAGGGTGTTTTTATTGGAAGTGACAGAAAGCGAAATTATAGAACCACCGAACCCTATACTTTTTTATACTAACGGAGACGGCATTTTATACCCTGATTTAACGAATATAGGTTTAGAGAACGGCCCTAACAACGTAGGTGGTTTACAACAGGCGGGCGTGGTCGGAACGGCATTAGATGATATATTCTATGTCGTTGATTCAGGCGAAGCGAATTTAGAGTTTCAAAACAAAAAAACAACCGTCCAGGACATGGGGGACTATGCAGGCGGTGGCGGAACGATCCCTT
>Ga0255048_10001025_pt1 | contig 20401 bp, 24 predicted proteins | sample JV7_2_2_MG_FD_183619 | JGI IMG/M metagenome (GOLD analysis project Ga0255048, IMG submission 183619) | Seawater microbial communities from Jervis Inlet, British Columbia, Canada - JV7_2_2 | ecosystem: Environmental > Aquatic > Marine > Inlet | place: Canada: British Columbia | collected 2016-10-06
TCCATTCTCTCCAAACTCCCAGCGTTGTTTCGTATTTATTTTCGCTCATACCACTACTCCTTGTTTTTGATATTTTTGAGCCATCTGGTCCACCAGGCACATCGCCTGGAATTCCCGCCAGCCCTCTATAATTTTAACCATTGCCACTTTGTCAAATCGGTAGGTGCCATCACCCCGCAGGTGCAGGGAGTAGCACTCATCAACTAAGATTCCAAGGCGTTTAAGCAGGTTCTTATACGCAGCCAGCTGTATGTGAACCCATGGGGGCCTACAACCTGTTTTAATATCGAACAGTATTATCCGGTCTTTCCATCGGATGAGACGGTCCCAGGTGCCGGCATACCAGTTTACCGGGTCGAAGGCCTGGACCTCAATCTGCTTGATTTTGAAGTCCAGCTCGTAACTGAATTTTTTGTACGCATCCAGGTAGGGCTTAATAATGGGGTCCACGCTGGTCTCATCCAGATTTCCCATATCCCAGTATTGGGTGGCAGTGTGTACGTGCTTGCCCCGGACCCTGCCCTGATAGCCAAACCACTCCGTATTGACGACCTCGTACTTCTGCATGAGCTGGGTGACAGAGGGGATTACCCTGCCACCCACGGTATAAATGTGCTCAACAGCGTCGAATTTGAGGACTTCGCTCATCCCTGGTTACCAGGCAGCAGGTCCTCGGGGTTTGGTGCAGAGCTTGCATCCTGCTGTGCCAGGTTTTCGTGCTCAGTGGTCGGAAGGTCCTCTGTTTTGTCTGGAAAGGGCACATCGGCACCGGCCGGCGCTTCTGCCAGGTCACCTTCCGGATTCAGGTCTGGTGCGGGTCCGGTCATCACATGAGTGTCCTCTTCAACCTTTTCAGCCACCTGGTCAGTAGTCAGCTTTTTCTGGGGGGCTGCGATTGAGTCCTCGGCCTCCTGCTCCACAGAGGGCAGTGGGAGGGTCGCCAGGGCCTTATAAACATTGTCGGCGACTTCCGGGTCATCCACCTGCTTTTCGACCTCAGAGGGCGTCATTTTGAGCATACGCTTGATAACGGTTTTTTTGGCCATCTCTTCATAATCGGTCTGCCAGGGTCCACTATCCTTTGCCTTTGACCGGCCCCGGATTTTATCAACCTGCTCTTTATTCATCCAGACGAAATCAGCCTCCCCGGATTTCAGCCGGTAGACCGCATAGGCGCCTATGATAACACCGCCACCCTTCAGGTCTGGCTTGTGAATCAGCCTGGGCTCCAGGCCCTTCTCCATGCTGAATTCGTCCACATCCCGGACAATTTCAGCGTACATGAGGGCAATCTCACCCGAGCGCCTGGCCAGTTTCATCTGACCCCGGTACATGGGCATGAAGGTGCAGGTCATCACGTTCTTAATTTTGAACGGGACCAGGGCAGCCTCTTTGCCATCCGGTTCCAGGCCGTACAGGGCTGACTCCAGGATGGAGCTGATTAAGGATATTTTTGTACACTCCTGCAATTTGGGATTTGCTGAGAGCTGGGTCACCACGACCCGGATTAACTTGTTTACCTGAATATGCCGTGGCAGGGCCTCCTGCAGGGCTGTCTGGTTTTCATCCAGCAGGCCTTTGACAGTATTCACATTGGAAGGCAGATTTGCTTTAGTCATGATTTTGTGCTCCTTGTTAAAAGTTGTTGTTACAATTAATCTAATCGAAATAAAGTTGTTGTCCTATACTTTTTTTTGAATGGGTGTCTTTTCTGCCCAGACCTTGCAGCCGGGTATTTCGCACTTTTCTTTGAGCGATTTTACCGTGGCATTCAGCAACGTCTGATTTGCCTGGGCAAATTGAGGGGCCTCTTTAATCAGCCTCTTTTCATCCAGAACCTCAATTTTCCAGTTCGTCCGGAATGACAGGCCGGCCGGCGCCTTCACTTTTGGGGCCACGGTTTTGACCACTGGCCTGACTTCTGTCTTCACAGCCACAGCCTCTTCATGGTACCCCTCAGATTCCAGCTGCTCAGATTCAGCGGTCTTTTCTTTTTCGACCTCAGCCCTGGCTGCCTTAGCTGCCTCGGCCTCCTCCTCCCGCTTTTTGCGGTCCTCTTCAATCTGGTAGGCAGAGACTTTCTGCTTAATGGAATTCTCAGCAGCTATCACTGGGTCCAGGTGCCTCTTGCGCTGGGCTGTCAGGGATTTGTGCAAAGTGAAGGCCTTTCCGATATTGTCATCGAATTCCTTGTGGACCATCTCTTTCCGCTTGCCACAGGCCACCAGGAAATCTGAGGCTGCCTGCAGGTGCTCAGCGGTCTGGACCACCAGGCTTTTTGCGGTGACCACGATGGAATTTATCTGTTTTTGAAGTGGTGTGGGCTGCTGGTTCATGGGTGCTCCTTGTTAATGTTTTTACTGATGTACGCCTCGATGGCCCTCTTATATAGGTCACCTTTGGGCTCTTCATTGCGCTTTTCAAATCCGACCACCAGGTTAACTGATATGCCGATAATAACGGCTGCTTTCACCTGGCTATGGCCGGCTGCTTCCCTGGCGTCAACCAGGTCCTGTCCTGTGTATTTCATGGGTACTCCTTTTTGGTTAAAACGGTAAGTCCGGAACTGCCGGCACTACCTTTCTTAGTGAAATTTGATTAAACCCCAGCTCCCCGCAGAGCGATTGTATCTGACATAATCTTGATGCTCCTTGTTAAAAAGTGCAGCAGCCGCAGCAAGGTGCATCCTCGCAGCGACCCCTGGCGTTTTGGGTCATGGTATTGCCGGTGCTGGGAAAGTAAACTGTGGTGACCTGGGGGGAGTCCTCAGCCTTGCAGGCCAAGTGAGCAACCTTCCACATCGGACCAACGCGAAAGCAGCTGCCTGCCTTCGGGGCCACGGTGCCGCCGCAGTAGTGACAATTCCCGCGATATCTGTTAATCATTTGTTTTCCTCGTTTTTACGTTCAATTCTAATATACGTCAGAATCCTTGATTTGTCAAATTATATTTAATTTAAATAATAACTTGACAAATCCAGCCGTCTGTATTAGATTAGAAATGTATGATTAAGAAAATGAGAATTCAACAAGGAGCAAACATCATGAACGAAACTTACGATTTGACCGGGGCCATCATCGCCTACGAGCAGGGCGACCTAGACGAAGCCGGCTCCCTGGAACTATTCCAGGAGCTGGTCAACAACGGCATGGCCTGGACGCTTCAGGGCCACTATGGCAGAACCGCCGCCGCACTGATTGAAGCTGGGCACATCACTGCAAAAGAGGGGCTGTATCATGAGTAGATTCAACGTAAATGGAATGGTAATCACAGATGTGGTCGTCTATCCCATCAGAAGCCCAGAAGAAAAAGCAAAACTGAAAGCCTTCGCCAAAGTGGTCTTGAACGACCAATTCATAATTCACGGCGTCAGAGTCTATGAGGGCGTCAACGGAGCCTTCATGACCTTCCCTCAGGATTACAACAAAAAGAATTCGGTCGGGCAGGGATACTCGATTTGCCACCCCACCACCGCAGAGCTGAGGAACTACATCAGCGAGCAGGTCCTGGCTGAGTACGCCTTGACCGCCAACGTAGTGAGGGCTTCATGAGCTGGCTACAATGTGGCTGCTGCGGCAGAGAATACGAAGTTAAAGGCCGGGTCCGGTCTCAGTTTGACCAGGACGACGGCTATGGCACCTGCCCTGGATGCAAGCAAGACGAGGTTACCAGGAACGAGGAGGAGTGGGTCAAGATTGAAAATGTTATGGCCGGCGCACTCAATCCCGAGAACGCCAAAAAGTTCCGAGCACTGGAAATGGAAGTTCGCCGGGGCCTGATACTCAAAGCAATGGACGACGGAATTTTAACCTGGACCATAGAGAGGGCCGCATGATGGAAGCCAACGAAATATACTCTCACTTTTCCGGTGACCATAAAATAAAAATCCTGTCAAAAGACCTTGGCAGCCTTTGGACCGTTAAAGTTCTTTCTGGCAGGCTGGAGGGCGTTGAAGCCGTTTTAACAGCCCAAACAATAAACACCGTTTACAAAAAGGAGGCAGCGTGAAAGCCGTCAGAGTCACCTTCGACAACAAGGATGTTATCACAACTAACATCAGCGGGACCAGGAAGGAAATCCTGGAATACTACGGCGTTGGCCGGGTTTTTAACCTGGGGCGTGGTGAGCACGACCTAATGGCCAAAGTCGTGAAATGCAGATTTATTTCACCAGAATTTAACTAAACAAGGAGCAAACCTATGAGTAACATCAAAAAACTAAGAAAAGAGATGGTCGGAAAAACCATCACTATATATTTCGACCCCACCACAAATGAGGACCTGGAGGGTGATGCCGAAATCATTAACATCCAGGCTGTCGGAGTCGAATCCGAAAAATCACTTGCCTACGGCGATGTTGAGTTCGACAACGGCGACGTTGCCTACCGGAGCTGGGTGGTTGAACCAGAACCCCACAAACCCCTGGAATCTCTCGGTGACCATCACCCTGGCTCTGATGCTGAAGGCGGTAAGAATCATCGGATTGAATCCAAGATAATCAAGTCCGAGGCTGACCTGGACCAGTTCCTCAAGGAAGAGCAGCTGGACTTCACCGTCGAGAAGTACCAGGAAAAGAACCCCTTCACCCACGAAGAGAGAAACAGCTGGGGCTCTTACCGGACGGACAACAACCATGTGTTTGCCACCGGGCTGGGTGCTACCTTCACTCCCTTTCAGAACCGCGACGCCTTTCAGGCTATCGCTGACCTTTCCCAGGTTGGTGAAGTAAAGACTGCCAGGGCCGGCGTGTGGAACGGTGGAGCTGAGACCTTTGTCCAGGTGGACCTGAACGGAGGCCTGCAGGTTGGAGGCGGTGACGATACTGTCACGCAGCGCATATCATACATCAACCGGAACGACGGCGAAGGCAGCGCGAGAATCTTTCTCACACCGTACCGCCCCAACTGCCGTAACCAGCTGACCATGATTCGCAGCACTGCCAAGAAGGCCGAGCAGCTGCTCAAAATCCGACACACACAAAGCGGTGAAGCCCTTCTGATGAAATTGTCTGAAGAGTGGGGTATCATCGACAACGCCTTCAAGGCCACCCAGGAGCACTTCAATGTGATGGCCGATACCAAAATCACCAAGGAACACATCGCGGAGGTTCTGCAGAGAATATCCCCTGTGACGGATGCCTTGTCGAAGAAAGCCAAGGATACCAACAAGAAGAAACAGATGGGCATTGCGCAGTTCGTCTCCAACGCAGACGACGGCTTCATCGCCTGGGACACCGCCTGGAACTTGTACAACGCTGTCACCAGGTACACCAGCCACGTACAGGGCGGGTTCTCTAACAAAGAGAAGTCACTGCTCTGCGGGTCCGGTCGTGAAACCAACTTCAACGCCTTGGATATTGTCAACGAGGTGTGTGGGGTGTCAGTATGAATCCAGAGGCAGACGAAATCCGGTATGAGGACCTGGAGGCGTCTGCCGACTTCTGGGACCAGCTGCACAAAGAGCAAACTCGACAGTCAAATTTAAATCAACAAGGAGAACATCATGAGCATACTAACATCAGAAAAAAAACCGACGCCAGGTGAAGATTGGTTCACCGATTTCTTCAAGGATAACAGCATCGAAAATAAAGTGGTGCTGGATGGAATCCAAAACCTCAAACCCGTTGACCAAAACGCCGTCCGTCGGCACCTGGACCAGGTGGCTGACCCTGTACCTTACCTGCAGTACCTCCAGGGCGGCATGACCCCGGAAGGAGGCCTGGTAATATGAACGACAAACTGAGAATTGACGGGAGCACCGTGGGCCAGGTCAGTGAATGGCTGGACCAGGGCCGTGGCATTGCCAGCTGGAAAAGTATTAACCTGGGTAACCTGGATACATCCTGGCTTACACCTGCCAGGACCAAAGAGGGCGAACCGATGGAAAAACCCAACTGGCAGTGCGCCAACGAACCGGAGCGCATTGTGGAGGCAGCCCAGGATATTGAAGTCCAGGCCTCCAAGGAAGTCAAGCGGTTCCATGTTGCAGTCAGGCCATCCGGAAATGGTCTTTCCACAAAGGTCACCGACGGCGGGTCTCGCAGAATCAGAGCTGCCGTTGAGAAGGCTGGCGAAGGGGCATTCCATACATTCGATTACATGGACTACAATAACGCAGTCATCTGGGCCCAAGACAAAGTGGTCCCACTGGTCGATTACAAAGCGGAGGTTACAGCATGAACAGAAAAATGGCATTCGAGTACATCAAAATATCTGGATACCACGGTAACTCTGATTGGGTCCGGATATATTCTGAAAACAGAATATCAAGAGCAAGAGCAGACGAAGCGTACCGGGTAGGACAGAAGGCAAAAATAAACGGCCAAAAATGTAACTGCTGGGAATGCAAAGAAGCACTTAGTAACAAGGAGCAAAAATGGAAACATACATCTACACCGTTAAAAAAGGGCGCACAGACAGCGTAGTAACATCAGTGTACAGGGTAAAAAGGAATGAGCCCGAATACATCGGTGAAATCAAATATCAAACTGGGTCCTACAAAGGCCACAGCTCTGAGGTACTGAGATTTCTTTTTTGTAAAAAGCTCACTACTGATATAGCTTACAATGCCAGCAACAATTCCTGGCGTGGCTTCGGTTACTATGACAGGTACATCCACCCTAAATTATTTGGCCTTCAAATAATTGAACTTTAATTGAAAAACCCCCGGTGTATGAGCCGGGGGTCTCTTCAACAAGGAGCAATCGCCACCGCTTTGGGAGTGGTAATTGCGAAGACTCTTAATATATATTAATTCCGCTACTGCGCTTCTTTTTTCTCAATCTTATTTCGATAGGCCCTGAGAAAGCCATTGCGCAGTTTAGTCATCTGCTTATTCAGCTTCTCAATTTTCTCCGGGTCACCATCAGCCTCTTTGATTCTGTCCTGCATCTGCCGAATCTGCTTAAGCTGTGTATTTGTGGTCTTATGCCGAAGGTGCATTTTGAGCTTTTCCTTCTCAATATCAGTACCTTCTTCTCGAACCAGGCGCTCGTCCCTTTTCAGCTGGGTGAGCTCATTGCCTATTTCCCGGTATCTGTTGGTGGTCCAGTAGTCATTGGTTTGGCCCCGGAGTCTTCTCAAAAATGGCACTTTGGAGACGTCGGGCTTCTCCCCGGCGTACATTCCGTACATCATATTGAAGGAGTTCCCGGTAAATTTGCCAATACCGCCGGTCATGGTATCCCAATAGTGGTCCATAACTTCCGGAGAGACGTCCAGCCAGCCCGGCCTGTGGATGGTGCCACCAGACGCAGAATTAAGCCGCTCAGCGACTTTTCGTGATGCAAGCCTGCTGGAGGGGAAGTACGTCTGACTTTCGGGTTTCTGGGCTCCCCACGGTGCCTGAGAGGGTTTTATAGGTCTGCCTGCGAAGTTTTCATTCAGAATGTGCTGGATACCTGGTTGGCCCACGGTTGGGGTCACTGATTTCATGACAGCTCCAAAGGCTGTCTTTGAGTTCTGGGTGCCCAGTGGGTTAAAAGCAGAGATACTGCTCATAAACAGGTCCTTGCCCACCTCGGTCTTGCTCCGGATACCCTTCTGCAGCTCTGCCATGGCCCCGCCCATATTCCAGAAAATGCTGTATCCGTAGGGCATGGGCAGGCTTGTATACTGTCCATCGCCAGAGGGGTCCATGAATACCATGTTGCGCTCTTTGACCCAAGGCGGCACCCGGTCCCAATTATTGTAGCCGGCATCATCATCGCCAGCCATGGAATAATTGTACATGCTGGCAAGATAGCCCTGTGTTGTAAGGGCAGCTCCCATTGCCTGCATCTTGGGATTGGTAGTGGTTGCCTGGACCATCCTGGAGATTCCCTGCAGGGAGGCATTGAAAAACAGGTACAGGCCATTGACCACAGAGCCCACTTCACCCTTGCGGTTAAAATTCACTGTGAGCTCTTTTGCCACCATGGCTGCCTGGGGCTCCGGAACGCCGTTTTCCACCATGTTCTTAAAAGTAGCCAGGCGAAAGGAATTCTCCACCCCTTCATTGACAGAGCCAAGCAGGCCTGAAATTGTCTTCGCAGACTCCAGGGTCCTGCCCCATTTGCCAGTGCGCCTGATTTTTTTCTGCAGCTCCCCTGATACATCATCGATATTCTTAAGACCAAACCATCCCATCTTACCACCGGCATTCTGGAATCTTTGATACCAATTTGACCACTCCCCGCTGGTCTTACCATTGGCACCTGCTATGGCCCCAGCCATGGCCGGGAATACGTCTTTCATAACCTGGGCGGTCATACGGGCACTTTGTTCAGATGTTAGGTGAAAGCCAGCTGTCTGTAAGTCCCTGGAGAAGTTGGACAGTACAAACTCAGGGTTCATGGATGTATTTATCATCGCCATGAACCTGTTGTAAGTCTGCAGGCCTCTTAAGAACATATTCCCTGAATTGACCCCAACCTGTTTCATAGCGTTTGCCAGGTGCGGGTCTGCAATGGTAATAATATGCTGGTTGCCATCCACAGAGACTGAGAATTCATTGGGCCCCAGGTTCTGATGGGTCTTTTTGCGATAGGCAATCTGCCCGTTGGGGTCCATGTACTTCTGCATCTGGACCGGGTCCACCTCCCACAGTTTCATCCTGGCACCATCGGGACGGACAAAGGTGCCGTCTGGATTGTCCAGGACCATCTGCAGGAATGACTGGCCTACCTTGTTTTTCTCAGAGCTGATAATTGCATCATTCATCATCGCCACTGAATTGGACAGCCTGGAGTCAGCCCTGCTTGAGCGGCCAAGGGCCTTTCGCTCTTTGGCATTGGTGGAGAAGCCGTTGGACCTGGTGCCTGGTTGAATCCCCTGTGCATGGAGCGGGTGATGCGGGTCCTCGAAGCCTCTAAGAGGTACATAGTGTTTCCAGCCTGGCAGCATGTTTACATAGTCTTCGCCAATCAGGCCGCCTTCGAGCTTGATATCAATAATTCTTTTGTGCATCCGGTCAACCATTTTGGCAATGGCTTCCAGCTCCTTGACTTTATTTTCATTTCTAAAGCCACTCATAATTTGTGCTGCATCGGAGTTGCTCATCCCGGAGCCATCTTTGACACCTTTCTCCAGCAGGGTCTTGTTGCGCTCGGGGGCATGCCTGGCATAGAGGTAATCGTCAACCTCCTGCAGGGAGAGCTTCTTTGCCTTCATGTAATCGGTGATGGGGTCTATAAATTTTTTGCCGGCGTTCTCAACCCTTGCCTGGCCACGGCCATAATATACCACCTCTGAAAGGTATGTATTCGCATCGAGGCCAACCTCACCTCCTGCTTCCTCAATAGCTTGTTGTACCCTTTTAACGGGGCGAAATCTATCCTGGAAGACTCTGCGGAATGAATCCCAGGCTTTTTCGGATGTGAGGTCAAATGACTGTCCACCCCTGCCTGAATGTTTGGGCGGTGGCGTTTCACTGTGGCGCTTTAGCTGATAGGAGGTTGGCTCGACAGGCCCTTCGGACCAGTTTGATTTTGAGGGAGGCCAATCCCCTTTGCTGGTAAGTCCGTATTCGTCGGCGTATTCTCCGAAGATTTTGCGTAGTTTCGGCGAGAGAACATCATTAAGCCGCCTAAGCGTTTCAAGTCCTCCGAGTTCCCCAATCTTTCGTATAAAATCTTGCCCATCTGGTACGTCCTTCCATTTATTTTCGATTAACTTTGTCTTAGTATTATAATACGCTATACCGCCGTCGGCGTCAAGTGATTTCTCAAGGACACCCTTCACCCGCTTGTGGAATTCAGGGTTAGAGACAGCTCCCTCTTTGTACCATGGCTCATTCGTCATGTTTATGAACCTTCCACCGTTTTCAGATGGTAACATCAGGGCTGCATTTTTATTTCCAAATTCTTTAGAGAGGGCCGTCTCTACAGACCTGAGCTCATCCGGGGTCATCCAGCGTTTAATATCATGGGATAACAGGTTAGCAGTTTTCAGTGTGGTAGCCTTGGTGGGCATGTGCCAGCCGACACCGTCCTGCTTCAGGAAGTACCCAAAGAGCGCCGAGGATAAATCAAGCATCCTCTCGGTCTCGGGGGTCAGTTGGGCAGTTCCCTCCCTGGCACCTTTCTTCAAAGGCATTGCCAGCTTATATACATCATTGGGATTCGATATACCGTCCCACCAGCCATGCCCGGTTTCAAATCCTTTCTCAATGAGACCAACTTCTTTGAAGATTATATTTTTGCCAGTTCCATCATCCATTGCCTTGTCAATTTTGACCATGAGTTTCAATTTGTCTTCATACTTGAGGGCATCGATACCTTCCAGAAGACCACTGTTCGGACCCGGCACTGTTTCATACGCCAGCCGTCCTGCAGAGCGTTCTTCAAATACATCGGCATAGGAATAGGCCTCGGCATTCATGTCACCCTTGAGGTCAGAGGCCAGTGAGTGCATGGTCTCAATTTGTTTTTTCTTAGATAGCGGGTCAGTAACACGATTTCCGTTACTGTTTAATTTTTTTGGCAGTACAATCTTCTTACCCTCACGCATGGCCCAGCCTTCACGCATACCAATTTCCATAGCCTCTTTCTTAACATAGTCCCAGCGCCGCTTCCAGCCGGTCCATATCATCGCCTGAGCTTCCAGGGGGCTTACATCCATACGCTTGGCAACTGCCCTTGTGGCCCTGACCATAAATTCATACTGACCGGGGGTATACTTGTCACTGATAAAGCCAGCTGCGTATCCCATGTGTGAATCAATGGTTACGCCCTGCTCTATGCTGTTGTCAACCTCTGACATTAAATTGCGGTAGAAGTTGTTCACCTTCTGGCCGGTCACTTCTTCACCCCGGATTATTGCCTGGAAGGCCCTTTTGTTCTGGGTCTCCATGAAAGCCTGGGTGAACTTCATATCGTTTGGATGTATACCACGATTGGCCTGGTCCTTGTATTCATACCAGAGCCTGATGGCTGAATCAAAATTAGGTTTCACAGCTGATTGAGGCGATGTTAGTGCCAGCAGCTTGGCCAGCTTTCGGGCGTCATCCGGGTCGTAGTGTGCCATCTCCAGGACAGTGTCGGAGCTCTCTTTGTACCACTCTTTGCCGACTGCCCCTTCCTTGGCATACTGGTGATACTGATTTATTAGCTTTTTTACAGCCGCTTTTTGGCCACTCAGGGAGAGGTCTTTGTACCTGGGGGTTATTCCAACCAGGCCCAGCTCGCCACCCCTCTTTTTTGCTGGAAATTGGGTGCCTTCGACGTCAACGAACTCGGCTTTTTTCACTTGAAAATTGACATTGTCTCCGCTTTTTGCTATAATAGAAGTAGGAGGTGATACAATGTCAGAACCAAGAGTAGCAGAAGATTCAGAGACCGGACGGGTTTGGGCTGTTTCAGACGACTTCTCACTTATCCGTGAAGACGGTTCCTGGCGCGAAGGCGCTCCCTCGGTTGCCGATTTGGAGGCCAACTTCAGTCGGGTGGAAGGCTCAAAGTCAGAGAGCTTGCTCAAAGAGGCGGCAGCTTCATCTGCTGTTTCCCCAACCCTCGACAAATAAGCGTCGAAAGCATCCTGGAACATTTTGTTGCTGGCATCCAAGTCAGCCATATATTCAACCCTACGGGCCACACGTTCCGCTTCGCTGGTGTCCCTCCACTTCTCATAAATTAAATGCCCTTTATCTTTAACATCGGCAATTTCTTTTATTGGCAGCTGAAACTCAACCAGCTGGCCGTTGGGCATCATAAGGTCAAGGTTAACAGCCCGGTATCCCAGGTAAGTAGGATTAAACATCCTGTTATCAAGGGCAGCCACCTCTGCCCCGGTAGCTTTCATAGCCATGTTAATGGCTTCCATAACGTCGGTGGTTTTGGTTAACTCCGTCTGGAATCTGTAGGTATCAGATACATGCTCAATCTGCATGAAAGGTTTTCTGGCAAGCAGATCAGGCCGCTCAATTTTTTCCAGTATAACCTCATGCTTTTTGCGACCCTCTTTGCTTTTGGTGCCCAGCTTTTTGTCAATCTGTTTTATCAGGGGCTTGATAATTTTTTCATTCTCTGCAGACAGCTTATCAACTTGAGCCAGCTTTTGCTTTTCGGTCATGCCCTCCAGCCCACGAATCTTGATGTTAATTTTGTCCTTCTCTGCAAAGGCCTTCATTTCTTCGTCGGTGGCAGCCTTCTTCAGCTGGTACGCCGGTTCAGCCTCCAGCTCCTTGTCTCTTTTTCTCTGCAGGGCCTTGGCCTTGTTGCGGAATTTTTTGAGGGACTTCACCCTGCCTGCATTCTCAGGGTCCTTTATTTCCACATCCAAATCATTTATGAAGTCATCCAGCCCTTCAGTGTCAGGCCGCCGCTCGAACTTATCCAGGGCCTTCCTGGCGGTGGGTATGACAGAGTGACCGGGCTGCTCAACGTGTGACATTTCTTCTTTAACCAGGCCCTGGTATCTTTTGCCCAGAGCGTTTTTCTCTGGACCATCATCCAGGCCACCCAACATCTCAGTAACATCCTTGAGCTCAGCCCTGATTTCGTCCACACCCCTTTCAGGCTTCGGAGGCACTTCGGGTTCTGCGTCCGGTCTTGCCGGTGCATCCGGGTCCAGCTCTGTGCCGATATCCCGCTTCTTGCCATAGGTGTTACCTTTAAGGACGGGGTCATCAGACCATACCTGGCGAAGCATTGACGTCAGCTCATCAGGCATCTCAATTCGATTGATAACAGGCCTGTGCATTTTGTAATGGTTGGCCCATCCCATCTTTGATGTTAGTGTCGCTGCAAACAGCTCACCTTTCAGGGGTATTTTAACACCCAGCTGGGCTGCCCTGTTCTTTACCTGGCGCTCCCAGATACTTATCATATCCCACAGCTGGGAATAAGGGCCATCCCCTCCGGAGATAGCTGTGCCTGCAGCATCCACCTTGATGTTGTCAGCCTCCTTTTTTGCCATTGCACGTACATGGTCATATACAAAGTGAGCGGTCTCTTCAATTACAGTTTCAGGACCTGCCATTGCTTTTAAATTTACCTTGCCGTCCTTGGTTACACCGGCATCGAAATACCATCCCTCTTTCATCTCACCGTAATCATTTTCCTTGAGCCACTGTTTCGTCCGGTAATGCAGACCAGCATCAAAGGGGTCGATGTGTACACCCATTCCTTCCAGGGCCCTTACCCTGGAGAGAGCCGCGAACATCTTCATCATGCGGTTAACATCTTTGTGCTTTTCCATGCCTGGTGTAATGGAGACGATTTTCTCAGCTTCAGCCACGGTCCTTTTTGTTGGCTTGGGGGAGGCTTTTGCCATTGAGATACCACTGGCCACTCCGTTGAACACAGCGCCCATGGCCATGTTACGAACAAACTTTGCCCCGTTATATTCAGAGCCGACTGCCTGTTCATGGGTGTAGCCCAGAATAGCCTCGAAGAACAAATCATCGGCCATGTGCTTTCCCATTACCTTGGAAAGCGTAGGCTTTGTAATTGCCAGCTTGGTAGCATCAATCCCTTCTTTAGTTTTCACATATTCTTTAAAGGTAAGGCCTGGCTTCGCTTTGACAGCTGCTCTAAAAGCCTCCTCCTCCGCTGCAGTTCCGTACTTGCCCCCATATCGATTCATGAACCTCAGCTTTTTTGATTTGGCCAGCGTTCTTATTCTGCTTCCAATCTTGCCCAGTATTCCAAGGCCACGGCTGCCAAATATAAGCTCAGGCATATCCTCCAGTATGGCAAAGCCAAATGACTTCAGGGTATCATCGGGCTCCTGTATTAACATCTCCCCGACTAATTTTAATTCTGACATGAAGCCCTTATCATTTTTAACAGCGGATATCTCATCCGGGGTTAACGGGTCAATGCCTGCCGCTTCAAAAGCATCCCACACCTTTCGCCTACCCTCTTCCAGGCTGCCCTCAGCTGCCAGGGTCTTATCCAGCTCAGCTGCCCATTTTTCAGGGTTACCGGATATATCTGTCACCTCCTGCGGTGATAAATGCTGCCGGTCCAGATACATCGTGCGGCGGTATTGCGCATAGTCTTTTATAAACCTGTCTTTGTCCGGGTCTGCATTCCACTCCTCTTCAGTCTTAATGGGCTGGTTGTACTGATTGACAAGGCCTGCCAGGGAGTCTTCAAGAAACTGCTTCTGCTGGCCCTCAGCAACATACTGCCTGACCAGGTAATCCCGAAGACCAAAGCCGCCCCCTGTTTTCTCTTTGGCTTTGTCCAGGTGGTATCCCTCTTCAAGATTTATCTTGGCTTCTTCCACCAGCTTGCCCATGTATTCGGAGTCCGGTCTTATACCGACTTTGCCTCCCTCGGGGTCGTATACAAGCTCAGCCTTGCCCTGGAGTGCAGCTCCAAGCACCTGACCTGCCTGCCTGGTGGCACCTCTGAGTTTACCGAGCCAACTGGCATCATCAACTTCAAGGTCGGACTGTGCCTTGGCCTCATCTGCAACAGAATAAAGCATGCCCTTTTCTCTTTGGTTCATGTAAAGGTCATCACCCATCTTTTTGTACCTGGTACTTGTTTCAATCAGGGCCTGGGCGTGGTCATCCATTTCCTTCTCACTCATGCCTTCGCCACCTTCAAGGGAGTATTTTGAGAAGTCAATAACCTCACCGGCTTTTTGTTTTTTCCGGAGCTCCTTCCACTGCTCACCGCTAATGACCTCGGGGGCTTCAGTCCTCGGGTCAATCTTGGGCCTGTACCAAGGGCTCTCGGTTTTATATTCGCTGGTAGGCAGGTTGCTGGACTTTGACTCTTCCAGGTTTACGTTTTGTCCTGGCTCATCTTCACTGGCTCCCTTACCCTCATCAAGGACAGCTGTGTCCGGGAGGAATTCGTTTATAAGAGCGTCCACCTCATCGCCACCGGAGAATTCCTTTAGTATATCATCAAGCTCTGCCATACATTACTCCAGTTCACTGAGTTTTTTTTCGGCCACTGCAATGGCTTTTTCGATGCTGCTTTTCTTTTCTTCATCAGCTTTTTCAAGTGCATTTTTCAGGATGGATATTTTCCTGGACAGCTCAGTCTTCTCAGCCAGTTTGTTTATCGCCTTGTCCGTCATGCCACCCTTCGCCTGAATTCGGCGGCGGTATGACATTAAGTTTTTCTTGGTCTTCTCCAGGTCAGTGAGAGCTACCCTTGATGCCTTGGCAAGTTCAGGGGCGACGTATTCGCTCAGCTCGTCCCGCCTGGACTTCATATCAGCATCAATCTCTGCAATGGAATATTCTATCTGCTTGAGTCCGGATTCAGGCGTCTGGTCTCCAGCATCCACCTTGCGCAGTATCGAGAGCCCTTCATCATCGAACTTCTTTACATTCTCTTTGTCCTGAATTATCTGCAGAGATTTGGTCAATGCCAGTTCGTACTTCCGCTCCAGCTGCTCCATTTTATTGGCCTGCTTCTGAGTTTCCAGCTCCTGCTTATAGCCGGCTTTCTCTTCTTCAAATTCACTCTTGCCTGTGGACTTAATATCTTCCAGCTCTTTTTTCTGCTCGAAGGAAAGGCCCCGCTGTTTTGAGGGCGTCATAATATTACCGATGTTCTCAAGTATATCAAGAGATTCACCAGACACATCGCCCTCCTGTTCGTACAGGCCTTTATACATCTGGAGTCTCTGCCTAGCCAGGTTTCTGCGGTCCTGCTCATCAGTCAGCTTGGTGCCAGGTGTTCCCACCGGCTTACTCGGAATGCCAGCTGCACCCACTGGGGATTCAAGGTCGATGTATCCTTCTTCCAGCTCTTCGGGGAAAGTCTCCAGGTCGAACATATCAAAATCAGCTTCAGTCCCTTCAAGGTAATATTCCTCAGCCTCTTCGGCTGACCCGAAGGTGGGCTCTCCAGTTTCTTCCTCCCCGAGCAGGCCCTGCGGTGATTCAGCAGTCTCCTCCTCCCCCAGGTCTTCAAGAAGCTGGTCGATAAAATCCAGCGTTGACTGTTTTTTCTTTTTCTTTTTTTCGCCGGCCTCATACGCCTGGTAGGCCTCACCAAGAGACTGACCAATCTGAGCACCTGCTCTTGCGAATTGTCCCATGGTTATCTCCTCCCCCCAGAGTTTCTGAGTGCTGTGAGTCTGTTAGCGCCAGCTGCCTGGTTAGTTAGCGTGTTGCCAGTGCCTATCAATTTCATCAGCCTCTGGAAGCCCCGCTGTTTTTCATGCAGTTTGATTTCATCTTCAGTCAGGCCCAGCCTTTTAAGCGCTACCATTGTCTGGTCTTTTCGACTTGCCCTGGATTCATCGGCTTCACGTTCTTTGTAAAACCAATCAATAGCGGTGCCAATGCCAGTGCTTCCTGCTTCAATTAATCCTTTTCCTATTCCTGACATGATGTTATCCTCCTGAAAAAGTTATCATCTAAAATTAAACTGCCCGAAGCCGCCCAAATCAAATTCCTCATCAAACGGTACATTGGGGTCATAAGGGTCATACCCAGGCATTCCTGTGTCAGACTCCCATGGTGGATTTAGCATATCTTCCGTGGGCTCAATCTCTGCCTCAAAATCCAGCGGGTTATATAAATCCGGACGGTCACTCCCAGATACATCACTCGGGCCGCCGGCAATATCACCGCCAGGTGTGATACCCATCTCTTCATTGTAGCCCTTCTCATACAGCCCTGATGTATAGGGTGAGAATATCCCGAAGAGCCTGGTAGCCTCAGCCTGAATCTGGTCATCGCTCCAATCAGGGTGTGCTATCCGGAGGGCGTCAGCAATTTCAGTCTGTGCCTGCTGAGACTGTGAGGGGTCAGAGGGCAGGGTGGAGATATCAATCCCCAGGTTGGAGAAGTAGGACCCTTTGGCCTCACCGATTTGGGCCTCACTGAAGAGGTCAGGATTTGACATAATATATTCTGACCATTCCTGCTTCCTGCCAGTATCCGCGATACCAGCTTCAAAGCCATAGCGGTTAATATTCTCCATGGTTTTACCGTAGTCCAGCCCGAACTGCTGCTGGCCCTTGGCAAAGGTAGCTCCCTGTGCCAGAATCTTATCCCTTCTGGCCATGTTCTGAGCTGCCAGGTTGGACAGGACCCCGGAGCCCTGGCTCATGATAGTCTGCCGGTTTTTTTCCAAAAGTTCGTTGTACATCTCATCCCCAGGCCCAATACCCAGCTCAGCGGCCTCTCGGGCTGTCTGCTGGTCGACTTGGCTCTGCATCCTATCTAAAGCCGTCAAAGTCATTCGTTCATTCTGGGCCGCGAGAGGGTCGTCTCCGCGAAGGATAGCCTGGTACTGTTCACCGATTTGATTTACCAGGTCTTCCTGGCCCCCTGAAAACTCAGATTCGTCAATAGGGGTGTATTTTTCATCATCCGGGCTGAGGATATCGCCCCCCGCATCTTCAGGAGTAAAGATTGAGGACCCAGTGTTCTCAGCTGTGGCATTCAGGCCCTGCGGGTCGACTGCCCGGTTAATACTGCTGGAAGTATGGGCACCGCCAGCTGCCAGGCTCTGCATTATGCCTCCACCGCCACCAGGTCGCACCCTGTTCGGGTCCCTCCAATCAGGTTCATCATCAAGGGCTGGACCAGTGCTGCCAGTACGACTGCCTGTGATGGGGTTTCTGAAATTACCAAGACTCCTATTCCCGCCCAGGCTTGACAGCCTGGTGGTTGAGCTGTATGGATTACTACTGCTCTTCCCATGAGTGGAGAGGGTCTGCAGCACATTCCCCCCTGGTCGTGCAAATCTATCATCATCACGTAAAGCCATTTTACAGCCTCCCTTTTTTCAACCGCTCGGTGGCAGCGGTTAATAATTTTAGGTCTCTTTTAATATTTAACATTTCATCTTTGATAGCGGCATCACCATTTCCAAGGGCACCGATAGCTGCCAGCACAGATGTAATACCTGCAGCTCCTGACAGGAGAAAGCCATTGACAGAGAAGTCCTGCGCAATTATCCCGGCAGCCACTATATGAACCTGGTAATTAAACTTAGTTTCATCATAGGCGCCTGCCAAAGTAATCTCATAAATCCCAGTAGTGCCATCCTGCGGGGCATTGATAGCTGCAGGCTTCGCAACCAGGTCAAAAGCAGTGGTGGCAATATTCCACCACAGGCCAGAGGATTTCTCTTTGATGTTAAAAGTAAGCGTCTGGCCGGCAATTACAGCATTGTGGTCCTCATCAACAATAGCAGCCCCGACAAAGATATCGGTGCGGTCCGTGGTCAGTAGTGAAAAAATCTCGTTCATATGTTTAAAGCATTTCCTTTTATATCAAGGGTATTGCCCTTAATGTTTAAAATCCTGGGAGGCATACTCCAAGTAATTGTTAATGTTGGACTATTAACACCTTCAGCCGTTCTGAAAAATGCGTTGATACTATGTGTGCTCTTTACAGGCGATATATTGAGATAATCATGCTTTCCCCGAACAAAAACCTTTGTCCAGCCTGCCGAACCTCCCCCTTCAGATGCTTCTCCGCTTTTTCTAATAGCAGCCAAACCATCAGAATTAAAAACCGAATTCTTCCATCCGTTAGACCCAACACCTATACTACCACCTATTAAAATGCTGGCAACAAAATTATTATAATCATTTATTGTTAGATTTGTTTCATCCGACTGATTTCCCTGAAAAATATATCCCGTTTGATATGAACCCATCGATGAATTTGAGCTTATATATAAGCCTAAAGTACACGCATCTATAATAGCCATAGCAGGGATAATTGCACCCGTATTAAACGGCATCAATAATCGTGACAGCCACCAGTTATCCGGTCTTCCTTTAAACCCTGCCGTACGAGCATTGAGTAGTTGCATAGTTTGACTTGTATCATCTACGGAAGTTCCAACAGAAGCAGACCGCATTTGTGACCAAGTATTAACACCAACTTTTTTAGCCCGTAAGACTTCACCATCACCTGTACCTGAAGATATAACGTCTGGCATTACGCACCCTTCAACATGTAAACTGTAAAACTTGCATATTCTGATTTTTCCATCGGAAGATTGATATACTCCTCTGTTTCTTCTGTTCCGACCATAATAGCCCTTCCATCTTTTTTGAGTAAAGAATGAAGTAGTTTTATAAAAGCCTTTGTCACAGTACTGTCATCCCCGTCATGGTAATTATTATCTTCAAGTGGTATGGGATAATTTAAGAATGGCGTATTTCCTACAATATAATCAAAGTCTTTAAAATCTTTCGGCATTCTCATCTCGCGTATATCACCTTGTATTGGTCTGACTTCAAATCCCCCCATTCTGGCAGTTGCATATACGTTTAATATCGCTTGCGGATTAATATCTATGGTATAAATCATTGTCTTTGCTTTAAGCCAGGCAGACCAAACATCTGACCCTGCCCCGCAGCCTACCACAAGAACCTTATCCCCTTCTTTTACGTTGTCCAGGATAGCATCATAATAAGCCTTCTCCTCAATAATCGGTGTGAAAACAGTTGGGAAAATAGGGTATATAATTTCTGTTTCCGCTTCCCCAAATAACTTCTTGAGTTCTGCGGTAATGGGAGTAGCTGTAAACCATCCATTTTTATCTACTCTCATATACCCTATAGCTGTCTTGTCATCCAGTATCATTCGCATATTTACGCCTCGTCCCATGTTTCTTTAGTGACTGTCTCGTATAGCAATTCATACCAATCATCATCTATCTGATAAAACTTTTGTATTTCATGGAAAATCGTTTGAAATTGACCACCCGGTAAAGTCTTAGTATATGAAGTTTCTGTGATGCTATCTCCTACAGGAATAACCATCGGTTCTGCCTTGCGATAAACATAAGTTACCCAATTTATTTCGTTACCCGTTGCATCTGGCGCAGTAAATTCACTGCTGTCCACCACCCGTTCTTTATCGCAGCTTAAACACACTTATATAACCTCCAAGGAAAGCACTCCAGCTACGTTGTCGTTATAACTCATGCTATGGTTCCTGCCTCAATATACCGGGTTGACCCATTAATAGTCACTTTTATAAATTCAGTCACAGTTAAAGCCTTTGCCCCCACAAGTTCAATAGCATTTCCCACCCCGGCAGTGGAAGCTATTTCCATAATTTCTTCAGACAAATCTTGCTGGTCCAGATACAAACATGGGATGTTCAAGGCATCCAGTACGGTAGAATGAATCATACCCGAAGCTGTCTCTATGCCTCCAACTGTTAATCTGCCCTGCTGAGTTAATGACATGCCAAGTGCTGTTGTATCTGCTGTGCCTCCATTATCAGGGCTTGTGAAAAAGTCTATTGCCATTCCACTATCAGTATCGGCACCATAACTTTCTGTGGCTCTTGGTACTATGGCAGCTAACAGCTTGGGAGTCTCTGTTGAAAAAGCCGAGTCAGTAGAAGTGAATTTAATGGGCCTGCCATATTTACTGGTAGAATTCATCCCCGCCCTGTTTAATTCAAATCCACTCATGGTAGCCGTAAGGGCAGTGGGAGCTGTGTCTGCACCTGTTATTCTTAGGATGGGC
>Ga0255048_10001026_pt1 | contig 20400 bp, 18 predicted proteins | sample JV7_2_2_MG_FD_183619 | JGI IMG/M metagenome (GOLD analysis project Ga0255048, IMG submission 183619) | Seawater microbial communities from Jervis Inlet, British Columbia, Canada - JV7_2_2 | ecosystem: Environmental > Aquatic > Marine > Inlet | place: Canada: British Columbia | collected 2016-10-06
GTCGGGTCGTAGATCAGAATCTTGCCGCCTCGCTCGACGATATAGATGCGGTCGTCGCCGGGTGCTGTTGTGGCGAACACCGGCTGCGCCAGTCCTTCGAGTAGCACCTCGGTACCGAGCGATTGCAGCGGGGACGCGGCGGATGCAGGCGTCGGCGAGGACGTTGTCGTGGTTTCCACCGAACTGTCGGCGGTTGGATCAGGTGCAAGCGTCGCCACCGGGCCGACGGTCGTTGCTGTTGGTGCCGCCGCCGACTCGCCGAACACATCCTGGGTGAGGGTGAACCATGTCAGTGCAGCAATTGCGATCACGGTGGCGATGGTGAACGGCGCGTTTTGGCGAGCAAGAGGCCCGGTCGCCGTACGGAATGGTTCGACCATGTCGGGGAGTGTACGAGCGACGTACTCTCACAAACGGACCGATAGGATGCCGCCCGACAGTGGTGTCTCAAGCCGAGTCCCCGTCTCGCCGTTTCATCCTCCCCACCTGGGCGAGGGTTGTGTTGGTCGTTGCTCTCCTCTACATCTTCTTGGTCGGGGTGAAGGGCCTTGAAACCGGCATCAAGGAGTTGGGGAGTGGGTTTACCGACTCACTGTTCGAGGGCATCTCCAATCCTGTGGCGGCTCTGTTCGTCGGGATTCTCGCAACGGTGCTCGTCCAGTCCTCTTCGGTGACGACTGCGACGATTGTCGGCCTCGTCGGCGCCGGCACATTGTCTGTGGAATCGGCGGTGCCGATGGTTATGGGCGCAAACATCGGCACCACCGTCACCAACACGCTGGCGTCGATGGGCTATCTGCGCAGATCACACGAGTTTCGTCTTGCGTTTGCAGGCGCCACGATGCACGACTTCTTCAACGTGCTATCGGTCATGGTGTTGTTACCTCTGGAGGTCGCAACGGGTTTCCTGAGCAAATGGGCGATCAGCTTGTCGACTGTGCTGCGTGACAACACGACGATCGATTTCGCCAAACCGGACAGCCCGATAAAGGCCGCAGTAAAGGCACCGGTCAATTGGATCAAGGATCTGATCGAAGGCTTTACCGCCGATGAGACGATCGTTGGTTCGGCGATTCTGGTGACGGGTCTGGCGATGATCTTTGTCGCTCTCGCCTTTATAACTCGCAACATGCGAATGCTGGTTCTGTCTCGAATCGAGCGTTCGGTGAATGCCGTACTCGGAAGGGGCGCCGGCCTGCCTGCGATGGCCCTCGGAATGGTGATCACGGTGACGGTTCAGTCTTCGAGCATTACGACCTCGGTGTTGGTGCCGCTGATAGCCGCCGGAGTGTTGACCTTGCGCAATGCGTTCCCGGTGACGCTTGGAGCCAATGTGGGCACGACCATCACCGCGTTGTTGGCATCGATGGCGACCGACGGGAACGCGGGGCTGGCCATCGCTCTCGCTCACACGATCTTCAACCTGCTGGGTATTGTGATCTGGTACCCGATTCCACGCCTGCGGGATGTGCCGGTGCGTTTAGCCGAACGTCTGGCCGTGACCGCCGAGGTTCGAAAGTCGTTGGTACTGGTATATGTCGTGGGACTCTTCATACTGGTTCCCCTGATCGGGGTGCTGGCCCTGCGATGACAGGAGGTGAACAACATGGTGCTTGAGTTCTTTCGGGGTGGTGCGGACAGCCAGCTCGAGGAAATCGAAGGTCTGATCATCCAGATGTTGCTCGACTGTCGCCACACCTTCGACTTGGCCATCAACGCCCTGGTGGGCGGGACCGAGCCTTCCTCCGTCGGCAAGCAGATATCCAAGACCGATGTCGGCGTCAACAAGGCACAGCGCCGGGTTCGCAAGGAACTCGTGGTGCACGCTTCGGTGCAAGGAGCAGCCGCAGATCTTCCAATGGCACTGTCGTCGATGTCGATCGTGAAGGATGCGGAACGAATCGGGGACTACGCCAAGAACATCTGGGATATCGCCAACGCCGGTATCGACCTCACCGAGGCCGCGGATATCGACCAGCTCATCAAGTATCGCGACCGCACTTCAAAGATGATCGGCGAGACTGCCCGCGTTTTTCGGGAGCGGGACGTGGATGCAGCGCACCGGATGATCCAGGAATCAGATGCCATTCAGGACGAGTACGACGCCGGGGTTCGCAAGCTCCTTGATGGAGATACACCCGAAGCACCAGACGCGGTGGCGCGCGCTCTCCTGTACCGCTATCTGAAGCGAATCACCGCCCACGCCATGAATGTGCTCACTTCGCTCGTGATGCCGCTGCACCGTCTCGACTTCTACGACGAGAAGAAGGCGGACCGGACTTAGACCCGACCGGGTGTTACTCGGCCTCGCGTCGGCTTACCAACCAGGCGCCGGCGACTGCGATTCCCACTGCAACCACCTGGATCGGTCTTACGGATTCGTTCCGGACCAGCACACCCAGCGCTAGAGCGATCACCGGGATGGTGTACCCGGCTATCGCGCCTCGCGACGGGCCGACCCTTCCGACGAGTGCGACATGCATTGCCCGGGCCAGGCCGGTGCCCAATACCCCGAGTGCCACGACTGCCAGCACCGGGACCAACTCAAATTGGGATGACGACACTCCGGTGAGTCCGAGCGGTGTCATTGCAACCGCTGCCGCTGCCTGGGCCCACATCATCACTGCCATGGCGCCGTACTTCTGCTGGAGCGGTGGGTACATATTGTTGCCGAGCCCATATGAAAAGACAGCCAAGAGGACCATTGCGATCCCCAGTGGCGCCGCGGTCGAACCTGAGAGATCCGGAAGCGCCATGAGCACGACACCCGCAAATCCAACGACAAGCCCCCAACGTTGTGGTCCTCGCGGCCAGACGCGGGTCAGGGCTACTGCGACTACCACCGTCGCGATTGGGGTGGCACTGACCAGCATTCCTGCAACCGCCGACGATACGGTTTGCTCCGCTGCCGCAAAGAGGATCGCGGGAAGTCCGGCGCTGGCGATTCCAATCACCAGGATTTGGGGACGATCCTCGGGTTCGATGCGTCGACGGGCCCTTCGAAAGACGACCAGGACGCCCGCTCCGAGCATGAGGCGGGTCCACGCGATAACCCTGGGATCAAGAGATTCGAGCCCCTCTGCGATGAGGAGAAACGAAGACCCCCAAATCAGCGAAGTGGCGACGAGCACGAGCCAGTCGACGCCTGCATAGGCCTCGGTCGAGGTTCCTTTTCCGGTGACGACCAGGCGACGCCCTGCCATCTCACTCTCTCGTCGGGGCGTAGGACGGTAGCGGGTGGTCGGAGGTGATCCGACTGCTTCACGGGAGCGGCGACAACCTTCCTTCAGGGCAGGTCGGTCAGCCGGTGAAGTCGTCCTGCGACCGTACCGGGAACGCTTCGTCGAGAGGAGAGCGCTCATAGAGGATGGTCTCGACTTCGTTCCAGGTATCACCCTCAGCATGCCGCATGACATGAGCAACCTGCATGAACCCGGAGGCCTCGACAAGGGGTCGGTACGTCATCTTGAAGGTTCGGTACTCGGGATGATGGTTGTACACCGCGCTGTAGGCCTCGGGTGGGGCATAGTCGCTGATCAGCAGATACCGAGTTGAGACCCGGATGGCCTCACCGATCGTCTGCAAGAGGTAGTTGCGGTCTATCCAATGCAGCACGCTGCGAAGGATCACTAGGTCGAACTCGTTCGTGGCGAATGGGAGGGCGTTGGATGTGCTCTCGTGGAACTCGAGTTCCGGAAACGAAGCGGAAAGAATCTCCACCATGGCAGGAGAGGGTTCGGTGCCCACTCCGCGGTTGGCCCCGTAGCGTTCATGGAGATGATGCAGGTTGTTGGCCGCTCCGCACCCGATGTCGAGAATGCTCCCGGCCTCTAAATCGAGCTCCGCCACCGACAGAAAGTCTTCGAGGATGGGGACGAGTGGGACTCCCCGAAGGTCCCTGCCCTCATAGTTGCGACGGAAATACTCCAGGCTTTCGGTGGTGAAGAACTTTCGCTGATCTGTCACGGTGAGTCGACAAGCGTACAGAATCCACCAGGGCCTCAGCCGGGCAACCGAGGCTATGCCGGTCTATATGGCAGGTAGAACGGCTCCCACGAGGCGCGGTTTACCGCTGCAGCTGGGTCGATCAATGGCTCGGCCACTCCGTCGGCAACTGCGGCGTCGATCACGGCCAGGGCGACCTTGATCGACACGCCTCGCACGTCTGTGATTGCTGGGAACAGGCCACCGTGTTTGAGGCGGTCATCGTCGACTTCGTTGGCGAGCGTCTTTGATGCAGCGAGAAACATCCCGAGTGTGATTCGTTTGGCCTGCGAGACAACGGCTCCGAGGCCGACTCCGGGGAAGACAAAGACATTGTTGGCTTGCCCGATGAAATGACGGGTCCCGTCGTGGGTCACGTCATCGAACGGACTGCCGGTGCCCACGAGGGCCCGACCCTCGGACCACGCCAGGATTTCGGCTGGAGTTGCTTCGCTAAAGGTTGTCGGGTTCGACAGCGGCATGACGATCGGTCGATCGTGAACCTTCGCCATGGCCTTGATCATCGGCTCGGTAAAGGTGCCCGGTTGACCGGTGACGCCGACGAGGACCGACGGTGTATGGCCGCGGACCGTGGTTTCCAAATCAAAGACGTCGCCCCGGCCGTCCCAACCCGCAACGACGCTTGGAGGAGCGGCGAATTGAGCCTTGCGATCGTCGAGACCTTGACGGCCTGCCACGATGAGTCCCTTGCTGTCGGTAAGGAGTATCCGTCTATGGGCTTCGCCTCGGCCGATCCCCTCTTGTTCCATGGCAGAGCGGATCTGACGAGCGACTCCGATTCCGGCCGACCCGGCCCCGGCGATCACCACCTTCTGATCGGATACCCGCTCGCCGAGGAGTCGCATTCCGGCGAGGAGTCCTCCGACGACCATTGCTGCCGTTCCCTGGATGTCATCGTTGAACGAAGGGAGAACATCGCGGTACATGTCGAGATGCCGGAACGAAGTGAGGTTGGCGAAGTCCTCCCATTGCAGAATGGCGGCAGGGAATACCCGCTGTACGGCCTCAACGAACTCGTCGACCAAGGACCAGTACTCCTCGCCGCGCAGGCGCGGCTGGCGGACTCCGAGATAGAGCGGGTCGTTGAGCAACTCCTCGTTGTTGGTACCCACGTCCAGTGAGACCGGCAGGCACAGCGATGGGTGGATACCGGCTCCCGCGGTGTACAACGCCAGTTTCCCGATCGGGATACCCATGCCCCCGGCGCCCTGATCGCCGATACCCAGGATCCGCTCGTTGTCGGTGACGACGATGACGGCTGCCTCTCGCATCGATGCGTTGCGCAGCACCGTGTCGATCCGCCCCCGATCGTCCGGGGTCACGTATACGCCACGACCTCTGCGGAAGATCTTGCTCCAGTGTCGACATGCCTCGGCGACTGTCGGCGTGTAGATGAGGGGCACGGTCGCAGTGAGGTTGTCCACGATGGTCCGATAGAAAAGCGTCTCGTTGCGGTCCTGTAGTCCGGCCAGGTAGATGTGCTTCTGGAGGTCGGCCTCCTTGTGGGCGATCTGGTCGAGAGCGCGCTCTACTTGCTCATCAAGGGTGGAGACGTGAGTCGGAAGCAAGCCGAGCACACCGAGCCTCTCGCGCTCGTCTGCAGAAAAGGCAGTTCCCTTGTTGAGTAGAGGCTCATCGAGTAGATGTCGCCCCCGCTCGGCCACCGGAAGGTATAGCTCCCCAGTTACGGCATCGATCGCGGGCTGGTAGCGCATTGCAGGAGACTACCGACGTGGCCATGGACGGGATCGCCTGTGAAGGCCACATCGCCTCTTGATCTAGTCGTGGTCGGCGAGGCGAGTGAGTACAGCCGACAGATCGTGATGCAGGAGATGAACCGCCTCGGTTGGCCAGGTTTCGGGCTCGGTGCGCAGAAATGATGTCCGGTCGACGCGGTTGTCGAATCGCTGCATCGGTATGTCGATGGATCCGATCGGGATCGTCCCGGGAATGCGAGCCTCGGTCTCCAGCCAGGCCATGTCGTCCGTTCCGTAGTTCTGCACCATCACCTCCTCTGGCACCCCGTGGTGCAGAATCGAGGCATCGCCTTTCTTTCCCGGCAGGGCCCGATCTCTATTGCGACGTCGGCTCTCTCCCGGGTCCACCCAGACATAGAGGATCGAACATCTCGAGCGGATCTCATCGCTGAGTGCACCGATCGAGGCGGCGTACCCGAGTGGGTGGGGGAGGGGTAGGTCTGCGCCCTGGGGTCCACCGCGGGCGAATTCGATGACGATCGTGGAGCCGGGGTCCGCCCTTTCGATGGGTTGAAGGTCGGTCAGGTCGCCGGCGATCTCGACTTCGACTGATTCACGTGTTTGCCGATCGAGTGCCTCGAACGGTGCTGTGGTGCCCGCAAGGGTTCTGGCCCGATCGAAGCGATCCAGCAGATTCGGTGCGGTTGGCTTGTAGGTCTGGCCCGCCACCATTGCCGCAAAGTCTTCGTTTATGAGGTGGATGAGCGTCAGCCAGTCCATGGGATCCAGCCATGGTGATTGGTCCGATTCGAAGAAGACCGGGTCCTCTCCCCGCGCTCTTAATTCCGTGGAAACTCGCCGCATCAGGTGGACATATGGGTAGTCATCGAGCTGTGCGGTGGGACCGAGCGCCATATCCGCAAGGGCGGATACCGGATCGAGATGATCGAGATATCGTCGCACCTCCGACTTACCCGATGCCGGGAGCGCAAGCAGTAGGAGGACGTCAATTGGATTCGACACGATGCGATGATGCCATGCTGCGGCTGGCCACCTGCTGAAATCCCTTGCGATGAGAAGACGGATTGCCCTTCACCTGTCGGTTCTGATCGTCGGCGCGGCCGTGATCCGCATGGGAGTCGTTCCCGCCGAGGTATGTCCTCCCGTTACCGCCCTCGATGTTTCCACCTCGATCGAGGCAGCCACCGCCTGGCTGGTCGAGGGAATGGACGCCGACGGCACCTATCTCTACGGCTACGACAGAGACGAGGGCCGCATCAATGATGGCTACAACTATGCCCGGCATGGTGGTGTCACGATGTCGCTCTATCAGGCGTATGAGGTCACCGGCGACCCCGGCCTTCTTGTCGCAGCCGACAGAGGATTGGCCCACGCCTTGAACCGGATCGTCGAACACGGCGGTTGGATGGGATGGCAACCCCGCGGGGATATCCCACTCGGCGCCAACGGCCTGCTGCTGGCGGCACTTTCGATTCGGCGTAGGGCTACCGGCGACAACATTCATGACGAGCTGATGCGCGGTATCGGCCGGTTCTTGGTGAGTCAGCAACAACCCGACGGCAGCATTCTTGCCTACTGGGACGTGCGTGCTGAAGAGCCGCGAAATGAATTCGGACCCTTTGCCACCGGTGAGGCCGCGTGGGCGCTGGCTCTGCTCGATCGTCAGATGCCCGGTGAGGGATGGGGCGAGGCTGCAGGGCTGACCCTCGACTACATGGGTGAGGATCGCAACCGCGTCGAAGGCTATGCCACAAGCTTGCCCGATCACTGGGCTGCCTATACGGTCGGTGACCTTCGCCCCGATCTGCTCACCACGAGTCGAGTCGAGTACGCCAGGCGACTCGCCGGCTATTTCGGGATTCGGTTGAGGTTCGAGGCGCAGCGGCGCGGCCATGGGATCAACCTGTGGCTGCGTTGGTATCCCGGACCGCCGGCAGGGGTCGGCACGGCCGGCGAGGGGATCGGGGCCCTGCATCGGCTCAGCGTCGAAGAACCTCGTCTGGCCGATCTGACCGCGGCGATCGAGGACCGATTGGTGTGCACCGCCGGGTTTATGGTGCGGCGACAGGTCACGGTTGACGGTGTAGCTGCCTCGTCGCTGGAATCAGGTGCCTGGTTCTACCGCGGCTATACCCAGATGGACGATCAGCAGCACGTCTTGTCGACGCTTCTGGCGGCGCTTCCCGTGCTGGAGGCGATGGAGGAGGTTCGATGAATGGGCTATTGGTGCTGGCCGCGTATATGGCCGCGCTCAATCCGATGCGAACCCGACTGGGTATTCCTGAGCACTCCAACGGACGCGCCCGGATGGGTCTGCTTGGAGCCGGGACGGCAATTGGCGCCGTCGGCCTGGTTGCGCTGGCAGCCCTGGCGCGCTCGCTGCTGAGCGCTCTTGAGATATCTCCCGAAACATTCCGAATTGCTGCCGGTTTGGTTCTTGTGATCATCGCCGCCTGGATGCTCTTTGTCCCGGTGCCGGCCGACGAGCCGGTCCCCGATGGTGCCGGCGCCGCGCTGTGGCCTGTGGCCTACCCGCGGGTCATCTCTCCGGAGACAATCGCACTCGCGCTCACCACCGGCGCGTCGGACGGCGTCAGTTCGGCCTCTCTCGGCTTGGTGGCGGCGAGTGCAGCCCTGGTCGCCCTGGGTCCGATTCGCCGAGGTCCGCTGGGTGCTCGGATTCTGGCGAGTGGAGGACGTGTGTTTGCTGTCGTCTTGGCACTCGTCGGTATCTGGCTGGCACTCCAAGGGGTGCGCGAGGTCTAGCGTGGCGACATGAAGGAGTTCTCACTCATCGGTGTGCCATTCGATGGCGCGGCAACCTTGGGCTGGCCTGGAGCTCGGTATGCACCTGACGAGGTGAGGCGCCACCTCGATTGGATGAAGATGCGGGTCGAAGGTGGTCATATCTACTGGATCGATCGCGACGAGACCGTCCCGTTTGATCCAGATGCACTGCAGGACGTGGGTGATGCTGCGGTGGTTCCGCACGATCTAATGGCGACGATCGAGGCGACGCGTTCCAAGGTGCGGAGTGAGGCCGAGAGCGGTCGAGTACCGATAGTGATTGGTGGCGACGACTCCGTGTTCTTCCCGGTCGTCGCGGGGATTCACGATGCCATTGGCGGGTCGGTCGCGATCGTGCATTTCGATGCGCATCTCGATCTGCTCGATCACAGCGATCTCCAGGGAACTCACAGTCAATCGAGCGGGATGAGGCGATCGCTCGAGTTGGATCGGGTAGATGCTCGGCACTGCGTCCAGGTCGGAACACGCAACTTCAACTTCCCGTCCTCAAAGCAGTTCATCGACGAGATCGGACTCACTGAGCTGACCGCGACTCGGGTTTTGGCGCAGCCGGCAGAAGCGACGGTGGAACGGATACTCGCGGTGACCGCGCCCGCAGATCATCTCGTGGTGTCGGTCGATATCGATGTGCTCGACCCCTCCTTCGCCCCGGGAGTGGGATGGCAAGAGCCGGGAGGTCTGTCCACACGGCTGCTGCTCGATCTGCTGCTGCCTCTGGCCGATCGAGCTGATGGGTTTGCATTGAACGAGGTCAACCCGATGACGGACCAGGGCTCACAGACGACGATCCTCGCGGCCAATCTGGTGTTCCAATTCGTTGTCGCCGCCGGGCTCTAGGTCAGAGTTTGCGATGGGCGCGGACACCTAACAGCTCTTGAGTTTCCACAGCCCTTCGTAGCGCTCCACCCAACGTTCGGTGGTCTTGGTGCCGTCCGGGTATGTGATGTAGCGATAAACCGTGACCGTCCACCCCGACGATCCCTTCTGGAAGACGGTCCCCGATGGAGCGTCGTTGGGAACGCACCCGCCATCCTTGATACCGGTGTGGTTGTACCGCCCCGATAGGCCGGCTTCGACGTCGATTCCACCATTGTCTCCGTAGAACTTCACGGTGATCGATGTGTCGGTGTGCGACGTCTCGATCACGATCACCGAGTCGGTGTTGTTACGAAAGACAAGGTCCGGATTGGGAAAGCCCAAGGTGGCCTCGCGGCCTTCCGGGTAGCGGCTGAACCAAGCTGTGTGCTTGAAGTGGTAGACGTCCTCGACGCCGGCGAAGAAGATGGCGTTGTACATGGTGGTGGTGAATTGGCTCGTCCCGCCGCCGATGCAGATTGGGCCTTCGTCGACGATCTCGCCGCGCAACAGCGCTCCGGCGCAGACGTAGCCGTTCCTGACGAAGCGCTGTCCAACGTGGGCGTTCAAAGAGAAGACCTCACCCGGCATGACCCAGGCGCCGTCAACGTCGTCGGCGATCTGCTGGATGTTGGTCACCCTCGCCTGGCAGCAGTTGTGAAAGGTCGTGAACTCGCTGATCAGTTCCTTTACTCCAAAGGCCTCAACGTCTTCAGTAGATAGATCAGCTTCTCTCCCGGCGTGATAGGGAATCTCTGCGAATCGGCCATCCACATTTACGGCCGTCCACGCCGCCTCTACCAGTCCTGTCGGGTCCGGCTCCTGGACTGGGACGCTGGGGATGATCGAAACGGTGTCCTCGACCTCGTCGATTACGAGCTCGGCGTCGGAGGGATCCGTCTCGAGATATGGGGCAAAGGCTGCGATGTAGGCAAGGACGGTGTCCTCATCAAGAACCATGTCGAATTGAGGAATGCCGTCTTCGGTGTCATCGCGGCGTTGCACGATCAATGCATCAGCCAGGACTGAGCGGGGGATGCTGATTTCTCGCCCCAACTCGGTCGCTCGGAGTGTGATAGGTCCGCCGAGGATCGAATCAATTCGGTCGACGACCGCATCGATGTCGGCTTCACCGATAACTGCCTCGATCTGGCGGGTGGGCAACTCGACGGCCTTCCGAGATCGATCTGTGAGGACGGCGTCGAGTGCCTCGAGGGCTGTGTTCACTTCTATGCCGGTGCCACTCCGTGGATACGAGTAGACGATCGCCCCGTTGTCGACGGACACGTCGCCGGGGTGCGCAGGATCGGAGATCCCGTTCATCTGCCAGTCGAAGATCGTTGCTTCGAGCGCTGCGTTGTCGAAGGTATATGGAGTCTCGATCTCGGCATCGTCGTTGCCGAAGTGACCGAGCCACCAGCCGGCCTGGACGAATATGTTTCCGCTGCGGCCGTTGTCCAATGCGGCGTCGACGATGGCGTGTTCGTCGATGTCGAAGCCGACGGTCGCTGGATCGAGGCTAAAGACCCTTCCGGCTACGACGACGGGGATCGGCGTTGTGGCCAGTTCGTCCTCCATTGCCCTTATCCGTTCGAGGGCCTCGAATTCGCCGAGTCCGCCGAGTTCGACACCATTTACGGTCACATCACCGAGCACCTCGCCACCGTTGGTGGCGCGATCGATCCCGAACAGGAATAGGGTTCCGCCGACGATCGCGCCAAGCGCGACCAGGGATCCGAATAGCAAGCGGTTGGAACGAATCACGGAGGCGGGATTGTACTGAGCCGGTGAGGTTGCGGGTTGGGATTCAGTTTGACGAGATCTGACGCACCATGCGTTCACCATGCCCTGAAGCTTTTACGTTGCGCTTGGCCTGTTCCACGACGCCTGAGGGTCCGATGACGAAGGTGGACCGGATCAACCCTTCGTATTCCCTGCCGTAATTCTTCTTGATGCCCCAAGCCCCGTAGGCGGATGCGACTGCATGATCCTCATCGGATAGCAGAGGGAATGGAAGATCGTGCCTGGTGTGGAACTTTGTGAGCTTGTCGATCCGGTCCGGACTGATACCGACGATCTTCCATCCCGCGTCGAGAAACAGATCGTGCCGGTCACGTAGGTCACAGGCCTGGGTCGTGCAACCGGGGGTAGACGCCTTGGGGTAAAAGTACAGAAGCAGGTGGGATCCAGAGAAGTCGGCGAGAGTGACCGCCTTGCCTTCGTGGTCGAGGAGGGTGAAATCTGGGGCCTGGTCGCCGGCTTCGATGGTTATTAGCGCTACTCCCTGTTGAGCACCAGCAGTTTGGTCGATCCGCTACTCCTATTCCGAGGCGGTACGAACCCGTAGCTGGCCGCAGGCAGCATCGATCTCTGACCCGCGGGTATCCCGCAGCGTGACGTTTGCGCCTTGGCGCCTGACCTCGTCGACGAACTGATGAATCCGCGTATCAGGGGGCCTCTCTTGCGGTGCGAGTGGTGTGGGATTCATGGGGATGATGTTGATATGGGCTCTCAGATCACGCCCGATCGCTGCCAGGGCTCGCGCCTGGTCCGGCGTGTCGTTTACTCCGTCCATCAGCGTCCACTCCAGCGTGGCCCGTCGACCCTTGCCGTCGGTGAAGCGACGTACCGCCGCCAGCAGGTCATCGATCGGGTAGCGAGCATTGAGTGGAACCAGCGACTCTCTCAACTCATCGTTGGCGGCATGAAGGCTCAAGGCGAGGGTCACCGGCCAGGGCTCGTCTGCCAACTGATTGATCCCGGGAACAACACCAACGGTCGAGACGGTGATCGACCGTGCCGACATTCCCATGACCTCGACAAGACGGCGGATGGCTTCTCGCACCCTCCTGTAGTTGGCAAGTGGTTCGCCCATTCCCATGAACACGACGTTGGACACGCGCTGCGGCGAACCTTCCATGGGATGGTTGCGTAAGGATGCGGTCGCATAGGCGACCTGAGCGGCAATCTCGCCCGCCTCGAGGTGCCGCTCGAAACCGAACTGACCTGTGGCACAGAAGGTGCAGGCCATGGCGCACCCGGCTTGGCTGCTGATGCACAGAGTTGTGCGACGCGGGTAACCCATTAGGACCGCCTCGATGGCAGCCCCATCCGGGGCCCGGAACAACCACTTGCGAGTGCGACCGCTGTCCGCCGATTGTTCGAGCTCGACCGTGAACGGCCAGTGGGTCGGTCCAAGGCGATCCCGGATCTGGCCCGGGAGATTGGTCATGTCGCTGGGATCGAGCACCGGGTGTTCGTAGAGCCACTCCCTCAATTGGTCGGTGCGGAATCCAGGTTCATCCGCAAGCAGGTCACCCAGCTCCTCCGGAGCGATCAAATAGGGCAAGATCGGATCAGTCGGTAGCCAGCTCGGCAGCTTGTCGAATCCAGTCCGCGGCTTTCTCGTCGGGGACCTCGGCCTTGGAAGCGATCTCGGCCGAGGATGCAGAGCCAAGAGCAGAGAACGTCGTTATGCCGGCCTGTTCGAGGCGCGCCCGATAGACGGGTCCGATTCCTTTTACTTCTGAGAGGTCGTCGTCGGCGGTCGCCAGAACAGTCGGCGGGCCGGGAGCAACTCGGAAGGCCGGAGCCTCAGCGGGGGTGACCGGCACGGTTTCGGGGCCGAGCAGTCGATCCTTGACCAGCCACGCCACGGCTGCGACGCCTGCTCCGATGCCGACGAGGTATCCACCCAATTTCGTGATGCGGCGCATTCTCCAATTGTACGACTGTGTTGGGTCTGGGTGGATACTGGGTGGTTGCGATCCGGGCCAGGCGGTGTTCTGCGGATCTCTCGGCACCTGCGCTCTCCGCCATTGCGGTCGTGTCAGTTGCCTCCGGCGGTAGCCGTAGTGACGCGCGGATCCGCCGCCGCGGTCCGGAACCCGTCGGGATCGATGGCAATGATGGAAACGGGTCCCCACCCGGCCGTGCTGGTCGGCCCAGGCGCGACCCTATGACCCGCCGCGCCGAGACCGGTGACCACTTGGTCCGGCATCCCGGACTCGACGAAGACGGCGGACCCGTGTCCAGCCCTATCGATGCTCCACCTTGGCAGCGCTTGGGCTTCGACTGGATCGAGGTCGGCGAACAGCATGGCCGCTGCCATCTGCGCAAGGTATTGCGGTTGCTGGTCGCCGCCGCGAGTTCCCAAGATGAGGGCTGAATCTGTGCCTCTCGTCCACAGCGTCGGTGCCAGAGTGTGTAGCGGTCGCTTGCCGGGACCGGCCTCGTTGGGGTGCCCGGCGATCACCGAGAATCCTGCAGCGCGGTTGTGGAGGAATACTCCGGTCGACCCGGCTGAGATGCGACTACCGATGCCGAAGTAGTTGGACTGGATGCACGAAACCGCCATACCGGTGCCGTCGATTGCACAGAAGTAGGCTGTGCCGGCTGGTCCGGGTGTCGGTTCGGGCCAAGCGGCGACCGAGTCGGTAGCGACGGCTCGGAACCGCTGCTCCAGGCGTTCCTCGGCGAGATACTCAGAGAGCTCCCATGGCAAGTGGTCTGGATCTGCGACCACGTCGTTTCGCTCCCAGGCAAAGGCTCTATATGCCTCGATGGCCGCGTGATGGAACGATGGGTCCGTCGGATCGGCTGATGGGCCGAGCCGTTCGAACACCCAGGCGGCCGCCAGAGTGATGTAGCCCTGGCTGTTCGGCGGAATCGTCCATCCGGTGAGGCCGAACACCTCAAGACCCAATGGCTCGATCCAGTCGGCCGTATTGGCTGCCAGGTCTTCGGTGGTAAGCACGCCCTCGGTCGCGCCGGCGATGGCCGTGGCGATGGTGCCCTCATAGAGCCCTGCTCGTCCGTCTGCTGCGATGGTGGCCAAGGTCGCGGCGAGGTCTTGTCGACGGAGGGTTGTGCCGGCCCGAGGGGGTGCCCCATTGGGGTATAGAGCTTCAGCTGACGGCTGGCCGAGGAGCGAATCCATCAGGCGTTCGAGCGTTTCGGCGAACTCGTCTGAGACCTCAAAGCCCTCCTCGCCCAGCGCGATGGCATCCGCCAGCACGGTGCTGAGATCGAGGCGTCCGTGCCGATCCTGCAGTGCTACCCATCCGTCGACGCAACCAGGTACCGAGATAGTGGACGTCCCATAGGTCGGCATTCGCGTGTGACCGGCGGCCCGCAAATCCGCTGCGCTGAGTCCGGATCCGCCCCTACCGCTCGCATTGAGCACCTCGGGCCGGTCCATTCCGGGGCGGTGGACGATGGCAAAGAAATCACCGCCGACTCCACAGGTCGATGGAAGGACCATGCCCAGGACGGCGTTGGCCGCAATGACCGCATCTGCGGCCGAACCGCCGGCATCCATTACTCGGAGGGCGGCGTTGGTGGCTTCATGGTGGGGGGTGACGGCAACTGCACCGGTACCGGAGTAGCTCGAAACCTCTGCCCTCAAGTCGCGCTCCTTGGTGGTCAGTCGTCAGTACTGGGTAATCAGTATTGCGAATCACTGAGTACTGAGTGCTGAGTTACTGAGTACTCCTACGGTCTCCCGATCCTCCGGTTGACCGCATTGAGCACTGCACGCACCGCGGTCTCCGATTCGTCCCCGCTGCTCAGAGCGGATCCAACGGAGACTTCCTCGCCGCGCTCGCCGGTTGCAACCACGACGGCAACGATCACCGTCTTCATTCCGATGGCGGGATTCCCAATCGAATCGAGCGCCAGAACGTCGCCGCCGAGGAGCGATTCGATAGCCCGCAAAGCTGCCTCGCCAACCAGTCGCAGCCGCGCCGACTGCGCCGCAGGCCCGGTGGCAGTCCCGGCGTATTCCTCGCCATGCCATCCGAGCGTCACCGCAACTGTGGTGCGTGGCCCCTCAGGAATCTCGTGGACTCCCATGATTGCCGGTCGATCGTCGTCGGCGGCGATCGAATCCAAGCCGATTTGCACCACCGAAATGGCCTGGCGATCGAGCGTGACTCCGAATCGGGCGAGCGCCAGCGTCTGCACGTCACGAACGACTTGCTTTGGCGCCTTTTGCGGAGATGCGAGCACGTGTACCCCTGTCACCTCGTCGCCTTCAGTCGCAACCCTGACTGCGGAAATCGAGGGGAGCCGTGCCAACGTCTCTTCGAGCTCGTGCCTGTCCATCGAGAGCAACCCTTCCACCACCAAGCGTAGCCAGTCGGACACCCTCTGTCACGTAGAGCACCTCGTCGACAATCCGGGACTCGCACCTAGTCCGGAGGGGGGGTATTGTGTCGGTGGGCGGACGTCATCCCCTGACCCGGGGGTGCGTCCGCTTTGTTGTGTTCAAGGGGCTTTTTGCCTGCTTGAACCGGTAGCGGGAGGGTCGTGAGATCACCCCATTTGGCGTGTGCCCAGTGGCACACATTGACAAGTGAAGGTGGGCATTGATCGTGCCGATGGAAACATTGACACGGTCGGCGACCCCGGGTTGCCCGGGTCACCTGTACGGCTAGCCCTCGACGAGTGAAGCGGATATCCATCGCGAAGGCGGTGAGACTTCTCCAGAAGGGAACCGGAGGTGATTCATATGGTTGACCGTGGGAAGAAGACCAGTGAGACCTGCCGGCAGCACAGCATGGGCTGGCGTGTCGGCTAAGTGATTGACCCGGGCGGCCCGCTACCTGCTTATGAACTCAAAACAGATCGACCGTAGGACCGCAATCCTCGCCGCTGTGTCGGCCGGGGCGGGCGCGGTTGTGGTTGTGGTCCTGTTCATCCTCCAAAGCGATCCGCAGCCCCTCTGGTTGTGGGGAACGTTTGCCGTCGCCTTCGTGATCCTGGAGTTCTGGTCGGTTGAGGTAAATGATCGACTGTTTATCTCGTCCTCGATCATGGTTGCTTTTTGCGGCATGGTCGTATTCGACAGGGAGAGCGCAGTACTTGCCGTCACGCTGATGGCTGCCGTCGCTGTCCTCCACCCCGAGGACCTTCGTCTGCGGAGGTGGCGGCAGCCCGCCTACAACTTTGGCCAACTAGTGCTGTCCACGGCCGTGGGTGCTCTGGTTCTGTACCCCTTCTTGCCGGTCGACAGTCTGCTGATCTCCGACCTTCCGGTGCTGGTGGGCGGGGCGGCACTGGCGTCTCTTGTCTACAACTGGCTCAACTTTCGCTTGGTCGCCCTTTACGTAAAGGTGGCCTATCCGGATCGTTCCCTCCGGCCCTGGTCGCGGATGCTTGCCAACCACTTGGTTCACGCGGTGCTGGGCGCCTATGGAGCACTGATCGGCGCCGCCTACCTTTTGGTGGGTCCAGTGGCGCTCCCGATGGTGGTCGGCACCTTCTTGATCGGGCATTCGGGCTTTGCTGTGTACTCACGGATGCGACAGGCCCACGAAGACACGGTGAGTGGATTCGTAAAGGCCGTCGAGGCGCTCGATCCCTATACCAAGGGGCACACCGAACGCGTTGCCCAGTTTTGCGGTATGGCGGGCGAACGGCTCGGGCTAGATCCAGATCAGCTTGAGGTATTGAGATGGGCCGCGCTGATCCATGACGTGGGAAAGTTGGCTGCGCCGCCGGATTTGATTGGCAAGGAGGGCTTGCTCGGGGCGGAGGAAAGCGCCCGACTCGAGCGGCGAGTGAGGGTCGTCGAGGAGCTGTTGGGAAGGGTTGAGTTTCTTGCGTCGGCGGTGGCCGCGATCTCGACAAGCGAAGACGTTGAGATCCCTCGTCCGATCATCGATCGGATACTGGGTGCAGCCGATGATTTCGACTTGATGACCAGCACCCGTTCGTATCGGTCGGCTCGATCTCAGTCGGCTGCATTCGAACAGCTCCGAGCAGATGAGAGTCGACACGGTGCCGATGTCGTCTCGAGTCTCATCGAGGCCATCGCAACCGGTGAAGTCGTGTACGGATCCCCAGACGAAGAGACCTTTGCGGAGGTCGAGCGGCTTGTGCAAGAAAGGTCCCGTCGTGCGTAGTCGCATGGTTTCTGTTGTTCTCGTTGTTGTGCCCTTGCTGGTCGGGGGAGCGACCGGGATCGTTTGGTGGCCTGGAGTTGTCTTCCCTGCTCTGGTCGTGAGCTATGTGGCCGCGTATGTTGTAACGACTCCGACTGCGCCGGATCGGCGGGTGTCGCTTTCGATGGGTGTCGCCGGAGCGATTGCTCTTATGAGTGGTGGATCGTTGTCCCTGGTGCTCGGCCCGGCCGCGATAGCCCTTCCTCTTGGCCGACTTATCGTGCACGTCCGTCATGGGCCACGCGTGGCCCGCGACATGTTTCCGGCGGAACCGATTGGGGTGCTGGTCTTTGCTTTGGGATTCGCCGCCGGTCTGCTCTTGGTCCCCTCGATCAGTCCTCACCATCCTGCAGTTCTGACGGTCTTTGGCCTTGCGGCGCTTCTCGGGTTCGTGGCGACGGTGTTTGCGCGGTCTCTGCTGTCCGAGCAACGGCGCGTCGTAGCTCGTCGGCTCATTGCGTTGCGGACGCTCGAAGACTGGTCCTCCTACGCGATCGTGTACTCGTCGGTTGCATTGTTCGCCGTGACGGCCGAGCCGATGGGTGGATGGGCGGTACCCCTTGCCGGACTCCCATACGTGTTCTCGTATGTGTCGCTGCACCGACTCCAGGGCACGCGGCGCACCTACGACCAGACCATTCGAGCCCTCGGAGCCATTCCGGAAGCCGCCGGCCAGGTGGCAAACGGGCACTCGGCGCGAACCGCCGAACTTGCCGTCGCTACCGGCGCCGAGATCGGACTGGGTGCGTCCGAACTCGGGCGACTCGAGTACGCCGCATTGCTGCACGACATAGGCCGAATCGCACTAGCCAACCCGACTGTCGGAAGGGACTACTCATTCAGTGATGTGGCCGGTTGGAGCGCGGCGATCATTGGCGAAGCGAAGTACCTCGAGAAGGTGGCAGCGATTGTTGCACGCCAGCACGCTCCGTATCGAAATGAGGGTGAGGTGCGCGACCCCAACGTGTCACGGTCTTCACAACTGGTTCGGATAGCAGCGCGCTACGACAGCGATGTCGCCGAAGGAACGGTGCCCGTAGAGGCGATGGAGGTGCTGCACCAGGGGGCTGCCTATGACTACGACCCCGACTTGGTGACGGCTCTGCGGCGGGTGCTCGAGCGGCGCGGTACGTTCGCGGCGTAGCGATCGGTAACCTCGGTACCGAGGTATCGAGCGTGCTGCATTACGAAGTCACACCACCCCGAGCGACGATCACGATGGATGATCCCAGCCGGAGGAACCCGCTCTCCAACGCCGCCATGGCTGAGATGGCCGACTTCGTCGATGATGCGGCCCGCGACGACGAGGTGCGGGTCATCGTGATTACCGGAACCGGGGATCAGGCGTTCTCGGCCGGCGGTGATCTCACCGCTGGCTTCGTCGACGACCCACTTGTCGGCCACACCGAGCGGGGGGCACTTGCGGGGCTGTTCCGTTCGATGCGGTCGGCGGGCAAGCCGACGGTTGCGAGAGTAAATGGTCATGCTTTGGCCGGTGGCTTCGGTTTGGCCGCAGCCTGCGACGTCGTTATCGCTGTTGACGAGGCAACCTTCGGTACCCCCGAAATCAAGGTGGGCCTGTGGCCGATGATGATCACGGCGATCCTGCAGCGGGTGATGCCTCACAAGGCTGCGCTCGAACTGATGATGACGGGTCGCCGCATCTCGGCAGAGGAGGCTCTGCGGCTTGGCGTCGTTAGCCGCGTGACCTCTCGCGCTGAGCTAGACGCTGCGGTTGATCTCGTGGTCGACTCGTTGGTCGCGATGAGCCCGGCGATTCTGCGAATGGGACGAGATGCGTTCTTCGCAGTCGAGGACCTGGACTTCGATTCTGCAATCGGTTATCTCCACGGCGGGTTGACCGCCGTCGCCGCCACCGAGGATGCGGCCGAAGGCGTCCGCGCCTTTCTCGAGAAGCGCCGACCACAGTGGCGCGGCCGGTGAAAGGTGGTCCTACCAAGCGATTTCGACCGTCGGCCAAAGGCGTCGTAATAGTCGACGGGCGATTGTTGGTTACTCGCAACCAGACCCCGGCGGATCCTGGTCCCGATTGGTACATCTTCCCCGGAGGGGGGCAGCATCTGGGTGAGACCCTCGAGGCCACCCTGGTGAGAGAAGTACGTGAGGAAACCGGAGTCGAGGTGACCGCCGGACCCGTGCTCTGGGTCCGTGAACTGATCGTGGCACGAAGGTCCGACTGGCCGTTCGACCCGGGCGATCACGTCCTCGAATTCATGTTTGCGGCCACCTATGTCGGCAACCACGATGACGCCCACGAGCAGGACGTCTATCAGGTTGGCGTTGAGTGGGTTACGGCCGACGACCTTGCCGATCTTCGGTTCTATCCGTCTGCAGTTGTCCCGGCTCTGCGGGAATACATGAACGGCGGGAGTTCGGGCCCGATCTACCTTGGTGACACCGATTAGGCGACATTTGAGCCGTGGCCGCGTCCGTTGCGACCTCACGATGGTGCGGCGCTGGCGGTCGTTCTGTGCCCTACGCTCGGAGTCCATGTTTGTTGGGACCCACCGCACATGAGTTGGGAGGCGTGGCTCACGCTTGGCGTGATAGTGGTCACGGTCGCCCTGTTGATTCTCGACCTGACCGCTCCGGCGGGAGTGGTTCTGGGCGCCGTGGTCGCCTTGCTGGTGCTCGATGTGGTTGGACCTGCGGAGGCGTTCGCAGGTTTTAGCAACTCCGCACCCATCACCGTCGCCGCGCTCTACGTTGTGGCTGCCGGTATCGAGAGGACCGGCGTACTCAACCGACTGGTCGATATTGCGGCCGGTCGATCTGCGGGCGAGCGGCGGACGCTCGCAAGGCTGGTGACCCCATCGGCCGCAGCCTCCGCGTTCCTGAACAACACCCCGATCGTGGCGATGCTTGCCCCGGCGGTCGACCGATGGTCGGAGCGCGTCGGTCGACCCGTCAGCCGGTTGCTGATGCCTCTTTCCTTTGCGGCGATCCTCGGTGGCATGGTCACCGTGATCGGGACTTCGACGAACCTTGTGGTTTCCGGCCTGTTGGAAGAGGCCGGTTTTGACCCGTTCGGGTTCTTCGAACTGGCG
>Ga0255048_10001027_pt1 | contig 20389 bp, 45 predicted proteins | sample JV7_2_2_MG_FD_183619 | JGI IMG/M metagenome (GOLD analysis project Ga0255048, IMG submission 183619) | Seawater microbial communities from Jervis Inlet, British Columbia, Canada - JV7_2_2 | ecosystem: Environmental > Aquatic > Marine > Inlet | place: Canada: British Columbia | collected 2016-10-06
CCTTAGTAACTGGCTTTGTTTTCAGTTCACACATAGTATAGGGTCTCCTGTTACGCTCATTCAGCGTGATATAGGGTGTTTATTACGCTCATTAGCCGGATTACTCACGGGTGGGTGGCGCTGGTTAAGCGCACCCTATAGGGTAGGGTGAGTAGCACCGAATGAGCGCAAAGGGCGATAATTTTTGACGCAAAAAAAGCCTAGCCTGCGATAATTTGCAGGCTAGGCCAGGGGGGAGAGTTATCCGGCGATACTCTCAAGCAGGCTTTCGTGGGTTGCTTTCCCATGCGTGTCAACCCACGCCTTGACCATAGCGCCATTGCTGGCATTGTCACGTGACGACTTGTTGAACCCATTTCGTACATGGTCGGCAAGCCAGTCATCATTCGCGTCACTTTCGCCCATAATGGCGATTGCGTTGTCTTTCGCCATCTTGCTATAGTTGGTTAAGGGAGTTTCCTTGAATTTGGAGAACGTAAACTCATTGCCCAATTTCGTAACTTCCCAGACCTGGACTTTGTCTGTCAATTTCGCTTCACCATCGACCAAGGGTTCAAATACGAACCCCTTATCATCATTGTACGCACCACAGACGAAATCGAGTTTCGTGGCACGTGGCAGTGTACCAAAACGCTCTGTGAAGACTGCCACGACTGGGGGGGAATGACCTAGTCTCGTTCCTAAGTCTTCCATTAGACTTTCGACAGTCATGTTCATGGCAGCCAAAAACGCATCAGACACCTCTGACATTTTAATGCCATAAGCCGGTGGGTCATTGTCAAACAAAGCAATGTTGGCTGGGTCTTTTGCAAAGTCTCCCAAGTCGTCTTGTGCTTTGCTTTGTTTGTTAGCCAGTGTTTCTTTTGCATTCTTTAGGCCATCAATCAAATCTTGGCAAGCAGTAGGGCTGGCTAAGATTGCACCTACAACAGTGTGTATCAGACGCTCGTGCATGGCGTCTGATAGGGTTTTAACTACAGGTTTGGGTACTTCGGTGCTAGTGGTTTCTTTCTTCTGCTTAGACATTTGTAGCTCCTTGTTATTTGGTGAGCTACCGAACTTCGCTTCGTTTCGGTAGCTCGTGGGTTATGTTAAGTGTGGGCGTGTGTGTCCACAAGGGAATTATAGCACAAACAGTGACATAGTACAAATCGAGCGTGTGGTAATTGAGCGTGTGGTAATTGAGCTACATTTCGAGATAGCATCGAGGGCACAACGAGCGTGTTATTGCGTTGACTAATCAACTAAGCATTAGTTGTGTTGACTGGTTAACCCAACCCCAGTTGACATAAGCAGAGTGCTTCGATCCGGCCCACGATTACACCTCCCCCAAACCCACCCCTCAAAACCCAACTTGACATAACCCACCCCCATCTAATTCCCGACCATCCCCTTAAAACCCCCCATACTCCCATAGCAGGGCAGGGGGCCGTCATCTTCGGCAAAGCCTTTCAAGGCGTTATGATGTCAAGAAATCAGTAAACTAAAATAAAGAGAACTTTTTCTTGGCTTGGACAGTAGCGTACCTCGAGGCCAGATGCGTGTAGATGGGTTTAACCATAAGCGCAAATATGGAGGTGCTTCTTGCTTTTATCCCCAATTGTGGTATTATTCTATTGGAGGTTTTGTTATGACAGAAGAGTATCACGCAATAAGCACTGATGATTCTGGTTACGAGCTATGACACAAGGAAGTATTATGAATACCAACCAAAAATCAGCAATAAGGAAAATTGAGGATGCTATGAAATTAGCTGGGGAAGTTGGGCTTGCATTTGCTGGAGTCGATACCGAATTGGTAGTTTTTAAGGGCAGTCAATTTCGGAAAGTTAGTAAAGAAAACAATGGTGGTTCTCCGGGCGAGGTGATTAACGATTTGGATTATGTCTGTATAGAAAACTGCAACTATATTGATAGCTGTGCGACATAATTGTAGTATGTTTATTCACCCGCGTAACTCAGCGGTAAGAGTGGCGTCCTTGCGTGTTTTTGTAGGAGATTGAAATGGCGAAATGCAGACACAAAAATTGCGATATAGTGATACACCAGACACTTTTGTCCGTAGCTTCCATCACCGATGGTCAGGTAACAATTCCGATGGGCGATGGGGAGCCCACCTTTGTTAGATACGAGGTTGAATGTTTCGACTGTGGTAATGTGATGATATACCGAAAGAAAGCACCAAAATGGCTGGCTGTATATTTGGCGCAAACCTAACAATGGTGCAGAAAGTGTTTGGTGTCCATGTTGAAGATTGGGGAATATGAATACGTTGGTGTTAGAATCCAATGATATTGCTGATGTGCCGGATAAAGTTTGGGAACTGTTTAAGGAGAGCAGAGATGAAGTATGAGGTTTACGTTTTTGATGGGCTCAACAATGTCGATGTCGAGCAACGAGTCAACGATTTGTGTAATGCAAAGGGCCTTGAATTCGTTAGTATGGGGAATGGGTACGGCGTCTTCGAGCCCTCGAAAATGAACCGCAGGCTTGTTGATAAACCCCAAGCCATAAAGGACGCCGTTGAGCATGTTCTGACATTGATTTACCTGGAAGGAAATGTGACGGCCTTCGTCGCCGTTGGGAAAGTGTGCGACGAGGAACTTGACAAGTCAGGAGCTTTGCTTGGTCGCGTCCGTGATCTGGCGGCTGAGATTAAGGAAACATGGTAAAAAATACAATTATATTGCTGCTGGAGGGGTGCATCCGGTATGCTAGTCGATGAAGCTGAAAAGGATAGTACTGTCCTGTCAGCGGAGATGCCCCTCACCACTAGCGATATAATGGAGGTTTTGGTGATATGGCGAAGCGTTTGAAAAAAGATTTCGCAGACTACGAAGGGGCTCTGGCCTGGATGGCCGCAAAGGTTAATGACCCCTATCAGGATAATGAGAGATTTTCTTATCTGGATGACGATGATGCCCTGGAAAAATATCATCAAAAATATAACGCCGGCTGTTGCGGTTACTTTGATGAGTGTGTTATTGTTGGCGGTAAGCTGGCAACAATTGGCTGTAACTTTGGGCATTGATAATGCTTAAATATAAGTTCTCACTCAGGATCAAGAACACAGACTATGTCTTTTCGGAAGATTTTCCTCCAGGTGTTTTGCTTGTGGCTGAGGTCGAGTTTCCTACGGCAACCGAAGAGAGCAAAAGAAACCCTGTGTTTGGGAGGGCTATGATGATGCAGATGTAAAAGTTGATCGAGGGTAATATAACGGTAGATGTGGAAGAGATTACAGCAGGAGGCAGAGATGAATTTTAGAGAGAAACTAGCAGCTTTGTGTCACAGCCAATGGGCTGGCTGGATGACGTATTTGTTTTCAAAAGGGACCTTTAACAAAGACGGCACATGGACGATGCCAAGGGAATTCGTCGAGCGATGGACCAGGCAAATGTCAACGCCCTATGAAAATCTTTCGCCCTCCGAGCAAGACAGTGACAGAAAAGAGGCAGACAGGTTCCTGGATGCCATGGAGGGAACGAAGCGTGTATTTGTGGTCATGGGCACAACCGGCGAGTTCGATACCGAAGAGAGGTACCCGGTTATTGTCTTTTATGACAAATCTCAGGCTGAGAAGTCCGCCGGCGAAGCAAGAGCCCTCGCAAAGGAAGCGCACGACACCTGGAAGTCATCAGGCAAAGCACCCGTCCTGGAGGGTAATCCCTACGACAAACACATGGCACTGGGGGGGGTTTTCCCCCCTGATTACTGGGTGGAAGAACTGGAGATAAGATGAAGTTTGAATACATAGTAATACTGGGCGCTTTAGCAATCGTTATCCTTCTTGCGATATTTTTATACTACCTATTCGAGCGAACTGGCGCGATGCCTTACTACCAGGGCAATGATGCGCCCGTGTGGATAGATGGAATTATGATATCCATAGGGCTGTGGATGGTTCTTAGCCGAGGCTTTTCTTTGCTGGAGAAGGTGCTCAGATGACTAAGCAACAGCGGTTTTGGCTTTGGGTGGTTATTCTTTCTTTTACCGCGATCAACATAGGTGTCGTCTCTAATTCCTTGGGCCTGGCGCTTATTGGTATAGCTGCATCTTCGCTGGCCGGTTATTTATTTGTGGAGAGTCCTGATGGCTGATCTTGTTTACTTTGAAGGTGCCCTCATGGGCTCTGGTCCTGAAGGTTGCGTATGGGTAGAGCAGATTATCTCCGATACCAGTTCTGCGGTTATGCAAGTCGAGTCTTCTCTCGATAGCCTTGAAAAGGCTGGAATATCCGTGGGGGATAAGGTGCAGTTAGTGATAAGGGGTAACACATGCCCAGAGCGGGTAACGAGTGACTCTCCGGTGGCAGGACCAAAATAGTTTTCTTGAGGACAAGTTAAGCTATGATGCTTTTTATGCCGCGCTTGGCAAAATGAACGCCAAGAACTTTTTCGTCGTCTACCTGATTTATGTTTACGGTCACGACTACCAGTCAATCTCAGAAATTTTTAGTCTGTCCTGCGAAACAATTAGAAAGTATCACGAAAGATCGCTAAAAATGATGCGAGAAGAACTTGAAAAAGAGATTGGGCTCAACTCCGACTAAAATGAAGACGAGCCCGCGATTGACGATATATGGAGACAATAATGGGAAACGCCTGGGTAGTCATGAAGTGGGTGGTAGATGATAATGGCGATTACAATTACGCGGAAGTTTATCGCGGCGAGAGCGCCCTCGTTGCTTTCTGGAAGTTTCTGAGGGCCAGGAAAGGGTCCGGTTGTGTGAAAATAGAGTGGCGCTGATGACTGAGGAGATCAATGAAAAGACCTGGTATGCGTTTATATATCTATGAAGACTACTCGCACAACCGAAGGGAGGGTTGGCGTAAAATATTGCAACCCCTCGATTTTCTGCGTTACTACTGGAATGATTACTCTGTTACCATAATTCCACCTTTGGCTGACCGGAAGACTCTGGACGATTTACATCGCAGAATGTGGGCAGAGTCTTGGGAGTATCGGTTTTGGTGCCTTTTGAAATGGCCTTATTATCGTATATGGCTGAAGGCGGTTCGATGGAAGAAATAACCTACGCCGGTGTTTTAGAAAAGGCCATTCACAAGTGGGGTTACGGGCCTCAGTTGCGAATGGCTATGGAAGAGTGCGGTGAGTTGGTGGCCGCTATTGCCCAATATGAACGTGGTCGAGTGACATCCGCTGCTCTCATCGAGGAAGTGGCTGATGTCTTAATTATGATGCACCAGTTGAGGTTAATTCTGGGACCCGAATTTGTGGATGAGGCTTATAATAAAAAGATTGAAAGACTCAGGAAGAGACTGAATGACTGACAAAATACTTGTTATTCCGGTAGCATACAACCCGTACGGAGAGTCCCCGGTAGACTTTTTGAGACTGATGGAAATACCAGAATGCCCTGACTTGGTTAGCGTAGCTCTCTTCGAGGATAACAGGGTGCGAGAAGAATTGTATTTTGACCGGCAGGAGTTGACCGAGGAACTACTAAAATTTCTGGCTACAGAGGCATGCAAACACTTGGCCAGGGTGCACCCCAGAAATGAGGTCATAAGGGCCGGCTGGTTTTGTCCCGATTGCGGGCGGATAGGAGCGGAGGGCGATGACTGAACTAATTCGCTTTATCTGCCAGTACGAAGATTGCAACCGCAGCTTTTACACGACCCATCCAGGTCGCGTAGTCGTATGCCCCTATTGTCTCAACCAGGACCTCGATGTTTCCGAGGCTATTTATGAATTGATGAGGCACTCCTGCGCCTGCCCCGAACTTATAGTGAAGTACTTTCCCGATTCCGGTCCCGCAACTTGATTGAAACTGTTTGACCAGGAGGATACATTGCAAAACTTATTAAAAAACTTTTGGAGTGCTCATCATAGAATAATGGCCCGATATTTGGGCTTGACTGAACTCTACGGCTTACCAATAAGACGAGCCCAAATATTTGTCCACAAGAAGTTGAAAGGAGAACAGTAATGCTTAAGGCAATATGGCGATGGCCAGGCGGTGACACAGAGATTGATCCGCGAGATGAATGGAACAACTTCTATCAGGCCATCGACGAAGACGATATAGAGGAGATCAAAAAGTGGAGCTAAAAGAACCTGCTCGTAGAGAATTCCTTGAGTTTATCACAACTATCGGCGCAGTAGCCGTCCTGCCGAGCATAGCCCGACTGGAGAGTCTCCCTGATGATGAAAAGGGGGAGCACGAGAACTATGCTTGGGCTCAATTTGGAACCCATGGCCGTGATTCACTAGACGTGAATACAGATGGTGTTCCTGTTGGCCTGCTACCCTCAATGGCTTCGCCGTGGTTCCAAATCGAGCGTCTTTCTATGGAGATGGACTTTGACTGGGGCGGCGGCCCTTCTGATGCTATCTATGATGAAGGCCCCTGGCTGACGATGTGGCCAAAAAACTATATTCTCCTTCCAGACAGAGCTCCGGTAAGTATCTTTTACTGCAATTTGAAGAAAGAGGATAGTCTTTATATGAGCTATTATTTGATGACGGTGCACGACGCCATGGTTTCGTATACTCCAGACATCGATGGGTCAATCAAGATGTTGATGTCGGAGGTGACAGAGTTTAACCGGCAGCGATGTAGTATTCTGATGAGCAATGATCTAGCCCAATTTAGTAATCCCATGGCAGGACTTATATGAAAACATATTCTATAGGCCCGACACTATTTACTCCTGATAAAATCGAGCGTCGCGTACAAGAGTTAGCGGATGAAATATCTAATGAGTATGAGGATGGTCTAATCGCTGTTGTTGTGATGACCGGCGCAATGTTTTTTGCCTCCGATTTAATGCGGGCCATGTCTATTTTGTCTGAACCTGCCCCGTTGTCATTAGGCAGTTACGGGGATGGAACAAAGTCGGGAATTGTAAGATTGAACAGCGATATAACAATTGATATTACCGGCAAAGATGTTTTGATTGTAGAGGATATTGTTGATACTGGTCGCACAATGGAATATATCCAAATGTTGTTTGGTTTGAGAAAACCGAAATCCTTAAAATTATGCTCATTGCTCAGTAACGAAAGTCGGCGAAAGGCAACTGTAAAAATTGATTATTTAGGTTTTGAAGTTGAGGAATTTGTCATTGGTTACGGGTTTGATGTAGGGAATAAATTTAGAACTCTTTCCTATATTGCGACGGCTATTGAAAACAGATAAGGAGAAAACATGTCTGACAAAAAGCAGGATTTACCAGAAGCACTTGGAGAACACATCTCGCCAGCGAGGGGGCATAGCACTTTCTTGCCCTTTGGTGATTATTCCCCTTGCACCTCAGCTTTGTGCTCCCCCTTTTCCGGCCCCTTTCCTACAGCAGGGATAGAGGGATGGAGCCTCGAATCTACACCCTGTGAGGATGGTCAACTCTATGGCGAATACCTAATGTCAATTGATGTTGGTGTAGAGACGATTGACATGCATGTGGATGATATCTCGCTTGACCCCGAGGCAATGATCCAGGGCTACTGTTCCGGCCTGGTTAAAGTGACGGGAGAAGAGCCGGTCTTGGCTCAGTTCCCAGTCAGGAAAGAGGTGGAGGTATGATAACATACACACTTGTTTTTAGCTGTGTATTAACCGGCGTGCTTTGTTTGCCGCCACTCTATGAGTATGTGCTTTATTTACCGATGGTGATAAAATGAAAAGCGTGTTTCTCCAGACCAATAAAGAGACCTTGAATGTTTTTGTTGAGGAGGGCCATTTCAGTGTCAACATTCTGCCCGCAAATGAGCCCGATGGTGGTATTCCGGTGTGGTACGGTACTGCATACGTAGAGGAGCATGATCCTAACGCTCTTCATGTGCAAATGGATATGAGTATCTTGGGCAGTGCTGGCGAATCGATTGCGCTAACCCAATCCTATCCATTACCAAACGCAATAGCCAAGGGGTTTAATCGCAAACGGGTAATGTTGTATCTCAAAGAGCCAGAAGATGACGAGCCTGTTCATTCATAACCCGAGAACTGCCGGCACTTCCATGAGAAACAGCTTGTATGGCACAGATGTTGTATTCTTGCTGCCGCACTCAAAGCAAGATACGGCAATTGCCCGATCTATACCAAATGCAAAGCCAATTGGCGGTCGGTCTCAACACATGCCTCTGGCCGAAATGCGCTCAATATGGGGCGCTCCGTTCGATACTTTTTTCAAGTTCGTTTTCGTCAGGGACCCAGTCGAAAGGCTGGTGTCATGGTGGAGACACATGCATGCCGCGAAAACCAGATTTGACGAATATGTGGTTGACAAAATGGACCGGGATTGGATACCTGAGCAGAATATATTTACTCATTCCAATGGAAAGCAGGCAGTAGATTTTATTGGGAGATTTTCACATCTTCAAGAGGATTGGGTTGCGCTTTGTTGTATTCTTGAGATAGACCCCGATCCTCTATCATGTGAAAACAGAAGCCATCCGGTGGCTTATCTCCTGGCTGACCAATTCAGGCGAAGGATCGAGAGCAAGTTCGCTACGGACTACGAGCTCTTGTCTGGCTACTTCTGAGGGGAGATCGATGAGGTTTCCCCTCCGATTATCCCCCTCTGTATCATTTCAATTTGGTTAAGTAAAACAATTCTCTGATCATGGGGGATCATCTCCCCTGTAGCCTCCAGACACATTATATCGCCCCTGTGTATATTGTCAGACTTGAGAACAATAACATCCTCTATCCTCGTTTTTCTTTTCATGAATGTCAAGACAGCTACTTGCACCTTTAGTCTTAAGAAGTTCCCTTCCTCATATTTTATCAAGTCTACAATCTTTAATGTTGTTCTCATGTATCGCTCTCATTACTTCATCGAGAGTCCGTAGCAAGCAACCCTCTTTTGTATAAAAATTAAATGTCCCGTTAAACAGGTGCTCCTCGACAACTTCAGTCAAGAGATATGCCTGCTCGTACTTATCTAGTTGAAAAACAGCATCTTTACTTTGGCCGGCAAAGCCATCATTGGGAAGTCTCGACATGGTTTTAGAAAGTTGCTCGCTTGATACCCGCAACTCGGGCAAATGATATTGTATTCAAAAATGAAAGCGTCCACGAAGATACCCTTCGCTCTTCTGTGGCCGGCGTACATGGCGTTAAGCATCTCGACTCCATAAACGCTACCGCAGCCATTACACTGAGCCATTCGCAGGTCCATTCTGATGATGTCGCCAATCTCAATCGTGAAGAAATCACACATCATTCCTTTTGTGCCGCCTCCCATTTGGCGTGCTTGTCATGGTATTCCCGGGCTTTCTCAGGGGTGATTTTTTGGCCATAGAACTGCACCGCTTCCTGGATCGAGGTCTGTCTCATGAAGTGCCAGTGGTCTTCCCGCCACTTGTTAATGACCATTTGGCCGGAGTCCTCGGTGAACCAAAATGCCTTGCTTGAGGGATCAGCCTCGTTCTCGACAACAAAGTCTTCTTGCATGATGTTCATTGCATTCTCCTGGCCGCAGGGCTAATCCACGTCTCTCCTGCCGGCACATCCTTAACGATATTAGCACCAGAGCCAATTCTGGCCCAATCCCCAATGGTCAGGTCTTGCTTGATAACTGCGCCGGCACCAATCAGCACGCCTTCTCCTATGGTGACGTTGCCGCCAATATTAGCACCGGGATTGACAATGCTGTGTGGTCCTATGGTGGTATCGTGCCCAATCGTAGCGTTGATATTTATGTATACATTATGCCACAATCTAATGCCAATGGTTATCATTGCTCCTGGACATATTACGCAACCTGGATCAATGAAATTGTATTTCGAGTAGTACCTAAAGGAATGACTAATTAGTGTTGCCGGAGAAACGCCTTTGCCTGTCATAATATTCCATAGTTTTTTTCTTAAGACTGGGTCTCCCACCGCCACAACCCCCTCGACGCCATCTCCAGCAAGGCCGGACAGGTCCTTCTCTCGATCTTTCGGAATCAGCATTGTGTGGCCCTGGCTGAAGTACATATCAACCTCTCTGGCCAGACCACCGGCCCCCATGATTATGTATCTCGTCACAAGTATTTCTCCGCATGCGCTTGGTAGCTATCTTTCATTTCGTCTACCGGGTGGAAGACAGTTATGCTTGGCAAAACCCAGATATTATATCCCATCAGCCCCAAGTCTCGGCACAGCCCCAGATTGGCATCGGCTTTATACCTGAGCCCTTCATATACTGCTTTGGCCGGAAATGAAATTACGCCGCCCACAGAAGAGACCAGAAATGGTCTCTCGTTCTTCAGGGTGTCCTCTGGAGAGAACCTCTTTCCCTCTACAGAACGAAACGCCCAGGTGTCATAAAACTTATTTCTAGCCAGAACTCTGGGCGCGGTAACACAACTCACATCGATCAACCTGTGGATGAGATCGTTCGGTATTAGCAGATCGCTGTCAAGGTATAGCACCATGTCAGCAGTTTTTTCTCTGGCTATTCTCTCGAGAGCAGCATTGGCTGTTTGCCCCAAGGCCCAAAATCTTTCGGGATGCTCTATGGACGTGAAGTACGGCTGACCGATGCTTTTGGATTCAAGATAGAAATCGATTGTATTCCTGTCATTGTCCCAAGGGTATCGACTCCAGACAGCAGCCCTGATCCAATCAGCAGCGGGCTTCACCGAATCCCCTTCGACCATGTGGACGTTCAGGGTGTGTGGCGTTTCCTGAGCGAAAATCTGGTCCAGGTAGTGGTTTATGTATTCTTGGCTATCATCCCGAAATAATGAAACGATGGCGATAACGAGCTTACCTTTTTTGGTCATCTTTCTTTTCCGGCGCAGCCGCAAGGATTAGCTCCACTTCTTGGCCGACATCAAACTGCTCTATATCCGCGTTTGCAATCGGGAACGCCCACACACCCTCAAAGACGCCCCCAGTTGCCGACGCCATTTTCGCTTCAATGTCAACTCGAAAACCACCAACGACCTTACGAATATTATTGATCGTGCCTGCTGCTATTACTGCGCTCATAATGCTCTCCTTATGAATTGCATACCACGATATTTAATCTTGGTGCCATCAATAAACGTTACTTCTATATCAGGGGGGTACGCTATCGCATCCCCTTCTAGCCCGTATTTACGAGCCATGGACTGAACATCAACATGATTGCCTACGTGCCGACCAAGGCTTTCGGATGTCTCGAACTCTCGGTCACAACCGTCGCATCTCATTAGAACGGTATCCTGTCCTTCACCTCATCGGGGTCGCGCATCGCTGTATCTCTGTCACGAATATTATCCCGCAATCCTCCAATAGTTTCCCTGTGCTCGCCTACAATTCTGTTGTGCTCGTCCCTGGCAACAACCAGATCGCCATAGCTACCAATTGGATACTCCTCTTGGCCGACAATCGTAGCGTGTTCTTCTGACACAAAACGAATCCGGTAGATGGAGCTAATACCAATCAATTCAGTCCGGTAGTCTCCTTCTCCATTTGGAACATCTACCCTGAGTAACCCTCCCCACTCTGCCGGCCTGGAGATTCTGCCGGCAATGGTGACATGTCCCACCAACTCCACCCTGGCCCATTGGGGTTCGGGTTCATCCATGGTGGAACTTGGTTCAACCTCTTTTGGTGACTCATCTACTTCGTTTAACCATACTCCTGATTCCGTCTCTAATACTGGCATTTTGACTCCTTTCGTCAATAATAGTCGGCCTACCCCGCGAGAGCATTTCCCATATCTGCCTGCTGGACTGGCCTTCTTGAAGTATAAAAATTGTTTCACTGCTGGTGATTTTGAAGCGCATGACCACCGCCGTCAACGCTATCGAGGTAATGCCGGCCAAGACTAGCCAGGGGAATACGGCTGAGGCCACTACCGCTACGGCCATGGCTGTGTCTAGTCTTGCCTGTCCCTGAGCCTGCAATCTCGCGGTTATGGTTTGGGCCTTTGCATGCTCAAGCGCCACTTGGTTTTTGGTGAGCTCGTTGGCACCATATATTAACACGACTGCCAAAGCCGCCGAGACAACAAGCATTGTTATAAATCGTTCCATGTTTTTTTCGCTCCGCTTACAACGATGTCGGCCATGATGTGAAGAAAGTCAGATGTAGCCATGCCAAGAAAAAACAGTAGTACCCACTCGGGATTGATACTGAGCCCAAGCATTAGAGCGAATACGGTAGCCAGCGACAGGATAATTAAGGTTCTTGGTATCGTCCCTACAAGGGGAAGATGCGAATAAAACATAGCCAACCATGGTTTTCTCAGCAGTAATTTCAGGCTACTTCTGGTAATGCCCGCCCGGTGGGATATAGCTCGTTGGTAGGGCTGAATACCCAGGCTACGGGCCACGAAAGAATCGTTGGCCACGATGTCCATATCTGGATTAAGAACAATCCAGGAGCCGGCCACTTTGACCGGGATGGTACTGAGAATGCCTAGTCCAAAACAGAGCCCGTAGACAGGATTATAGATCGCAACCGGCAATGTTACCATCATGGAAACAAGGGTGATTTTGGTGTGTGCTCTCCTGTTAGGCACTCTGCCACCGCCCCTCTGCGATGTAGTCTTTAGCGAGTCTCATGGCTTCTGCGTACTGCACAAGTACAGTGTAACCCGTGCCGTTGGTTTTCGGTGCCCCTAGTATTCCGGCTTTAGCGAATTCCTTTTTCATGGTCATAATCTCTGTTTGCTTCAAGGAGATACCACTGCTTTGGCGTAACTTGTTGACACCTGCCATAGTGCCGCCTATCGGAATGCCTCTGATGGACTCTGATAGCACTCTCAGCCTCATGTCTCCAAATGTTGTGCTGACGAATGCCTTGTTTACCACGCCCTCGATTTCCTCCGGCATGTTTACGAAGAATGACTTCCCTTGGGCCAAGCCTTTCTTGGGAGGGTCTTTCAAAAGGAATTCTCCGGCCTCTTCGGGCATGATTGACATATCTATCCTCGGTGTCTTGAATATCAGCTTTGCCTGATCCCTGGAGTCAACTCTCAAGCCAATCTTGCGTTCCATGTTGGAGGTCACTTCTCGACCAATGATGTCGAATCTCGGATATTGCGTAGCGGCGATGATCGATCCTCTCGATCTTAGTTTGCCAGACAGGGTCCCGAGAATAGCCTTGCCGCGCTCTCTTAGTTTAGGGTCAGTAACGTAGTAAGTTAGAGATGCAACCTCATCTATGAAGACAAAAACCCACTTACTGCTATCTCTGCTATGGACGTTCTCAGCCAGTTCCTCCAGAAAACTTATGGCTCTCTCGAGGCCGTATTCGCTGCTGATACTGAAGTATCGGGTGCAGATTGGTTCCCACAGGTTGAGGTGGTCTTCCTTGTGATCGCCCTTCAAGTCAATTAAGTAAACTTCAGCTTGTTCCATGAACATTGGCTTGCTGAATAATTGAATCAGAATGCTGTTCAGGATCATTGTTTTCCCGCCGCCGGTCACGCCGGCCAACAGAGTGTGCATTCGAGAGAGATCAACCTTTACGGGCCTTCGGCTTCTGCTATAGCCCAATACGATCTCAAAGGGTTTCAGCCTGTGGGTGGCATTAGTCATAGAGGCAGCATGAGCAATTTGTCTGGGCTTTGGTGCTGCTATTTTAACGGAGGAGATGTTACCCCAAAGAGAGTTCAAGGCCCTCGTTAGCAGTAGTGCCAATCCGTACAAGAGGGTGCCGACCCAAACCGATGGTCTCCATTTGTTTCTCGATACGGCTCTGAATAGTAATTCAATTGTTAGCGGGACTACCCAATACCATGTGTTAATCACTGACAGCCTTCTCTATTGCTAACTTTGTATAGTGCCTGGCTTCACCCCTTGTGAGATTGCCCTCGTGCTTTGCTCGACCAATGGCCTTGACGATCCCAACATGAGATTTCGTGTCGGTATCTTTGCCGGCGGGCGAACCACGGACAGCTTTTATGGATCGAACCAGCCCTGGTGAAAGTCTGGCATTTCTGATGTAGGTGTTGCCTTGCGAAGAAAGTTGAACTCTTTCCTGGTTTTCTCCGGTTATGTAGCCCCACATTCTAAGGGGAAACGAAACCTCGGTAGAAACATCAGGGGTCGAGGAGGTAATTGGTATTTCCTTGAATCTCTCCTTGAATGGACCGTAGAGTTTATAATACGAGCCTCCAGTTGCATGGGTATACTCCGTTACAACATGGATTTCCGACTTCCATCCCAGATACTCGTAAAACACAAACCAGAAAATAGGAACCAGAAATAATAGACCCCACAGCATTGTTGTCGAGATAGACTCGGCCATATCAAGGATGGCCAACACAAGAATTGCGGCGAAAAAAATCCCTTGTGAGAATTCCTCGACCATCTCGTATCTGGCCCGTCGAGTCCAGTACATGATCTCTTCGTTTTCGCCTATCTTAGCTAGTGCTTTTTCTGGTATCATGATAATTCATTCGACTTTTGTCAGATCGATTATTCCGCCTTTTTCGCCTATTTTCGCAGTAGCGATGAGCACGATCTTCATTACTTCCCGGTATGTGCCCCCTTCTCCGTTTCTGAGCATTGGATCGACAATAGATGCTATGCGATCATAAAGGCTTTGCGCTATGTGAACGACTTTTTCGTCACGAGCTACCAAGTTGCCAAGTGCCTTAAGTTCTTCTTCTGATGGGATCAATTCGTGGAATTCTAATTGCTTTTCCATGTTATAATAACTCCTATGTGTACTACTGCTGATGTTTCTAATTCTGAGATTGCCGAGTTGGGTTGTGTGATCTGCGAGAGACCTGCTCATGTCCATCATCTCACCGGAGCAGGGATGGGGCTTAAGTCGAAAGATAAGATACCTCTATGCCCCGAGCATCACCAACACGGTGGTTACGGGGTTGCTATTCACGCCGGAGAGCAAGCGTTTGAAAAGAATTTCGGGACTCAACAGGAGCTCCTGAAAAAAACGATAGAGAAACTGGAGTTTGACTAGGGCTGGGCAAATCTTAGTTAGTAAAGTATTTGTCCTTGACTGGCTTGACCACGTTAGCATAGAATAAAGTTCCGATGCCAAACGTAGCGCCAGTGGCGTAAACAACAGGCCACCAAAACAGGGTTACGTACTCCCAGAAATCTCCACTACAAATCAGCGTTGCTCCTGGCATGTTGCTACATGAAGCAGCGATGTTTACAACAACTGCCAGCGTTGCAATAACGAGTGCGGAGAGAGTATAACCCCACTGCTTAAACTTCTCACTTTTGTCATTAAAAGCTGGAATAAAAGCCAAGACGACAGACCACAGCAGACCACCAAAAAGCGCTGCTGCCGCCGGTGTCATTAGCCATGCAACCATTTCTTCAAAACTCATCGTAATTCCTCCTCATTAAGAATTAGTATAATACCTCGTCGGTTGGGGCCCAGCCCCAGCCCTACCAGACCATCGATCTCCATTCTTTCAAGATATGTTACCGCAGTTTTGTGGTCTATGCTATCTTTGCCTAATTTCTCGGCCATTTTTGCAGCCATCTTGCGAACCGGGAAATAGATGAATGGGCGCATCTTATCAGCTTCCCGATGGGCCTCCAAGACCACTTCTTTAGCAATTCGGTACACCTCATCGGTTCTTCTGCGAGCGGTATGTACGAATGTTTTTTTCGGTAACTCCCCCTCGATCTTGAATTCGTACACCACCACTTTATACCACTCCCCCCTTTCGAGTCTGTATCGCTTTACCCACCCTCTGCGCCAGCATCGCCTGAGCCTTGCTGCAACGGTTGGCCCCTTCCCCCATCCGTTTACAACTGAGGCTGCGCTTATTTCTTTCAGAAGGTAAATGTCTCGATCATACACTTTCTGGAGTTCGCTATGCACCTTCAGTAACCATAGCCATTCCCTTTCTGAGCTCGGGTGGATGCGATCAAATGGCATGGCGTGCGAGCCATCAACCAACTCCTCAGTTAAGTCTTCATGAGATAACTCCGGGATTGGCTCTAGGGTGTCATCGAATCTGATAGTGTCATCGTCTAGTTGAAAATCCATTATGTCCTCTTGCTTAGTTTGAATTTGTAATACGGGTATTTTTGCAAGAACCATTTGATTCTGACAATTGAGGCTTCTGTCCAGTGGCCCTTGAAGTCCTCGACAACGGTCCATGTGCCTTCCTCGTACATGAAGTCGGCGGTGTACGAAGCCCCTCTATAGGTACGCCCATTGTTTCTAAAGCTCTCGCACAAAATAAACTTTGGCTGTAGCTTCAGGTCACTGATTTCCCCTGCTTGCTCCAACAGCTTGAGCTCGGCGTATCTGTTCGATTCCCCTTTGCTATCGAATTTGATCCCATCCAGGATAGTTTTCACAGCGCCAAGTTTGTTTGTTTTTGGTACGCCGTCAAACAACGTTTCTAGCTCAGGATTCAGGTCCCTTACGTCCTTTGACACCTTCATTGCTTTTGCCCGTCCATTTTGCAAGAATGGCAAAAACGCCACCGAGAGCAATAACGCCAACCATGCCACCGATACAGAATCCTAGCCATAAATTGTTCAGAAACAGTCCGTCTGGTGTGATGTCCATAATATCCCCATTTGTTCCAATAACTATACAACCTTCAGCAAAAGTTGTCAAAAGCTGAGTAATGTTCTTGAAAGTTCATGCGGTTTATGTTAAACTCTGAATATGGCTACCGATGTACGGGCAACAATGCGGGGCAAGTCAGAAGTCCAAAAAGAGCATTTGGAAGCACTGAAAGATTACTTTTTTGCTCACCCGATGCTTGATCTTGTTGAACTTTCCAGGCTCTCCAAGGAAATTGTCGGGGTGAATGTTCCCCATAACGCTTTGTCGGATTACCAGAAAAACGGGGATGAGAACTGGACAGTCGCTCGTGAGGCATCGTTAGGCCGAATACTTTGCCCTCACTGCGAAACCGATATTACCGACAATATCAAAATATCTGTTGGTGAAGCCGCATTCCAGGTTCAGGAAGTAACACGTTATTTATTCGAGAGCATTCAACGGGCACACGAAAGCAAAAGCAGGGTCGATCCAAGCCAGATTAAGATGTGGTTGGATTTGCTGAAGCAATCGGGAGCGGATTTACAAGGAAGCTCGGCCCAAACTACATTTGACGAGATGATCGATACAGTCAATGAAGTGATGCGTCAATGAGAAACGTAAGGTGGACTCCTCATCAGGTCCGGGAGTTCACAAGATGCAAAAAAGACCCATGGTACTTCATAGAAAATTACTGTTGGCTTGAGCGCGAGTCAACAGCGGAAGTTCTCCCCTTTAATCTTCTCCCTTTCCAGGTAGAAATTCTAAACGAATTAAAATTAGGCAATAACATTCTGGTCAACAAGTCCCGCCGGGTTGGATGGTCATGGATTCTGGCTGCGTTCTCGGCCTGGGAAACGAATTTCCACAAGGGGGTTAAGATTCTCTTGCTGTCTCGAACCGAAGAGGACGCCATTGCGGTGCTGGATAAGGTCAAGTTTATCTTGAATAATGTGGCCTATCATGATGCGGATACCATCGAGGCTGCTACATCAGCCGATTGGTTGGTTGGCGCGATTACTACGTCGAACCAGTCCATGTTAGTCAGGGCCTTCAGAAATCCACAGGGCAAGATCAGTCACTTGAGCAGCGTTGTCAGCTTGACCAATACCGACCAGTCTGGCCGGGGTCGTGGCTGTAAATACTTGTTTATGGATGAGTTCGCATTCTACGATCATGACTGGATTACATGGCGTGCCATTTCAAAGACTGTCATTGGCGGTGGCACTTGGGCGGTGGGCAGTTCGCCCAATGGCGTTGGCAATAAATTTCACAAAATGGTGTCCGATGCCAAGCTGGGGGAGAATATTAGAAACGGCAAGCCTCTATGGAAGTACATTGAGGTTCACTGGTCAGAGTCATGGATATCCGCTGAGGAAGTCGAAGCAGATAAAGCAACGTCTGATGCCGAAGATGCGGCCCAGGAATGGGAACTGGAGTTCAGAACTTCCGGTAATCCGGTATTCGACCCCACTCATTTAGCCAACTGCTACAAGCCCATCGAGGAGTACCCAGAACTTGAGCGGGAACTTGAGAAGTATAGAGAAAAGGTTTTCTCCGGGGATGGTATAACCCAGTACTACAGTGGCGCAGATACCATGATGGGCAAACTGCACCGAAAATCTTCTGAGAAAGATTACAACTCGTTTACCGCTTTGACGGATAGTGGTATCCAGGCCCATCATTACTCCAGTCAGGAGTCTTTGGACAGTTGGGCCGGCCACGAGATGGACAATCCGGCTGGGGGGAAGGTAAAAATTCCTGGTACGCTGTCGGGCCTCCACAAAGATCACCCTGGAATTCTAAAGATAGAAGAGCAGGGCGGGGGCGATGTTGCTTACGCCTTACATGAGTTGCCCGCTGATGGTATGTCTGAGGTTTATAAATTCCAGCAGGTACAGAAGACCAAATGGGGTGGCGTCGAGAGGTTAAAGATAGCGGTAAACACTCATCAGCTTATCATTACCTCCCTGAGAACCTATATGCAAATGCAGGTCTTTCAGGACAACGGGCCGGGGGCAAATCGATATTCTGCTCCTCCAAGTTATAACGACGATGACGTTTTGAGTTTGATTATCTCCCATGAGAACATGTTGGCCAATGGTGGCCGGGAATTTTCATGGGGGGCTGACGCCACCGTGCTGACAAGGTCTTCTGATTCAGGAAAAGTGGCTGTTACCGATAAAGAAATCACCCAAATGTATGGCCCCATGGCCAGTGTGGAAACGATGCAAATGTCCCGACGACTAGCTGATGATGTTGGCGGTCCTGGTCAGTTTGCCGTACCAGAGGTTAATATGCCGGCACCGGATTTGGATTTAATGAGAGAAATGAATGCTAGCAATGTCGATCCATTCAGTAGCAGCCGAAACAAGATACCGTTAGGGCCAAAGAAAAGAGGCGGGGTATGAAGTGCCAAAGAGAGGGCTGCAATAACGAACTAAAGACCGGAAAAAAGTTCTGCTCCAGTCTGTGTTCGGCAAATAGAATGACCGCAAAGGCAATGCCGGTAATAACCTCCACCGGCCAAGAGGTTCCAGACGATATTCGCAATTTGGTTACAGGTTTGGTGGGCGAGAACAGCCCCGATGTCTTGAATATGATGGAGATTATTTTAGCCGAGCAGTCTGGAGACATTGTTAAGGTTCCTGCCTTAAGCAAAGTGAGGACAGTTGGCGATTGGGTTATGTCATGGAACGGGAAAGATGATTATCGCCCCACAGATGCCCTGACCTACGATACCGCAAAACAAATGGCCAAGAATGGCGTCGTCAAGTTTGCGACCAAGGCGAAGTTAGCCGGAGCACTCGCCCCCTTCAGGTCTCAGAGAACATGGCGCATGTGGAGTGTGGATGAACCGCTCAAGGAGGCCACGACTCAAGCCATGGATCGGATCATCTTCAGGATGGTCTCCAATGCCATGGACTCCATGTTCGTATTTGGGAACTCCATGCAAGAAACCGTTTACGCCAATTTTACTTCCTTTCAATTAGGTATGTCCAAGTCTCGCGGCGCACAGACAACCTGGACGATGCCCAAATTACCGAAGCAGGTTGACCCTGAAACCGTTGATCGTATTCGTCGCACCGGAAATTTCAAGTTCAACGGCTTTGTTCAGAAACCAACTATTTCGGGCCGAGGAAACAACTTTGGTGAAATTATTGTTCCGGTTCAGAACGCTTTGGTGTTAGTAAACGAAGAAAGGTTCCGTAATTTGTGGGGCGAATCTTCCTATGAAGCTGTTTATCCTTTCTGGTTTTGGTACGAGGTTACGATACGGGCCATGGTCAGGTACATGGAGCGGATGGGCACCCCTGTCACCGTGGTACGTGCGCCATCGAAGAAAATGGTTCGCAAACCCGGAACGACGGCCGAACTGGTTGACGCCATGGTGTGGGGCTTGGCTGTGGCTGCCAATGCGGGGGTCACGTCGGCTCTTGCGCTACCATCCGATTTGGACCCTGATACACAGAAGCCATTGTGGGGCATAGAGTACCTCTCCTCTCAAGAAAGATCACAGCCATTCATTGAAGTCCTTGAGCAATTAACACAGATCATTCTACGGTCAATGGTTATCGCAGATCGAGCGGTCTCGAAAGACTCCGGCACCACAGGCTCTTACGCCATGGCCGAAGTGCATTCCAGAGCCAATGCGGTTCAGAACCAAATGATTGTTGCCGGCGTTGTCGATGCGCTAAACGAGTATTTCTTTCCGTGGATCGCCAGATTTAATCGAGGGGACAATTATCCCCCCTTGCGAATTCTGACCCAAGGGCTTGATGTTCAAGACATCAATATGATTACAAAACTATTCGGCGTATCGGGAAATGTTTCTTCAGCCCAGGACGCACTAGGCAGAATTGATTACGAGCGCATGGCCACCGATGCCGGCATCGCCTTTTTGGACGAAGCGCAGTATAAGAAAAAGAAGGAAGATCTCGAGACCGAATCCCTTA